>Ga0315283_10005931_pt1 | contig 10836 bp, 10 predicted proteins | sample YL17G09_0_MG_FD_204541 | JGI IMG/M metagenome (GOLD analysis project Ga0315283, IMG submission 204541) | Sediment microbial communities from Yellowstone Lake, YNP, Wyoming, USA - YL17G09_0 | ecosystem: Environmental > Aquatic > Freshwater > Lake > Sediment | place: USA: Wyoming | collected...
CGTCGACCGCCTGCGCGGAACAGGCTTCCTCTCGCGGGAGGATTGCATCCGCTACGCCGTCACCGGCCCGCTGTTGCGCGCTGCCGGCGTTGCCCACGATCTGCGCAAGAGCCAGCCTTACCTTGTCTACGACCGGCTCGACTTCGACATCCCGATCGGCGAAGTGGGCGACAACTACGATCGCTACCTCGTGATCGTGGAGGAGATGCACCAGAGCCTGCGGATCATCGAGCAATGCGTGGATTGGCTGGAGAAGAGCTCCGGCCCGGTGAACATCGACGATCCGCGGGTGCGCTGGCCCGCCAAGGGTCGCGTCTTCAACCAGATGGAAGAGCTGATCCAGCAGTTCAAGTCGGTCACCGAGGGCCCCCGAGTGCCGGCCGGCGAAGCCTACCAGGCCATCGAATCGCCGAACGGTGAGCTCGGCTTCTACGTCGTCTCCGACGGCTCGGCCGTTCCCTGGAAGGTTCGCTGCCGGCCGCCGAGCTTCATCAATCTGCAGCCGCTGCCGCTGATGCTGCGGGGTGCGTTGCTGGGTGACCTGATCCCGACCTTCGACTTCATCAACATGATCGGCGGCGAGTGCGACCGATGAGCGCGGCCGAGAAGCGCATCGATCGCGGCAGCGTCTGGAAATTGATCGGCGCCCCCACCGACCAGGTCGGGAGCGCGAACGAGCCGCGTACGCACGAGGAGTGCGGCGTGCGCTGGAACGAGAAGTGGATCTATCGCGCTCCCGAGGGAGAGGCGATCCTGCGCATCGTGCTCTGGCATCGCTACGACTTCCTCGGCGTCTTTGCCGTGGGCCCCGACGGCACGACCGAGCCGGAGCCGCTCCCGGGAAGCTGAGCCCGAGGGGCGCGAGGGGGTGACCGCATCCCCTGCACGAGGGCAGGGCGCTTGCTCAGCCCGTGAAGCCGCGCGCAAGCGCCAGGCCGCCCGCTACCAGCGCGAGGCCCCCCACGACGCTCGCAGCCACGTATGCGAGCGCAGCGTTCGCGTTGCCGGCGCCGACGAGCGTCATCGTCTCGAGACCGAAGGAGGAGAAGGTCGTGAAGCCGCCGAGGACGCCCGCGAAGACGAAGACACGCAAATTCGAGCCCGGGTGGAGCCCGCGGGCCTCCACCAGTCCCCAGAGCACGCCGATCACAAGGCAACCGACCCAGTTGACGACCAGCGTTCCCCACGGAAACGCGCCGCCGGCGCGCCCCTGCACCGCTCCCGCGAGCGCGTAGCGAAGCGCGGCTCCGACCCCGCCGCCCGCGAAGACCCACCACCACTTCACGGCCCGCAGGCTACCACGCGTCGCGCTCCGATGGCCCGATTGACGCCGCCGGAGCCTCGCGGTACTCCCTCTGCTCCGCGTTGGTCCCGCGGCGGCGTAGCCAAGTGGTAAGGCATGGGACTGCAAATCCCTGATCCCCGGTTCGAATCCGGGCGCCGCCTCCAACAAAGTCAAGCACTTAGGAAGCCGTCTCTCTCACCACTGTGACCAAGTTGCCGGCCATTTTGGTCACACCCCGGACTGTCGATAAGACAAGGGGGGTGTCGAATGGAGCTTCCGCGCGGGATCCGTCGCCGCGGTGGTGTGCTGTGGGTCGACGTTCGAGTAAACGGCCAGCGTGTCCGCCGGCCGGCGGGGAAGACGCTCGCCGAGGCCGAGCGGCTTCGCGCTCAGATCCTCGAAGGGAAGGAAAGCGACCCGACTGGGCCGACCTTCGAAGATCTCACCGAGAAGTACCTGGCGAAGCTCCGGGTCACGGCCAAGGCCGCGAGCGTCGTCACCGCCGAGAGCGTGATCCGGAGACTCAAGCGTCACTTCGGAGCGAGGGACCCGCGGTCCCTCACGGCCGAGGACATCCGGATCTACCAGGCGGCGCGGATCGCGACGGTCAGCCGCGCGGCCGTCAACAAGGAGGCCCGCTATCTGCGGAGCATCCTTCGGCTCGCGGTGGAGGAGGGGCTCCTCGAGAAGGTGCCCTTCAAGTTCACGATGCTCCGGACGCCCCGGAAGTCGCCTACGATCCTCACCCCAGAGGAGACCCGGCGACTCCTCGAAGTGGTCGGATCTCTCGGGCCGCTCCTTCTCGTCGCTGCCTATACCGGGCTCCGCAACGGCGAGCTCTGCGCTCTCCGATGGAGGGACGTCGACCTCGTCGACGGCGTACTTCACGTGGCAGCCCGTGACGGCTGGAGCCCGAAGAGCCACCGCGATCGCCACGTGCCGCTCCATCCGGCCGCAGTGCGCGAACTCGAGGCGCTTCGCGCCAGGTCGAAGACAGAGGCGGCCGACGGCAATATCTTCAAGAACGCGCGGGGCAAGTCTTGGAAGCCGACCCATCTGAGCCGGGCTGTCAGGCGCGCCTACCAGGATGCGAAGCTCTACCGGAAGGAAGACAAGCCGGGCTTGCACATGCTGCGGAGGACGTTCCTGAGCACGCTCCTGCACACGGGCACGGACATCGAAACGGCCCGCGAGCTCGCGGGCCATTCGAGCGTGATTGTCACGCAGGCGTACTTGTCGTCTACCGATCGCGTGAAGAGGAGGGCCGTAGAGGGGTTACCGTTCTAGGGTCGCGGAGGGTGCAACCTCGGCGGCTGCGAGAAGGCTGCGGCGACTCGAGATAGGCCCTATTCTATCTGTCATGCACTTCCGAGCGGACATCGCGGTTCTCAATCAGCAGGGTGGCCCCACCGTCTTGTTCGAGGCGAAGTCCAAAGTTGGAACGACGCCCGATTGGGCGGCGGCCATGAGGCGGAACCTGGCTGCGCACGGGCTCGCGACCCCGGCACTTTACTTCGTACTCGCGACACCCGATCGATTCTACTTCTGGCTCAACAAGACGATGTCCGTGGATCCGGTGCCGCCCGATTTCTCCTTCGATCCGACGACTGCACTCGAGCCCTACTATTCACGGGCAAGGATCCGTCCTGGCGAGATGGGAGAGGACAGCTTCGAGCTCGTGCTGGCGTCATGGTTGGGCGAGCTGATCCAGGGATCAGGCGCAGAGCGTCTTCCCACCGAAGTGCTCGAATGGATGCAACGCTCAGGATTCCTGGATGCAATCCAGGGCGGCCGTCTCCAGCAGAACTGACGCTGATGATCGTCTACGTCGAGTCCAATTTCATCCTGGAGATCGCGTTTCGCCAAGAGCAGGCCGCGAGCTGTCGATCGCTCGTGGCTGTATGCGCAGCGGGGGGAGCGAGCCTCGTCGTCCCGGCGTTCTCCATCGCTGAACCCTTCCACGCGTACGTCGCTCGAGCGAAGGAACGCAGTAGAGTCGGAGAAGGGCTCCGGATGCAGCTGGGAGAACTCGCGAGAAGCGAGACCTTCGGCGACGAGGCGGAGGCTCTTCAGCGCGTGACTGGTCTTCTCGTGAGGAGTGCCGAGGAAGAACGCTCCGGTTTGCAGCGCGCAATGCAGGAAATCCTCGGCGTAGCCGAACTCATTCCCCTAGACGGCAGGATCATCGCTGAGGCCAACGACCTCGAGCGCACACTCAAGCTCTCTCCGCAGGATGCAATCGTCCTCGCATCGGTGCTGAGCCATCTGAACGCGACGCGTCCCGAGAAGAGCTGCTTCATGAACCGGAATACGAAGGACTTCGACGATCCGGACGTGATCGCGCGGCTCACTGCCTTCGCTTGCAAGCTGCTACCGCGGTTCGATGACGGTCTGGGCTATGTCCAGAGCAGCGGTCACGCGGGAGACAGCTAGACGCCGTTACTCGTCGCGCAAGCAAGTTAACAGAACACCGGGAAAACTCAGCAGCCCGCGTGCAACCTCTCGAAACCATCCCTCCGGGACATCTCATCATGACTCCCAGCTGCGACGCGAGAGATAGAGATTGTTCCGCTGCCGGGTCCGACGCAGTGTCGCTGGGCTCAAGCCGCTCTCTCTTTTCCAATCGCTTCGCGTTCCGATGGGCCGTCGCCTTGGGCGGGCGCAACGTCACAACCAGTTGACGGAACGAATCCTCACGGGACTCGCTAGAGGCTTCGACGCTTAACCTCTCGAGGCGATGCGAAGGCGGCGATCTGCCTCGGTGCTGGGCTCCAAGGCAATGAAACGACCACGCTCGCGGGCACGCCAAGTTCCTCAAGGACGTGACGACGCAAGCAGTCGATCTGCATCCTGTGAATGGGGTTACCTATCGTTTCTGAGATCTTGTCAGAGATCAACGCATCTGCTGAGAGGAGCGGAAGGGCGCCGGAGGGTGAGCGAAGAATTCCAAGGAAGACCTCCTTGTTCCATGAAGCCTCTTGCTTGGCGATGCGCTCGAGATGAAAGACGATCGTGCAATAGCGGCCGACGACAGTATAGCCAACCGCAAAAAGCAGCTTCGTTATGACCAGCGAAAACCACGTCTCCGCGGATTTGCAGCGCACCAACTCTTCGTCGGAGACCGCCATGGAGTTCGGAATGCGGGGATGGGTAAGTCGATCTCGAACCTTGATTGTCGCTCGCAGGTCCGACCAACCTCGCGAAGTAGGATCTAGTGGGTTCCGGAGATGGGCGATCTTGGAGACCAAGTCAAAATGAAATCGGAGACTCTCGGCGGTCGAGAGCTTCATCGGCATCCCCTTCGCTTCTCCCTTCTCGTTGAGCCGATAGGTCCTTTCTGAGAGAACGGCTGTGTCAGCGGGAGTAATGTGTGGCCGACACTCAGGGGGCAGTTCCTTGAGTGCGTCAAGGAACGCAACGGTTCCGGTGCGCATCAGAGTAATCGCGCCTTCGAGGAACGTGACGACTGTGCGAACGTAAGCTCGTCGGCTCGTTTGCGAATCGTCGTCCTGCAACCGCGAGGCGAAATGGAAATAGTCTTCTCCAATGGCGGAGAGGATTCCGTGCAGCGCCGTCCAGGTTTCGTCGGCTAGAGTCTGTAATGAAATTACTTGACTAGTTATCGTTTCCGGTGGGGGACGACGCTGTAGTTCCAGTCGCCGTGGAACTGATCGGGCTCCAAGTGGATGGCGGTCATCTGCTCCTCCGTGGGCTTCACGCCCTTGGGATACGTGCCAGTGTCCAGCACGCAACGGACCTTGAGGCCCGTCGTGGTTCGCGTGGCCGCGATGAGGCTGACGATGGCCGCATGCGTGAGCAGCGGCTGGCCGCGCCAGTTCTGCGAGATGAACGAGAAGAGACGATGCTCGATCTTGTTCCACTTGCTGGTACCCGGCGGGAGATGGCAGACCGAGATCACCAGTCCCGTCTGCTGGGCCAGCTTCTGGAGCTCCCATTTCCAGAGACGGAGACGGGAGCCGTTGCTGCCGCCACTGTCGGCCGTGATCAGGAGCGACGTGGCGCGCGGGTAGTGCTTGCGTCCCAGCTCGCGCCACCAGCGCCGGATCGTGGCCACGGCGAAGGCGGCCGTGTCGTGGTCCACCCCCACGCTGACCCAGCCGAGGTTGCGACCGAGATCGTACACGCCATAGGGAATCGCCTTGCCCTTCTCGGGATCCAGGAAGTCATGCACCTTGACCTTCTCCGGTTTGCCCTGGGGCCGCCACGCCCGGCCCGCATTCTTGAATCGCCCGACCAGCTCCTTCTTCTTGGTGTCCACGGAAATGGCCGGTTGGTCCCGGTTCAACTGCGCCTTGACCCGCTCGTTGATGTGTTCGAACTGCGCATTGCGATCCGGATGAGCGGCTCCCTCCAGCGTCTTCCGGTTCGCCTGCAGGCTGTATTCCAGGTCGTGCAGCAGTCCCGCCACCAACGTATGGCTGACCTCGTAGCCCTGCGCGTTCAGCTCCTCGGCCAAGTGACGCGTACTCTTGCTCGTCCAACGCAGCGGAGACTCTGGATCCCCGCGCGTGACCGGCTCCACCAGCTCCTCCAAAGACGTTGCCAGTCCCGGGGCCAGCAACGTCATCCGTTTCCGCCCCGCCCCCGGGCGTCGCACCCGATCGGGAGACAGCATCTTCTTCTGTGCCAGCTCCGCGAGCCCGCGAACAATCGTATTGCGCGCCAGACCGGTCGCACGAGCGAGCACCGCGATGCCACCCCGCCCAAGTGCCCTGGCCTCCGTACCGGCCCACAAACGCCGGTGACGCTCATCCATCGCCGGCAGCAGCGCGCGGTACTTTCTTCGGATCTCCCGCTCGGCTCCCATGCCGCCACGATCGGACAAAATGCGTGACTGGTCAAGTTATTTATTTACGGGCTCCTACTGACGGATTCTGCACTCCGGTTTCACTCATGCGGAGAATCGTAGCGGACGTTCGGGTGGTCGGTTGTGCCCGCGCGGACCGCGGTATTGGAGTCATCTATAGGGCGTAAAGTGGCCTCGAGAAGCGCCATATCTCACTACTCTCGTCCGCGGCGCCACCTCCGGATAGATAGCAGACCCGCGACAATGGTCAGCCCGAGCCAGCCGCACGCCGCAGCCGCCGCAGTGCCACCACCTGCCATCGCCTCCGCTCGTTCAAGACGTTGGCAATCCCGGCGGGGAGCCACAGGGCCTCCCCCGCCGTCAACGTCCCGAGCCCTACGACCTCCTATGGCCGGTTTTTGGTGTCCACCGAGACCTCTTTCTCCGCATTGAAACAGCTCAGTCACTGTCCGGTTTCGAATTGTGAGCTACTACCCGAAATCAGGCTGAGTTCGCGCGGTAGACACTGGCGCGGCTGATCTTGAGGTCGCGGGCGATGAGGGTAGGGGAGTCGCCGCGACGGCGACGTGCCCGGATCTCGGTCACGGGGAGCGAGCGGGGTCGGCCGACGTGCTTGCCTTCGCTGCGTGCTCGCGCCATGCCAAGTTTGACACGCTCGCGGATGAGGTCGCGTTCAAACTCGGCCATCGCCGAGATCACAGCGAACATCACCTTGCCGGCGGCGCTACCGAAGTCCATCTGTTCGGAAAGAGAGACGAAGCGGACACCCAGGTCGTCGAGTTCCGACCATGTGTTGAGCAGCTCGCGCGTCGAGCGACCGAAACGATCGAGTCGATAGACGAGGATCGCGTCGATTGCACGCTTCCGCGCGAGGCCGATGAGTTCTTCGAAGCCGGGACGCTTCTGGTTGCTGCCGGAAGCCCGATCGACGAGCTCGTGGGTGACCTTCCATCCGCGCGCCTTCGCATATTGGCGAAGGGCGGGGAGTTGGTTCTTCACCGTTTGATCGGCGGTCGAGACCCGAGCGTAGATTGCTGATCGACGTCAACTACTCGTTCTGCTCGGCAGAAGTAATTGTCGTTGATCAATTGCTGTTCGTGGCTTTGGTGGGGGAGGCATAGGCGTCCGAAAGGTGTTCCTTTTTGGACAGCCCTATCCTACCCGGGGAATCCCTGCATTCTCAAGCGCGCGTAGAGCGTTCCTGGGGATACCCTTTTTGGACAGGCGCCCGATGGATCTCGACGCACTACAGAAATCTCTCGAGCAGCGGGGATTGGACGGCTTGAGTCGGTGTGGGGTCGGCCATGAGCGTTAGTTGGATTTTCATCCTCGGGCTGGCGCTGATGTTCGTGCTGGGCGTGGTGATCGGGCGCCGGCTGGGGCCAGAGTACCGGAGTCGTCTGCGTCCCAGCATCCAGACGATGGCGGCGACGATGGCGTTCTACTGGCTTCATTTCGGTCTCGTGGTGCTCGCCGCCGTGGAATCGACTTGCCGCTTCAGCCTTCTTACGCCTGTGGCGGTTGGCGGCGGGATAGTGCTGATTGGTGCGGGGGTGGCGGTATACCTGAGCGCGACGTACGTGTTTGGTTTCAAACGCCAGTTGGGTTTGGATACCACGCGTCTGGTGACCGAAGGAATCTACCGGTGGAGCCGGAACCCGCTGTTCGTTGGTTGGGCTCTTGTCCTGGTGGGCGTTGGACTCGTGCGCGAGTCAGGAATGGTTCTACTCCTGACGCTAGTTTTCTGGGTGAGTTACCGCCTATCCCTGCCACTCGAAGAGGAGCTTCTCGGACGGCTCTACGGGGAAGCCTATGAGGCGTATCGGCGTCGCACTCATCGCTACTTCGGCCTCCCGGGAGGGAGGCGGAGACGCCGCTGAACAAAGGCATGCAGCCGACCTCCTTTGGCGGCGGCTGATGCTCCGCGCCCGTCCGATACTCTCTTCCCCGTCAAGCCCCCATCGTGATCAACAACAATTACTTCTGCCCCCGCCCGGTAACAATCCGGGCGAGGTATTGCTTTGGAGAAGAAGCAGAATACTTTCGCTGATTGCGCTGAGTCTGCTGATAGCCGCCTGCACCGAGCCGCAGGAGCCGACACGGCTTTCCGGCGGCCATGCGCCTCTCCTGGTGGGTGCGCCAGCCGTGGCCCATCCACTGGTAGCCAACCCCATTCCCCAGCATCCGGCCCTGGCTGCCAATGGCAACAGCTACATGCACGGCGACGGTTACAGCTCCGACACCCATCCGGGTCCCGGGCCCCTGGGCCATGATCTCCAGATGAACAGCCGCTCCGGTAGCCGAATGCCGGGGGGCGCCTGCCCGATCGTCACGGTGGACAAGAAAGGCCACATGATCGTCCTCTGCGCGGACCTGTTCCGGTTCTCGCTCCAACTGCTGGAGCCGCGCAGCCTGAAGCTCTTGGCGCGCTATCCGTTGCCATCCCGGCCCTCGTCCTTCCATGCCCTGGTGACCCTGGACCCGGACAAGATCATGTCCGATTCCTCCGGTGCCTATTTCTATCTGGACGAGCAGGACCGCATCGTCTACGCGGATGCGGAGCAGAACATCCAGCGCATCGGCTATCGCGAAGTCGCGCCGGGCCAGTGGGAATTCCAGTCCCTGGACAAGTGGAGTCTGGAGGAAGTGGCGCCCCACGACTGCTTCGGTCCCACCAACTGGTTCCCCAAGGGCGAGTGCGACCCCATCACCGGCGTCATGCCTGACTACGAGGGGCGCATCTGGTGGATCACTCGGCGGGGCCGCCTGGGCACTCTCAATACGGGAAACGGCGCCATCAAGGCCATGCATCTGAAGGGGGAGGAAATTCAGAACGGCTTTTCCGTGGCCCGGGACGGCATCTACATCGTCTCCGATTTCGCCATGTACCGATTCTACCCCGACACCGACGGCACGCCGGAGGTTGGCTGGCGGGAGCTCTACGACCGGGGCAGCGGGCGCAAGGTGGGCTCGATCAACCAGGGTAGCGGCACCACGCCGACGCTGCTGGGAGATCGCTACGTAACCATCACCGATAACGCCGACGAGCGCATCAATCTGCTGGTCTACCGCCGGGAGCAGGATTACGCCGGCAAGCGCTTGGTCTGCAGTGTGCCGCTCTTCGAGCGCAATGGCTCCGCCACCGACAACTCCAGCATCGCCTGGGGCCGCAGCATCATCACCGAAAACAATGCCGGCTACCGGAATGCCCTGACCCAGAAGGAGTGGGACGCGCCCGTTGGCGGCATCACCCGGGTGGACGTGCGGGAGGACGAATCCGGCTGCGATGTGGTCTGGCACTCAAGGGAGCGTTCCCCTTCCGTGGTGCCCAAGCTCTCCCTGGGCAATGGTCTGGCCTATTTCTACACCTTCGAGCGCCAGGCGGAGGACAAGATCACCTGGCATTTGACCGCTCTCGACTTCGCCACGGGCAAGACGGCCTTCAAGATTCTCGTCGGCACTGGCAAGAGCTTTGACAACAACTGGTCGCCCATCACCCTCGCTCCAGACGGCACTGCCTACATCGGCACCTTCAAGGGTATTGTTGCGGTTTGGGACGGCAAGGCCGGCGCAGGAGGCCGTTAAGCAGGGCATGGCATTCCCCATGGAAAGTCATGCCCTGCACACTTGACCCGTCAGGGTTGATGCCCCCGATCGGAGCGCGTTCGGAGGTAGGGGTGAAGTTTCTCAGCGAAAATCAGAATCAGAGAACCCACCAGGACAGAGGCCCTCGATCGCGGTGAACGCAGCCAGACTCGCCACTTCAGATCAGCACCCACCTGCAGCAGCCTCGACGCGAGCCGCCGCGTGAGCTTGGCCGCGAGCCCGAACGATCCGACCCAAATGGTCGGACCGTTTTGTTCCTGGTTCTCTCGGGCATTGGGACGGGCGTATCGTGGCTCGCCTACTTCAGAGCGCTGCAGATGGCGCCGGCATCTCGCGTGGCACCCATCGACAAGCTGAGCCTCGCATTCACGATTGTTCTCGCGGCCGCTTTTTTTGGGTAGCTCTCCCCCGAGGATTTTCCAGATTGCTTATCGGACGTGAGCGAAAAGCGCCCGCTTCTTTCTCCTACCCGTCCATGGAACCTTCCAGGTGCTTATCGGACGCAATCAAAGCGAACCAGCATCGATAACATCCGAAACACCCATTCATTCTGTCAAGTTCCCAGAGGAGAGAGGATGCCCTCCCAATGGCGAAACTTATCAGTGTTCCCGCCAAGTCTGTTTTGGCGGCATTTTCCACGGTAAGGTTAATTCAACGCGGGATTCCATTTTTCAAAAAAGTGGTCCATGGCAATTGTTTTGCCTATCGGAATATGCCCATATAAAATCGACAGCTCTTTCGCAGCCTCTGATTTTGGTTCTTTATCAACAATGACCTTCCACATGGCCGCAGCCAGCCCCGATCGGTCAGCGCCTGCCTTGCAATGCACTAAGACAGGGCGAGGGGCAGTTTTGTAAATCTCCACCAGTTCCTGTGCATCTTCCTCAGTCGGTTCCCGGGTTGCCGGCAAAGAGAGATCATAGTGTCTTACATTGTGGTCTGCGCTGACCTCCATTTCTTCCTGATACCAGGATTCATTCGGGTGCTTACCAAGTAGATTCACGATGCTCTTAATGTTATATTTTCTTACGTAATGCTCTAGCTCGTCTCGGTCGAGTATGGCAGACCTGTATGCCTCACCCCGGGTGATCGGATGGAAGTTTCCTTGTTCGTCCAT
>Ga0315283_10005933_pt1 | contig 10830 bp, 6 predicted proteins | sample YL17G09_0_MG_FD_204541 | JGI IMG/M metagenome (GOLD analysis project Ga0315283, IMG submission 204541) | Sediment microbial communities from Yellowstone Lake, YNP, Wyoming, USA - YL17G09_0 | ecosystem: Environmental > Aquatic > Freshwater > Lake > Sediment | place: USA: Wyoming | collected...
AGCGGAGACGTCTTCCCCTTGTGAAGAATCTAAGGTTTCTTTAACCCCGACGGTCAGCCGGGAAAAACTGGCGATCTGCCAGTCCCGGGAAACAGGCCCCCGGAAGACCCTCCCGGTCAATTCTTCCCAGTCTTTTCCAGCCGGGCCAACTTCCTCACCCGGGGCTCTCGGCAGATCGGTTACCCGGATCATTTCTTTAGATTTTCGGGCCAGTTCGTCCAAATCCTGCCGCAGCATTTTATCGGTCTTGGCCTGAAAATGGGTTCCCACTTTTTGAACAATACTTTCGTCAGCGTCCCCGGGAGGAACCAGCAGGTAGGCCAGGGAGGAGGTCTCCGCGTCCCGAAATCTTCCCCAGATGAGGTAGCAGCGGTTTTTGGCTCGGGTCAACGATACATAGAGCAGCCGAAGATTCTCTGCCAGTTCCTCCTGTTCGGCCAATTCGACCAACTCGCGAAAGTCCCCCGCCTTCGGGTCCAGCACCAGATTGAGCCTCCAGCCATCCTCCCGGTCGTGGAAACTAAAAGCCCCTTTTTTAATCTTTGACGGGTCCCAGTTAAAGGGGCAGAAAACGATCGGGTATTCCAGGCCCTTGCTCTTGTGGATAGTGACGATCTTAACAGCCTCGGCATCGCTTTCCAGCCGAAGCTGGTGTTCCTCCAGCCGCGGGGAGCCGGGGTCCCGCTGCCGGGCCACCCATTTTAAGAGGCCGTTCAGGCTCAACTTTTCTTCAACAGCCATTTGGTGGAGTACCTCGGAAAGGTGGAGCACATTCGTCAGCCGTCTCTCCCCGTTAGGCAGGCCAAGCAGGCGGGAACGGACCTTTTCCCGAAGCAGGAAATACCGGAACATCCGGATAAAGCCCTTTCGTTCCCCTGTTTCATAATATTCCCTGAACCGGGAAAGCCATTCCTCCCACCCGGCCTCATCGCGGGAGAGCCTCTCCAGGGTTTCCCCGGTCACTCCCAGCAGGTTGGTGGCCAGCGCCGCTCTGATCCGACCCTCCCGAAGGGGATGAACCATCCCGTCCAGGACCCGCTGCACCTCCTGGGCCTCGTAGGTGTCAAACAAATTTCCGGAGGTGTAGAGGACGCTCGCGATTTTCAGCCGAGCCAGGGCCGCCTGCATCAGCCGGGCCTGCCGGTTGGTGCGCACCAGTACGGCCAGATCCCCCTCGCGCAGCCGCCGGCTGCCAAGGAGGGCTTCGCCTTTTTTCCCGAGCCTCAGGAGACGGGAGATTTCGCCGGCCACCGCCCCGGGAATCAGGGCTTCGGCCTCCCCTTTATTGATGAGGCCTCCATCGCCGGAATTGACCAGCCAGAAGTGCAGCGGCGATTCCGCCTTTCCCCGGATCGTCAAAAAGGACTGCGTTCCCCCTTCCTCCGCTACCGCAGGTTCAAAAGGGATCTCCCGGTAGAGAAAGGCGTTTTCCCGACTGCCAAAGACCGTATTGACCGCGGCAATCAATCCCGGTTCGGAACGCCAGTTTCCGTCCAGGGTGTACCGGCGACCAACCCGGCCGGCGGCCTTCAGGTAGGCGAACAGGTCGGCCCCCCGGAAGCTGTAAATGGCCTGCTTGGGGTCGCCGATTAAAAAAAGAATGGAGCCGCCTTTTCCAAAAATATTCTGGAAGATGGCATACTGGACGGGATCCGTATCCTGGAACTCGTCAATGAGGGCGGCCCGGTATCGTTTCCTGACCTCCCGGGACAGTTCGTCCCCCCCAGCCTTTTCCAGAGACCGACGCAGGCGGATCAGGAGGTCATCAAAGGACTGGATGTTGCGTTGCTGCTTCCGAATCGGCAATTCCTGCCAAAGGGTCTGAAAAACCGCCCCCTTTAGAAACAGCAGGTGGCGGTCCATTTCCATTCGAAGCGCCCCGGCCGCCTGCTTCAGGGCATCGCCCAGCAGGAAATAAGGATGCCGCGGGGTTTCCCAATTTTTCCTGGTTTTCTTTTCCAAGCCTGCGGTAGTGAATTTTTCGAATTTTTCCGGCAGGGGAAAGGCCGGGCTGTTTTCCGCCAAAAAGGCATCCATCAGACCCAGCGTCTCAGCTACCTGATTGGTGTAGTCGGCGGATAAAGCCGGATCGCTGAAGGCCTGTTCCACCTCGCCCCGAACCTCCGGCCAAGCGTTCCGCAATTCGCCAAAGGCCCGGCGAAAAGGCTCCAGGGTTGTGAAAACCACCGGGCCGGTCAGGGGAATAATTTTCAAGTCGTGCTGGGACCGCCCTTTTTTCAGGAGCTCCAGGAAGGTGACCGGACCGAGGTTCAGGCTCAGGGTGTACTGGACCCACTCCCGGGGAGCGTCATAAAAGTGCCGGCGCCAGAAGTCCTGGACGATTTCCTCTATCAGCCCGGTTTCCTGTTCGGGCTGCAATTCCGTATCAAACAGGCTGCCGCTTTCAAAGGCGCTCTCGTGCAGCGTCCGCTGGCAAAAGCCGTGGATGGTGAAAATGGCCGCCTCGTCAAAATCCAGGAGGGCGGCGCGCAGGAGGGCAGCCGCCTCCTCCCGGTCCGGGACTTTAAGGACCAGACTTTGCAAAAACGAATCCGGGCTGGTTCCGGCGGAACAGCACTCCAGGGCTTCACGGATTTTCCGGCGGATCCGGTCGCGCAGTTCCTCGGTGGCGGCCACGGTGAAAGTCACCACCAGGATTTCGTTCACCGGCAGCCGCCTCTCCAGGATTAGCCGCAGAAAGAGGCCGGTAATGGTATAGGTCTTTCCCGTGCCGGCCCCGGCTTCAATCAGGTTGATTCCTTCCAGGGGACTGTTCAGGAGATCAAAGCCGGGGGTTTTGGGGCCCCGGGGAACCGGGGTCACCTCTTCCGCTCGCACTGCAGCACCGGCAGAAAAACGTTTTCGGCCAGGGTTTCGAATTCTTCATCCAGAGGGTCCCGGTGTTCAAAGCAAACCTGATAATAGGGGTCCTGGTCCTCTCCCCGATTGAAATCAGATCCTTCCCAGACGCCTCGGGAGATTTTCAAGGCCTCCGCCTTGTCTTTCTTTTTCCATAAGGCTTCGGCGTAAACCCAGGAAGTGTGCGGAAAGAAATGGACGGGCTTTTGGAGTCCCCGCCAGTAAAGATCGAGCAGATCCAGCAACAGCGCTTCGCTGTCTGGGACCGGCGGGTAGCCGCAGACTTTATCCTGACCGAACAGCCGGGCCTGGTCCGGATAGCCCGGAAATCCGATCCGGTTCACCAAAAGATGCCTAATCCAGAGTCGCAGGCGATCTTTCGGTTTTACCTTGGCGTAGCGGAAATGAAGCAGCCCCTGAGGATAAAGGCCGTCAATCCGGCCCACGACCCGGAAATCCCCCAGGCCCAGATCCACTTCCAGGGGCGCCAGCGGGCCTCCTTCCCGGTAAGGGCGGAGTGCCTCCAGAAAATCCTCGATGGACCGGCAGGTCTTTTGAAAAAAACACTCCCCGATCCTTCCATGGGGAAGCAATCCCGCGGCCCGGACAGCCGGAAAAGTTGCCGGCAGACCATGGTTTTCCGCTCCTCTTTCGACCAACCCCTGTTCCAGGATATATTGATCCAGCCCTTTGACTTCGAAGGGTTCGGTTTCCTCGAAAATCGTCTCTTCTTCCTCTAAATAGATCCCCAAGCGCTGGTTGAGGATAACTTGGGCCGGGTTTCCGAAAAACCGGATGAGCTGCCCGACCTTAACTGTCCTCAAGTCCGACGGCGGTTCGGGAAGGCCTTGAGCGATAAACGGTTTTCCCTCCGGAAGATGATTTTGGGCCTGCCGGGCCGCCTCAAAGTTCTCCCTGGAATAGCTGAAGAACCGGCCGTCCGGACTTTTTTTAAAATACTCCGGGCTGAAGGCCTGAAGGCGATGCCGCCGAATGATCTGCCCGCGGATCGCTTTTCCGGAAATCCGGTACCCTGCTTCCAGGTAGTCCAAAAGCTCGCTGACCAGGACCGAAGGCGGCCGCGGGCTGTTATCTTGGATGCTCTGACCCACATAACTGACATGGAGCCTTTCCCTGGCCGAAAGCAGGACCTCCAGAAAAAGGTAGCGGTCGTCGTTGCGGCGGGATCGGTCCCCCGGCCGGGGATTCTTGGCCAACAGGTCAAATTCCAGAGAGTTGGTCGGCCGCGGATAGGCGTCATCGTTCATTCCCAGGAGGCCGATCACCTTAAAGGGGATGCTGCGCATGGGCAACATGGCGCAGAAGATCAACCCCCCGGTTATAAAGCCGGTCCCGAAACCCTCGTTTTCCAGGGTGGACTTCAGCAGGGATCGGATCACCTCCAGGTTGATTTTTTCGTCAAACCCGGAGAGTCCCTGTCTTTCCCCAAACTGGCCTAATACCCGGCGAATAAAGAGGAGGTCCCGTTCCGTCTCTTCGTCGGAAGAAAGAAAATCGTCGAGTACCCGGATCAGAAAATCCCCCCACTCTCCCAGGGACCGTGGTTCCCCCAGATCCTTTTCCAGAGCAAAAAGGCGATTAGCCAGATGCGCGAAATTCCCCAGGACCGCGGCCTCGCTCCCCTCAATCCGGTCATAGGGCAGGATTCCCATGAACAGCTCATCCTCCCGGCGGGGCAGGGCATAGCCCAGCAGCATCCTTTCTAGGCCCGCTCTCCAGGTGTTTTCCGGATAATCGGGGAGACCCAGGGCCTTCCGGCTTTCCCGGTCAATGCCCCAGCGGATCCGGGTATCCTCTATCCACCGGCGGATAAGCTCCAGATCCTCCTCGGCCAGGGAAAATCTCCTTTGCACCGGAGGCGACTCCAGCAGAGCCATTACCTGGGAAACCCCGAACCGGCTTCCCTGCAGGTCAAGCAGTCCCAGGATCACCTCGGCCACCGGACTTTCCTGCCGGATCCCCCGATCGGCCAGGCTGAAGGGGATCCAGCGCGGATCATCCGGGGACATCGAAAAGACCGCCTGAATATAAGGGACATAGGTTTTGATGTCCGGGGTCATGACCATAACATCTTTGGGAAGCAGTCCCGGATGCGCTTCAAAAAGGGAAAGAAGAAGGTCCTGGAGGACCTCAACCTCTCTCATGGGACTGTGGCAGGAATGGATTTGAATAGAAAGGTCCGCCGGATCGATTTCTTTTTTTCCTTCTTCCCCCGAACCGCGTTCCCGGAGAAAAAGGATGTCTTGCTGAAGGCAGTCGAGGAGCGTTTTCTGTCCTGGATCAACCGGGTCTTCCTCCTCCCGGGGCTCAAAATTTAAAATCATTTCAAAAAAATTCTGCCCCAGTCGGCCCAGGGAAGCCAAAAGGCTGTTTCCTTGCGGTAGATGCAAGTACTCCGCTGGGGTAGGCTTTCCCCGAGCCCTTTCCTTGACCTGATGCGTTTCCCGCCGGGTCAGCAGGTTCCCCCAGTATTCCCGGCAGGGATTCATCAGGAAAAGGTTGACTTCCATGAAACGGGAAAGGGCCGCCAGCATTTCCACATGAAAGAGGGGCAGGGAAGAGATCCCGAAGACGGCCATCCGGGTAGGCAGGATCTCCGGTCGGACGACTGAACTCCTGATTTTTTCCAGGAAGGTTTTTTGCAGGGCGGCGCGGTGTTTTTTTTCGAGCCCCCGGACCAGTTCCCGCCAGAGAATCGCCTGCCAATGGTCCTCTTTCCCCTTTTCCCAAAGGAAGATCATCTCCGGACGGAAAAGGAGGTATTGGTCAAACAGGTCGGCCACCCTCCGCGAGAGTTGAAAAAGCTTTAAATCGGAGGGCCCCTCGGATAGATAGTGGAGCAGGGCCTCGAATTCTTTATTTTTTAATAGGGGCGGCAGGATTTTCATTATCCGCCAAGCCATAATTTCAGGATCGAAGAGCGGGGTCTCTTCCACCTCGGGCAGGACCTGTCGGAAAACGCCGGTGACAAAATGGTTGGGGAAGGGAAAGTGAATATTGGCGCAGATCTTCAGACGCCTGGCCAGTTCCAGGGCAATCCACTTCTCCATCCCTTGGCTCTGGACCAGAATAATCTCCGGTGTTAAGGGCGAAGGAGGCGGTGTTTTCAGCACCCGGGCCAACCGGTCCGCCAGGTTCTCCAATCGGTTGCCGGTATAAAGGGTCAGGCCGGACATCACCAGGCAGGAGGGTGGAGGGGAGAAAGGCCATCGTGGCTGCTGAAGAGATTCATCCGGATGATCCGCTTGGGTCGCGCCGCCCCTCAGCGGAAAGCCCGACAGCCTTCTTCCAGCCAGCGAAAGGCGTTCCGTTCAGAGAGCTGGATGATTTGTCCGTTGTCCTCCGGGAAGGGCTCCGTCTGCCGGCTCCGGCGAAAGGCCTCGTACAGGGCCTTTAACCCACCATAGCCCCGAATCAGGACGGGAACGATCTCTATCCGGGCCTGGTCGGCCAGGGACTTCATTCCAATCTGGAAAAGCTCTTCCTCGTCATTGACCTGTTCTAAAAGCGCGTCCTGCCCCAGCAGCATCACCACCGGGAGCAGTCCCAGTCCCAGTTCTTTTCCCAGAGTTTCATAATCAGGCAGGTTGACCCGATTCCAGGCCAAATGGCAAAAATCGAAATAGATCCCCGCCAGAGCCAGGAATCGAAACAACACCCCCCATCGCTCGAAATCGTTGGCATAATCCGCTAAACCGCATTTCAAGACCATTTTCCAGGACTCCCGGACGCAGATCAATTCGGGCTGCCCGGGCCAGAGGGTGAAAACCCGTTGGGCCAGGGGATCAACCGCCGCCCAATCCAGGGAAAGCCGCCCTTCCTTGATCTCCTTTTCCGGCTGACTTCCGGAAGGAAAGGCCCTCCAAATCCCCTGAATCCAGTCAAAAAAAACTTCCTTGAAGGAATAAGCATAGGGGGGTCGCAAGGATTGCAGCAGATGCTTGATCGTCTCTAAGGAGATTGGATTCTTGGCTAAAGTCCCTACGAAAAAAAGCTCCGCCTGTTCCTTTGGTTGCAGTTTTCTCGCCGGTTCCGGTTGAAAAGAAATCAGTCCTTCACGATAAAGAAGTTCGGCATGGTTGATGGATAAGGGAATGACGCACAGAATCTCCTGCACCGTCATTGGAAAAAGTTTTAGCTGACTTTGCTCGGACATGAAACCTTTCCCTTTCTGCAGACAAGGATTGAACTTGTTGCGAGTCGGTCACCCCTGTATTTGGCCGGCTTTTTTTCTCTCTACCACACCATAAAGGCCTTCTCCGGCCAAGGATAGCAAAATATTAATTCCAAATCAATCTTCTCGATCGATGTTTTTATAGAAAGGCAGTTGGGGGGGGGTTGGAGAATGGAAGGAGAGAAAAGGCGAATCGTTTTTATTGGATTTTTCGTCTGAGAAAATGCGAAGAATTGTCTTTTTTCAACAGATTGCAAGATCCTTCGCGGAGTTTACCCTGCGCCGAAGACCGAGATCCTTCGCTACGCTCAGGATGACCCGCGCAGGGTTCAACATGACAGTTTAGGACTTTTTGCGAGGCAATCAATTGTTGCGGAATCTTAACACCGCTGCCTGCTTTGATCCCTGTGTAAGAATTAGATTGTTTTCCCGAAAGCCGTTTCTTTTCGCCATCACATAAACCGAGGAAATAGCCGGCGCCTCTCCGGTCGACGATCCGTTCTGAATCGTCCCCGCCCGTCGAAAGGGTTCAGCCTGGGAGTCGGCTCCGGCAAGCCTAGTTCCTCCTTTCATATTTCTATTTTTCTTGCTCACATTATTCCCGTTTAAAACCAGCCCGGCGGTCAACATCTTATCCTTGTTCAGGGTGATCGTACACTCCCCCACCCCGCTGCAGTCGTCTCCGGACCAGCCGACAAACGCCGATCCCTGTCCCGGGTTGGCGGTCAGGGTTATCGGAGTCCCTTCGTCATACCACTGATCACAATCCGCGCCGCAGTTAATCCCTTCCCCGGAGACAATCCCGTCGCCGGACCCTCTTTTGGTGACGGTCAATCGGTACTGCCGCAGGACCGTATTGTGGATTTCATTGGAATAATCACTTTCAGCCCCCTGAAGATTATAAGCGGTTACCGCAAAAAAATACGTGACCCCCTGGCTTAGGTTGTTCACCGTCACCTGGTTATTTTTACCCACACTAATCACCTGGGAATAGGCCTGGGCGGCGGTCCCGTAATAGAGCTTATATCCACCCAGGTCGGGTTCCGTATTGGCGTCCCAGGCTAATGAAACTTGTTCGGCCCGGGCCTGAACGATCAGAGCGAGATGCAGGAAGAAAAGGATACCGATTAAGAATAAGGCTGGAAAAGAAAGTGCATAGGACCGAGGAACCTTCTGTTTTTGAATAGTCATAACAGTACCTCCCGTTTTTGCCGTTCAGCGATGAACAGTCCCGAGAGGTACCGTCTTCGCCTGGCAACCCTGCTACCCTATGTCCCGCATAAAGCAGATCATTTAGGCCAGTGGCTTTGCGTCCCACCCTTTCGGATGGTTTGCCCTTTACAGGTTTTGATTTGTTTACTTTTACATATTTCCTGTTTTCTTCATCGGACTTTACTAGGAAAACTTAAAAAAATAATGCTTTCGAACGGATTTCATCAATCTAACCCCGGCCACCCCGACCGGTGCTGAAAATTTTTTCAATCCATTTGACCGGACCAATCAAAATCACCCCCATCAGGATAGGCAGGATGATGTTGATTATCAGATACCAACCCTGCGCCTGGAATCCGGGTTGGCGGGGGTCTCCGTCTGAGGCCAGCTTGGCCAAGATTAACCAAAGGTCCATAAGAACATCCTTTTTTTGATTTGATGTTTATTTAAATATATTATACCATTCGAGCCTTGAGAAACTGGTTAAAAAGTTTTTTTAAACCTGATGAATGCGCCCTGCTTCCCCTGGCCGAGGAATTTCGAAATTTTTACGGTCACTACCAGGGAATCCTCCGAGTCCGTCGAAAATTATCGGATTTACTCGCCGCCGACACCTCCGGCAACAGCCGGGTGTTCATCGATCTGGCCAGCCAGTTGATCGACCTGCTGAGCAAACTTTTCGACCAGAAAATCCCCCAACTTTTTAAGGCCTATTCTTTAACCCGGGAGGCCCAAACCCGGGAAGAGTTGGAAAACCTTTTTCGAGAGACTTTTGAAAATTTGGATTTTTCCCAATGCCGGCATGTGATGCCGGATTCTTTTCACCTTGGAAACCTTCACACCCTGCCGGAGCTTCTAGATTACGCCCACGACCTGGCCGTGGAAGAGATGTTTTGCCTGATGGACCTCTATGATCTGAAAAAAATCAAAGCCACTCCGGTTCAAACCGGTCTGCCCATAAAGCTGCACGTGATCGATCTGGGCGGCGGGGTCTGCGCTTCCGACAGCAAAAGGGTCTTGAAAGACGAAATCCTTTCCGACCCCGTACGGGCCATGTTCCAGGGGATGTATTACCCGGGGATCAGTTGGTCGGGTCCTATCGGGGTCAACCTGAAAGGATTTATGGTCATCATGGCCCAGAGTTCCAGCCGGCCCGAGGAGGATTTCTGGGATAAGACCTATCTCTTGGCCGCCAGGGAATATATGAACTTTAACTCCCGCCTGGGGTATCATTACACCTCCGTGGCTTCCTACTTAAGCGACGATCCCCTGAACAATCATATCCGCTTTATGCTAAAGGGGGGGGCGGCCGACGACCTGCGCCGGGCCCGGAGGGCCCGTTTTATCGGGCTGGTCCTGGAACGGTTGGATTTTGAGGTGGATGTCCATAAAGATTTGATCGAGGCCCGGCTGAACAAAGCCGAACGCGCCGTGATAGAAAACCGGCTGGACTTGATCGGCCGACTGATGGGCTGCTCCCGGCAAAGGGATATGGTCATGAATAATGAATCGACGGTGAACTGGTACGCCGAGGCCTTTTTAAGGGGCAACTATGCCTTCGAAACCGACCAATAAAAAGAGGCGAAAAGAAACCGTTGGGTTTCCTTTCGCCTCAACGAGTCACGTCTAAATCCTATTCCTGCCTTTTAGCCAACAACACCGAACATGAGGAATAGCTGGCCACTTTAAGGGCCGTCCCACCTACCGAAAACCGGCCGGCGGCTTTAAAGCCCCGGCTGCCCATGACAATCAGATCGAATTTCCCCTCTTCCGCCAGTTTAACGATTTCATCGGCCACGTCGTTCGAACTAAGGAGTATGCTTTCGACCGTCAGCCCGGTAAAAAACCCCTTGGCCTGAGCCAGGGCCTGTTCGGCCTGAGCGCTCAATTTACTGTCTAAAGATTCCCTGGCCCGGGCCGATATCTCCAGATCAATATCCGGATAAACCGGTATGACTGCCAGCAGGGTCACCTGAGCCCCTTTGGCCTGGGCCAAATCCGCCCCTATCTTGGCTCCTTCCAGGGAACTCTTGGAACCGTCCACCGGAACTAATATTTTCATAATTCCCTCCTCCCGACCGTCCCCGATTGCGGGGGATGATGGGCTGTTTAACTAGTTGACCCCGGAACCTGAAACCCTTTTTTATTACAGCCAAAAATATTTTAAATATTTTTGGCTAGACTTCTTTCTTCACTTTGGCTTTCTTCATGGTCAGGCCGAACCCTTCAAAGAGGTAAAAAATCGCGTAGCCCCACCATAGGGTGTAAAACACATAGAAGACCAACAGAAAGGTCATGATCCCGGCCCGGTCGGCGACCCTTTGGGACTCGATCCCGTAGAAGTTGTAGGCCGGCTCCAGCCCTTTTCTGGAGACTTCCGAAACCAGCCTGGATTCTTCGAGCTTCAGGTTCTTTTTAAAAAACTTGTCCATGCTGCTCAGGGCCGTCCACCAGTTTCTCATCACCTCTTTTGCGTCATAACCGTAGCGGGCCTCCAATTTCTGACTCTGATTGTTGAACATGTCGTCCGAATCCCGGAGGATGACCCCCATGGTCCGGCCCAG
>Ga0315283_10005934_pt1 | contig 10830 bp, 14 predicted proteins | sample YL17G09_0_MG_FD_204541 | JGI IMG/M metagenome (GOLD analysis project Ga0315283, IMG submission 204541) | Sediment microbial communities from Yellowstone Lake, YNP, Wyoming, USA - YL17G09_0 | ecosystem: Environmental > Aquatic > Freshwater > Lake > Sediment | place: USA: Wyoming | collected...
CCCAAGTGAGAGTCCGGCCTCGGCCGAAGCGTCTTCTTTAGTGCGGCGGAGCAAGGCGGCTTGACACTAGGATAGAGGCGTGATATGGTCCGCCATATGAAGACAACCATACATATTCCCGATAGCCTGTTCAACGAGGCCCGGAAAGTCGCCGCTCAGGAGAAAACGACGTTGAAAGCCCTGGTCGAGGAAGGGCTCAGGAAAGCCGTGGACGAACACCTGGACCGCAGGCCCGAGGGGTTCAAGCTCCGCCCGGCCACATTCAAGGGCCAGGGTCTCCAGCCTCATGTGGCGGGCGTGACCTGGGACCAGATACTCGACGTCAGCTACGAAGGACGGGGCGGATGATCGCCATCGACAGTAATATCCTGGTTTATGCGCACCGTGAAGACTCGCCTTGGCATGCCGCCGCCTTCGAGTGCGTGCGGGGACTCGCCGAGAGCCGGGCGCAATGGGCGATCCCCTGGCCCTGTCTCCACGAGTTCCTGGCCGTCACGACCCACCCTCGGATCTACTCCCCTCCCACGCCGCTCGATCTGGCCGTCGACCAGGCCGAGGCCTGGCTCGAATCGCCGAGCCTGGTCCTCCTGACCGAAGACGGGGGCTATTGGCCGCGGCTTCGGGCGCTCGTCCTCGCCGGGCAGGTCGCCGGCCCGAAGATCCACGACGCCCGGATCGCAACCGTTTGTCTTCAAAATGGCGTAAGCGAACTTTGGACAATCGACCGGGACTTCAGCCGCTTCCCTGGCCTGCGGGTCCGCAATCCCTTCATACCGGCTTAGAGATCAGCCGCGGCTTGACTTTCGTGTAAACGTCCTTTCGATGTCCGATCTTGAGGACCATGATCGCATCGCCCATAACACGATAGATGACGCGGTAATCTCCGACCCGCATTTTCCGGTGCCCGGCAAGGCTCTGCTTGAGAGGCCGGCCGGCGCGAACCGGATCCGGCGCCAGTCTTTTTTCGATCGCCCCCCGCAATCGGTCTTTAATGTTCTCAGGCAAATCCTCGATATCCTCGGCTACCAGCGGATGGTAGAGGAGCCGATAGGTCATTTCTTCTTCCACGCCCTCTTATGCGAGAGGGCTTTTTCGGCCGAGAAGGTCCTTTCTCTTTCCGAGGCCGCCTCTGCCCAGAATACGTCCTCGTCATCGGCGACGGCTTCCTTGAGAAGATCCCTGGCCTTCATGGATACGGAAACATCATCCCGCCTGGCCAGCTCCTTGAGCGTCCAGTACAAGGAGTCCTCCATCACGACATTCACTCGGGGGTTCTTAGTCGGCATCCTGTTACCTCGGTTTCAGTGTATCACTTGTGATGAACCAAGTCAACCGCCAAATTCTTTGGGCCAGGGTAGGCCGAGTCGTTAGCCCTTCGGTCCGCGGCAGTCGCGGACGCAAATGCCGCAGATGAACTGGGTCGTGTAGCCCTTCTTGCGGAATTCCTTAAGCTTCTCGAAGCAGGCCCGGTGGTCGAAGGCCTCTCGCGTCTCGTTAATGGCCTCGGCCGGGCAGGCCCGGATGCAGGCGCGGCAGGAGCCGCAGTCGCGGCCGAGCGGCGCGTCGGGCTCGAGCGGCATATCCGTGAGCACCGTCACCAGCCGGAAGCGCGACCCGAGCTCCGGGTTGACGAGGAGGTTGTTACGGCCAAACCAGCCGAGCCCGGCGGCGCGGCCGACGTGTTTGTGCGAGAGGTGGGCCCTCTGCTTGTCCCAGTCGATGATCTGGGAGGCGGCGATGGCCAGCGACCCGAAACCCTTTTTCTGGATGAAGTCGGCGACGAGGAGCGCGCACCGGTCCAGGAAGAAATTCATCTGCCTGTAGTGATGAAAATAGATCTGGGTCGGATGGTCGCCGATATCGTCGAGGACGGCGTCGCTCAGGCCCTTTCCCAGCGAGACGGCCAGGCCGAACCTGCCGCTCGTCTCCGGCTCGAGCAGGAAATCCCCTCGCATCCCAGCGACGTCGGCTACGCCGAACAGATCAAAGCCCAGCTCCATGGCGAACGCCTTCAGTTTCTGATAATTCGCCGCCTTGTCCGACTGGTCCATGAGCGAGGCTCATTCTATCGGCGCCCGCCCTCGGCTGTCAAACAGGCCGCGGACGCCGCAAACGTCCATCTTGACGGTCTTTTGACTGCCTCTTGACGAAATATTGACAACTCCATGTTTCCGGCGGAGTATTGTGACGGGGATCGAAGGGCATCACATGAAAAATGTTTGCGGAAAACTCATCGCTCCGACCCTGATAGTATTGCTCCTTGTCATCCCGGGCGACGTGACGGCCAAAGAGAGGCGGGGCGCCGATCTCGTCGTCACCCGGCTCGATGGGAGCCAGGTCAGCGGCGAGCTCATCGCCATCAAGCGGGATTCGCTTCTTCTGTTGAGCTCTGGGCGGGACGAATCCATCGACCTTGCGGACGTCAAGACCGTGCGCATCGTCAAAAAATCCCGGGCTGGAAAAGGGGCCCTTTACGGATTCCTGGTCGGCGCCGTTGGCGGAGCTCTTTGGGGTTCTGCTAACCAGGACCCCGACGTGTGGGACGACGGGACTGCGCTGATCGCAGGGGCATACGTCGGAGTCATCGGCGCGCTTTCCGGCCTGCTCGCGGGATCTGTACTGGGACTTGATTCGAGCTATACGGTCGCCGGCAAGCCGGCAACGGTCGTGGCCGAATATTGGGATAAGCTTCGGGCCCATGCTCGGGAGCCGCGGCTGCCGGGGCGTTCCTCTTCCTCACGGTGAAAGGGGGCGGGCCGTTCTTCGGCCTGCGGCTGGGAGTGAGGATTTAATGGCGCCCGCCTTCAATTGACTCGCCTCGGCGCCTGCGGTATACCAGTCATTAGCCCGTATTAATTCGTCCCTGGCGCCCGGCTTCGTTCCGCCCTTCAGGAGGAACAATGATGAAGGCAAGATCTCGAAACTTCGCGTCCCGCTCGACCCTCATATTCATCGTCCTGATCATCGCCGCGTCGCCCGGCCTCGCGCAGAACCAAACCCGCGCCGCTTCTCCGGCCATGTCCATCACCGTGTCCATGGAGCGGCCGACGACCCACTACTACCACGTCGTCTTCCGCGCCGACAGCCTCAAGGGCGAGACCCAGGACTTCAAGATGCCGGCCTGGACGCCGGGCTACTACCGGATCATGGATTACGCCAAGAACGTCATGGACTTCAAGGCCGAGGACGGCACGGGCCGGCCGCTCGCCTGGGAGAAGACGGCCAAGAACACCTGGCGCGTCCGTTCCGGCAAGGCCGCGGCCGTCGTCGTGAGCTATGACGTCTACGCCTTCACCCGCTTCATCGCCGATAACTACCTTTCCGACGACGGAGGCTTCATCTCTCCGACGGGCCTCTTCATGCACGTCGCCGGCCGCCTCCAGAGCCCGGTGACCGTCACTGTCCTCCCGCCCCCTGACTGGAAATGGGTCTCGACCGGGCTCGATCCCATCGCCGGGCGGCCCAACACGTTCACCGCGCCCGACTTCGATACCCTCTACGACTGTCCGATCCTCATCGGTAACCAGGAGATCCTGACGTTCGAGGCCGCCGGCCGCCCCCACACCGTCGCCGCCTACGACCTCGGCACGGCGGACAGGGCAGCTTTCGTCGGCGACCTCAAGAAGATCGTCGAGGCCGCCGCCGCGCTCATGGGCGAGCTTCCCTATCGCCACTACACGTTCCTCATCATCGGCCCCGGCGGTGGAGGCCTCGAGCACCTGAACTCGACGGCCGTGACGCTCAACCCCGCCTCGCTCACGAATCCTCAGGCCTACAAGGGCTGGCTGAGCTTCATCGCCCACGAATACTTCCACCTCTTCAACGTCAAGGCCATTCGGCCCATCGCCCTCGGCCCGTTCGATTACGAGCGCGAGAACTATACGAACATGCTCTGGGTCTCGGAGGGCATCACGGTCTATTACGAGTTCATCCTCCTCAACCGGGCCGGCCTGATGACCCGCGACGAGGTCCTGGAGCGGCTCGGCTCGACCATCGCCAACTTCGAGAACTCCCCCGGCCGCCACCACCAGCCCGCGACGGCCTCGAGCTTCGACACCTGGACGAATTTCTTCAGCCGCGGCGAACACTCGGCCAACACGACGATCTCCTATTACGACATCGGCGCCGGGCTGGGGCTTCTTCTCGACCTCAAGATCCGCGAGGCGTCGAAAGGCCGCTCATCGCTCGACGACGTCATGCGGACGCTTTACGGAACTTTTTACAAGGAAAAGAAGCGCGGTTTCACCGACCGCGAATTCCGCGAAGCTTGCGAGCGCGCGGCCGGCGTCCCCCTCAACGAGATCTTCGACGTCTACGCCGCGACCGTCAAGGAATGGGACTACGCCAGGTATCTCGGCTTTGCCGGGCTCACGATCGACACCGAGCCGGGTACCGCTCCCGGGCCCTGGTTCGGCGCCTCGACCCAGGACCAGAACGGAAGCCCGGTCGTCTCATCGGTCGAGCCCGATTCTCCGGCATCTCTTGCCGGCCTCAGCGCCCAGGACGAGATCGTGGCCCTCGACGGCGCCCGCGTCACCCAGCGCTCGCTCGCCGGGACGATCAACGCCCGCAAGCCCGGCGAAAAGGTCAAGGTCCTTTACGCGAGGCGCGGCGCCGTGCATGAGGCCGAGGTCACGTTCGGGAAAAAGACAGAGAGGAGCTTCCGCATCACCCCGCTCGCGAACCCGACGCCCCAGCAGAAGGCGCTCCTCGACGGCTGGATGAGGTAAGGGATCGAAATTGGGGGAAGGACGATTTCAGCGCGCAAGAAATCGCGTTGGCGAGACGGCCGTCTCCGGAAAGCTCTCCAGAAGTTGCTTGTCCGACGTGACCAAGGGGACACCCAACTCACCGGCCAGGACGACGAACTCGGCGTCATAGGCCGAGCAGGCCGAAGAGGCGGCCAGGCTCAGAACGTCCCCCGAGACCACGGCGTATTCGTTACCGGCCATCAACGATTCCGCTTCAGTCATGATCTGGAAGGCGTCGCTCCACTCAATGAGTTTGCCCCGGACGCACTTGACGAGAGTGTTACGGAATTCGCTTCGCCAGAGGAGTGGGGCCGACCAGCCGGGGTCCATCACCAGGATCCTTGCGGACAGTTCGCTATTATCGCCTTTCGCGAAAAAGTGAACGATGAGATTCGTGTCGACGACGATCACGGACGGCCTTCCCTTTTTGCTTGATCGATAAATTCGTCGGTTAGGAAGCCGCGCGTCCGCTCGCGCAGGGCTCGCGCCCTGGCGAGAATGACGTCAACCGGAATCTGATCGGGAGCGGTTGCCGCGCTGAGAATCGAGATGATCTCTCCGTTTATACTCCGGTTATTCCGCTGCGCCCTCTCCTTGACCTTCTTATAGAGGTCCTCCGGGATGTTCTTCAGAGTGAAATTTGTGGCCATCTGATCACCTAAATGGTTGCTATTTGGTTTCATTATGGTTCCTTTCACTGAGAAAGTCAACAGGCAGCGCCAGCCCCGGCCCGTCCAGGATTGACGCTAATATTGAAGACGCCTGCCACAGCGAGAGAATCTCAGTCAATCGCTCCTGTGGGATTTGCGCAATCTCATTTCCTCCGGGGTTCGGTCCCGTCTTGGCTTGACTTGCCGGTTCTGTGGGTCCAAAATCATCGTGTTCAGGGAGTAGCATACGCACATGAAAACCGCCCTCATCAAAACTACGGTAATCCTCGGTATCGCCGCGCTGGCCGTCGGCCTTCTCGCCCTCGCCGGCCCGACACAGAGATCCGACTGGAAGGGCAAAGTCATCACGGAAGACGGCGTCCGGGTCGTGGTCAATCCGGCCGAGCCGATCTATGGGCAGATCAAGCTCGACCTCGGAGAGGAGCTCCGCATCGGCAAGGAGGGCGACGAGCAGACGCAGTTCTTCCGGGTCCGGGACGTCGGCGCGGACGCGCGGGGCAACATCTATGTCCTCGATACACGCAACTTCCGCGTCCAGGTCTTCGACCCATCGGGAAAGTACCTCCGGACGATCGGCCGCCAAGGCCAGGGCCCGGGCGAATTCGAGATGCCGAGCATCCTCCGTCTCGGGGGGGATTCGGGGAACATCTACGTGCTGGACCGGTTCAGGCGCGTCAGCCTTTTCGACGCTCAAGGGATCTATATCCGGAGCGTTTCGATCGACGGAGCGACCACATTTTTCGAGCCCGCCGCGGGCACCGGAGTGTATGCCCTCATCAACACGGGATCGGACGAGGATCTGACCAGCTACCACGCCCTGTGCCTGGTGAGCGGCGAAGGGAAGACCCAGAAGGTCCTGGCCCAGTTCCCCTACACGATCCACATGGAGAGGCGGGACGGCGCAACCCTTTCCGTCAGTACGGGCATGGAACTGGCGCTCCACTTCGCCAAGCTCGACGACGCATCGCTCGTCTACGGCTATTCCAAGAACTACGAGTTCGTCGTCATCGATCCCGACGGGAACAAGCTCCTAGTCATCCGGAAGGACGGGCCGCGGCCAGAATTCTCGGCCGCGGAGAAAGTGGAATTCGGCGGCTTTGCCGTCCCTGAATTCCGACCCTTTTATTTCGGCCTCCTGACCGATACCGACGGCCGGATCTACGTCCATAGGAACACCAGCACGAAGATCAAACGGAACTACGGACCTGTCGGCACCGAAGACAAGCAGGTCGACGTCTTCAGCCGGGAAGGCCGCTTCCTCTTCCGGACGGCCCTGCCGCCCAACACGCGCTTGATCAAGGGAGATCTCATCTACACCTACGTCGTGGACGAAGACCAGGGCCTCGAATATGTCCAGCGCTTCCGCATCAAGAACTACGCCGACCTGCCCAAGAATTAGTTGAGAATTCGTTGGATAAAGGAGGACTGTCATGAGCGATCGATCATTCCATGAAGGCCGGAAGGGCGCGTGGAAGGCCGCTCAGGCGCTTCTCGTTCTGGCCATCACCATGATGACGGCCGCGGAGCCGGCCCAAAAAGCGGATATCAAGACCGTAAACGGAGTGCGCATCGTCAGGAACCCGAAGACGCCCGTGGCCGGGCCGGGCGGCGCGCCGGCCGCCGTGAGCCTCGTCGAGGACCTGGTCATCGGCAACGACACGACCCGGGAGGATCACTGGTTCGGGTTCCTGAACAGCCTCGACGTCGACGCGTCGGGGAATATCTACACCGTCGATCCGAAGAACATCCGGATCCGGATCTTCGCCCCAGACGGATCTCTGGTCAAGGCCTTCGGACGGGAAGGCCAGGGGCCCGGCGAGTTCAGCGGGCCGGGGGGGATCATCGCCGCGGTTGACGGAACGTTCGCCGTTTCCGACGTCCTCAACGGCCGGATATCCTATTTCACGCGGGAAGGCGCTCATGTGAAGGACACGCTTTACGGAACCTACAGGATCGTGGGGCTCGTCATCGACGGCCGTTCGAACCTGTACGCCGTTCACGTCAACAGCCCGATCGGCGATAAACAAACTTGGGAGCTCATCAAGTTCGATCCCGACCTGAAGCCCCTTTTAACGATCCATTCCATCTCCATCCCCTTCAAGCTCCGCGTCGTGAACTTGATCCCCGACCGCCTCTTCTTCGCCTTAGCCGGCGATGACCGCCTCGCCTGGATGGTTTCGAACGATTACGCGGTCCAAGTAGTGGACTCCTCGGGAAAGGCCGTCATGAAGATCATCAAGGACCGCGACCCGCAAAAGTTCACTGAAAAGGACCGGGATAAGCTCATTAAAGCCCGGTTTCCCAACGGCGCCCCCCCTCAGTTCGAGATCCAGACCCCTGAGTATTTCCCGGCCGCCTCCGGTTTCATGACCGACGACAAGGGCCGGATCTATGTTCGGACCTACGACACGGACGGCCGCGGCGGTGTGGCCATGGACGTTTTCGACGCGGATGGCCTGTACGTCGCTCGTTTCTTCGTCCCCGAGGGCGAGGATGATGTCATTATCCGGAACGACAAGCTCTACTCGATCGTCAACGATCCCGCTTCGGGCAATCCTATCGTCAAGCGCTACGCGCTGAAGTGGAAATAGGCGGCGGAGCGTTACGCGACTCAGGGCGACCAGCGTGTCCCCTCTAAATGTCCGGCTGGGGCGAGGCGTATTTTCTTGGAGGTGGCAGATGAACAAGTGCGCCCGGACCGTGTTTTTGCTCCTGTTGTCGTTCCTATTTCTTGGCCAGGCCCTCGATTCGCGAGGCGGCCAATCGGCGGCCCCGCGGGCGGACGCGGACAGGCTGGTCTCACTCCTTCGCGACAGCTCGTTCCGGGAAGCCGATAAGCTCGCGGCCAAGCTCTTGGCCGACCCCGCCGCGGACGCGCGAACTCAGGCCATCTGCGGCTTGGCCGTCCTCAAAGCGGGGCGCGTCCGGGAGGCCGAAGCGATCTTCGACAAAGTGATCTCGCTATCACCCGAAAACCCCGAGGCCCATCTCGGCCTGGGCCGGATCGGCCGCATCCGGAACGACCTCGACGAGGCCATCGCCCATCTCCGCCGAGCCGTCCCCTCGGCGGGGTTTTACGAAGAGGCCCTGCGGCAATTGTGGCGGACCACCTGGGACCGCGGCTTCGTTTCCGAGCTCCATGAGGTCTACAAGCTGGCCGAAGAGCGTTACGGACGCGAATCCAAGCCCTTGGCCTCCTGGTTCACCAATGGCCTGGCCCAAATCCAAGGGCTCCCCGGTAAGCGGCTTTTTCAGATGGAAGGCCGCTTCGAGCGCCTGAGGATCCCTCTCGTCAGGAACGAGGACAGCCGCATCCGGATCCGCATGATCACCCTCAAGCTCAACGGGAAGGGCGAATACCTCTTCGACATCGATTCGGCCTCCGCTGATTTTTTGACGGTCAGCCCCCTTCTGGCCGAGGAGCTGGGGCTTCCCCTGACCGGGAACTCCACGGCCACGGGGGTCGGAACGGCGACGGCCGCGGTCCGTTTCTCCATGCTGGACAAAGTCGAGCTCGGAGGGATCGCGTTCAGGAACGTTTCCGTCTTCGTCTCCGACTTGCACCCCTTCCGGGGATTGAAGAAGGGCCTGCTCGGCACGGCCCTGCTCAAACGCTTCAACGTCACGATCGACGTCGAAGCGGGAGTCATGGACCTTTTCCCTCTCGAACGTCCGGAGCTTCTGGCCGGCAACATCGACCGGGCGGCAGTGGCGGCGGATGTCCCGCTTTACCTCTTCGACGCGACGACCGTCGAGGCGTCGCTCGCCGGCGCCCCCGCGGCCCTCTACATCCTGGATTCGGCGGCGGCGGCGAACCTCGTGGACGGCCCGTTTTTCGAGGAGCATTTAAAGCCGCAGCTCGACCCGGTCCGGATCGTCCGCTCCGGCATCCAGGGCGCCGGGGGGGCCCAATACGTCAACCGCATCGACGGATTATCGATCGCCCTCGGTCCCCTCGTCTTCGACGGGCAGACCGTGCACGAATTCCCGATGGAAGAGCTGAATTCGATCACCGGCCGGTACGCCGCGGGTCTCCTGGGCAATCCCTTGCTCTGGCCCTACCGCGTCCATATGGACTTCCGCGCCGGCCGGCTCATCCTGGAAAAGTATCCCAAATCCTAGCTCGGTAGGTCTCGAAGCCGAGCGTGCTTACTTTCTCGCGCTGAGGATGTAGAGGTTGTGGTCGCGGAGGAAGGTCTCGACCTTGACCAGTTCATAAACCGACCGGCTGACCGTCTCTTCCACTTGCGCGCGGGTCAGAAAATGGTGGTCTGGGTCCGAGAATCTGGCCGGATCACGGTCCATGAGAACAACGGTCGCATCCGGCTTTAGGCACGGCCGGAGGTTCGCCAGGAGTTCTATCGGCCGTTCGAGGTCGTGGAACGCGTTGACCATGAAAACCATGTCCAGCGCCGCGAGCGGAAAACGCGGATCGTCCACCGTTCCCAGGACCGTCTCGATGTTGGCGACCTTCTCGTCGGCGTAACGCCGTTCGATGTAGGAGAGGGCGGAACGGTCGATGTCGTTGGCGTAGATCTTTCCCGTTTCGCCCACGCCGCGGGCGAGCCAGAAAGTAAAATAGCCCCGGCCCGCCCCGACTTCGCCGATGACCATGCCGGGCTTGACCCCGGTCGCCTCCATGACCTTTTCCGGCTGTTCGATCTTGTCGCGGCTCTCCGACTGGTACGAGGCCCGGAGAGACGGGGCGGCTGCGTGGAGCAGGAAGGCCGCCAAGAGGATCGCGCCCAAACATGCCGCGGCCCAACGTCTTCGGACGATCTTCTTGGTCATAAGCATCATTATTTCTCCCTCTCAAAAGCCAGCAACTTTCATGCCACCGCCGGCCCCTCCCCCCGGAGAACCGGCCGCGAGTCTCCCCCCCTTAGGCGATCGGCCGATTCCAGTGAGCTACGACTGCGGTCGCCTCCCCGACCGCGCCCAGTTTCTTTACATTACCCTGGTAAAAAGTCCCCTAATCCTTTAATCCTACTATTTTTATAGGAAATTGAAACCTTTTGCTCGGGCCTTACGTCTAAACAGGAGTACGGATAGAAACAAGATATCAAAGAAAAGAGGAAAATATCATGAAATTCAGAACAAAAGCCGTCATTTTCGTGCTCGCCACGTTCCTGACGTTGAGCGGCTTAAACCTGATCGCCAACGCCTTCTCGAGGAACAACGTCATCACGGCCCAGAACCCCGGAACTTCGGTCACCGTCCACGTCACGAGCTACAGAATTCTGTCCTGACGCCGAAGGCCTTTACCGTCCGGCCCGCGGCTATCTTATTTCTTGCGCCGCAGCTCCTCGGCTCCCCGCTTGATCTCGGTCAGGTCGCGGCGCATCTCGCTCCAGCCGTACCAGAGGGCGTAGTCCGGGTTGGCGTGGAACGTCCCCTGGAACGTGCGC
>Ga0315283_10005935_pt1 | contig 10829 bp, 8 predicted proteins | sample YL17G09_0_MG_FD_204541 | JGI IMG/M metagenome (GOLD analysis project Ga0315283, IMG submission 204541) | Sediment microbial communities from Yellowstone Lake, YNP, Wyoming, USA - YL17G09_0 | ecosystem: Environmental > Aquatic > Freshwater > Lake > Sediment | place: USA: Wyoming | collected...
GGCCGACGGGAAACGCGGAGAGGTAGAGCGCGCCGGCGAGGACGCCGCCGAAGGCTCCGGTCTTCCTGAGCGAGTTCGCCAGCAGGAGCGTCGTCAGGAGGGCCGCGGCAGGGCTCATAAGCTTGGCGGCCGTTTCGCCGCCCGCCGCGTACGCCGGGACGAGGATGAGTTCCCAGAGGGAGGCGAGCCGGAACGAGAGGTTCCACGCCTGTCCGGTGATGTGGCCGGTCCTGAGGAACGCGGACACCTTGCCGAGGTGGTAGCCGAGGGAGTCCACCTCGATCTCGGGGGAAAGGGCCCCGATGAGCTGGCCGGCGAAGGAGATGAGCGCGAGCAGGGCGAAGACTGCAGTCCCGGCGGGGAGGCTCCATACGGGCCGGTTCCTCTTCCTGCGCAGGAGGGCAAGGGCCGGAACCGCGCCGGCCGCGAGGAGGGCGAAAAGGAGCGGACGACGGAGGAGCCCGGCAAAGCCGGCCCCGGTTAGGAGGGTGCCCAGGACGCCGAGGCCGAACGCCGTCTCCCACAGGAGCCTTCCCTCGAGCCTTGTCGCGGCCCGGCCGAGGAAGAGCGGAAGCGTCCGCCGGCCGAAGGACCGGGCCGCGACTAGGACCAGGAGCGCCGCGAGGGCGGGGCGAAGCCAGCCGAACGCCGTCGCCGCGAGCCGAAGCGGTCCCCATCCCGGCGCGCGGGGGAGGGCGGCGAACCTTTCGAGCGAACCGAGGTAGGGGAGGGAGGCCGCGAGGTAGTCTCCGGCAACGAGGAGGAACCACGCGACCAGGGCCGCTCCCACAAGGATCGCACTCCTGGCCTTCATCGTGGGAGGTTCCCGCCTACCGGAGCGGGCGCTCGGGGCCTTCGATGACGCCGGCCTCGATGAGCGCGGGAAGGGCCAGGAGGGCCCCCCAGTGATAGAAGCGGTCGCTCGACTTGGAGTCGCAGCCCTCGCCGGTTATGGCGTTGTAGTTCTCGTGGACGTGGCCCTTGGCCGTCCATTCCTTCAGGAACAGCGCGGCCGACCGGTCCGCCACCGTCCTGCGGGCCTCCGGCAGGTCGTAGTTCCTGAGGCCCATGTAGAGGAGCCAGTTCGTCGGCCCCCATATCCTCCCGCGCCAGTATTCCTGGTCCCCGAAGGCCGGGTCGTTCCGCGGCGCGACCGGGACCATCCATTCCCCCCCGTACTGGCCGGGGTCGAGGAGGTGCTCCCGCGCCATCCTCTCCGCCTGGGCCTGTGTCGCCGTCCCTCCGAGCAGGCTATAGAAGTTGGTGATGTTGGTCAGTGCCTGCGCCTCCCCGGTATCGGTCCGGCGGTTCAGGAACATCCCCGCCTTGTCGTCCCAGAGCTCGGCAAGTTTCGCGTCGTACCTCGCGCCGCGGGCTTCCACCTCCGCCGCCTCGGCGGTCCTGCCCAGCTCCCGAGCGATGGCGGCGAGCGCCCGGCAGTCGGCGACATAGAGGCCGGTGAACCCGACGTCGGCGAGCTCCATCACCCCGCGCGCCTCGTCGAAGGGCACGCCGTCGTAGATGGTGGCGTTGTCGAGCCCCGTCTCGTAGGCCGCGCCCTGCCGGTTCGCCACCCCATGGATCTCGAAGTGGGAGCCCACCCTTGGCTCGAAGCGGTTCGACCCTGGGGATATCCAGCCGCCGTTGTCCCGCCTCTTCTCCCACCAGCGGTTCCAGCCGAGGAGGGGCTCGAAGAGCTCCTCCAGGAACCACTTCTCGCGGTGCCTCCGGTATATCTCCCGGGCCATCATGGCGCCTACGGGTGGCTGGGAGCGGTCCCGGCTCTTGATGTTCCGGACGGTGGCGAAGTTGGGGACGAAGCCCTCCTCCGTCCGCTCGTTGGTCATCTCGATGGCGTTGGCGAACGCGAGGTCGCGGTTCTCGATGGAGGCCATGAAGGCGGCGAAGTAGGTGTCCCAGCAGAACAGGACGTACCCGCCCCAGTTGATGTTCCAGAGGCGGCTGACGGGGGAGACGACCCGGCCCTTTTCGGGCTCGAAGATGGTGTCCCACGCCATGGCCCAGTGGATGGCCTTGACCAGCTCGGCGTGCTCCCCATACCGGCCGAAGGACGCGAGGTGGGCGGCCCGCGCCCGGTCGAGGGCGGCGCGGAGCTCCGCCACGGTCCTCTTTCGCCCGGTCGAGAACCCCGCGGGGCCTTTCAGTTCGAGGGCGAGATAGGGATAGGCGCCCTCCACGAACGGGAGGTCCCGGTGCGTTCCCGTACCGAAGGCGCGGACCTCGCCGGCGGGGCCGCGAAAGACGAGGGATTCCCCCTCCTTCGCGGCAGCGCCGCCGCGGTTCCAGAGGACGCCGCCCTGCGCGACGAGCATCGGGGGGCATTGGTGGTTCCCGGACGGGGTGGCGAGGACGAGGAGGTCGGCCCCGTCGTGACAGGTCTCGACCGCGGCGTTTACCCCTTCCCACGAGGCCTCGAGCCGGGTGTAGCCCCCGTCGTAGGCGTGCTCGACGGGGCGGACTTCCTCGGCCCCCGCCCCGAACCGCCCGATGAGGAACTCGTGCCGGTGGTGGCCGTTGCGGGGCTCCACGAGGCCGAGGTTGAGGGCGAAGCCCTCGGGGAGGAGGACGTGCGAGGTGACACTGCGCGTGTTCCAGGTGTTCCACCCGCGCGCGAGCCGCGCCACCAGGTCCCGGTATCCGGCCGACGCCATAGTGTCCGTATTCTACCCGGCGGGAGGGCCGCGGAGAGTCTGGTAACATGGCGGGGCATGAAGGCACGGCTGGGCATCGACCTCGGGTTCGCGGTCAACCGGTTCCCCGAGCCGCGGGAGTGGGCCCGCATAGTCGCGGAGGATCTGGGCCTAAGCCATGTCCAGTTCGTGGCCGAGCTCCTCGACCCGTTCCTGCCGGAGTATTTCAGGAAGGCCCAGCTTGCCGAGATACGGAAGCATACGGCGCAGTACGGCGTCGGCGTCGACTCGGTCTTCACCCTGACCCGTACCAACCACCTTATGCACCCCGACCCCGCGGGCCGGGCCTTGTGGAGGAAGTGGCTGGGGGACCTCCTGGCCATGGGCCGGGAGCTGGGGGCGAAGAGCGGGGGGAGCTTCTTCGGCATCATGACCGTGGCGGACCATGCCGACCCGGCCAGGCGGGAGATACGGGTGAAAGAGGCGGTGGAAGGCTGGCAGGAGCTTTCCTTCCTCGCGAAGGAACTCGGTTACGAGTGCCTCATCTTCGAGCCGATGTCGGTGCCGCGGGAGATGGGATGCACCATCGAGGAAGTGTTGTCCCTTCTTGAACGGGTGAACGCCCGGTGCGGGGTCCCGATGCGGCTCAACCTCGACGTGGGGCACGCCGCGCACCCGTCCCAGCGCGACCCCTATGAGTGGCTGGCGAGGCTTGGGAGCCACGCCTCCGTTGTCCACCTCCAGCAGACCGAGCGTGACCGCAGCCACCACTGGCCGTTCACCCCCGAGTACAACGCGAAGGGCATCATCGAGCCACAGAGGGTGCTGGAAACCCTCGAAAAGGCGGGGGCAGGGGAGGTCCTGCTCGCGTTCGAGATAGGGCACCGGGAGCACTGGGACACCGAGTTCCGCCTCATCGAGGACCTAAAGGCCTCGGCGGAGTACTGGCGGCGGTGGGTTAAGGGGTAAGATAGCCGCGATGAGCAACAAATACGGCCGTATCCTGGCGGCACTGGCGATGGGGGCGATGATGATGATTACAGCCGGCGGAGGGGCGATGGCCGCGTCCAAGCTTCCCGAGCCGACCTGGCAGAAGCTCCCGCGGTGGCGGGGATTCAACCTTCTCGGCCTCTTCTATAAGGGCGACTGGTCGGAGGGGAAGTTCACCGAGAGCGACTTCCAGTGGATATCGGAGTGGGGCTTCAACTTCGTGCGGCTCCCGATGGACTACCGGTACTGGATAAAGGGCGGCGACTGGCGGAAGTTCGACGAGGAGACGCTCAAGAAGATAGACCAGGCGGTGGCGTGGGGGAAGAAATACAACATCCACGTCCTCATCAATTTCCACCGGGCGCCGGGCTACACGGTGGCGGACCCGAAGGAGGCGAAGAGCCTCTGGACCGACCCCGAGGCGCAGGAGGTATGCGCCCTGCACTGGCGGACGTTCGCGAGGAGGTACAAGGGAATCCCGAGCCGTAACCTTTCGTTCAACCTCTTCAACGAACCCTCCGGCACCGACTCGGCCACCCACGCGAAGGTCGTGAAGATGATGGTGGACGCCATCCGGAAGGAGGACCCGAAGCGGCTCGTCATCTGCGACTCGCTCAACTACGGGAACACCCCCAGCTACGAGCTCCTGCCGATGAAGGTCGCCATCGCCACGCGCGGATACTCGCCGTTCCAGCTCACCCACTACGGCGCGAGCTGGGTCGGGGACAACAGCGCCTGGCCGGTACCCACCTGGCCCATCCTGCGTGGGATGAGCTCCTTCCTCTACGCCACCGACGACCCGGAGTCCGGCAAGAACAAGGGCCCGCTCATCATCAAGTGCGACCTGAAGCAGGAGACCGAACTCGCGATAACCGTGCACGAGGTTACCTCGGAGTCGCTCCTTGCCGTGAGCGCCAACGGGAAACGGGTGTTCGAGAAGCGGTTCAAGTGCGGTCCCGGCGAGGGCGAGTGGACGAAGGCGCGCTTCCTGGAGGAGTGGAAGATATGGAGCAATCTCTACGACAAGTCCTACACGGCGAAGCTCCCGGCCGGGACGACCGAGGTCCGGATAGAGAACGCCGACGGCGACTGGATGACCATCTCGGGGCTGAAGTTCAGACCGTACCCCGGAGCCCCCGGGGGCGAGGCCGTCATCCCCGTGGCGAACGGCGGATGGGGAAGCAGTCAGGGGACCTTCGTCCTCCAGCCTGACGGGAAACTGCTGGCGGAGGGCGGGGCCGTCGTCGAAGAGGACGGGCAGACGCTCTGGAAGCACAACATCCTCCCGTTCAAGGATCTCGAGGCCAAGGGATTCGGGGTGATGGTCGGCGAGTGGGGGGCCTACAATCCCGTTCCGCACGACGTGCACATGCGGTGGGCCGAGGACTGCCTGAAGAACTGGCAGAAGGCCGGCTGGGGCTGGGCGGTGTGGGAGTTCCGCGGCTCGTTCGGCGTCCTCGACAGCGGCCGCAAGGACGTCCAATACGAGGAGTTCCGTGGCCACAAGCTCGACCGGGAGTTTTTGGAGTTGTTGAAGAGATACTGATGGCCTTTGGAGGGGAGGGCCAGATTTGAATATGCCTATTGGCCACCAAGTGGCTGTTCTGGCCTTTGCAGGGGTGGGAATCGCCTTTTGGGGTTTCCTATGGCATCTCCTTCTGAACTGGCTCTGGGCCCGCAAGTACGGTGTGGCCTACCTGATTATCTATATCCTTGCATGGCTGAAGTTTTCTCTTATGGCCATAACGGCTGTTGGTATGGCGGCCGCCAGAAGCTTGGGGATGTCTGTTGGCATCCTTCTGATAGTGCTTGTCTGGTGGTCCATTGTCCTGCGCAAGGCGCCAAAGCCTGGAGCGTTGTCGGGCAAGTCCCCATAACGGCAGCTACTGCGTGGCGGTAAGCGCCTTTTCCCGTCCCGCCGCGCGGTAGGCGGCGCGGACCGGCGCGAAGTCCATTTTCCACGCTCCCTTGAGCTCCAGCTCTCCCGGAGCGCAAAGGATGGCGGCCGTGCGCAATCCCCCGATGCGGAGGATGCCCGGCAGGGTCCGTTCCCCGGTCCAGGCGTCGGGGCCGAGCTCGTCGAAGGCGGTGAGGTCCACGACGGTCTTCCCGACCTTGTCGGCGGGGATGAGGGACCGGGCCAGCAATACCGCCACCCCGGCGTCCCCGGAGCCCTCGAGCACGAGGTCCTTTCCGCCGAACGCGGCGACCGCCGTCAGGATGTCCTGCACTTGCCGGGCCATTTCGGTCCGGTAGTAGGTCAGGGGATGGCTCTCGCGCCAGCGGATCCACTCCTCGGTCTTCGTGTCGGCGTCGGTATTGCAGGGGGCCTCGCGGTGGTGGTGGCCAAGGACAAGGACCCTTCCCTTTCCCGTGCGACCGGAGGACCGGTCGTCCGGGTTCCCCAAGGCGGGAACCCGGCGCCGTGCGTCCTCTGCGGTGACCACGGTGAGGACCTTTTCCCCGTCGTCATCGCGGATATCGAGCTCTCCCGGAAGGAGCTTGTAGCGCACCTTGGCGCCGTCCCGCTCGATATCCGCGTCGAGCGGGAACCGGGCGGCGAGGGTGTAACGCATGGCGGGGAGCATGAGCCCGCGGAAACGCTCGAGCGAGGCGGCATCCACCGGCCAGAGCGACGAAAGCTGTGCCCCTATCCTTCCGCGCAGGTACCTGTCCAGCCCGGCGTCGTCGATGAGCCCCGCCGGTTTGGGATGCTCCCGGTCCCAGGCCGTGAGCTCCTCCCGCGTCCCGGCCTTGAAGGGGGCTTCGGCGACGCGGTCCGCCTTCGGTGCGCCCTCAAGCCATTGGGCGAGCCAGGCGTAGGCCATCTCGCGGGAGTCCTTGTTGTAGTTGTGGTCCGCGTCGACCTGCACCACCCGGAAGCGCTTCGGCACACCCAGCGCGGCGTAGGCCTTCTGGACGGCCGGGGCGTCGCGCTTGGGCACGTCGGCGGTCCAGTCCCCGGTGCAGGTGATGAGCATCAGGGGGCGGGGCGCTACGGCGGCGGCTATCTCCATGTTGTTAAGGTCGAGGCGCATCAGGGGCGCGTTTTCGCAGAGGCACCCGCCCTGGCAGCCGCCCGTCACCATGTTCACGGGGATGGATACCGCCACGCGGGGGTCCACCGCCCCCAGCATGAAGGTCTGGGTCCCGCCCCCCGACTCTCCCGTAACACCTATGCGGGCCGGGTCCACGTCGGGGAGCGAGGCCAGGAAATCAATGGCCCGCATGCTGTTCCAGAGCTGGAGCCCCAGCACGGACAGGCCCCACGGCACGTCGCCGAATTTGTGGCTGACCTGGGTCAGGTCGCCGTAACCGACCATGTCGTAGGTGAAGACGACGAAGCCCATCCGGGCCAGCCCGAGCGCCCGGCCGGGCTGGGAGCCCTTCTCCTCGTCGGCGAACCTGCCCACTTCCCAGTGCCCGTGCAGGGAGAGGATTCCCGGAAGCCGGCCCTTCTTCCCCGAGGGACGGTAGAGGTTCCCGGTAAGGAGGAACCCGGGCCAGGTTTCGACGGTGACCTTCTCGACCGAGTAGTCGTCCTTCTCAACCCGGCCGTAGACCTTGGCCTTGACGGGCGGCGCCTCGAACTCGGGCCAGAGGCCCGCGGTGGTGAGTATCTGCACCCTTATCTGGGCGCACCGCGCCTCCCAGTCGGCCTTCGATCGGGAGGCTCGCTCCATCCGCTCCATCCAGGTAGCGCCCGGATGCGCGACGGGCGGCGGGGGAGGCAATATCCAGTTCATCCCAGCCACATTATCCCCGAAGTGATGAGTGATGAGCGATGAGTGATGAATGCGGAAAAGGCAGGAAAAGCCGTGTTTCCCACCCTCTTGTCCCCCTCTTCACTCCGCACTCAGCATTCATCACTCATCACTCATCACTTCTGCCCGTATCCACGGACGAATCCGATGCACTGGGCGATGTCCGGAACGGATCTGCCCCAGTTGTGCTCGTATTCGATGGAGATGTTCCCGGCGAACTTCTGGCGCTTCAGCTCGTCGAGGACCGCGCCGACCCGGCCGACCCCGGTCCCGTAGGGGACATCGTGCCCGTCGGGCCCGGCCTTGTGCAGGTCCTTCAGGTGGCAGGAGACGATGCGGCCCTTCAGCATCCGGAGGGCCTTCAGGGGATCGACGCCGGACCGTATCCAGTGCCCGGTGTCGGCGCAGGCGCCCATGCGCCGGTCGCGGTTCCGGACTATCGAGAGGACGTACTTCGGGTCCCAATAGCGGTAATCGGGCCACTTCGGGTTCCCGGGATGGTTGTGGATGGCGACCCTGACGTCGAAGCGCTTCGCCAGCCGCTCGATGAGGTCAAAGGCTTTCGGGTCCGGCTCGCTGGTGACCGCATAGAGCCCCATCTTGCGGGCGAACGCGAACACCCGCGAGCATTCGTTCTCGTCGTTGGGCAGGCCGCAGCAACCGTAGTTGACTGCCTTCACGCCGCAGGCCGCGAGCTTCGCCCGGGCCTTCGCGATAACGCCGGCCGGGGAATTGTGGTCCAGTCCGGCCTTGCCGGTTTCCCTGCTCAGCCTCTGCCCGGGAACCAGCTCGATGATCTTCCCTCCCGCCGCGGCCGTCTGTTCGATGGCCTCGAATGCGGTCATTTGGTGGAAACTCCACGCCTGCACGCCGATGGCGAACCCTCCGGTCAGGCACTCCTTGCCGATCCTTGCTCCCATTCTTTTCCTCCCCCTATCTTTGAGGCGACTTGTCATCGCCGGATTTTACCTTATTCGGCTTCTGGTCCCTGAATCCCTCCCAGACGCCGGTCATGGCTCGGACCCGCGCGCCCGCGGGTATCCTGGAAAGCCGGCAGATGCTGTGGACCCAGGTCCCGCTCGCGCCGGCCTTGCGGGCCGCCCGGAGATAGTCCCGGAAGTAGGCCCGCAGGTCGCGTTTGCCGTACCGCTCGATCCAGTGTTTCCCTCCCGGCCCCTTCTCCTCGCGCTCGGGGACCATGGCCCCGGTCCAGTAGGCGCACCGCCCCTCGGCCCCCTTGCGCACGGCCGCGGAGAACGCCCTCGTCACCGCTGAGAGGGAGTAGTCCCCCTTCCTGTCAAGGAAGAGCTCGTAGCCCATCTCGGCCACGACGTCGGCGTGCCGGGCTATCTCCCTGAGCTTGTATGCTTCCGACGCCGGGCCGTAGACGAAGACGCCCACGGGCAGTCCCGTCGCGCTCCGGGTCACGTCCATGTGCTCGAGGCACAAATCCCGGATGTCGAGTCCGTTCTTCCCGGTCTCTTCGTCCACCATCAGGATGTCCGCCCCCGTCTCCGCGTATCCCTTCCAAACGTTGAGGATAAGCTCCTCGTCTGGTCCGCCCTTGTAGGACCGGGCGTGGTCGGTGAACCCGAACACGCCTATCTTCATCTTCTTCCGGTGCAGGAGGCCTGCCAGTTCCCCAAAGGCCTTGCGGAACCGCGGGTATCCCCATTCCCCGTCGTCGAACCGCCCCTCCCAATACTGGAATCCCTTCACGAGGAGGAGGTCGCACCTTCCGAGGCGGTCGAGGTGGGCGACGATCTGCCGGGAAGTGAGGTCCGGCCTGTTCTCGGTGCGCTCGAGGAACTCGTAGGTCGCCACCTTGAGGCCGGGCTTCAGCCACCATTGAGCCTCCTCCGCGGAGGCCGGGAAGGCGAGGCAGGACAGGATAAGGAGGACGGCCGCGCGGGTCACCGGCCGGCGGGCCATTGCGCCGTGAGCGCAATAACGGGCGTCCCGTCCACGAACGCGGGACGGAGCGCCACGGGTGCGGTGGCGGAGTTCCTCCGGTATACCGCCAGCCCCGTCACGACGCCGAGCGCGGAGCCCGCGAGGATGTCGGAGCACCAGTGCTTGTCGTCGTTGACCCGGGAGAGGGCGGCGAGCGTGGCGAGGCCAAGGGCCATGGTCCCGACAAGCGGGTAATCCGCCCATTCGCAGGCCGCGACCGTGGCGATGGCGAAGGCGGTCTCGGAGTGTCCCGAGGGGAAGGAGAGGTTGGAGGAGCCGGAATGGATGCCCGGCCCCGAGCCCCATACCGCGCGCCCGCGTTCCGCATACGGGCGGCTTCGGCGCACGGCGCATTTCACGATGAAGCCGGTAAGGCCGGCGATGGCCGCACTTTCCAGTCCCAGGTTCCCGAATCGCGCGACACGCTTCATGCCGGTAACCTCGCCGCCCGCCCAGGCGATGGCGGTTCCGCCGAGGGCCCAGTAGTCGCCGAAGGGCCGGCCGAAGTCGGAGACCCGGTTCGTGTCCCGGCTTCGGTTCTCCTGCGCATTCCTTCTCAGCCTGCCGTCGGCGGTATAGAGCCCGAACCCGGCCGCCACGAACCCTCCCGCCACGGTCCATTCCTCGCCGGTCCACGAAAGGGGGGCGGTCCACACCGCGAGGGCGTCGTGGGCGTAGCGGGCGGGCACCGCGCAAAGGCTTTCGGCCCCCGCCCCGGGGGCGAGGAGGAGCGCGGCCAATAGGGCGGGAGCGAACCTACCCACCGCGCTTGCCGTTCGGCAGGCGCCAGGTAAGGAGGAGCCCGGAGGCGTCGCCCACGGCCACGGGCGTGACCTCGGGAAGGAGGGCCGACCCCCCCTTCCCCAGCCCCCGCCGTCCGACCACGGCCTTGCCGATGGTCGAACCGATGTAGATGGCCAGGGGATAGTCGCTGTACCAGTGGACCCCGCTGTTCACCATCTGGAAGGTGAGCGGGACCATCATGGCGTAGCTCAACGGGTATATCCACCGGTATTCCGGGTAGTGGTCGCCGACGACGGTCGCCGCGGCCATGGCCGTCGCGAGGTGGCCCGACGGGAAGGCGTCGTACTTGCTCACGTGCCCGAGGTACTGCCACGGGTTCCGGAAGAACCTCCACCTTCCGCTCGGGGTCTCGCGGGTGTTCGGGGTTTCGCGCCCGGTGCTCATCTTCAGGGCGAGGACGACGGCGCCGTTGATGGTCATCGCCTCGGTGATATCGGCGGCGGTGTCCACGGCCCGCTGGTTGTCCGCGGCCATCCCGTAACCCCAGAAACTCCCGATAAGGCCGACATAGAACCAGCCGTTTCCGAGGAAGTAGAGCCATCCGCCCATGTTGCCCGGGATGGTGAATACGGCGACCTGGGCGCCGAGCCCGGGGAGGCGGAACTTGACGTATTCGAGCTGGCGGTTTTCCTGCGGGATGCCCCACTTGTCGCCGATCTGCACCGTC
>Ga0315283_10005936_pt1 | contig 10829 bp, 6 predicted proteins | sample YL17G09_0_MG_FD_204541 | JGI IMG/M metagenome (GOLD analysis project Ga0315283, IMG submission 204541) | Sediment microbial communities from Yellowstone Lake, YNP, Wyoming, USA - YL17G09_0 | ecosystem: Environmental > Aquatic > Freshwater > Lake > Sediment | place: USA: Wyoming | collected...
TAGTATTGCCACTGCATCAAATCATCAAAAAGTCGCTGATAGTCTATAGAAACATCTTGTGATTTACACCGCATCACAAAACGCAGCGTTCGTGAAAAAACCTCCTCACCCTCTGCAGCAAGAAGGTGTTGAAACCGACGAGATACTGGCCCAACTTCACCTGACGTTGTTATTTTTTGACGTTCATCACCATCCATAAGGCAACGGCAACTATCGCCAAAATCTCTATCTGTATTCTCATTGGGATGCGTTGCATAGAACCCAGCAATATATTGCACAGTAAGGGCACGAAAATCCTCTCCAATACCTTTAAATCGCGCAAGAAATGGCCATGCACGTTGGCGTTTGCTGTCTATGAGAACACAGCGCAAATTGGCCATTGTGCCCCTGTTTTCCTTATGCTCCCTGAGATACATAAGAAGCGGTTCTGCCAAAGTACTCATGATGATCCTCCTCTCTATTCTTGTTCATCTGTTTCAGCATCTGGTTCGTCAGATGCAACATTTTCTGATCGCTGAACAAAAAGGCGATCCCAACCAAGAGCAAAAGCACGCATCTGCCGGGGTGTTTCCTGGCCGCATGCAAGGCAGTATGCATCCCGTGCAGCAGAGTGTACCGCACTTCTCCATGTGTCTTTGCCTTTATCCACTGTATCAGCATCACCACCAATAGCGTCAACATATGCCATCAGTAGGAGCCGCAACTTCTCCACGGCAGTCCAGTAATGATTTGTAGACTTTGCCACAAACTGTTTCCGTAATGCGCCACGCTTCCTCGGATCAGGTTCTCTTTTTATTTTTTCCGACCAATCATCACTTAGATGTCTAAAGTAAGTTTCAACCGCCCAGTAAAGGCGACTGGCTATCCCCTCAGCAAATTTAGTTTCAGATTCGTAAACCATGCGACCATGCTCAGTTTGTAGACTTGAGGGCACATGGTAAACCGACTCAACCGCCTCAAGGATATCAGCCTGTTTTCTGATAAGTGCTCCGACATAAAGATCAAAACCTTCTTTTTCAGGGACATTCATCAAAGTAAGCGCACCGCCCAAATCATCTGTTTTCCTTTTCACTATAAGAGCCGGAAGTTCACGCCAGATTTCCCGATTTCCCGCACCGAGAACTTTCCTTTCGTCCTTTTCTTTAACCTTAACTACTACAATCGTCGCTGATGGTTCGCGCGGCCAAATATTAAGACCGGGATACTTAAAACCATTTGCTAATATCATTGTTTGGCCACTGGGGTTCAAAAGGACAAATCTCGGCAGGGGGACTAATCGGCCTAAATAGGTTGCAGTAGCATTTGTTATCGCTTCATTATCTGAAAATGATTCGGGAGCATTTTCCCAAACCGGGCGCCCCCATTTATCATTGCCATAAAAATGCTTTACAGTCATTTTAGTCAAAAAGTTTGCATAAATAGTGTCCCGTATGTTTTCTTTTCTTATGAATGAGTGATACATAGAAGAGGGGATGCATGGAGCATCATCAGAAGATTTTGTTGTTTTCTGGTTTCCCCAGTTAACCTGTGCAATCAGCCCGCCAGGTGAAAAATTCAGGTAAGTAAGAAGCATAAGCGCCATCTTGGCAGGGGCAAACAGCCGGTCACCTTCTTGATTCGCGCCATGGTCAAACAAAGTTGTAGCATTGCCTGTCGCCAGTGAAAAATCAAGTTTGCTAACCGGCGTTGGTTCTCCGGCTGTCTCCAAGTCTGGAATCTGTAAAAACGGCCTTTTTGCATCAAACAATTTAAAATAACCCTGATGGAGATATTCATCTACTGCCTTAGGTAGCAGGTCTGGGACCTTTTCCCTTTCAGTTATGTCCTTTGGGCCGTCCAAAGCTGCCTGAGCAATACAGACCAGAAGCCGCATTAGTGCGATACGTTCATGTGTTCGCACAGCAAGATCAGTGTACTCTTCACCCTCTAAGAATACTTGCCGCAGACTTACGAGCCGGTGTTCACCGCTTTTGTGCAGCACCGGAATCCATGATTCAGTCGCAAGATTCATTGTTTACCTCCCCGTTTCTTAAAATTTTAACTCCATATACTTTGTCCCATTGTAAGGAAACGTTTTCCTTAACACCGGCAACATTTATACAGCCATTGTCTTCAACCTTTGCTATTGCCTGTTCTCCCCGGACATACCGTTTAGTGACTTCTGTGTTTGTAAAATTTGCAAAAATCCATTTGGGAACACGCACAAGGTTCATATGAAGTGCTTTCGCAGTGGCTAAAATGAAATCATCACCAGCAAGAACACATCTTGTGCCATTTACAAGCTCCGCCTTTCGTCTGTTCCATTCACAAGCAAGGATAAGAGAAACTTTGGGGAAATCATTTTTGCGGGTTTGCACCCCTTCGTCATCCGGCAGTGCCGGGTTGAACATAAGCGTATTCATTTCTGCCTGAATTCGTTCCGCATAATGGTTGCCTTCTATTTTATTTCTGAGCGAAATCCAGCTCGCAGGTTCATCCTCAAGGTCATTATATGTTTGTTCTAAAAGGAATCTGATTTTACCAGGCAAGGCAATTGTTTTATCGTTGCGTTCCGACCATACAAGCAAAGACCGCAGCAAAACATACGGATCATAAACATTTGCCTTTGCAGAAAAAGCCTTTTTAATAGCTGTTTCGTTCATGCCCTTCATCTCTTCCAGAGTATTCGCTTCGCGTAATATCCAGCATTCCGGGGCAGCGACCGGCCGCTGACCCCTTTGATGCCGCCACAAGCGCCCCATGCGTTGCAGGAGCATATCTGTGGGGGCAAGTTCAGTTATCATCAGGTCGGCGTCAAGATCAACGCTCTGTTCCACTATTTGCGTAGAAACAAGAATACAGCCTTGTGGTCGTTTCCCTTCTTTACCAAGTGCAGACATCCAATATTCTTCAAGCTCTTGTCTTTGAAAGAAAGGGAACTGCGAGTGTATCAGCCCCAGAGAAATAGTATCGTTTATAAGCTCTGATAACTGACGATATATCTGCTGTGATCGAGATACAGTGTTGCAAACCCAGAGGATGCAAGCACCTTGTTGCGCTTGTGATACAGCATTTGCTAATGCTTCTTCCTCAGAAGGGAATATTATCTTAACCTCTTTTGCTCTTGGTGCTTCTGTTGTCTCCGGTTTGAGCAGTTCACCACTTGGAAGTTTGCCGGAAATGAGAGGATAATCATTATTAGACTCAGAAGATGTTGCTTTGAGAAGACTATTGCGTCGGGCTTTTGTGAGGGTTGCAGAAAGAATGATAACCGTGCAACCAAGCTTCTCGAGTTCTCCACACAGCCTGCCGATCAAGGTGCCGGTATAAACATCATATGAATGCACCTCATCAATAATTACCACCTTGCCTGCAAGGGCAAAACGCCTGACAAAAAAATGTCTTGCAGCAACTATAGAAAGAAGCGCTTGATCTATCGTCCCGACACCAAACGGGGCTATAAGGGCACGCTTGGCCGAGGCAAACCAATCACGACCTTGACGTGCATCTTCTTCTTTTTCAGCTGTACGTTCGAGTTTTGGCTGCACTAAATCTTCTAGCAGCCATGAATTAGCATGGATCAAACGGGTAGACGGTGCATCCGGGCAGATACGGTTGGAAAAATCTGCAAGCCGTTCATGGATTCGATTGCTGGTTGCCTGTGTCGGGAGGGCAAAATAGATACCCGATGCGTGCCCGGAACAAAGAAGTTGATAAGCTGCGGCAAGCGCAGCTTCCGTTTTGCCCATACCCATAGGGGCTTCTATAACATAGACGCCCGGTGATTTAATGTATTCCATTACAGAAGATTGAAGTGCGTTAGGGGAGAAAGGGAAAAGCTTTTCAAATGAGAGGTCTGAAATAATGTTTAGTTGCCCTAATCCAATGCTTTCCAGTGCCTTAATTGATCTGTTTTTGATTTCATCTAGTGATAGTTCTTCCTCAGGTGGAAAATAACTTTCATCAGAGCCGATCCAATCGGCAATAGATGTAAGCCCTGCAAACCACCACATTTCTGGCGACTCTGGGGAGACGGAAGTTAGTTCGATTGCTGTTCGCTGATTTAGCGCTTCAAGCAATTGCATAGAGATTACTTTCCGCTCATCTTCCCATATGTCAGCACGCATACCTGGCACTTGCGGCAAACCTCTTTCGCTGGGATAGTGAAGCCTACCATGATGACCTCCAATGGCAGCGGCCCACCATAATGCACTGTATGAATCTATCCCGAATTGCGGTTCGGACAGCAGACGTTGAACCGTAAACTGACTGATCTTAGAATGGTCTTTTTCTAAAGACTGCCATGCATAACGTCTGCTTTCTTCCACAAGGCCGTTTTGTTCAAGCCACGCAGGGCATTTTGATTGAAATCCTTGTGAAATTTTGCCGATGTCATGAAGGCCAGACAAATAAGAAATGGCTGCGACATTAAGTCCAAACTTCGAAAGGCATGAGCCTTTCTGTTCCGCAAGATGTTTTGCCACAAAAGCAACTCGCAACAAATGCTGATATACATTTATACCCGGCAATCCATCTTCAGTTGTTTTAGCCCAGTATTGCAAAGTGTCTCCCCTCATAATGGCGGATGCCTTGCTTTTCCCAATCAGCCTTTCCCCAATAGCGATAAAAATTTTGTGGTGAGTTGTTCATATCCCTTTTCAGCCCCTCAAGTGTTCTAGGGGACGGAGTTTAAAAGTTAAATTATAGTGTAGAAAGCTATTTCCGTTATAGTAATCAGTTGACAGCTGGAAGCTTGCAAAACAAAATACATATATCACACTTAAGTGACAGCTATGGTCACAGAGAAACAGAGATTAGGGTGCAGGGATGAAATAGTCCACGGCCCATGGTCGATGGTCCATAGATAAAAAATATACATCCTATGACCCCTTTATGGCCCCTTTCTTCGCGCACTTGTTTTTTCGTATGACTCGTCCTTTCGTTTTTACCTCCGACAACTCCGCCTCAATTTCTTCAATAGAAGGCAAGCTGGATTTTAGTTCCTTGGGCAGGGCGCGGGTAAGCTGGTATTCCGATACGCCGATGGCCTTGGCCATTCCGCGCAAGGCGTATTCAGCAAGAATTCTGTTTTTCTCCTGGCACAGAATCAGGCCGATGCTGGGTTGATCCGATGGGTGCCTTAATCGATCATCCACCACATTCAGATAAAAGTTCATCTTGCCGGCATAATCTGCCTTGAACGATCCGGTTTTTAGTTCGATGACCACAAAGCAGCGAAGCTTGAGGTGATAGAAAAGCAGGTCGATGTAAAAGTCATCATCACCGACTTCCAAGTGGACCTGTCTGCCGACGAAGGCAAACCCTGAACCAAGTTCCAGAAGGAATTTTTCGAGGTGCTGAATAAGGCCGGTTTCCAATTCACGTTCTCGGAAAGGCTGTTCGAGTGTCAAGAAATCGAAGAGATAGGGGTCTTTCAAGGTTTGCTTGGCGAGATCGGACTGAACAGGCGGCAGTTTCGCATCAAAGTTTGTGATTGCTTTTCCTTGACGTTCATGAGCGGAGGTATCGATCATGATGCGGAGGACATTCCGGCTCCAGCCGTTTTCAAGTGTCTTTTTCGCATACCACAGCCGTATGGAGCGATCCTTTACCTTTTCCAGAAGCAGGATATTATGACCCCATGGCAAGTGGGGCAGAACGGATTCCAGCGCATCAGGCTCCCCTGTTAAGACCGATATTTGCGCCGGAGGCTGTGGCGGAAGGTCAGCCGGTAATTTTGCAACAGGCTGCTGCAAAATTGGCGGCAGGCCATACTCACGGGCAAAAGCGAGCATATAGCCGATGTTGCGCTCGGAAAATCCCTTGATCTCGGGCAAATCATTTCGCAGGTCTTTCGCCAAATGAGGAACCACGGCTGCGCCCCATCCCTGGCTTTTCTGCGCGGCATCAAGGCGGTAGCCGATCTCCCAGTAAAGTAAAATCAATTCCCGGTTGACCGATAGCGTAGCCTTGACCTGCGCTTCACGGATGTGCGTTTTCAGGCTGTCAAGAAACTCAGTATAACCCTGAAAACCGATTGAAGCAGATGGTTCTTTTCGTGCCTTCCGAGTCATTTCATAACCTCTACTTCCCAGAGTACCATCCGCAACCCTTGAACAATTCCACGTGCGATGGTCATGCTATTGCGGATCAGGTTGGATGCTTAGCCAGATCTCTATCGAGCATCACTTTAGACCCGCGAATTAAGAATATTTTCTGTTCGATAGTTCCCTGAAGAACCATTTCTTTTGACATATGATCTGCTCCGGGGTTAAGGGATTAAATTCGGGTCAGTGCCCCCCGAAAATATTTATTAACCATATGGTGATGCATCTTCTTTTACTTGCATTGGCTTTGTCACTGCCTTAACTGAGAGACTGTAGTGGGCAACCTTTTTAACCTCATGCCATTCAAGTCGGGCAGGGTCTTTCACCGGTTCCTGAAGCTTCGGGGTTGCTGAGCAGTCTGTTACAATATAGAGCCAATAGCAGTCGCGCCTATCTTCGGCAACGCGCCGCTCGTTGGGCGTCAGGAGAATCGAACCTGATGCGCTTCCAAGTCCTTTGACTTCAATCAGGCGAAGCTCACCCGAGTTGAGATCAAGGCTTGTAATATCATACCCAAGATTCTTTTCATGAACATCATAGACCTGACTGCCTTTAGCTTTTTCATGATCCATGACCACCTGCATAGCAATGGCTTCAGTCTCAAGGTCGGGCCTCATCTGTCGTACGTCTGGAGCCTCACGTTCAGGATGGGGCAGAACAAGAATACTGGCTATACGCTCCACAGCCTGTAACGAGAGTGATCGCTGGCGCTCCAATTCCTGTCTTCGACGCTCCCTCCTTGCCAGAAGCTCAGCATGACGATTTTCCGCCTGAGCAAGACGACCCTCTGCTCCAGACACCTTTTTTTCCACTTCAGCCGCTGCCCTGCCAATTTCCTCATCTGCTTTCTGAAGTAGCTCGGTCAAAGAAATCTCTATGTGTTCAGCAATACGATCTATCTCTGCAAGGCGCTCATTGCGGGTCTCTTCAAGAAATGGCTGTAGTGCGTGCTCATGGAGCCATGCAGACTCATCTGGTGCAGACGCAATTGGTGGAAGGCTTCCTTGAATAGAAGCAGGAGAGAAATTACCAAGTATATTCAGTTCACGAATAGATGGTGAACTAACACCCGATAGCTCAAGGGAAAAAAGCCGCTCATGAACAATGTGTCCAAGACCATCGACCACACGGGCACGGTAAAAATCTATTCGTGCCGGAGACTCATGCTGTAGTGAATAGAAGCAAGCTCCTTTACCGAGGGTTTGTGTTGCCTGGTTGAGCGTGTACCTTCGGATAGCCTCAAAAAATGGGTGCCCAGGAGTTACCCATTCAAGATTATTCTTTTCAGCAGTATCACGATCAGTTGAACAACGAGGATATTTGTTGGCAAGTGATGGGAGCTTCCAATCTGGCTCACGCTCATAGCGACGAAGAACAGAGGGGGTTCTTGCAGGTTCAAAGGTGTGCGGAAGGTTCTCAACGGTTTTAAGTTTAAGCGGAACATATTCTGCTGCCTCACGGATAAAACGGGCTATAGTCTCGGGAACCACCCGATGTTCCTGCGCCTTCGCACGACGCTCAACAAGCATTTCTAAATTGAGTTTTTTTGATGCGAGTCCCTCAAGCGCATTCTGGCAAATGGCTCTGAACTGGCTTTCATCTACGTTCTTGAGGAGGCGCTCTTCAAGATCGGCATCGCCAATCTTTCCCGCATAGTAGTCCCTTAAAACGCGCTCGATATGAGCTGAAGGCAGTACCTCTCCCACTACATTAAAAACTGCATCATCGTTAAGGGCATTGCGGATTTCCTGAAGCCTTTCCAAAAGCCGCTGAAGTACTCTGCCTTCAATGGTGTTGGTTGCTGCGAAGTTAAATATAAGACAATCATATCGCTGACCATAGCGGTGGATACGACCCATGCGCTGTTCAAGGCGATTGGGATTCCAGGGTATATCATAATTAAAAAGGATATTACATACCTGCAAGTTGATACCTTCACCGGCAGCCTCGGTTGCTACCAGTACCTGGATGTCTCCATCTTTAAACTGTTGCTCGGAATAGAGCCTGGTGCCGCGTTCATCGCGCGATCCGGGCTTCATGCCACCATGAATAAAGCCAACCTTAAACCCCCATGATTTGAGTTTTCCAACAAGGTAGTCAAGGGTATCTTTGAATTCAGTAAATAGCAGAAGCCTTTTTTCAGTATGGTCAAAAAATCCCTCTTTTTGGAGAAGGTCTTTGAGTTTCGTAAGTTTAGCCTCTGCATAAGAGTCCTCGACCTTTTGTGCCTGGCTCGCCAGTTCTCGTAGTTCTTCAATCTCCTCACGTACTTGTACTGCATTTCCTGCAAGGGTGATGGCTTCAAGTATCTCCTCAAGATGCTCACGTTCAGTATCTTCCATTTCTTCTAGTTCCTCAGGATCAGGAAGATCCGGTGGAACCATGCGTGCAAGCTCCTGGGCTCACTTGAGCCCCTCCTCTAATCTCCTCGCACGATTTTCAAGGCTGTGGCGCAGGGAATAGGTACTGGAAGCGAGCCTGCGCTGGTATAGGGACATTAAAAAACCAACTGCCCGTGCCCGAGGGTCATCACCCTGCAGTGCTGCTTGAGCGCTCTGGCGTTTCACAAATCGGGTAACCTCCCTATAGAGATCAAACTCAGAGCCATCGATCTGAAACTCAACGGTATGGGGAATCCGCTTGGTGAAAATCTTTTTGGCTACCCATGCTCCATCAGCCTGACGCTCTGGAAAGTAAACCATTGCCTCTTTTGTGCGGCGCAGATAGAATGGGGCCCGGCGGCGATCCATCGCCTCACGGATTGATCTCACATCTGCAAAGGCATCGGCATCAAGAAGTTGCAAGAAGAGGCTAAAATTTACCGGATCACCTTTATGAGGCGTTGCAGTCAATAATAGTATGTGATCAGAGATATCTCTTAAAAGTTCGCCCAAAGCATAGCGGGCTGTCTTCCGGGCAGGTGGAGTCCAGGACATGCGATGTGCCTCATCGACAATCACCAAATCCCACTGTACCTGCCTGAGACCTGGAAGAATAGTAGTACGTTTGGCAAGATCAAGAGATGTAATAACACGCTTCTGTTCAATCCACTGGTTGACGCCAAATTGATCCCGGATATCGCTACCTTTCATCACTAGAAATTTTTCATCAAACTTCTCTTTTAACTCCCGCTGCCACTGGAAAGAAAGATTTGCAGGGCACACGATAAGAATACGTTCCGCTAGGCCTCTTAACTGGAGTTCCCAGACAAGAAGTCCTGCCATAATAGTTTTCCCCGCCCCTGCGTCATCAGCAAGGAGGAACTTCACCCGGGCAAGCTTAAGAAGATAATCGTACACTGCTTCAAGTTGATGAGGTAGAGGATCAACGCGCGATATGGAAAGACCAAAATAAGGGTCAAATTCATAGGCGATACCTAGTGAATATGCTTGGATACCCAACTTAAGCAGTTGACCATCGCCATCATAAGTAAAAACTGTATCGATTATGTTAAGGGAAGACAGCTCTTGCTGGGTTAAGGTGACTTTACAATAGCGTTCTGATTGTGTACCTACAAGACCAAGAACCCAGGTATCGTTACCATTATCTCGTGCTGTTTCCACGCGCATGGGTACATTGAAGAGCGAGCCTGTTAATATTTGTCCATCACGGATTATAATATCGCTATTCATACCGCCTAAGTCCTATTGCAAATAATAGTAAATCAGTTTAAAGTCTTACAGCCAGACAAAGCAATTCTTGATGCTTGATGGTGAATCAATATTTCATGCCAACATTTTACTGCTTAAGGATATAGAATTTAGAGCTAATACATATACCATAGGAAAGTGACAGCTATGGTCACTCGATTTTCGATATGTAAAGTTAGAGACGGAAGGGAAAACGTGAGCCGGGGTGGCATGTGAATAATGATAGTTCATCGCCGAGTGAAAAGCAATTGGTGAGCAGATTCTTATTAATTTTCAATATATTCCTATTTAATATGAGGGTCAAGAGCTTTAATAAATGTCAGATTAATCAAAAGATTATATTAGTTTACCCGCTCCTTTAGGCTACGTTACCCCAATGTAAGAACATATTAAAAGCCCACCGCTTTTTCTGTTGCAATCCATAAAGGTGAATTTTAAATCAGGCTAGTTTCCCTCTTAGGCACGTGACGTCCTTGAGATAGCAACGGAGTATCTCCGCACTGAACTTCGTTTTAGCGCCCTGCGCAACTATCAAATTTATTATGTAAATTCGGATTGACATTCCGAATTTACATAATAAAATAAGATCATGATTGACCGGCCAATGTATCTTAAACAACTCGCTACTGCCATAAGACGGTCTCCAGTGACCGCGCTTTTGGGTCCTCGCCAGTGTGGCAAGACTACGTTGGCCCGAATATTTGGTGAGAACCGAAATGCCACCTACTATGACCTTGAGTCACAACCAGATGTACACCGTCTCCAGAACCCTGAACTCGTCCTCAGCTCTCTGCGGGGAGTTGTGATTCTGGATGAGATCCAGGTAATGCCCTCGCTCTTTAGTGTACTGCGGGTACTGGTGGATCGTCCTAAAAACAAAGCTCATTTTCTCCTTCTTGGTAGCACGTCTCTCGATCTCATCAAAAATGTATCAGAAACACTCGCTGGTCGCGTGGAATTTGTCGAGCTTTCCGGCTTTAATCTGCAAGAAGTTGGAACCAACTCGTGGCAGAGGCTCTGGCTGCGCGGCGGATTGTCGGGATAGAAATACGGCGCGCTTGACATTAGGTGTCGGCTTGGCTGTTCCGGCGTT
>Ga0315283_10005937_pt1 | contig 10827 bp, 4 predicted proteins | sample YL17G09_0_MG_FD_204541 | JGI IMG/M metagenome (GOLD analysis project Ga0315283, IMG submission 204541) | Sediment microbial communities from Yellowstone Lake, YNP, Wyoming, USA - YL17G09_0 | ecosystem: Environmental > Aquatic > Freshwater > Lake > Sediment | place: USA: Wyoming | collected...
CCTTTCCGAGGCGGAAATGGCCGAGCTCCTGAAGAGCTGCGAGGAGGATTCCAGGGATTTCGCCATGGTGTTGACCCTGGGCTATACCGGCATGCGCGTCGGGGAGCTCTGCGGGCTGAATGTGGAGGACGTGGACTTTTCCGATGGCGTGATCACCGTCAAATACGGCAAGGGGGACAAGCAGAGGATCGTCCTCATCGAGGAAAAGACAGGCACCGCTCTCAGGAAATACCTCGATAAAAGAAAGGCGGTCGAGGGGCCCCTATTTTTATCTAGCCGGAGAAATAGAATTAAGCCCCGCGCCGTACAGAGAATTGTGTGCAAATACGCCAAGAAAGCAGGGATAATCAAGAAGGTAACGCCTCACGTTCTCCGTCATACCTTTGCAACCACGCTTCTCCGTCGGGGAGCCGATATACGGATAATCCAGCAATTATTGGGACATGCGAGCGTTGCGACGACGCAGATCTACACACACGTCGACGACAGGATGCTGCGGGACGCCTACAAGAAGGCAAAACCCCAGTATTAGGTAGAGCGTAATCCCGTAAAGGTGTATGCACCCCGCATTAAAGGATTTTAGGCCGAACCATTCCTTTGGTTTTGGAAGAGGGGGGGACCCCTGCGCTACGGTCACGACTGCTTGAAAATATGCAATATAATTTAATGCATTTATATCTATTGCATTATATTATAATGTATAATAATCCACTTAGTTGGATAATATCCAGATTACGATTAGATTATTTATGTTGCATATTGGATATAATTATTTGGCAAAACTAAAAAGGTTCGGAAGATATGCGGGACCTGGATGGGAGAGCAAAAGGAGCTGGAAAATAAACTGGAGCTGAAGCTCGGAAAGGAAGATGTTGCTGCCCGCAAAAGGAAGCTAGAGAAGGAAACGGGGGGTCTTCTGTCCGATGAGGCCCTGATAGCAATGATAGGGGACGAGGAGGGCCTCACGGAGATGACGGTATCCCGCCTGGCGGACCTCAAGCCCGGGGACCCCGTCTTCGCCACGTGCCGGTTGGACAGCATAGAGGCGCCCAGGGAGTTCAGGACCCGAGACAAGGTGGGCAAACTGAGGAAGCTGAGGGTATCCGACGATACGGGCTCGCTCATAATAACGCTCTGGGACGAGGAAACGGCCCTGCCGGAGCAGCTTGGCCTGAAAGCGGGCTCCAGCGTGAGGATCCTGTCGGCGGAGCTCAAGCAGACCCGCTACGGGCCTGAGATCCACATCGGCAGGACGGGGTTTTTAGTCCCCGAGGGGGACGGAAACGGCAGGAATGACGGAAAGAGCATGGCAAAGGGGGGTCAGCCGGAAGGTGCCGGAGGCCCAGGAAAAGGCCCGAGGCCAGAATCAGGCCCCGGAAGGGGCTCCGGCCTGGAATCTGGCCCCGGACCGAAGGGCGTGCATTCACAATCCGAGACGTATCGGTCCGAGGCATATCGGGTGCCTGCCGCATTTGATGCCGAAGAGGAAGAGCCGGTCATTTCCACGGTGAAGGAGCTTCCCGGCCCGGGCCGGCGGGTCGTTGTCACCGGGGTGATATTGAGCCTCAGGGCATCCGGCCGCGGGAAGGCCCGGCAGGTCGTGGCCCGATTCTTCGATGGGACGGGCGAATGCGACGCCGTTTTCCAGGGCGCATCCATCCCCCGGATATCAAACCTCGAGGTCGGGTCGGAGCTGGAGCTCGCAAAGGCCATAGTCATGATGCGCGAGGGGTGGGTATGCCTGGGCTGCGACGACAAGACCGAGGTCAGGGTCAAATAAGGTCCGTTCCTATGGTTCAAAGCTGAGGGTCCATCCCTATATGTTGAACGGACTGTAACAATAATCCATGTTACTTGATTCATATATTACTAGGATTTTATTGGTACCGAAAGTGCTTAATAAAGGAAAGCCAATTGTCGCTTTAATACCGCTTGGAGGGACGTCAAATGCCCGCTGAACCGACAGTTGTCAACAAGGAGATGGAAGGAGCTGTTCTCGTCTGGGAGAACAACCTCGGAAAGCCCGGCAGGAAGCTCCGCAGCTCGGTGGACCTCGCATTCAACTACGTTGCGCTCGAAGGCGACGAGAACGTTTACTGCATCAACTCCGCCGGAAAGGTCCTCTGGAAGTACCAGATACCGGCCGGAATAAGCGACATCAAATCATCCCTCGAGGGCAAGTATGTTGCAGTATCGTCCAACAACGGCGGAATGTTCTACCTCGACAACACAGGCAAGCTCCTGTGGAGCTATTCCCTCGGGAAGTCGGTCCCTGTCCAGGAGGTATCTCCCGACGGCTCCACAGTCGTGGCAACCACCATCCCGCCCTCCGGCAAGGGAAATACTCTTTGCATACTCTCCAAGGCAGGGCAGGTCCTGCGCCACCTTTCCACGCCCTACGAGGTCAAGACCGTCGGACTTTCTTTCGACGGCAACGTCATCATCACCGGCGACGCGAACCACAATGTCGCCCAGTATACGAAGACCGGCGACAGGCAGTGGCTCTACAGCATCCATGCCCCCATCGGCGAGGTGAAGGTCTCCCAGAGCGGCCTGCTCATATTCGCCCGCACATCCGATATTGTCTCCATTAGCCCCTCAGGCACGGAAAGATGGAAGGTCAAGATCCCCGATGGACCCGTGTCCTCCATCAAGATGAGCCAGGACGGCTCGGTCGGCATGGCCTGCGGCTCGGGCGCCGTCATCAGGTACGATCTGAAGGGCAAGATACTCTGGAAGCACCCTATGCCCGGCGGCAGGAGGACGTTCGCACTTTCCTACAGGAGCTACAACATCGTGTTCCTGGCATCCGGCGGGATGGAGTTCTGGGACAAGTACGGGTACGCCATTTCCAGCTTCCCGCTGCCCAACGCAGACCAGACCTCCGAGGACTGCATGGCCACCTCCACCGACGGCAGATACCTCATCGCGCTCGACCAGACCGGGGTCATCCGCCAGATGGACGTCGGCAAGGTCCTGGCCCGCCACCTGATAGAGGCCGGCAAGATATTCATGGACGAGCTCAAGCGCCTCGGCACCATTACTCCCGGCTCGGAGGAGAACCTCCAGTGGGCCATCGAATCCATGAACGACGGCGATGTCCAGAACGCGCTGATATTCGGCACCCAGGCATACACCGGAATGGAGGCCACGCTGGACAGCATGCCGACCCGGAAGCCTGAGACGGCGCCGGCGGCGGCCGCTTCGGCGGCAGCGCAGCAGACTGGAATGGCCGGGCCCGCGATGGCGCCCGCCAGGGCCGCTGAGCTTTACAAGAAAGGCCTGAAGGAGATATTCTCCGTAAAAGAGGAGCCCAGCGAGATAGAGTGGAACCTCCTCACCATCCTGCGCGAGGCGTTCAGCATCACGCCGGAGCAGCACGACCGGTTCGAGGAGGAGGTAAAAGGCTCGCTAAAGGCCGCCCCAGCCGCACCCTCCGCTCCGTCCATCGCGCCGAGGACGACGTCCGTTCCGGACTTCATGCCTGTGGAACCGGGGCCCAAGACAACATCCGTGCCTGACTTCATGTCCAGCGTTGAGCCCAAGACGACGTCCGTTCCGGACTTCACGCCTGTGGAGCCGAGCCCCAATACGACCTCCGTGCCCGATTTCATGCCCAGCGTGGAGCCCAGGACCACATCCGTTCCGGACTTCACGCCTGAGGAGCCGGGCCCCAAGACGACATCCGTGCCTGATTTCTCCAGGCCGTCCGTGGAGCCGGCACCGACACCACCGTTCGACACGCCAGCTCCCGCCCCGCCGGCACCCTCACCTCCGACCGTGGAGCCTGCGCCTGGTGCGCCCGCGCCGCCAATACCGGCCTCAAAGCCGCCGGAGACGGTACCGGCCCAGCCTGCCCAGGCCCCGGCAGGGAACTTCAGCATGGACAGTTACGTCTCGGACATCCTTGGCAAGTACCTTAAGAAGTAGGAGAAATCGCAAATATCAGGCCCCATGAGGGGCCTGTCAATATTTTGTTTACAGCACTATTAGCCTTGCCAGGTCGTTGAACGACTTCTCCACATTGGCGCCCGACCTGGCGCTGGTCGTGTAGCCGTTTGCATTGTAGCGCTGGGCCAGCGCCTTGACATCTGCCTCCCCGAACTGGGCCTGGTCCACGAGGTCCGCCTTGTTGGCGAGCAGAATGATTGGAACCTTTCCGCAGGCGGTGTGGAAGTCGTTTATCCACTCTGGCAGGTTCTCGAGGGTCTGCTGCCTCGTGACATCGCAGATGAATAACGCACCCTCGGCTCCGGCGAAGTACCTAGTGAGCAGCGGGTCGTTCCTCTGGCCCTGCACATCCCACACCATCAGGTTGCAGTCCGTGTTGAGGTCCCCGAAAACGACCTTCTTCTTGGAGACCTTCGTGCCTATGGTCTGGATGTACTTGTCGTCGAACATGTCATAGACGAACTTGCGTATCAGCGTGGTCTTGCCGACGCCGCCATCGCCTATCAGGATGATCTTCTTGGTGAAATGCCTCATCTCGACGCCGGCTGCGGGGCCCGGCATCGGGCCGGGGGCCGGGGCAGGCCCGGGGGTCGGGAACGGGGCCGGAGCGGGCATCGCCGCGTACGGGGCTGCAGCTGCGGGAGGTTGTGGAGTGTAGGCGGGCTGAGGGGTGGGCTGCGGCTGGGGAGTGTAGGTCGGTTGGGGCGTCGGGGCGGGCTGGGGTGTCGGAGCGGAAACCACCGGAGACCTGGGTGGAGCCATGGTGGTGGCCAGCTGGGCGGAAGGTTGCGGGGCGGTCTCGGGGCCGCCAACGACCAAGCGGGGTGGCGGATGTACAGCCCGAGGCTCGGTCATGTCCGGTGCGGCCGCTGGCTGAAGTGCCGGCTGGGGCTGAGGAGTATATGCCGGCTGGGGGTCTGGCTGGGGCAAAGGAGTGTAAGCAGGCTGGGGAGTGGGCTGAGGCGCCATTTGGGGCTCAGGAGTATATGCAGGCTGGGGCGCCGGTTGAGGCTGCGGCTGAGGTGAAGGTTGCTGGGCATAGGCGGGCTGGGGGGCAGGCTGCAGGCCCGGCTGGGGGAATCCCTGCTGGGGTCCCGGCTGGGGCTGCTGCTTCTTGCGCGTCATGAAGTAGATTGCAAACACAACTACCACGACAATTATTGCTATGACCGCTCCGAGCATCATCATGGTGTTGTTGTCCATCAGTATCCCGCGCCTGTAATCTAGAAAGGTAATAGATATATCTTACTAAATAAGATTTCGAAAGGGGCTTTTGACATTGGTTGTCCATCATTCGGATATCTTTTCTATCCTGTGGCCCCGGTACTCCATTTTCACGGAGCGCTTCACGAGGCTCTTGAGCTCGATGGAGCTCATCTCGAACTGCTCCGCTATGTCGCCGGCGAACTTGCCGGTGTCGCCCACCACGCCGAGCACCTTCTTCTCGAGCGCCGTGAAGTCCTTGTCGTTCAGGACAGCTATCGAAAGCACCTCGGATATCTCCTTGACCGTGCAGGTGGTGTTGATGTGGAATGACATGTAATAGGTGTGGTAGGCCTTCTCCGAGCCTGCATCCGAGGAGACCCATTTGGTCTCAACGAGCTTCATCTTCTCGAAGAATAGTATGGAGTCCTTGCCCGTCTTCCCGTGCTTGAGCTCAATCTCCTTGAGAGTGCGCCAATCCTCCGAAACCTCGCGGAAGACATCACGCTTGACCTTGGTGTCAACGGCCCTCAAAATGGGGACCAGCTCTGTCGGGTCGTTTATGACCTTTATCCTTTTCATGGAGGAGTTCGTATCCGGCATGTACATCCTCAGCTCGGGTCATTTTGCCTTTAGTACAGGGTGTATCCATCTGGGAGCATATAAGTTTGCTCTTGAGGTTACCCAAACAAAGGGCGGAAAACCCTCGAAGGACCACATTGATGGGTCACTTTAGTTCAGTCGTTAGCGTGCCCGGTTTCGAGAAACTCGCTGGAGGGAAGTGATTGCCGTGTTCCTTTCAGTCCCTGCGCTGCCTGCGGGAGAAAGCGAGCGCCGCAACCGCCATGAGGGCAAGGCCGAGCATGCCGGCCCCAAAGCCCGGAATGAAGCTCTTCGATGTGGCCGTCTTGGCCACCGGGTTGTCCACGTTGATGATAATGTAATATTCGTCGGAGTAGTCGATGCCGTCGTAGGAGCGGGCGTATATCCTGTGCTGGCCCTGGGCCAGGGGCTTGGTATCTATCTCGTAGGACCAGGTCCTGGTCCCGGAGGCCTTTAGCCATGAGCCGCTGGGGTCTATCCTGACCTCGACCTTCTCCACCTTCTTGTCGTCCTTGGCGCTGCCCGAGATGGAGACGAGTCCCTTTGCGATGGAGTTGTTCCCGGGTGCCTCGATCTTGACCGTGGGCTTCACGTTCGGCTTTTCCGAGACTGTGAAATTGACATGTGCCGTGCCCGTAAGCTCGCCATCCGAGACGGCGAGCTCGACAGCGTAATCGCCCTTGGCGAGCGTGAGCTTGAGCGAGGCGGAGGTGCCGAGCTTCTTCCCGTCCTTTGTATTCGTCCACACGTAGGTCATCTTGTCCCCGTCCTCGTCGAGGGTACCTGTGGAGCTGAGCGTGATGAGGTCCGTCGTGTAGAACTTCTGATTGTTCGATGGGCTCGTGATCCTGACGTCGGGCGCGTGGTTGAAGCGCACTATCTGGACAAGCTTGCTCTTGGTGACCGAGCCTGCCCTGTTGTCCGTGACCTTGAACACGGCGGTGTAGTTGCCGGCGGTGTCGTAGATAACGGTGATATTGGCCTCTTCAGTGCTTTCGTAATCATAGGTCCCGTCGCCGTCGAAATCCCACTGGACCTTGGTGATGTAGCCGTCAGAATCTGAGAAGTTGGCGGGGAAGAAGACCTCCTCGCCGATGTATGCGAATATCGCCTCGCCGATGTCAAGTATAGTCGGCAGGACATTGGGCGGGATGGCCGGCTCGACGGTTATGTTCGCATATGCTGTCGCGTTGCCGCCACGGTTGTCTTGCACCATTAGCGTGACAATGTAGACCCCGACCGTGTTGTAGGTGTAGGTGGCGGACGATGATGCGCTATCGGAATCATAGGTCCCGTCCCCGTTGAGGTCCCACAGATACTTGACCACCGACCCGTCCGGGTCCGAGGCCGTGGCCTGGAACTTGACCTCGACGTCCACGGTGACGGTCCGGTCCCCGCCGGCATCGCAGATGGGTTGGATGTTGAGCGCCAGCGTCCTGGCCTTGACCTCGTTGGAGTGGTTCAGCTTGCCGCCGATGTCCGTGACCTGTATCTTGTAGTAATAGGTGGTGTTGGCCTTGAGGCCGGTCACATTGTATCTCGTCGCCGCAATGCTCGTAAGGGTAGCCACTTCCGTGATGCCCGTCGGGTTGAAGCCGGGGGAGGTGCCCTTGTGGACAATATAATCGGCGAAGTCCGCGTCCCTGTTCTGGGTCCATTCGAGAAGGGTGGTGCTCTCGGTAATTTCATCGGGGTCCGCAAGCGTGACTGCCACGGGGGGCATGTCAGGGCCCAGCGTCGTGCCGTTGACCTCGTTGGAATCGTTGGACATCAGACCGGTATCGAACACCCTCATGCGGAAGAAATAGGTCATGTTCGCTTCCAGTCCGGTAACGTTGTAGATGACGCTGTCCGCTCCGGAGACCTGCGCCACGAGCGTCGACGGCTCCGGCGTGAAGTTGGTCTCGGGGGACATGTGGACCTCGTACCTGAGGAAGTCCGCTTCCGCAGAAGGGCCCCATTCGAGCTCCATGGAATTATCCGTGATGTTCACGGGCCAATACAGCGCCACCGCATGGGGCGGGGCGTTCAGCAGCGTGGAGGCGTTGACCTCGTTGGAATCGGCGATAAGATTGCTCGTGTCCTTTATCCTGACCTTGAAGAAATACGTGGTGTTGGATGTCAGGCCCGTGACGGTGTAGGTCGTCTGGTTCTTGTCCACGAGGGTCACGGCCGCCGTGCCGCCGGTGATGTTGAAACCTGCATGTGTGCCGTAGTGGACCTCGTACTGCTTGAAATCGCGCTCCGAGCTCACGGTCCATTCGAGCGAGACCGTGGTCGCCCCGACCTCGAGAGGCTCGCCGAGGACGACCGGGGACGGAGGTGCGTTCGGCGGGGTGGTCGTGCCCGTGACCTCGTTGGAATCGCCATACAGGTTGCCGGTGTCGAGCACTCTCATCCTGAAGTAATAGGTCGTATTGTTGGTCAGGCCCTCCACGGTGTAGGACGTCGAGGTCTGGTTGGCAAAGGTCCTGAACGGGGTCGTGTTGGACAGGTCGAACCCGCTTTCATTGCTCAGGTATAATTCGTATTTTGCGAAATCGCTGTCGCCGTTCTGGGTCCACGTGAGCTTCATCGTAATGTCGGATATCTCGGTCGGGGACGAGAGCACCACCGCCGCCGGAGGGATGTTTATGGAAGCCGTGGTCGCATTGACCTGGTTGGAATCGTTGTAGAGGCCTCCTGTGTCGACGACCCTCATCTTGAAATAATAGGTCGTGTTGAATGTGAGGTCGCTGACCAGCTTGTCAGTAGTGTTCTGGTCCGTAATATTGGCGTAGATGGTCCCCATGGTGAAGTTGAAGTTCTTGGTGGTGGACTTGTGGAGCTCGTAACGGGCGAAGTCTCCGTCGTTGTTGCGGGTCCAGTTGATGCTCATTGTTGTGCAGGTGATGGAATAGGGAGCTCCGAGCTTGACCGCCACCGGCGCTATATTGCCGAGGAGCGTCGTGACCTTGAGGATATTGGACTCCGTCTTCAAGCCGGCCTTGTCAGTCACGATGACCTTGAAGTAATAGACGGTCTGCTTCGTGAGACCCGTCACGAGATGGCTCGTGACCGTCCTGTCCTTGGATGTCAGGAGGGTCTTAACGGTTGGGCCCGTGAAGTTGAGGCTCTTGGACTGGAGGACCTGGTAGCTTGAGAAATCATTGTCCTCATTCTGGGTCCAGAAGAGGTCGAGAGCGTTGTCCGTGATGTTCTCGGCCTTGACTGTGACTGCGGCCGGGGGCTGGTTCGGGGTGTACTTGAGAATGGTCCCCATCGCGCCCAGGCAGATCGCATAATCGCCCTGGGGCCTCATCGCCACGGCGGTGAGAGGCAACGTGGTCGTGGTGTTCTGGAGCCTGGTGGTCCCCCCTCCGTTCGGCAATAAGTTGTGGACTATCACAGCGGTTCCGGCATCGCCGACGGCAATCGCATCCTGGAACTGCACCGTGTTGGATTTCGTCATCCAGGCGGCGCTCCTGAGATTGGAATGGACAGGGACATCAGGGATGGAATCGCCGTTGTCCGGCTCCCTGATGATGATGTATCCGTCATCACCCGTCATGATCCTTGGGTCATAGGTCACGGAGTTGAGCAGCTGGTCCTGCACTGTGGACCTGCCGTTGATGAGATTGCCGCCCCAGTTGAGGATTATGGCGGTCTTCTTGTCGGCCTGCCCCGTCGGGGTGGTGACCGTGCGGACATCGCCACCCACGATGGTGGCCTGCTCGGTGCCGGGCGTGAAGGCGACGCCCCTCAGGGTGTAGTCGGTGCCGCTCACGACCGGCGTGGTCTTGACGCCGTCGAACTTGCGCACCGTTCCGGAGTCGCCCACGATGAGCGCATATGTCCCGTTGGGCTCCCAGGCGACGGCCCTGAACGTCTTGACAGAGTTGCTCTGGATATTGTTGTCGAACGTCCCGTCGGCCATGTACTTGGTGATGGCGCCGTTCTCGCCGACTATGAGCGCGTAATCCCCGTCCGGCTGCCAGGCCACGCCATAGTAGTTGACGCCGCGCCCCTTGGACTGGACGCGCGTGGTTGTGAACGATTCGCCGTCGTAGACGATGACCCAGCTGACGTCGCCGACTATCACCAAAGTGCTTCCGTCTGGGCTCCAGGCCGCTCCGTTGAGCGTTGCCCGCGTATCGGTCAGGGCGTTGTTGCCGAGCCTTTCCATGTAAGCCCCATCGAACCTCCTGACGAGGCCGGCCGAGCCCACCACGATGGCCTCGGAGCCATCAGGCATGTATGAAAATGCGCCGTAGGAGTTCTGCGCGAAGAAATCGAACGTGTTGCCAGTTGGGATACCGTCGAAGTCGAACTCGACGAGGTTGCCGTTCCCGACGACATAGCCCAGCTGGCCGTCCGGTGTCCAGCCGACGCTTGTGAGCCCCGGCTGGAGGTCGTTGACCGTTCCGGTGATCTCCTCGCCGTTCCACATCAGGAGCCTGCCTGAGTTGTTGTTCCTGTCCTGATAAGTGGCCGAGAAGACGGCGGTCTCGGCGTTGGGCGAGAACGCCCCGCCCTGGAACCTGTAATAGAATTCGGTGAAGCGCGTCTTGAAAGTGGTGTTCTCGGGCCAGTACTGAAGTATCGTTCCCTGCAGGGGGTTCTGGTTGGCGGTCTCGTAGCCGGCCATCATCGCGTAGCTTCCGCCGGGCTCCCACGAGACGGTCGTCAGCAATATCCTGCCGCCGCTCGAAACGGTCGTGACTGACTCGCCGTCGTAAACGAGGACAGTCCTTTCCTCGCCGACAATGATGGCCTGCCCCACGTTCGGGTTGATGGAGATGTCCGTCAGCGTGACGGTCGTACCGGTGGATATCTCGGAAAGCTGGCCGTCCTCGAGCTTGAGGAGCTTGCCCCCGTCACCGACGATAAGGGCGTACGTGGCGTCGGGCCACCAGGCCACGCCGTTGAAGTTCAGACCGGTACCGGTATAATAGGAATCGAAGCCGAGCCCGTCCCACTCTATGATGGTCCCCGCATATCCGACGAGGATGGCCTTCGAGCCGTCCGGGCTCCAGGCGACGTCACGGAGGTCGTTGCCGGTCGGATAGGGGTTGAGCCAGTCGAACCTGC
>Ga0315283_10005940_pt1 | contig 10826 bp, 8 predicted proteins | sample YL17G09_0_MG_FD_204541 | JGI IMG/M metagenome (GOLD analysis project Ga0315283, IMG submission 204541) | Sediment microbial communities from Yellowstone Lake, YNP, Wyoming, USA - YL17G09_0 | ecosystem: Environmental > Aquatic > Freshwater > Lake > Sediment | place: USA: Wyoming | collected...
ATTATGGGTCATCCCCTGGCCGAGTAAAATCAGGGCGCAAGACTGACGATCGACTCTGATCGCCGGAGCGTTTTGCATTCGTAAAAAGTAGTCCATGAAATCCGGCGGAAAAACCTGCCAAGCAAGCTGACGTGAAGTTGCTCGCAAAATCACCTGCTTATTAAAATCGATACTCTCCAACTGCGCTTCATTTCCGCCGAAGCGCATCACCTGGCCGATCCGGTAAATCACTATTGTTCCGGCGATCGAGGCCGGAAGTTTTACTGCTACTTGGTACCATGGAGTAATCACCGCACCGAACGAGCTCATCGGGGCAAATTTTACTAGCCGGCAAAGTGATCCACCGATTTGATGATTTTCAACTGACTCGGTTACAATTTTAAAATCTTCTCCTTGGTTACCAGTATCCGGTAAATTTAGGAATTTCCATATTTTTTTGGCAGGAATAGATTGCCCCTGTTTAGCCGACCAGATTGTCTCGGCTGATAAAGCTTCAAGTTTCATGCCGCTAGAAAGCTTGGGCGATCGGAAAAAAATGAAAGCTGCGACGGCAAAAACGACAATAATCCCCAGCGTTCCCAGAATAACTATTAAAACCGTGCTCATACTATCCGTGGCCACAACGGCTCGGCTTTCTTAACCGGCTGTGTGAAAGCGGTCGTTATCTTTTCAGCTGCCCCGGGTATAAACGGCATCAATAATCCATTTATATCCAGCACCTGATTGGCTAGTTTTTCGAGCAGAGTTTTAACGGCCTCATTTTTTCTATCTTTAACCATCTTCCATGGTTCTTTATCATCTATCAATTTATTCGCTTGGTCAATTTTCTCCCAGACAATTTTCAGCGCTTCATCAAACCGATATTTTTTTAGGGCCGCTGAATATGCCGTTGGAGTTTTACTGGCTTTCCGTTCGAACTTTCCTGACGCGAATTTCTCCAACATGTTGGTGGTTCGCGACACTAAATTCCCCAGACCATTAGCTAGGTCAGCATTATAAGCATCATGCAGCCGTTCGACAGTGAAATCACTGTCCTCAAATGGCGAAACATATCTAGCCAAGTAGTAACGCAACGCGTCAGTGCCATACTTTTCCACCAGTGGGAATGGATCCATTACATTACCAAGCGATTTGCTCATCTTTTCACCTTTAGTGGTTATGAAGCCGTGAATCACGATCTGTTTCGAGGGTTTAACATCAGCGGATAACAACATCGCCTGCCACATAGCTGACTGCTGGCGGAGGTTGTCCTTGCCGGCGAACTGAATTGACGGCCACCAGTGGCTATATTTTTTATCCGGCCAGCCGAGGCAGGAAATGTAGTTAATTAGCGCGTCGAACCAGACATACATGACATGGTCATCATCCCCCGGCACCGGAATCCCCCACGGCATCTTTGATTTTAAGCGGGAAATACTGAAATCCTCCAGGCCGCGGGCGACGAAACTTCGGATTTCCTTAAGTCGCCAATCGGGCACTACAAAATCAGGCTGCTCGTCGTAAAGTTTCAATAAAGCATCCTGGTATTTTGAAAATCTAAAAAAGTAATTTTCCTCTTCGATAATCTCGATTGTCAGATTAGGGTGCAGCGGGCAGTGCTCGTCAACCAGCTCCGATTCGGTTTTTTCCAGCTCGCAACCACTGCAATACTTGATTTTATACTGCTTGGTATAAATATCGCCGGCCTGATCACAGCGCTGCCAGAATTCCTGCGCCGCGCTGATATGATGCGGGTCGGTGGTGCGGATAAAACTGTTGTAGCTGAGATTCAATGCGGACTTCAACTTATCGAACTTGGCCGCGTTGGCATCAGCGTAGGCCTGCGGTTCTTTGCCCGCCTCGAGTGCTTTACGATAAACCTTTATCCCATGCTCGTCAGTGCCAGTATTAAAAAATGCTTCATGGCCTTGTTGCCGATACCAGCGGGCAATAATATCGGCCTGGATAATCTCCAAACCGAACCCGATGTGGGGGTCAGAGTTTACGTATGGAAGTGTTGTGGTAATCGAGATTTTTTTCATAGCAGCTGGTTATCCTGAGCCCTGAGCCCGTCGAAGGGTCGAGGGATGATGCTGTCATGGTTCGAGAGCCTCACCATGACATTTTACCCCGGCCCCACCACAATCACAATCTCCCCCCGGACTTGATCCGGATGCCGCTGAAAGTGATTTAACACTATGTCGGCGGTGCCGCGCACAACCGATTCATGCATTTTAGTAATTTCGCGGCAGACCGCGATCTGCTTATTAATGTGAAGTTTTGTTAAAGACTCGAGAGTTTTCATTAACCGGTGGGGCGATTCAAAGATGACCGCGGTCTCAGTGGTGGCGGCAATCCGGCTGAATAAAGTCACCCGGCCTTTCTTATGCGGTAAGAAACCCAGAAATAAAAACTGATCGGATGGAAAGCCGCTGATCGATAACGCCGCAGCTAGGGCCGATGGGCCAGGAATACTGACTACTTCAATCCCCCGGGCGTGAGCGCGGGCGACCAGTTTACCGCCAGGGTCAGAAATCCCCGGGGTACCGGCGTCAGTCACATAGGCCAGGTCACCATCGGCCGTCCGATCGAGAAACGTGTCAATAGCGGTGTCGAGCGAATGATGATGCAATGACACCAGCGGGGTTTTAATCTGCTGGTCGACAAATAGCTTGCGCGTCACTCGCGTATCTTCACAACCGATGGCTCCTACAGATTGAAAAATTTCCAACGCCCGCGGTGTTAAGTCGCGGCGATTACCGATCGGCGTCCCTACAATATAAAGCCTAGCCATGGAATAAAAATATCAACTATTTGACTTCCTTTCAACAACCGCCCCGATCCTGAGCCAGTCGAAGGGTCGGCGTCCCGACTATATACAGGGTAGCCATAACGGCAGGATTACGGTTGGTCCGAGGTCTCCAATTTCAGGTCGGACGCTTTTTTCTCCTCTAAAAAATCTTCCAAGAAGGTAGTGATAATAATCATGGTCGGTACAGCCAGAATGACGCCGGTAATGGAGAACAACTTACCGCCAACTAAAATGGCGATAATCACAATCACCGGATTCAAGCCACTCGCCTTCGACATTACCCGCGGTACGATCAAATGGTTTTCCAGCTGCTGGATTATTAAATACATTAAGGCCACCCATAAGCCCATAACTGGCGCTTGCGAGACTCCAACGATGACCGCTGGAATGGCGCCAATAAACGGACCGATGATTGGGATCATTTCGGTTAGACCGGCAAACAGGGCCAAGACCACTGGGTAATCGACACCCAGGATTAACAATCCAACTAAGGTCATGCCGGCAATGATCAAGCCCAACAACAGCTGCCCGCGTAGCCAGCGTCCCAGCCGGTCTTCAACCCGATGAAACAGCTGGGTTAAATATGGTCGGTAACGAACCGGGGAGATATCGACCGCAATTCGTTTCATGCCCTTCTCCTCCAGGGTCATGTAAAAAGTCAGGACTAAAATACTGATCACCGCTACCAAACCTCCAAAAAATCCGACCAGGCCAGTGAAAAACCCTTGTGTCACCTGACTTAATGAACTGGTTAGTGAATCTAATCCTTTCTGGATGGAGTTCAGTGAAGCGTTATCCTGAACAGATTCAAATAATTTAAATCCCTTCCTAAATAGGTCTGGGAAGGCGCTGGTAAATTGCTCCAACTGGTCAATGACCACTGGTACGAATAGGGCCACGATCAGGCTTAGGAGGGCTAGAATGCCAATAAAAATGATGGCAATTCCAAACGGCCGTGGAATTCCCTTTCGTTCCAGCGCGGTGATCGATGGATCAATGGCCGCCGCCAATACCAGGGCCACAAACACTACTACCGCCACTTCTCGGACAGCATATAGGAACATCAGGGCCAGGATAATCGCCAGTATTTTTAGGACGCTTTTGGTGGAAATGTTAACAGTTTGAGCGTTAGACATAGTGATAGCTTACCTCACCAAACCCCGCACGGCAAACTAGACCGTCCGGATTAGTGGTAAATATGGTTTTGGATCTTTGAATGGCCCAATTACGGCCAGACGCATATTGGCCGGCCGAAACATATACTTAGCTAGGCGGCGGATGTCCGCGGCCGTGACTTTTTGCAGTTTAGCCATGGCTTCTTCCGGAGATTCGATCTTTTTGTGAAACAAGGCCTGCCGCCCGTACCAGGAAGCCAGTGAATCGGAATCTTCCAGGTCAAGAATCATCTTGCCGCGCACGAATTCCTTAGCCCGGTTAAGTTCGCTGCCGGGCACAGGCTGGGTTTTCAGGCGGTGCAATTCGGCCGTGATTACTTTAAGCGCTTCCGGCAAGCGACTTTTTTCTAAGCCGGCTTGAATCATAAAGCTGCCGGTGTCTTCGTAGGGATTAACCGAGGCGTGAACAGAATAGGCTAAGCCACGACGTTCCCGAACCTGGATAAACAGTCGCGAACTCATATTCCCACCCAGGATGATTGATAGTAAATTTAAAGCTGGTAGCCGCTTATCGGTATAAGCGAAAGCACGGGTGCCCAAACCAACCTGTATTTGTTCCGAATCCTTGTACTTTAGACGCGCGACTTTAGTGTTATCTTTCGGGACATATGGTTTCGCGGTATGGACATGCGGGTGAGTTTTAATGGTTCGAAAATATTTATGTAGTTGTCGATCAAGACGCGGAGTTAACCGACCGGCCACCACCACCCACATGTTCCTGGCCTGATAAAAATGGTCGCGGTAGTTTAATAATGCCTGGCGGCTGACTTTTTTGATTACTTCGCGGGGTCCGGCGATATTCCAACCGAGCGGATGATGACTGCCGAAGACGGTGGTTTCGAACAGGTCTTCAATCGACATGGCCGGGTTGTCTTCGTACATGTTAATTTCTTCGATGATCACGCCCCGTTCGCGTTCGATTTCCTTTGGATCAAACAGCGAATGCTGAACCATGTCACTGACCACGTCCAGCGCCAGATCGGTATGTTCATGGTTGATTTTAACATAATAGCCGGTCCAATCTTTCGAAGTAAAAGCGTTATACTGCGCTCCGACACCATCCAGCAGTTTAGAAATATCCAGTGTCGAGGGACGCTTGGTCGTACCCTTAAACATCAAATGTTCGATAAAATGCGAGGCGCCGTTAATCGCCCTGGTTTCGTAACGCGAACCAACCTTGGCAAACACGAAAATAGTGACCGCTTTAGTATCATGCAACGGGACCGTCAGCACTCGCAGACCGTTTGGCAGGGTGGTCGTGTTCATCAGGACGAATCGCGAAGGGTATAAGCTTTTTTCTTGCTGGTTAAGTAGCAGGTCAGTTCAAAAGTCTGACCGGCGGAAGTATAACCATAATAATAATCAGGCGAAGCCGGATCGATCCGCTCGTTAAAACTGCCGCCATAAAATTCCTTCATAGCTATGTACAGCACGTCCTGGCCATTGCGCTCTAATTTAATTTGCTGGCCGTTTGTTGACGGATAAGAAGATTTTACCGAGTAATAGGTTCGTAGCGTATATTTCAAGCTGATTAAATCCTGCTGCCGGATAATATCCGTCGGCGAGGCTGACTGATCAACCAATCTTTCTTTATCCTGCTGCTCCTGCTGATTTAAAGATGCCTGGGCAGCGGCGTCAATTCTCAGGTAATCGGCGTTTTGCCACAAGGCATTGATGTTAAGATTGGCGTTAATTTCCGCGTTGACCGTGTTGGTATTAACGGCGTTATTGGCATTCGGAATCACGGTTGAATTTACTTTCGGCAGGTTAACCGTGTTTTTATTCAGGTTGGTTGACTGCTGGCCCTGTTTTATACCAATCACTAGTCCGACCACTAAACCAACGGCGAAAATCGTCGGGTAGAGCAATAGCATCACGACTTGACTGGGAGCGAGTCGCCGTTTAGCCGATGGGCCGGCTTCGGACAGCATTTTATCTGGATCAACCACTATGGCCATAAGTATTTTTCTTCAATTTCATCTTACCACATTTATTTCCTCACCACGAGCCACCACCACCGCCGCCGAATCCCCCGCCGGAAAAACCTCCGCCGCCGAAACCTGAACCGCCACTGGCGGCCGGCGGACTAAAGCTGTGCGTAGTGGTGGTCGAAAAACTGTTCAGGGCCGACCACAACACCAAAGTATTGAACATGGTGCTGCCACTTCCGTGATACCAGCTGGGCGGTTGCTGCTGAATACCGGCGAAAGCCTTACTCCATTTTTCGGCTACTCCGAAAGCCATGGCGTAGGGCAAATATTGCTCGAAAATATTTTTCTTTTCCTGCCACTGCAAGCGGTATTTCTCCGCTTTTTCCAGGAAAAGTTTGAAACCCCGGGCGTGCCAGAACGCCTCCACCCCGGCGGTAGTGCGTTTCGGCATCGATCGAGAAAAAATAATGGTGATTAAACCCAACAGGGGCAATACGAACAAACCGATTGCGAAGGCGCCAAAACCAATAACCATTATGATGATCCCCAAAACGAGAAAATTATTCCGCGCCTTTTGCGGATCAGACACATAATATCCCTTGGTCGCCACCTGGCCATAGAGGGAATCATTTATGGCTTTGACCGTTTTATAAAAAGTACCTTTCAAATCGGAAATATCAACACTTTGACGTCCCTCAAATAAACCGTCCAGTAGACTCTTTTCGTGAACCTGCAACTTTACATCGTGCTGATAGTTGGGCTGTTTTAAATTAAGTGTATAATCTTTCGATTTTGATAAACCCAGTAACTTTTCCTTGGTGATTTCGGTAATGTCGAGATAACCGTGCACAGCCAGATCGATAATCGTGGCAGTTAAATCACGTTGATCAGCTCGTTCGTCAAATAGCACCCCCATTTCGCCCGGTGTCAGATTCGGTGGCGGGTCATATTGGGCCACGATGGTTTGTTTACCGATTGGATCCCGGCCGCGACTGCGCCACCACCAGACCAACAGCCATAACCCGCCAATCAGTACCGCGCCATTCATCGCTACCAGCCATGGCCACGGCAGCCAGGGTAGATTGAATTCTCCAGCGGCGGTAGCGCGAAGCTGGTCGTAATTATCCGGCTTAGTCACTATCCCCTTGGGCCAGCCAACGACAATAGTCAGTGGTTCGCCTTGGGCACTAAAGGTCACCACCGTGTTAGTCGCGGAAGCTTGGCAATTCTGACTGGTTGAGCCAAGCGGTCCGGTAAAGCATTTTGTTTTAACATCCGCCGCGGCTACCGGTTCAGGCAAATGGGTAGTGATTTCAATCGTGCCGAGCGGCACTTCCCAATTATCGCCGGTAGCGTTCCAGTACAACTCATCGTAATCAGTAAAAAAATTTACCGCGGCCGCCGCGGTGTAGTTAATGACGTAGGTGTGACGTCCGGTGATCGTTTCGTTGGCTTTACCGATCTTCAATTCCAGCTCGTCTCCGACGGTCGACTCTGATACGGATGCTCGGTCACCATCGATTGTGACCGATTGGATCTCGATCGGTACTTGGATCTGGCTACCTTGGTCAGTGTTATAACGGAACGGGATGTTACGATAGATCCCGCGTTTAGCCACATTAAAATTAACCACGATGGTTTCGCTGACGCTAATCGAGGCGTCGGGACTGACGTCAATTATCGAATTAAAGCTTTGAATTGACCAGTCGGCCGCCTGGGCTGGGAGGCCAATCAGCCCTAATCCAACTGCGAGGAGTGAAATTTTAACCCAATTTGGCACGGAAATAATCAACCAGTGATTCAATCGGCACGTTTTCCTGCTTCATTGTATCGCGATCGCGGATAGTGACCGTGCCCAGCGGTCGTTTGACGCCTTCCAGGGTGTCGAAATCCACCGTGATGCAAAACGGCGTCCCGATTTCATCCTGCCGGCGGTAGCGTTTGCCAATAGAGCCGGCGGCATCATAATCGACGGACCAATGCGGACGTAAAGTTTGAGCAATGGCATGGGCGGCTTTTTCCAGGTTAGGTTTTTTTGACAGCGGCAGTACCGCGGCAGTGTAAGGCGCCAGTTTGGGATGGAGATGCAACACCACTTCCTCCTCCTTAATGCTTTCAGTCGTGGTTGTCCGGCCGCCCTTGACTACTTCGTAAGCGTCGAGCAGGAATGCTAGTGCCGCCCGGTCAATGCCCATTGACGGTTCAATTACGTACGGCACTTCTTTAATTTTACCTGTTTCGTCAATCGGCACGGCGAAAGCCCGTTCATCGCCCCGCGCGGCCTGGCCATGCTGGCGCAAGTCATAATCAGCGCGATTGGCAATCCCCATTAATTCCGCCCAGCCTTTTTCGATCGGGAAAGCGTATTCAACGTCGGTAGTGGCGGCCGAATAGTGGGACAGTTCCGATTTTTTGTGTGGTCGTTGTCGTAAGTGTTCGGCTTTAATCCCGAGTTTAATAAACCATTGGTGACTAGCCTCCACAAATTCGCGATAATATTTATCGGCTTGATCTGGTTGCACAAAATACTCAATCTCCATCTGTTCAAATTCACGCGACCGGAAAATAAAATTTCCCGGGGTAATCTCATTACGAAACGCTTTGCCAATCTGGGCGATTCCGAACGGTACTTTTAGGCGCATCGTGTCCCGGACTAGGTCAAAATTAACAAAAATATTCTGGGCTGTCTCCGGCCGAAGGAAAGCGGTCGCCGCGCTAGCTTCAACCGGACCGACTGCGGTCTTGAACATGGTATTAAAATTCCTAGCCGCCATCATCTGGCCACCGCAATCGGGACAATCAGCCTTGACCTCATCTGCCTTGAAACGATGGTGGCATTTTGTGCACTCCACCATCGCATCAATGAAATTTTTGGTGTGGCCGCTGACTTCCCAGACCCTCGGGTTGGTAATAATCGCCCCGTCCAAGCCGACCACATCGTCCCATTCCAGCACGAAATCTCCCCACCAGGCATGTTTAATGTTTTCCTTCAGTTTCACCCCCAGCGGACCCCAATCCCAAAAACCACCGTAGCCACCGTATATTTCCGCGGTCGGAAAAATAAAACCACGGCGTTTAGCCAGGTTAACGATCTGTTCAATCGAGACGGCGGGGTTGGTCATAAGGCGCTAATTTTAACATATTAGTTGACGAAAAAACAGTGATTGCGCGTGTTCATTGACGACCGGCTATTCCCCTGCTAACCTCCCGACGGACCACCGCGACTGATCATTGTCAACTTAAACCTACCACCCGGGAGGGCGTCTGATGCTGCCGTTCAGTGGCTTTCCGCATGTCTTGGAAGCTCAGCAGTTCGAACCAGAGCATTTGATCAGCATGTTTGAAATGGCCGACGCCATTCGCTCGGCGCCAGAACGATTTCAGGGTATTATGTCCGGGATCACCGCCGCCATCCTGTTCGCCGAACCATCGACCCGGACCAGGTCGTCGTTCGAATTTGCCGCCCGCCGCCTGGGAGCCGAAGTGTTCGTGGCGGAACACATGAAGGTGTTTTCGTCGGTGGCTAAGGGTGAATCGATCGAGGATACCATCCGGACTTTCTTGCAATACCGCGTTCATGACAACTACTGTTTCTATTTCATCATCCGCTGGCACGAAGAAGGTGGCGTGGCCAAAGCCGCCCGGGTGGCCGGACCGGACCATCCGGTCATCAACGCTGGTGACGGTTCGGGCCAGCATCCGACTCAGGCTTTGCTTGATCTGTACACCATCTACCGTGAATGGCACGACCTGAACCGGCCGTTGACGGTCATGATGGTCGGCGACCTGAAAGATGGCCGGACGGTTCATTCGCTGACCTACCTGCTGGCCAAGTTCCCGAACGTCCGTTTCGTTTTCATTTCGCCAGGCAGCTCGCGGATGAAAGAGGGCATCATTTCTCACCTCGAAAGCCACCACCGGCAGTACGTCGAGTACTACGACCAGCGACTTAGTGAGATTACCGCCCGGGAGAAACCGGACGTGCTGTATGTCACTCGGGCTCAGCTCGAACGTCGGGACCAGGCTGCTCAGGCCCAACTCCGAGAGGAATACAAGAAGTATGTGATCAGTAATCAGGTTCTGGAACACCTGCCTGCCTCGGCCATCATCATGCATCCCCTGCCGCGCGGTCCGGAATTGCCCGAGGATGTCGACCGCGACGTCAGCGCGCGATATTTCTCGCAGATGGGTAACGGGCTGTGGCTACGGATGGCCTTGCTGGAACGAATCGAATCGATCCGCAAAAGCCAAATCGGCCAGGGTCAATAACCTCTTGCTCCTTTACCCTAACCCCCGACTGCTCACCAGGCAGTCGGTTTTTTCTATAATTTCTCTGCCTTTTCTACCCGGATCACTCCGCCGGCTTCCAACACCGCCACGTCGCGCCGGCTAAACTTGCCCTGTAATAAGAATTTAGCCAGGGCATTATCGACTTTCTCTTGGACCACGCGGCGGAGCGGCCGAGCGCCGAACAGCGGATCAAAACCCTGCTGCGCCAATTCAGTCATTGCTTCCGGCGAGGCTTTTAAAGTGATGCCCTTGGCTAACATCTGCTTAGCGATTTGGTTGATCATTAAACCAACAATCTGACGGATTTCCAGCGGGCCGAGCGGCGAGAATAGTACGATTGAATCAAAGCGGTTCAGGAATTCCGGTCGGAAATATTGCGACAACTCCCGGCTCATTAATTCCGTTTTGATGGTTTCCAGCGCCGCGCCTTCTTTTAGTCGATCTTGAACATACTGGGTGGCGGCGTTGGAGGTGGCAATGATGATAGTGTTAGTAAAATCGATCGTTCGGCCGGTACTGTCGGTTAAACGACCGTCGTCCATGACCTGTAAAAACAAATTTAGAATATCTGGGTGGGCTTTTTCTAATTCATCCAGCAGTACCAGGGAGAACGGACGGGCGCGCACCGCTTCCGTCAGG
>Ga0315283_10005942_pt1 | contig 10823 bp, 9 predicted proteins | sample YL17G09_0_MG_FD_204541 | JGI IMG/M metagenome (GOLD analysis project Ga0315283, IMG submission 204541) | Sediment microbial communities from Yellowstone Lake, YNP, Wyoming, USA - YL17G09_0 | ecosystem: Environmental > Aquatic > Freshwater > Lake > Sediment | place: USA: Wyoming | collected...
GAGATTGAGAATGGAAATACCTACACCCTTCAAGAAGAATCCCACGTTGTTCCCGTGAAAGATTATCTAAAACTTCAGGGCCGTTTCAGCCACCTCACCGAGAAGGATGTCGAGGAGACTCAATGGAGGGTGGATGATGCCTGGGAAAGACTTCTGAGGAAAGCCCGTTGCTAAGAAATTTTCTCATATCCAGAGTGTCCGCTGTGAAGCCCTTAGGCGAACTTCCCGGAGAGGAAGCTTCGTTCTTATTGTGCCTCTTTTGGCCACAGGCCGGCCAAATCCCTGCACCGCCACCCATTATTTCAATAAGTCAGCCCTAAAATTTCATGGTGCAGATGTGGCGCAATTCCACCATATTCTTTTCTGGGAACTATTCAACCTGCAACTCCGCCCCATGCACTTGCTCTGAGTGAAGAGAAAGGGGACAAACTAACCTTCACCCTACGGATTATTCCACCCATAGCAAAACTGCTCCGGATGAGATTGTTCCAGAAACATGAAGGAAAAAAGGGGGCCTTGTTTAGGCTCCGTTTTAAAACTGGCCCCTTCGTTCAAACATATCGAACTCTATGTTTTGCGCCAACGCCGGAAATGAAAGCGGTTTTTAATGACCTTAGGGAATTTGGCTTAGCCACATGAGGCTAAAGACATGGGTGAATATATGGAAATCATATTGCAGCTTTTGCGAGGAGTGGAACATACCAGATAGATAGCAATACTGAAACCCCTGCGATATTGAAATTCACAGGCATAACAAAAGGTGGTTCCGTCTCGTCTCCCTCGCTAATCTCTTAACCCTTGGGCTATAACGGATTCTCTGCTGGTCCGGCGGAGGTGGTCCCTGATGGCCCGGCCCAAACCGACCTCAGGGACAGCCTCGGCCAAGATTAGATCCAGGCTTAAGGCGTCCAGCCGCCGGATGGCTGCAAAGAGATTTGTTGCTGCCTCTCTCAAATCCCCCTGCGTCCGAAGAGAGATCGATCACCAGTCTCGACATCTCATCGAGATCGGCGATATGGACGATGAGCGGATCGAAGAAGGGTCTGTTTTTGATCTCGAAGATTCGGGCAACGGCAAGGGGATCGAGAGCATCCGCGCCCAGCCCGTAGACCGTCTCCGTGGGGAAGGCAACCCCCCCTTTCTTCATGATCTCAGCAGCATGATGGATGGCTTCGAAGCCGCGGAGGCGCACGAGGGGCATCGAGTTATATCTTCCCTTCTTTGAGTGTCTTCGATTTCTCTTGGAGCCCTACACATCTCTGCTCTGAAGCCGTCCAACTTTCTGGCGATATCAGGGTATTTTATCGAAAGGATTCCACAGGCCAAGTAGGCTGCATTCTAAGCCCCGTCAATCCCAACCTTGGTGACAGGAATGCCCGGAGGCATCAGAACCGTTTAATAGATAGCATCCACTCCTTCAAGGGCCCCCGATCCAAGGGGAATACCCACGACAGACAGGGTGATATGAGCTGGCGGGACCTCTGCGAGGTTGGCAGCCATTCACGCCCCCGCAATCAGGACCTCCACCTCCCGTTCCTGCGCAGTCTTTGCGTAATGGGCCGCTTTTTCCGGGAGGCGATGTGAAGAACTGATATCCATTTCATAAGAGACTCCAATCTCTTTCAGAATCTCCACGACCTTTTCCATGGTGGATAAATCGCTGTCACTTCTCACCACGATTCCGACTAATGGCCCTTCCATAATTCCTCCTCATGAATAGGACGCAATCCCCAGTGTCCTCAAACCAGAGAACCCCAGTTTCGAATTTCGTCAGTTAGACACTATCTTAAAGAATCAGGAAAAAAACACAGGAGAACAGAAAAATGGGAGGGCGGGCTTGTTTTTTAACCTAATGCCAAAAACTTAAGAAGAAAATAGACAGCCATCAAATTATGAACGAAGGTTTAGAAAGGTCATAACCTGAGAGAGCGGGGTAGTAGGAAAGGAGAATCATAGATGCTTGCCGATAAACAAACGTGCATTGGATGCAGGCAATGAGGGTGGGAATCCCGAGCCCGGAAAATATCTAAAAAAAGACTTGACAGAAATTTTCGGATGTGCTAAGTTTACCCACAGAAATAATAAATTGAATGTAGGTAAACACATTTTATGAAACAATATCCGACAAATGTTGTGGATCCTAATGAGTCATTTAAATTTTTTTGGATAAGATGTTTTCCTTTAGTTAAATTAATGTTTCACTTCGGGAAAATGCCATGGACAACACAATTAAGAGTTTGGGGAAACGGATAAAACAAATTCGCAACAAGAATGGCCTTACGCAGGAAGTCCTCTCGGCTCGGTCCGGTCTTACAAAAAGTTACATCTCTCTTTTAGAAGCAGGCAAGAAGATTCCTGCAATTTCAACTTTGTCGAGGATCGCGGTGGCCCTCGGGATGCCCATCGGTGAATTTTTTGAATCCACAGATGATTCCTCTGATGTTGCCGTTGTGAGGAAAAACGAGAGGTTTCAAGTGGCTCAGAGAGGGACATCCTTTGGGTACATTTATGAGGCCCTCTCTCTGCAGAAAAAAGATAAGCTCATGGATCCATTCATTGTTAAGGTACTGCCTGGTGATAAATCTAAAGGGAAAGGGGTTGAATTTGAACATGCGGGAGAGGAATTTGACTTTGTTCTCGAGGGAAGGATCAAATATATCATAAACAATCAGGAATATGTATTGGATGAAGGAGATTCTATCTATTTCGATTCAACTATGAAACACAGAGTCGAGGCTATCGGGAAAAAACCAGCCGTGACATTAAGTATTCACGCTTCGCGGCGTAAATGAGGAACGGGAGGAAAGGATTATCCTACGAGGATTTCAGTTAAAGAATGGGGCGAATTTGTAGTAGAACCTAATGTGTGCAGCAGGAGTGTGAATTTGATGTCAATAGAGATGGATGTTCGCCGGGAAGACGTCGGGTAGATACTCAGAAGATCACAGAAGATCAGATACCATGGCAAGATGCGGGATTGAGGGGTGCAGGTCTTCAGAAATAGCCTCTTTTCATATCCTCGATCCACGTAAGAGCAAGTTCTTATCAATTCAATAAGAACGATCGTCATTGTCTGAATGGTGTTTGATTGAGGAGAACTCCACTATGAAAACGACAGTTGCCGTTGCCCTCGTAGACCGTCTGATAGCCTTCAGCACCGAGTATTTCTTCCTGCTCACCGGTGGTGACCAACCCCTCTGGATCGCTTTACACGACGCCGGGATCAAGATGGTCCTGACACGCAGCGAATTCAGTGCCGTTTACATGGCCGATGGGTACGCGCGGGCCAGCGGGAAGCCCGGCATCACCTACGGGCAGGCGGGCCCTGGCGCGGCCAACGTGGCCGCCGCCCTGGCCGACCCCTTCTGGGCTCAAAGCCCTGTGGTGGCCCTTACCGGAGCCATGGCGACCGGCAGCATGTACAAGGGAGAATACCAAGCCCTCGATCAGATGCCTCTGTTCGCACCCCTGACCAGGTGGAGCGGTTTCGCCGCCAGTCCGGAGCGGGTACCTGATCTCGTCTCTGTCGCTGTCATCCAGGCCATGGCTGGAAGCCGCGGCCCAGTGCACCTCGACATCCCAAAGGACTACTTCGGGCGCGAAATAGAAGTGGACAGACCGGGGGCGGACGGTTTCGGAGCCGCAAGCCCGGCTCACCCTGACGGCGGCACTGTGTGCGCCCTCCTGGAGCATGTTCTCGCCGCGAAAAAGCCGGTCATTCTGGCGGGCGATGGTGTGGTGCGGGTGGGGGCGGAGGCGGCACTCCAGACCTTTGCCGAAGCCCTTGGTATTCCCGTGGCAACAACCATGGGCGGCAAGACTAGTCTTCCGGGCGACCACCCGCTCAACCTCGGCGTCACTGGGCGCTATTCCGCCAAGGTGGCGAACGAGCTGGTCGGGGAGAGCGACTGTGTACTCGTCGTCGGCTCCCGCTTGGGCGGGCTCGCCACTAACGGCTACACGGTTCCCAACCGGAAGGCGACGATCCTCCAGATCGACACTGATCCCGCGGTCTTCGATGTCACCTATGCGGCGACGGTGCGGCTTGTCGCCGACGCCCGGCTGGCCCTGGAGGCCCTCGTCCGCGAGATGAAGGGGCGAGCCCTCGGCACCGACGCCGCGGTATGGGCAACCGCGGCCCGGCGAAAGGTCCAAACCTGGCGGGACGAGGTCAAGGCGGCGACCGACAGGGCAGCCGCCGGCCCGTCGCTCTCGCCGTTCGAGGTTATCGCGGTGCTCGCGAGCCACAACCGGGAGATTACGGTCGTCGCCGACACCGGCTATATGGCAGCGTGGACCGGCGTCCTCTATCCCACCGCCCGGCCGCGATCATACTTCCGGGCCATCGGCTCGCTCGGCTGGGCGCTACCGGCATCCCTCGGCGTCCAGCTTGCCCGCTCGGAGAAGGTGGTCTGCGTCACGGGTGACGGCGGTATCGGATACCATCTTGCGGACATCGAGACGGCGGTGCGCCTGCGGCTGCCGGTCGTCGTCGTCGTCCTCGACAACGGTGGCCTGATCTTCGAGTACCACGAACAGAAGTACCGTTACCAGGGCCGGGTGATCCCCGAGGCCAATGACTTCACCGACGCCGACTACTCCGCTGTGGCCCGCGCCCTCGGCGCCGAGGGGCTGCGGGTGCGAACGAGGGCCGAGTTCGAGCGGGCGTTCAAGGTGGCCCTCGAGAGCGACCGGCCCACGGTCATCGACGTCATCGTGGACCGCGAGGCGTTCCCGCCCGTGACCAACTTTGAGAAGACCTTGGCGCGGACGATCTGACGGCGACGACCGTAGGCGCCCCTACCCCCCCCCAGGGGCCGGAAGGAAGGAAGCGGGATGACGGAGAGTGGATTGGATGCGGCGGCCAGCCGGCTCCAGAAGATCACCGCCGAGCCAGCAATGATGTTTGTTTTTAGAGGACGATGAGGGAAGTGACCACCGAAGTGTCTTGGCAGGCAGTCAGTGAGAGTCTTCGAAAAGGAGGTGATTGAGAGAAAGCTTTAGATTAAAAGAGGTTGAGAAGGGTTGGGTTGAAATGATTAATAATATTAGAAAGGAGGTATGAGGTAATGATTAAAAAGCTATTTGTTTTGTCGATGGTATTCGGTATGGTCGCATTGTTTTCATCTTTAGGGAGCGCTGCATCCTACAAACCGGAGTATAAAATGAGTGTTGCCGTTGGCCCACAGGGTCCTTGGGGTGAATCTGCAGCAAAATTTGCTGAATTGGTTAAAGAGCGAACCCAAGGCAAAATCAACATCAAACCATACTATGCGTTGCAGCTTGCCGCAGGCCAGCAGATCAATGAATACTTCATTACCGTAAAGGGTGTCGCAGACTTTGCTCAAGGTTCCACGATTAATTGGTCTCCGGCGGTTAAAGAATTAACCATTTTTTCTATGCCTTTCTTTTTTCCGAACTACAAAGCCCTCGATGCGGTCCAAAATGGGGAGCCTGGTAAAAAGATCTGGCAAATCAGCGAACAAAAAGGAGTGGTCTGCCTCGCATGGGGAGAAAACGGTTACAGAGAGTTGACCAATTCGAAACGTCCTGTACGGAAACCCGAGGACATGGAAGGGCTTAAACTCAGGGTGCCAGGAACCCCCATCTTCATCGAAACCTTCAGGGCTCTCGGCGCAAATCCTATGGCGATCAACTGGGGCGAGGCGCTGACCGCTTTCCAGCAGGGGACAGTGGATGGACAGGAAAATCCCATTGTCTCCATGCTCATCCCCTATAAACTGTGGGAGGTCCACAAGAATATTACGCTCTGGCACTATGCGATCGACCCGCTCATTTTAGGGGTGAACAAGGATGTTTGGAACAGTTTTGATCCAAAGGACCGGGAGATCATCGCTGCAGCTGCTCAGGAAGCGATGGTGTGGAATAAGAAGGCTGCCCGGAAAGGCCTGGAAGACAGCACGGAGGCGGTCGAATTCCTAAAGAGCAAAGGGATGCAGGTTGTCACTCTGACACCCATTGAAGTCGACGCCTTCAAGACAAAAGTGAAACCCGTCTATGAAAAATGGACTAAAGAGATCGGACCCGAACTGGTCGAGTCGGCAGAAAAGATTACAAAAGGAGTCTCCAAATAAACAAGAGTAGTAAAGGAAAAAATTAAGATTGTAGAGATGCCCCAATTGTTGGGCATCTCTACAATATAAAAAATTGAGAGGGTTTCTTATGGCAGAGAATAAAAATGGTAGGTTGAGGTGGTTTCTCGGCCATTTCGAGGAGGTCTCCTGTGCCGTTCTATTCTCGGTAATGACTCTCATCGCATTTGGCAATATCGTCACCCGGTACGTATTCAAGTATTCATTTGCCTTCACTGAGGAGCTGGTGGTGAGCCTCTTTGTCTGGCTAACCCTGTTCGGTGCAGGCATAGCCTTTCGAACAGGGTCTCATCTGGGGTTTACATTACTCTTTGAAAAAATGCCAATTAAATTAAGGCAAATCCAACTCTGGTTTTTCTGTGCCTTGAGCACGATTCTCTTTCTCGCTTTGATCTATTATTCTATCAAACAAGTTAACTATGAAATCACCTTTAACATTAGGTCGATGGGTGTTGGGATCCCTCAGTGGTATTATACCATTGGAATGCCGGTCTGGAGCGTACTGGTCCTATATCGAATTTTCCAAGGGGCATATCTGGCCAGTCAGAAAATAGGAGGTAAGTGAGGTGGAAGGTATTTTCTTATTCGGTCTTTTTTTTCTTTTGCTCTTTCTGGGTGTCCCTATCCTTACAAGCGCTGGGATTCCGGCATTGCTCTTTGTCTGGCATTATAACCTTGGGCTTGACATGATCTCTGCAAACTTCTATTCGAATATAGCCAAGTTTCCCCTTCTTGCCATACCTTTTTTTATTCTGACCGGGTTTCTGATGGATCGGGTTGGACTCTCGCGGCGCCTGGTGAACTTGCTTGCCCTCCTTGTCGGCCCAATACCTGGAGGACTTGGTATTGTGGCGATCCTAAGCTGTGTCCTCTTCGGGGCTATCTCAGGAACCGGACCGGCGGATACGGCAGCCATTGGAGCTGTTATGATCCCTGCGATGGTGAAACGCGGGTATGACGTGGGCTTCTCTTCAGCACTGGTAGCATCTGCAGCAACGACGGACGTCCTTATCCCTCCGAGTCTTGCCTTTGTTCTTTACGGGGTCATTACTGAAACCTCGATCAGCGGGCTCTTTGCAGCCGGTGTCATCCCGGGATTGCTCATGGGACTTGTCTTGATCCCACCGGTCTACTATATCTCCAAGAAAAGAGGATACGGCGGAGATCGTTGGGGGACAAAGGCTGAAATCTGGAAGGCGCTCAAGGAAGCAACCCTTGGTCTTTTTACCCCAGTCCTCATCCTCGGGGGTATTTACAGCGGTATTTTTACCCCTACTGAGGCGGCTATCGTTGCCGTCTTCTACGGATTCATTGTGGGTGTGTTTATTTACCGCAATCTCACATTGAAAATCTTGTACGAGGTCTTAAGGGATTCTGCTATTTCTTCAGGTATAGTAATGATCGTCGTTGCCTTTGCCGGACTCTTCGGATGGACCGCCTCCACGCTGGGACTAATGGAGAAAGCTGCACATGCAATGTTAAGTATTTCCCAAAATCCGGTTTGCGTTCTCATGATGATAAATTTGCTCCTATTGATTGCGGGCTGTTTGATGGACGGCGTCTCAATCTTTTTTATTTTTACCCCGATTCTGATACCCATTATCAAACATTTCAATTGGGACTTCATGTGGTTTGGGGTAGTGATGGCCCTTAACCTGTCCATTGGGACAATAACCCCACCCGTTGCGTTAAACCTCTATGTGGCTGCGAATCTTGCTGATATTTCCATGGAACGGATTTCCAGAGCTATCATTCCCTTTTTCATTGCCCTGGTCGTTTCGCTTCTGATCACCAGTTATATCCCATGGCTCTCCCTGTGGTTTCCAGAGCTTTTGGGTCTACATTGAAGGCGTTTATGATTTCAGGGGGAGGATGAGCGGTTTTTAGGACGCGTGAAGAGAGATAATTCGCCATAATGATTTAATGGAAGGCAAAATTCAGCATAGAGATTTAGAACAAATGGAGGGTGGAACGAGGGAGTTCTTAAATCCAATAAACGGAGGTACCTTGTGATGGAAAGATCTATTTTATTGGTGTTGGCAAGCTTGGGTTTTGTTTTAGTGGTGGGTGGATTATCCGTGGCGGATGCGCAGACCTCATGGTCACTAAAGATGACAGCTCCATTGGAAGTAGCGATATCCGTGAACGACATGGACAAGATGCTCAGATTCTACACGGAGACCTTGGGACTTAGGAAGGTTTCAGACGCCAAGGTCCCGCCGGAGATGACAACAAAAGTCGGCCAAACTACTCATGGGCTACGGGTCGTCCGATTGGCAACGCCCTATGGTGAATGGATCAGGCTCATCCAAACAGGACAACCACCCAAACCGAGTGAAGTCCCTCAATACGTGTTTGACAGACACGGTCTTGTTTACTTCAGCTTCCTCGTAACAGACATTGATAGCATCGTTAAGCGTTTAAAGGAGAATGGAGTGAAGCTGCAGAGTGGTGATACGAAGATCGAGGTGCGGCCAGGGTTATTTGTGGTCTACGCGTTGGACCCCGAAGGAAATTACATAGAGTTTCTTGAGGTCCCTGATGTCGGTTCGTATCGGCCTGATCTCTTCAAGTGGCGTCAATTCTTCTGATAACCATATCCCCCGTGCGGCAGTGAAATGAAGGAATATAGTATTTTGGTTGCTGAGGTGGATGGCAGACGCCACCTCATCAGCGCCACCCATCGGTGTATCGGCAGGAACTCGGGGCTCGCATGAGGCGCGCGGGTCCGGGTCCCCGCCCGAACGCCGCCTCAACAAGGACCTGAGGGCCGCGGGGATTGCGGGGTCACGCCTTCGTTGGCCACGACCGGATTCAATGGAGCGCCAGCGTCACCTTGGGGTGGAAGGGGCCGGACAGGAGAGGGGGAGGGTTACACACATGAGCAAGCCAGTCATCGCCATTACCATGGGGGACCCGGCCGGCATAGGCCCGGAGATCGTTGCTCGCGCGCTGGGGGAAGCAGAGGTAAGAGCTTGCTGCAATCCGGTCGTGATCGGTGATCCGAAGATCCTCGCCCGTGCCGTCGAGCTGGTGGGGAGTCGGCTTTCCATCGTCATCGTGCCAACGGCTGCCGGCGCGGGGACCAACCCCTCCACCTTGGACGTTGTCCCGGCCGGCGAGTTGCCCGCTGGGGCGTTGATGCCAGGAACGTTGGACGCCCGCTGGGGCGAGTCAGCAGCCACCTGTTGCCGCCGCGCGGTCGAGATAGCCAAGGCGGGGGAGGTGAGTGCCATTGTCTCGACCCCGTTCAACAAGGAGGCGTTTCACATGGCCGGGATCATGGCCATGGACGATATGGTCTATTTTCAGCAGTGCTTCGGAGGACTCGACGACGCGTACATGATCGGTGAGGTCGCAGGACTGTGGGTCACGACCGTGACGTTTCACGTACCCTTCCGGGCAATTGCAGACCTGATTACGGTCGAGACCGTCCTGGAGAAGACCCGTGGCCTCCATCGAGTGATGCAAGTGGCCAAGGTGACTCCGCTGCGGATTGGCGTGGCGGGTCTCAACGTCCACTCCGGTGAGGGGGGCATGTTCGGACGGGAGGAGATCGACGTGATCGGGCCGGCCATCAGGAAGGCCAACGCCGAAGGGTACAACGTGGCTGGCCCGGTGCCGCCCGACAGTCTCTTCCCGAATGCCTTGCGAGGGGACTACGGGGGGCTGGTCTGCATGTACCACGACCAGGCCAACATCGGGCGGAAGATTCTGGGGCGGGAGCGGCCGGGCGTGACCCTCTACATGGGGATGCCCACGCCGGTCGTCACAGTTCCCCACGGAACGGCCTACGACATTGCATGGAAGGGGGTGGCCAAGCACGCCATGCTCGCCCGAGCCATCACCATAGCAGCGGCGATGGCCGAAGGTACCTCTCGCGGATGGTACGCGTCAGGGATAACCGATAACAGTTGAACCGCGAGGCCTTCAATCTCACCGTGACTTGGACAAGTTAGGGGCAAAGAGGAATTGGAACCCCGATTACAGAATTCCACGAGATATTGAACGAATTGATCAGGAAGGCGGCTGAAATGTCCTATATCATCCACCCTATTGTCACCGCTCGGCTATCGGTAGAGACTGGGAGAATGACGTATCTTCGTAACTATGGTAAAAGAATGTGGATTCCGTGTCCTTTCTATTTGATTACCGGTGGCTCTGAGCCTGTTTTGGTTGATACCAGCGGCCACGCAGATTTGATGTTTCGCCTAAGACTTGAACCGGTAGAGCCTGTCCTGGATTTCCAAGAGGCGCTAGCGAGCGTCGGGTTAAGTTTAGAAGAAATACGAATCGTCATCCATACACACCTCATGTATGATCATTGCGCAAATTCTAAGCTGTTACCAAAAGCGAGATTCATAGTACAGAAAAAGGAGTTGGATTTCGCGTTAGCCCCCCACCCTATGTTTGCAGGAGCCTATCAGCGAAATCTGTTTGAAGGGTTGCCTTTCGAGGATGTCGACGGTGATCAAGAGTTAATGCCTGGCATAAAACTCCTTTTCACCCCGGGGCACAGTCCCGGAGGCCAGTCAGTTGCCGTATCCACGAGCGCTGGGGTGGCGATCATCACTGGATTTTGTTGCATCCAGGAGAATTTCGTACCCCAAAAAAATCAGGCCTGGGTGACAGACATTGTTCCAGAGGTCATCCCTCCTGGAATCCACACAGACATGTTACAGGCCTACGAGAGCACCATGCGGGTTAAGA
>Ga0315283_10005943_pt1 | contig 10821 bp, 11 predicted proteins | sample YL17G09_0_MG_FD_204541 | JGI IMG/M metagenome (GOLD analysis project Ga0315283, IMG submission 204541) | Sediment microbial communities from Yellowstone Lake, YNP, Wyoming, USA - YL17G09_0 | ecosystem: Environmental > Aquatic > Freshwater > Lake > Sediment | place: USA: Wyoming | collected...
GACGAGACGCTGGAGAAGCTGCAGTGGGTACGCCGGTGCAACGAACCCATCCTCGGCGCCATCGCCGTGCACGGCTACGGCGCAATCAGCGCAGGCTAGCCATCAAAATCACGTGCACGTAAAAAAATAAAAAAACTTAAACCGGACTTGTACCGACAGCACGACATGGAACCAGCGGGCGACAGTATTGAATGGGGCAGCGACGGGATGACGAACCTGACGTACGACTGGGAGGAGAGTATGTATGGGACGTCGCCATCGTCGCTCCCGGCGCTCTCACTGACACTGTTTCGGGCGGCGGCGGAGCCGCACAGCACGCCCACGACTGTGGATGACGAGGAGAGTTCGAGCGACGACGACGACGACGACAGTGACATCGATACCACATACGTGGCGCCACCCGCAAAGAAACGGCTTGCGCGACCGGTGCCACCCACCAAGAAAGCATCCACGTCGATGGTGATCCGTAAGAGCTCGCCACCACCACCACAGCCCTCAGTAGTGACGGGGCCGGCCAAGAAGACGCGCCAACGCCCGAGCAAGGAACAGACGGCGGCAAACAAGCGCAAACGCGACGAAGACAAATCGGTGTTGGTCGAACTGCGCAGCTTCCTGGAGAAGAGCACAGAGAAGCAACAGAGTGTGCAGAACCAGATTCAGCTGAGCCAGAGCGAGATGGGCGAGATGCAGTTGCGGGCGGGTCAGGCCGATTTTGTCGTCTACCTGACACAGACGGTGGCGCAGCAGCAGATGGTCATCAGCAACATGAACCTGGAGATTTTCAACCTCGGCGCCAAGCACCGCGCCGAGCAGGCCGAGTTGGACATGAAGCGTCGCGAGGAGCGCGAGGCGTTGGAAGAGAAGATTGGCGTGCTCAAGGAGCAGGAGGCGATCCTGCAGCGCAAGGCCGACGAGTGGCGCACAGCCCGTGACAATCTGATGCGTGAACTGTTGGAGGTGCGTAGTGCCGCCACCACGGCCGAGGAGGAGACAGAGCAGCCAGCCAAGAAGAAGAAACGCTTCGCCACGCTTGACGAGACGCCGACGCCTCCGCGCACACCCTCGACGAAAGTGAAAAAGGAGGACGCCGCCGCGGTAGCGGTGAGCACGCCATCGGACGAAGAGTCTGTGTACAGCTGGCGCGTCGTCGACGAGAAGAATCCGCGCTGCATCGATCTCTACGGCTTTACTGCGCCACAGCTCAGCGTCCTGTTTAGCAACATGAACAATCCATCGGGGCGACGTGTAGACAACGGGGTTGGGCGTGCGCGCAGCGGCTGCAATGCCACGTACGGTGAGAAGCAGTTCTTTCTGATGTTCCTCTACTATTTCACGCACTACGCGACGCTGACCATCATGCACCGACGATTCGGCATCAGTCCGACGTCGATGCGCAGCGCCCTGGCCAAGATGTTCGAGACTGGTGCGTGTGACCTCTTCGCCTCTTCGAAGCCCAGCGAGCCAGTCACCCAGTACGTGCACGGCGTCTACTTCTTCGCCGTGGAGGCCCCGCTGGACAGCAACCTGGCCGCCACGCTCTTTGATCCTGATCGGCGTCGCCACGGCGTGCACGTCCATTGTATGCACGACAGCCAGACACACAAGGTGATTGCCTATCAGGTGCTGATGACCCAGACTGCCGAGGCCGAGTGGTTGGCGCGCTACGAACCGCGCGTCAACGACGCACTGCTTACGCTGAACTACGAGTGGCGTATGCGCGGCAAATTCGCTGTGGCCAGCACACGCTTCCGTGGCATGCTGAAAGAGTTCTCCAGTGTGATGGGCTGTCTGTTGGCGCTGACAAACATGGACCTGGGCTACGATAACCCGATCGTCGAGCGAGACACGCTTACCCTGTAAAATAGAATGAATGACTGTTTATTACCCTCACACATTGTATAGAAATTGGGCTCGAAATTCTTTCAGTACCACCGGGGCGGGTGGTTTATTGGTGAACGTGCATAAACACGTGTTCGCGCAGGAGCCTGCGCGCAGGTCCACATGAACGCCACGTGAGATGTCAATAAATCCAACAACATGGTGCTGGCGCTAGTATTGAAAACGAACGGGAGCTGCGAAAAGGTGGTGCTGTACAACACGAAGGACTACCACAACCAGGTGGGTGGCTGTGTGACACTGCTGTGTTGCAGACGCGACGATCTGACTGGCTACGTCAACGAGAGCGGCCTGGAGCACCATTTTCCGCGCAATCCCTGGGACACGATGATACACAAAATGGGCTTCATCCTCTGTGGACCCGTCTATGGCAACATTATTCTCTGTGGCCTCGACGACGACACGGACACTGCCGTACCGCAGGACATTCTTGACGCGCTCATACGATAAATAAATGTATTCCCCGTCAGACATCGCCAGACAAGGCGTTCATAAGCTTCTCGCGACAGAGGCGGAAGAAACTAATTTCGCGGATACCCGCTCCACGACTCCACTCAAATCCCGTGTCCAGGCTCAGATCCGTCAGCCCCGTCATCCGGGTGAGGTATGTGCCTCGGATGGCTTCGTTTCTGCGCAGATTCAGTCGCGTCAGGTTGACGAGTGGTCGCAGTGCCTCGTCTGTGATTTTGTCGTTGGCCCAGAGACTGAGATCCGTCAACTGTGTCAGGCATTGGAGCGCGCTGTCTGTGATGAGCGCGTTGCCGTCGAGCGACAGTTTCTGCATGCACGTCAATGTCCTCAGTGTGGTGTCACGGATGCGTGGATTCTCGCGCAGCGAGAGGCACGTCAGGCTGGTGAGCGCGCGCACTGCCCTGTTGCCGACGCGCGTCTTGTGACACAGGAGGAGTTGTGTCAGTGTAGTCAGACGGGCCACCGCCTCGCCGCTGATGCGGTCGTTGCCACGCAGATCCAGTGCACGCAACTGTGTCAGCGTCGAGAGACCGGCATCGCTGATGTTACGCGTGCAGCGCAGGTCCAGGAAGCGCAACTGTGGCAACTGCTGGAGATGTCTGTCCGTCACCGGTGAGTGAGAGTCACAGAGGTGCAGTTCGGTCAGACGTGTAAAGTGGGTGCATGGGACACACGTCAATCGACGGCTCGATCGCGCCTTCAGTGTGTGGACACAGCCGTGTGTCTCGCCGTACCAGCGACGGCAGACCAGGGCCAACGCGTAGAGCTCGTCAGTCCTCATGTGCACACGAATCAACACAAACAGTTCCTCCGGGAAGCTCGTCATCACACTGCGTTTTAAAAATAAAGTCATTTATTACACGCTGTCGCTGTCGCCCTCTTCGAAAGACGAGGATGATTGTTCACTCACCGAGGACCATGTTGGTGCGCTCACGCTGCTGCTGCTGCTGCTGCTGTCGCTTTCACTCTCCGTGTCACTGACGTAGACACCACCGCCACCACCAGGTATCGATACCACAATGACACCGAAGATGGACACGCCGCGCGCGCACAGCATACGATATTCATGGTCCGGTAGGCGCGTTTTTTTGTTCAGAACGAGCCCAGTCAGGCTTGTGAGTAGCGCCAGATCACCCACAGCGATCGATTTGTTGTTGCGCAAATTCAGGTGACGAAGCTGGCCCAGTGGCGCCAGGCCAGCGGCTGTGATGCGCGAATTGTCTTTCAGTTCCAGGTGCTGCAGGGTGGTGATCGAGGCCAGTGCCCAGTCGTCTACACACTTGTTGCCGTTCAGGATGAGCGTGCGCAGATTCGTCAGCGTCGCCACGTCATCGCTCGTAATCTGATTGTTTTGCTTCAGGTCCAGCGCCGTGAGGTTGACGAGGCGCGTCAGGCTGTGGCCAGTGATGAGGTGACACCGTCGCAGGCCCAGATCAGTCAGGTTGGTCAGCGGCGACAGGCCCGCATCGTCGATGTGGTCGTTGTCCATCAGTTTCAGCTCCCGCAGTCCAGTCATCAACGCGATAACGCCACTGGTCACAGGTGGATTGGCACCGAGGGTTAGGCGACGCAGTGTCGTCAGGCGGGGCAGCACACGATTCAGCGAGGCAGTCGAGTGTCTGAGCTTCAGCTCACACAGACGTGTCAGGCCGGGCAGTCCGACAGTGGCGTCCCACGTATCGTAGCGCCTGTATTTGATGCTCACCAGTCCAGTGCACAGTCTCAACAACGGGCCAGTCATAACGTGTTCACAGTTCGTACAGAAGGTTCTGATGGCGCTACCGATCCAATGGTTCACACGCGCCTTCACCTCATTGGACACCAGCCGCATCGTCAACATATCCAGTTGCTCATCGCTGCCGTGCCAACAATCACCCGGCGCATACGCTGTGAGAATCTCGTCCAACACTTCGTGTGGCACCAGGCTCAGGTAGTTCACGCCATCCAGATTAAACTCCGCGCGGCGACGTCTCATCGTGTTTGTACTATTTTTGTGACACCACACGTGAGTTTCGGTTCCTGCGCGCAGATCAAAAAAAAAATCTCCGCCACCCGGATTCGAACCGGGGACCCTCGGATCTACAGTCCACCGCTCTGCCGACTGAGCTATGGGGAGAGAGAAAGATTTTTGTGTGCGAAAAATTCGACAAAATGGGTGACCCCCTGTGTGTATTACAGTATTTACAACTTTTTACTCTTTTTCTGTGTGGTCGGCTTGAGTGTCTTCTCGGACTTTATGGCGGGCAGGAGAGGCGTGAAGGGACTGTGGAACTTCAACAGGGGCAACTCGTCGGCGATGCCCGAGCGTTCCTTCCAGTCGGCGCCCAACAAATGACCCTCCTCCCGGGCGTACGATTTGAAGCAGAAGAGGTAGTCCTCCTCGGTGGTACGCGCCTCCAGGCGCAGATGAGTGGGTGAGATTTCACTGTAGGCGACAGGGCCGCCGCCGTAGGCGCGTGGATGCGGTGGAAACTTCTCCTGTGGCACAGGCGAGTGACTGGTGGAGCGCAAATCGTCGAAAGCCGTACTCTTTTCCTTCATGAACTTCTCGTCGCCGGCCTTCTCCCACAGTGGACTGTAGCATAGGTAGATGACGAAGCGACCATTCAAGTCCTGACCATCACCGCTTTGTACACCGTCGGAGGGAGAGTGGATGGTGCGCGAGTCCCACAGCAGCAGTGAACCAGCGGGACAGACGGGCTTTACCAGTGGACACGTCTTTTCCAGTTCAGTCAGACGCTCGGGTGTGGGACGGAGCCAGCCTACCTTACCTGACACCCGCATGTCGGCCCACTCGGTGGCGAAGCGTAGATGTGAGCCCTGGTAGAAGCGATTGCCGGGCGAATTCTCGGCAGCGTCGTAGAGCGTGACGTAGGACTGGACGAGGATGCGGTGGATAAGTCGGGCGTTCTGATCGGCGTGCGCCCACGGCGCCGTACTCTTGTATTGACGACCGGGGAACTTGACGTTGACGCGGTCCATACTGCCAGTCAACTGGTCGGTGCCAAAGAGCAGAGCAAACACGGCCAGCACTTTATTGTGTTGCCGCAGACGCCTGACGAACCAGGCGTGGTTGAATCCCTTGCTGATGATGATGCCGTGTTGATGGGTGGGCAACTCTGTCGACTTCATGGACTTGAAATCGGCGTCGCGGTGAAATTTGTCGTTGCTGATGGCGCCCAGGAATTGCCATAGATCCTCGATATATTCATTAATCTCCTCCTGTGTCAGAATGCCCTCGATACAGGCCCAGCCGTGCTCCTCCAGGCACTGGGCGGCGACACGTACCTGCGCCACCAATTCGTCAGTCAGGACCTCCTCGCGTTCAATCTCCATCGGTGTTGTCTTTATTTGGTATCGACACGTGCGTTGCGTATGCCTGCGCGCAGGGTAACCACGGGGGCTGCGCGCAGGGTCGTCTGGCACACTCGTGCGGTGCACGTGAGTGTGACACAACAAGATGGCGACAAGGAGCAACATCTATCTGAAAGTGCCAAAATATGTCAACTCAACGACACAAGCGGCCCGACCTGGCAGTGGCATCAAACTGATCATTGGTGGTGGTGGTGGTGGCATGAAACGCCTGGCGAGTCACACGACAACACAGACACCAGCTGATTTTCATCTACTACACTCTATCGTGGGACTTGAGCCCAGTTTAATGCGTGACATCCTGGAACTGAGCTACCCGGAGAGAGAAACGGATGATGAGCAGTTCACGGCGTTTAGTAAGTGGATCACAGTGTACCCAGATAGACCTATTTACACGAGAGTTGTCCACTGGATCTGCGCTCAAATGACCCGTCTGCCGTATACCACCCACACCAATTTCACTGATCTCACCATGAGTCTATTTCCCGTGCTGCGACAACTCTGCATTGACAAATTCCCTGCCGTCACACCCGCTGTACTGCTCGGCATGACAAACCTAATGCACCTGGAGATTCGCGACGACGCGAGAATTCGCGACGACTTCATCGGCCTGTTGACACAACTGACTTCGCTGGATCTCACCGGCAATAACACCATCACCAGCGGAGGCCTGCGGCCTCTGACTAATCTGCGTAGACTGTGTCTCGATGACCAGGCTGGTGTAACAGACTTTGATGGGCCACGCCTGCGACACCTCTCACTCGTCGATAACAGAGCGTTCTACGGCGAGGCCTTGGTTCGCCTCACCGGTCTCCACTCCCTGGATTTGTCTCACAACAGAGTTTTCACTGATCACGCAATCTCTTCGCTGACCACACTGCAGATCCTCTACCTGAATTCCAATCGCGTAATCAGTGCGGATGGCTTGCGCACTCTCACCGGCCTGACGGAGCTCAATTTGACTCGCGACAGCGTCGTCACCGACGATGGTCTCGCCCCGCTCACCAATCTGCGCTCGCTCAACCTGTCGCACAATCCAATGATCTCTGACGCTGGCCTCGCCACACTGGTCAATCTGGAGCATCTCTCGCTGAGACACAACGTTCTGATTACACCGGATGGCCTGAGACCACTGACTGCGTTGCGCGATTTGAACATCTCGATGAATGACCGTATGCCCATTGCGACGGTGATGGCCCTGATTCCCGCCAATTGTCTAGTGCGAGGCGTGTCACTGTAGTTTTTTTAAATAAATTTATTGTACTTCTTCTGCTTCTTCGCCAAAATACTTGTGATAACTGTCGCGCACGAGCACGAAAACACCAATCACCACACACACGGCCAGTACATTCAACAGGCCTGACGCCATGCACAGGCCGTAATTGATTCGTGTCCCATTCGTGGCCGCCGCGGCGGCAGCAGACTGGCGACAGCCTAGCCACGGTGTCTGGAAGAGCGCAGAGAGGACCAGCGATGAAATTGTGGCCAGACACAGTGCGACGAACACGTAGAGGAGGACGAGACTGCACTGTCTGACTCGGATGGTCGTGAAAATGTCCATCCACGCAGTCTTTATTTATTGCCTGCGCGCAGGCCTCCTCGACCACACCACGTGTCACACGTGGCATGACAAGTAAATCACACAGCGAGATGAACACCCCACACCTGAACTACCTAAAAATGTTGATTGTGACGAAGCGGGAGCGGGATATCTTCATGGGCTACACGAATGTGACGGAGGACCGAATCCTGTTTGACTTGCTGGCCATGGCCGCCTCGATGGAGTGCCACATCGCCCGGTTGGTGCCCGATCTGTGGGAACACAACATTTTGCGCTACCTCTCGCTGGACGCGATACTGGCCTTTGCGCTGACGACGCGTCAGACGTACACGGACTTTCACCCCGTCTTTCGTCGCCTGGTCATGGCGCAGCACGGCCAGGACACGCGGCATCGACCCGCCAATATGGTCGTCACGCAGTCGCGCACCGTCTCCTTCAAACTGCTGCCCGCGAAGCCGTCGGCGATGGTGATCACTGAACGCGCCTGTTTTCGTTGTGGCCAGACCGGTCACATTGCGCGCTACTGCGCGCGAGCCTGTCGTCGCTGTAATCGCGCCGGACACACGGAGCGACACTGTGTAAACTTGTAAATACATTATGTGACTTGTAATTTATGTGTTTCATTGCGACGATGCGCCCTCCCCTGGGGGAGGGGGCGCGGGACGAAATGTCGTGGCACTGTCAATTCTGTCAACAGGCGGCAGAGTATCGCTGTGGCGTGAGTGGTCTCATTTTTTGCAGCGAACCACATCGACTGCAGTATCGGGAAAAGTGGCCGGATCGCTTTGCGCTGGGCAACAGAGACGGCACAGTAGTCGTAGTCCCGTCGGGTGTGCTCAACGAGGAGGTGTCGTTGAGAGCGGCGTTGGGTGAGGAGGGTAGCGTACTCTACACCAACCTCGCCGACAACGATGAAGCGCTACGCGCGCTACTGGCGAAGCGCATGGCGACGATCCAGAATGTGCAGCGCTCGGTGGCTGCCGCACAGACGGCATGGATACGCCTCAACACTGTGGGTAAGCGAGCGCGTGGTGTATTGATGGCCCGGTGGCACCACATCGACGAACTGCGGCTGCAGATGTTGGGCCAGGCACTGGACGCAGCGTCAGGAACGATGGCCGTGGAGTCCGTCCCGGTGGCGCGGCCACCGGTGACCGTGGAGTCCGTCCAGGTGGCGCAGCCACCGGCGGCGGCGCTAAAACTGACGGCGGATGGACGAGCGCTGGACTATAACTACACGGGCCACTATGATGTGACACTGGAATTGGATGGACCCATCGAAGAGACGGCGACCTACGTCGCCATGGGCTTCAAGATTCTGAAGCGGCAGGAACCCGAGCCCGAGATGGCGGCCAATGCCTGGGTGCCATTCCTGGCGCGCATCAGTGGCCGGCGGGTGGCGCTGCGTGGCGACGTGATTCTGGTGGCCGTGGGACCGGACGGCGAGACTGTGGGCGACTTGAGTGAGGCGCGCCGCGCAGAGTTTGCGCGCCAGGCCGAGGTGTATAAATAAAATAATTAGCAGCTATTAAAATTGCGTGCACCGCTTCTAACTGGCCCACGGTGGCGTACACACACACACACACACACGATCAGACGATGAACGGCGACCGCATCTGCCACTACTGTAAACATCAGGCCGTCTACGAGTGCACAGTAAACCGACTCGACTTCTGTACCTACCTGCACCGATGGATCTATGAAATGAACCGACCGGGTCGCTTGGTCGGTGCTGCCGGCCTCGGCGTGCACATGACGCTGGGCGACGCGCTGGGCACCCAACAGAAGGAGTACGAGCGGCTGCGCAAGAGCTTCCGTACACACCGCCTCACCTATCAACGCGCGCTGGCCGACACACCCCTGAAGGCGGACTTTGCAAAGGTTGCCGAGTCACGCAAAAAAGTCGTCCGCTTCCTCAAAGCGTTGGTGCGCGAGGCCAGACACAAGCGAGACAGCCTGCAATCGGCGATGGATTCGTGGAAAGACGACGCCGATTTGTTGAGCTACTACACGGAGGTCAAGAAGTGGCACAAGACACAGCGACGCCGCGTCGACACCCTGTCCACCACCCTCGACGAATTCAAAGCGGAGACGACCGACAAGAAGCTCAAAAAACCCGCTCCCCGGCCCATCGGCCCCGTCGTCGTGAGCCCGGGTAGCGGCGGCGACGCCGCTGCCGTGGACGTCGTCACTGTCGTCGTTGAGCCGGATATCGCGCCTGTCGACAACGAAGGCAAGGACGCGCGTCTCTACGACCCGGAGACGATGCGCGTCTACTTTATTGTGTTGCGCCGGAATGGCGAGCTGACGTTCGAAGAGGCCAGCCAACAGATTCCGGACTACTTTGGCGAGGACACGCGCGTCAAGGACGCAGAGGACACGGAGCACCACATTATGCTCACTTTTCCTCTGCTGACTGACGAGCAGGTGAAAAGCCGCGCACTGTCGCTGTCGACGTGGAACGACTTTCTGCAGTTCTATTCGCGGCCACGGACTCACTTGGGCGAACTGGAAAAGTTCTACGGCGACGTGCTCATTTTTACTGCCGACGAGTACGGCTTCCAGCCGATCCCGAAAGACGTCGTCATCACAATGATGACTGAACGTGAGCGCCTACGCGCGCGCACAGAGACCATGGACGTGATGTGATGTGAGTGCGACGCAATAAACACAACCAATTTATTCACACAGACTGTCAATGACGGGCCACAGTCGACTGGGGACGTGCACCCAGTGCCAGGCCTGTTTGTCACTAAAGTGACGATTATGAGTGAACCACGGGCGATCGTCCAGGTATTGCTGCATCATCGCATGTGCCCTGCGCAAGTCACCACGGTGTTCTTCTCGCTGCGCCGCGTCGACAACAGACGCTGTGCCACACACGACAAGATCCACCGCAACACGATACAGAAAGTAGCGCGCCTCGTCGTAGGCACAACAGACACCGTTGTGGCGTGCCGTCAACAGACTCTGATACTCGGCAAACAGTTCCAATCGCATCGCTTCGTGTAGCAGGCTGTTTGTCGCGTCGCCGCACAGCTTTTCGTCCATGTAGAAGCAGCGCGGCTTGTGTTCGCGCCACGCGCGGTGTTGACACTCTGTGCCACAATAGTAGACGTGGAAACAGCGGCCACAGCACTGTCGCGCCTCTCTCGCCTGACACTGGTCACACAGTCGTGGTGCTTGCATCTCTGCGCTCATCTCGGTGACACGGCACGTGGGAAACGGGATTTTTTTTAAAAAAATCACAGCGCAGCGATGCAGGACGAGTACGCCGCGCTACGCCGCTTTGTCCTGGTGCCCCGGACCGGCGACAAGGCGACGCTGATTAGCAACTGCACCAACGCCATGCGCACAGTTGTGTCGCGCTCAATCTTTTGTCAATTGGGTGGCACCGAGGGCGCAAAGCCGTTGGTACAGCTGGATTGGCTCTCGGTGTACGCGGCCGCCTGCCCAGAGTATGTGCTGGAGGATCTGTACGAGGTGGGCCTGCGGCTGATGCGCAAACAGCTGGAGCCCAC
>Ga0315283_10005944_pt1 | contig 10821 bp, 12 predicted proteins | sample YL17G09_0_MG_FD_204541 | JGI IMG/M metagenome (GOLD analysis project Ga0315283, IMG submission 204541) | Sediment microbial communities from Yellowstone Lake, YNP, Wyoming, USA - YL17G09_0 | ecosystem: Environmental > Aquatic > Freshwater > Lake > Sediment | place: USA: Wyoming | collected...
CGACCTTCTCTTGCTGGCGACCCACGATCAAGAGGGTATCCGCAGCATAGTAGGCACCAGTACCACCACCTGGTACATCCTTACTGAACATCTCAATCGTCTTATAGGTATGATTGACCACAACAAATGGAATATCCTTGATACGCAAATGCGGGGTCACCATCCGAAACAGACTCTTGAGTTGCTTGGCCCGTGACATATCCGCCACCTGCTTACCTTCGATGGCATCATCCACTTCCTTGAGCGAAGCCAATTGACCTAATGAATCGAGCACGATCAACACATGATCCCCGCGCTTGAATTCAGCCAACTGGATCATGATATCATGCTTGAGTTGCTCCACATCAGTGATTGGGGTATGAAAGACTTTTGAGGTATCGATATTGAAGGTCTTGAAGTAGGATTGTGGGGTACCAAATTCTGCATCATAGAATAGGACCACACCATCAGTATACTGCTTGAGGAATGAACGAATCAACATCAAGGCCAGACCAGTCTTGAAATGCTTCGACGGGCCAGCAATCTGAGTCACCCCTGAGGTCAAACCCCCACGCAAGGTCCCTGAGAGGGCCATGTTCAAAATAGGGATCTCGGTATGAACCACCTGGTTATTTTCAAACACATCCGAATCGGCCAGGACGCTGGCAATATCGATGCTGCTGGTCTTCTTCAATCGATCCATCAATGACATAGGTACCCCTTAGAATAATTTGAGTGTGTCTACTAACGCTGAGAAAATGTAATCCTTGGCCCGCTGTTCCACAGGCAATTCACCGTAGGGTACCATACAAGGATGCACCTTCTTATCGGCATCTTTGATAGGTCCATAGGTCCAGCCATCATCCTCTTTGAACTTCAACCAGTTATCATGGGACTGATCGGGGCTGGAATCGGGGTGCGCCAAATGAAAGGTGACACCATCCAGGGCTGATTGTTTGATATTCGCAGGCACCATGCTCCAGGGCAACTGGGAGTAATCCCCCTGGGCATGACAATAGGCCCGGTTCGCTTCATGACAGGCTTGAGCAATTTGTTCATAGGTGAGTTTCATATTGATCCTTTCATTATAACAGAGTTGGGGGAGAAAATCAAGCAGATTCGACGGACACAGGCACAATATCAGTGCCACTACCATAACAATTATCTATGGCGCAATACCACATCCAATAGTGGGGACCAGGGCCTACAAGTCGGCGACCGTAGACCTTATGGGTACTGGGTACTCTGCTCCACACCGGGTACAATGGACCTGATGCCCAGGAACAATATGGCACCCTGGTATATACTCAAAATTCTGTTTCATGCAAAGAATCCTTCGAGACTTGAGGTGCGTTCATGTTTCCATCCGATGGCCAGCAGGACGATATTCAAAGGCTCTAAAAAGGCCTTCTCAAACATCAGGTCATAGTCCACAAACTTCTCCAACTGAAATTCCTTGGGGTATCGACCGATGAATGACACCACGGTATCATCAAAGATGTTTCCAGGCTTCAAGTAGGCAAACTTAATCTTCTCACCTTCCCGAATACTCTCATATTGGTTATTTAGATTCATCGATTTGAGATAATGATTGTATAAGAGCGCCCCTTTGACATGAATCGGGGTACCCACGGTATATACTGAACTACCCAGATACGATTCATCAGGGTTGGCAAACCCACAAAATACAGGGTGCTGCCTCTCTGCGAGACCGGTCTTGTTGGTATACTTATCCAGGCCATTGACACCGCGAGGAAAGGCGATATCAGCCACAGGTAACTTGGGAAACTCTTCCCTAAACTTGGTAATGAAATCAATCACCTGATCCTCTGTGCCGTTCATGATGATCTTCAAGGCTTCTTTGATCTTGAGACGGCAGGCCCCTGGGGTAGACGATTTGATCGCCTGGAGACCGTGAATCACCATATCAGCCTCACGATACCGAACCCCTTCTTGATCCCAGACATTGACCATGTAGCACTTCTTGGCAGTCCAAATGGCTTTGTCGATCAAGGCTTCCCGCTTCATCTGCATCTTCTGGGCATAGGCCTGCATATAATCGGCAAGGTCTTGATAGTTGGCATCGATGAACGGTTGTAATTTTTCTCGACACACCGTATCCATGAAGTTGATGATCTTCTGGGTATCAGTCGCGTCCTTGAACACCTTATTGACCAAGGGGGCGAGATTCAAGTAGATCGAATCGGTATCGCTGGCGACCACATAATCAGTATAAGTAGTTTTCATCAATGAATTCATGAATAGATTGATTCGATCTTCAATCCATCGAATACTCAACTGCCCCGCCAGGGTCACACCTTCGGCAATGCGTACATCATAGAACCTGAAGAACTCAGATCCTAAGGCGCCGTACGCGGAATTTAGACTGACCTTCTTGGCCAACTGAAGATTCTTATACCGAGAGATGATCGATTCTAATTCCTTCTTGCGTACAGGATCCGTACAGGCTTCCTTTTCCTTTTCCGCCTCAATCTGCTTCTTCTTATAGATCACACGACCATTGTACATATCCAGCATGATCGCAGGCAGGAACCCCAGGACACCTTTGGTAAAAAACTGACCATTCGGTGTCATGGTCGCCGTACCCAGGCCTGACAGATCCATTGACTTGGATAACAACTTGGTCACATTCACACCCTCGGCAATGATTGCCTTCTGCCCCACAGTATAGTTCTCAGGCTCGATGATCGTTTCGGGGGACATATTATATTGCATCATCAGGTGAGGATACAGACTGTTCAAGTCCAATGAGACAATCCACTTATGGACGCCGATATGGGGGTCCTTGACATAGGCACCCTCATAGGCCACATCTTTTGTGTTGTGAGACTTTGGAGGAATAACGATCCCTTTGCGGCGAAGAAAGTTATAGCAAATCGTGTCCCACATACGGATCTGCCCAAACACATCCTCGTAGTTGTGTCGGTTGTCATAGGAAAGCGTCAAGGCCATTTCGATCAAGCGACCCTTGGCATTCAGGCGCTCAACCAGTTCCACGTCCTTGATGTTATATTCAATGAACTTCTGATGGTTCTTATCATAGAGACCATGCAAGGACTCATACTCAGAGTAGTCCACTTTGCGCTCTTTGAGTTCCACATGGGCAATGTGATCCAGCTTGTAACTTTCCTGGGCGGCATTCTTAGCGTACTTACGAAAAAGCTGCATGTAGTCAAGGATCGACAGTCCCAAGAGTTTATAGACACGCTGGGGCTTGTTGTAGAAGGTTTCTTCCTTGGCTTGGATGCGACCCCAAGGCGACAACCATCGGGCTCGTTTCTCCCCAAATGCTTCAAGCACACAGAGGCGCCCGACCAGATAGGGAATATCGAAGGTCTTGACATTCCATCCTGTCACAATATCAGGATTCTTGTCCGTCCATAGTGTCAAGAATCGTTCAAGGAGATCCTCTTCATCATCACACTGATGCCACTCGATATCAGGGCGATGGGGAGTGTAGGGGCGACAACCCAAGACATAGTACTTGGGGTCATTGGAGAATTTCACAGTGATCGCGGTAATCGCATTCAGGCAGGTCTCAGAGTCAGGCATATTATGTTTGGTATCAACTTCAATATCGATAAACGCCGTGACAATTTGTTCGATATCCCACTCAATATGTTCTTCTGGATGCAAGTCGGCAATCATGGTATACTCAAACTGGGAGTTACCATGAATCTCAAAACTCTTGACATCCTCATACCGTTTGATAAACTCTCTGGCCTCTGAGATACTCGGAAAGTCTACTGGTTCCAGGACGTTCCCTTTGAGGTCGCGCCAGTAATCTCGACCCTCTACTTCTGGAGCATTAGAAGGCACAAAAAGGGTCGGCTTATACTCCAATTTCTGGTGTATCCGCCGACCATTCTCGACCCCTCGGTAGTAGATAAAATTTCCCTGACATTGTACATTCGTATAGAATTTAGCCATAGAAGATTATATCATACTCCAGTGGAAAATGCAAGCAGAATTAGACGCTATGCAGGCCTGTGGGCAAGACCAATCCGCTGCCGAATTGCGCGTTATAGGCATTCAGGAGTTCACGTACCGGTGTGTTCACGGTCAGCACATCCCTGGAGAATACCACCACACCTGTTTCCCACTCTTCGGTATAACGAAGGAATGGTGCAAAGGCCAATCCTGCCTTCCCCTCTTTCTGATCGGCAGGGGTCATAGGCACATTGACCAATTGAACAGGATTCTTGATCGTCACGGTACCTAGCGCCGCATCCTTTTCACCCAGTTCACCCAGCACCTGTAACCCATTATTGAATACCAATAATCTGATATCACCCATGTTATGAACCCTCCTTGTTAATAAGAACCGTCACACTACCTCTCTATATAGCCTCTCGATTGTCCCGATTCAAGTATTTTTTGAAATTCGGCTTCTTCCAACCATCAGGCTTCTGGATCTTTCCATCAGGTCGGCGCTTCAATTGCCCATCCTCATCGAACACCAGTTTCGCCATATTGGCACGATACAACTCCTGCCAGGCGCCTGGAATATCCCAATCCCTGGTGATCGCATACCCAATAAGGACCCAGATCAGATCCATGGTCTCATTGAGTTTATTTTCTTCGGTTATGGACTCACAGAATTCTTTATATTCCTCATGTACCAATTTCTCATAGAGATCAATCTGGGCTTGGGGTGTCTTGACCCCTGTCTTCACGGCCCCCATGATCTGTGCAAAATCGAACACACCATACACCATCTCCATAATATTCTCCTTGTTAGGGTGCCCCTGTCGCAGGAGTCACCAAGATAAACACTTCATTCGACGGAAGACTATCACCAAAATCATTAAACGAAGTCACAACGTAGTAGTATGTAGTCCCGATAAACACCGTGGTATCCGTGAAGGTATTGGTGCCGTACAACACGGTACCTACTGGAGGACCCAGGTTCCAAGTGGGAGAGAAGTTCTGTGGTCCTATTGGATAGACACCAGGCACTAAGGAGCGCCATACATGATAGCCTGAGATGGTCACCGGGGTCCCAGGAATCATGACGGGTGTGCCGTCAGGATTCAGTACCGGTGTACCATCAGGGTTCAATGAGGGTGTGGGGGAATTGCTCAACACGGTCCCGTCAGCATTCAACATAGGTACCGGTACACCATCCCATGAGACTGATATCTTGCCTGGCACTGGCGCCGGAAGCACCACGAGTGTCACGGTAATAATCTGAGGAGAATTTGACGCGCCAGGGGACGCAATCGACACGGTGCCTGTGTAGGTACCAGGTAGTAATCCAGCCAGCAGGATGTTGACTCCAGGTCCACCGATGGCGACCGTACCTGACACCGGTGCCACAGAGAGCCATGTGGCAGACTTGGTGGCAGTCCAAGACATCACCCCTATCCCTGTACCAACATTCGACACCGTGACACTGAATCCTTGAGGATTAGGTAAGGTCACTTGCCCCTGGATCGTGACATTTGTGGTGGACAAGGCAATCGTCGCCGGAGGCACGACCGTCAGATTCACCGTGGCAGTGATTGGTGCAATAGACGCCCATGGTGCAATCGGTGTCATCGTCACCGTGCCTGTATAGGTGCCAGGAACCATCCCTGCGGTATTGAGGGTCAAGACTGATGTTCCCACCTGTGAAGGTCCTGTGAGTATTCCAGGACCAACAGGGGTCGTGAGCCATGGGATGGCTTCTGAGGCGAGAAACGATATCGTACCGAGACCTGTATTTTGAACAGGTAGACTGATTAGCGCCACCTGGTTGGGCACCATGGTGGCCGACACCACAGGGGTCGTGAAGACCAAGACAGGGGTGCCTGGGGTTTCTAGACGCATCGTGACCGAGAAGGCCTTCGTGGAGGCCCCACCAGCAATCGAGACGGAGCCTGTATAAAACTGCGGGGGAAGAGGGCATCCCCCGACACAGCCCCAAGGCGTCTTGGACACCGCAAAACTATAGGTACCGGTAGCCCCTGGAGCAATCGTGACGAGTCCATTTTCAGGAATCAGATCGACGATCCATGCGGTCCCGCTGGTCCATGAAAGCGTCAGACCCACGGTGCCAGTATTGACCATGGACACAGTGAAACGAGGGTTCGGCGCATTAGGATCTTCGTCTGTTTTTCTGGTTGTCGCAATACTGACCGGTCCTAAGGTCCAGGAGACGGTGCCTGTTGCCGGGGTCTTGATCGTTAAAATATCCGACCATGGAGAGAGATTTCCGGTCCAATCTCTCACCTGAAGACGATACACATAGGAAGTGTTAGCCACCAGACCGGTCTGTAGAAAGGTGAGTCCAGTGATACCTGAAGTCACCACCGTCCATGGAGTGCAGGTACTCGATACACCGATACACCGTTGCAGAATAAATGAATGTACACCTTCATTATCAGTGACCTGTGGCCACTCCAATTGAATGATCGTGGGGGAATGAACATACCCACGGAGAATAGGTGTCGAAGGTGGTGTGGTATCAGGTACCGCGGGGGTAATGAGTTTGAAGGTCGCACGGACTTGCACATGCTGATTCGGCATGATAAAACTACAACTAGCGGCAGGACACGCCACAGGCAAACCTACCCAACCTGCAAAGACCGATCCTGGTGCAGCGATAGCGGTAATCGAGACAGGGGTACCAAACTTCAATCGGAAGGTGGAGAGACAGACAACAGGAGCCAGAGCAATACCACATGTAACATTTCCAATACTTGTGGTGACTGAACCGGTACCCGTACCAACTTTCATCACGGCAATGCTACGACCTGGGGGAGGCGCCTGGGCCCACAAAGGTGACACCCCCAGGCACATGGCGAACAGTAGAAGACCCATCACAAATTTCATCATACGACACCTATCAGATCACAAAGCCCTGGTGATAGACGGTCTTTCCATTTTCACGGACGGCCGTCAGACATTCTTTCTTCTGAAAATCTTCCACATACGACACATGCACCCAACCAGAGTTTGGATCACCAGGGGTATAAAATTCCAGGATGATCTGGTGATATTCTGGAAGATGATCTCGGCACCATTCAGCAATCTGACCATTGGGAACACCATCAACCTCAAAGTCCACCGCTTGCCCTGTGCAATGCCTGGATAACTTATTGACCGTGGAGGTCATGGGATTCACGCTCATGTTGAGGGCCATGGAACGATAGCCAGAGTTGATCCTGACAGTCCCCCACACTTTCCTCACAGGTTCCAAGACCTGTTCACAGAGTAACTTGAGGTTCTTCAAATGAATCTCTGTAGGGGTATTTTCAATGCCCAGGCGCAAGGCGGTATCTGACCTGGTCAACTCTCTATACGAAAAATGAGGTGTAATTAAGTCCATAGACCCCTCCTGTATTCGACCAACAGTTTGAACATTTCAGTATCTTCCGCATGATGTTTTTCTTCCAGTGTATTTTGCCCGTCAAGGTAGGCAGAGTATTCTGGTGAGAGTTGAAAGCATCCATCAATGAGGATCCGACACTTATCAAATGCCTCACCACCAACAGTAAAGGGTTCCACACGCGCAGGTCTGGAACGAGTCCAGAAACGATAGAGTAGGAACACCACCTTGGCATGTTCGGCCTGGGAAGGCATGTCCTTGAGACTCATGGCCCAACGGAGATGGTGCAGGCCCCGACGGACATTGCGGCCATGGGGCAGGAACCAGTGGAGCACAGGGAGAGTCGAAATGATACGATAGACTTTCTGACCCGGGGTCTCAAAGTAATAGGGGCCCCAACGAGTACCCAGTTCAATCTCCACAAAGTCCACAAGGACCTGGAAGGCGGCATAGAGAAGGATCGTATCAGCATCACGATACCGACCCTTGGGGCAGTCGGGATGCCTGATGGTCACCTGGTGAGAGGGACAGATCCAACGGTTATGGATATAGGAACAGAGACTCTTGAAGGGGTTGTTGTGGTAGATCATGATAAAGACTCCTTAAATCAGATACGATACTTCCTATATGTAGTTCGGGACTTTCGTTTCTTCTTTGGTGTAGTAGTTTTACTTCGTTTAGGTAGGCGGCGGCCTCGACGCTCATTCTTATGTAATTTGTTCTTATTTCGTTTGAGGAGAATCCCTATACACGCATGATAGGCCTGGAGGTCCAGATCATTGGCGTTCAGTTCATAGAGAAACATGTGAACTTCCGCATGTTGGGCCATGGTGAGGATCACCGTGTTATCAGGTGCATTAACTCCCTTGAGGTTACCAAATCGTTCCTTCCATTCATAACGAGGAATGATATGATGCCTAGCCAAAGTACCTCCTAATCGGTAATTAAGAATATGCGTACCTAGGTATTGGAGCAGGATATAAGGTTTATCTAAGGCAACTTTAAGGACTCTATAAGGTCTTGCTTTCGCTGTCGCTCAAGCAAGTTGGGATTATCTAAGGCTCTTATTAGGCTTCATCTATGAGGTCTTCAGGTAGGGACAGGAGGTCTCCGGATATGTATCCAAACATATCTCTATTTCTATATAGCATCTTTTTTCCTGGATCCAGGAAAAAACGCCTGCCATTTTGGCCTTGTGTTACGATTTATTTAGTACACATTATGAAGGGGTGTCTTCATTGCGTTTCTTGCCAATCGTGTATTTAGGGATGAGTTGCCAGTCTGCTTTTTCTTTATGGGTAATAATCTTGATCTGATGCAGGGGTGCCACATCACCCAAAATGCTTGGATCCAGGATCTTAGCCAGACCCCATTGTTCAAGCAAGCCAGCAATAGCATTGCGGCGGGCGATATCGTTCTCTGAAAGATCATTGGGTTTTCCGTCAAGGACGAACAGTTCTTTGAAGTGGAGGATGCTGTAGCGACCGCGCTTGTGAAGAATATGGCAAGATTGATAGAGAATACGTTCTTTGCGTGAGGAGACACCTATGCGGGATAGGGTTTCTCGAACCTTGAGGAAGTCATCGGGGGAGAACAGGGTGATTTCAACACCCGTGCCACGAAAAATATCATCCATAATATAGTCCCTTCTGTGTGTGGACTATTTATGTTTACCGGTACCTCCCTCTTGGGTCACGGCAATAATCTGTTCAAGTTGCTCAGGGGTCAAGATCCTCAGGGCTTCCATGGCGCGTTTGTCAGAATACTCAAACACCAGCTTGACAGCCTCAAGATCCTCGGCGGTCTCAGGCTTGGACCACTTGGGATACCCTCGTTTCATGGAGCGCACGGTGCCCAGAAGGTAGTGGAACTGTAGTCGATTGTCCAAGTGATGCCGACGGTTCATTTCATCGGCCTGAAAGATACAGTCTTCCTGGTAGGATAAGGCACGATTGGCGAGCCATGGGACATACTCTTTTTCACATTGGGGATCGACCATCAAGTCTTTCTTGGTGGTCTGTATCTGCTTGACGAATTCAAAAGGGGAGGTTTTCATAAGAATTCTACACTCAACATGATCTCGGTCAGGCAGGCCATGGTATTGATTTGTTGATCTGCCGAAAAGGCCGACTTGTACCCATAGTCGGCCAGTAACAGGACTAACTGTGGGATGCTTTCCTTCTTGATATGATCGACCGCATGGTCATAGAGTTTCCGATACAGGACCACAGGTTCAATATCGTTCGCTCCGACCCACTTCCTCAGGGCCGCAAAGTCCTTGGCCTTGAGATAGCCCACGACCTGCAAGAGGTCCACATCACCTAATTGACTCAAGAGCCCTACATCGATCTTGCCAAATTGTGAGAGCCTTTGGAGTTCATTCAGAATGCGCCTGAAGTCTGGAAAGAACTTCTGCACAAACTCCACGAGTACCTTGGCGTCATACTCGACCCCTTCGGTCTTGAGGATCCCTTTGAGTCTGGAGAAGAAGGCAGCCGCCATCACCTGCTTCTCTGCGGCTTTCAAGGTGAAATCGACGCAGGCACACCTGGAATGGAGGGGATCAATGATGCGATTCTTGTGATTACAGGTAAAGATGAATGAGCAATTGCCAGCAAACTCTTCCATGGCGCCACGCAGGGCCGGTTGGGTCGAGTTAGGATTCAGATAATCGGCTTCATCAATGATGATAACTTTACGCCCCCCAGTCATGGAGAGACTGGACGCATAGTTCTTGATCTTGGTTCTGAAGGTATCAATTCCCGATTCATCGCTCCCGTTGATAATCAGATAATCACATCCCACTTCTTCACAGAGGGCTCGGGCTACTGTGGTCTTACCGACACCCGCGGAGCCTGAGAGGAGAAGATTGGGGATCATCTTGGTCTTGACATATTCCTTGAACGGCAACTTGAGCCGTTCGGGAAGAATACAGTCCTCGATGGTCGCGGGGCGATATCGTTCGACCCAGAGTAGATGTTTGAGATTCGTTTCCATGCTAATCCTTTCAATGCTCTATAACGCTCTAAAACGGTCTAGGACGGTCGATCCCCCAAAAGACATACTAGGGGTCATCTTTGACAAAAAGCCCGAATTCCTGTCCTAGAGCCATTGAAAAATCAACAACTTAGAAACCGAAATTCAGGCAATTTGCTTGTCCACAGCCCCTAATCCTACCTTCGATTCACTAATTCCCTGACAATGCAGAGCAGATCATAGATATGCCCCTGGTCCACCTTGGTCGACTCGGACATTTTGCCTTCTAGGACACTAAGGTCCTGAAGCAATTGGATCCTGAGGTCCAGGCGTGACGCCTGAATTTCTCTGAGTCGTTCCTGCCGGAGTTCTTCTTCTAGTGACTGGTTGACATGGCACGACATAATGAGGTTCCTTTCGTGATATGATTAGGCCTTCTTGGCTTCTGTGGCGATCCAGTAGGCCAACTTTCTAGACTGATGTTGGAAGTGTGCCACACCTTTGGAGGAGATGGCAACTGTATAGGTACCTGA
>Ga0315283_10005948_pt1 | contig 10817 bp, 11 predicted proteins | sample YL17G09_0_MG_FD_204541 | JGI IMG/M metagenome (GOLD analysis project Ga0315283, IMG submission 204541) | Sediment microbial communities from Yellowstone Lake, YNP, Wyoming, USA - YL17G09_0 | ecosystem: Environmental > Aquatic > Freshwater > Lake > Sediment | place: USA: Wyoming | collected...
TTCAAAAGGCGAGAGCGCCCGGGGTACAGGATAGAGCGGTGGGCGGTATTCCGCGCCTTCGGCAGGAATGACGGTAGGGAAGAATAATTGCATTACGCCGTTGGTTGCAATTGGGACCGGTAGGGGCGTTTCGGTCGCAGCCGGCGGAGTTGGAGTTCTGGATGGCAGTATGAGCGCAATCACGTGAGTTGATGATGGGTTGGTAGTTGGAGTTGTAATTTGAGGACCGGGAGATTGATTTGGAGGTACCAAGGCTGTGAGCGCAGGCGAAGGAGCGCATGCAACCAATAAAACTGCAAATAAGAAGAATAGCAAAACGAGGACGGGTTTCATGGTTAAGGTGTGAATGTTGGACGTGTCGTCGAAGTCCGTGTGGGTGTGAGCGAACGATAATAGAGCGGAGTACGGGTGGGTGTACGGGTGGGCGGAATAACGATTGTTGGAGTGACGAGCATTACGGATGGATAAAGTTGCAGCATTGCGGTACGCCAGTCCAGGCCCTGAGGATAGACCAATTCGTTGAACCGGGCTCCGGAGTAATAAGTTCGCCAGTTGGTCAGAGCGGGCATGCGTTCCCATCCGTACTGGACGGCCAGCGTGGTCAAGTCGAGCCAGTAACCACCGGGAACGGAATTCATCAGCTGGCCCCCATTCTCATAAGCGGACGAACTGGAAGTGCGGGCGGAAAAATCCCAGGGCACTTGGGTAAGCGGCATTCCCTGGGAGCCATCCTGGGCAGCAGTTTGCAAGTAGATGTGCCAATATATCTGCTGTCCGAAATCTTCGCGAACGACAGTCATCATATTGGCCTGGATCAACACTGGGTTGAGGGTGAAAGCCCGTCCGGTATAAAGCCAATCCTCGCCCAGACCGGGGTCGAGAGGTGCAGTGGAGGGAACATAAGCGTTTTCCAGATTGCCGAGGGCATCCCAGCCGGTTTGTACCAAGACCTGGGCTCTTAATGCCTGGAATGGTTCAACTGCCAGTTCAATAAGTCGTGGATAGAGGGCAGTGACATTAGTCAGGTCAGCCATCGAGAAACGGCCGGAGGGGATATTTGGACGCGGATTAGTCGCCTCTATGACCAGAGCGGCAGGTGTGACCTGTGCAGCGAGCTGGAAGGGACCAGGAAAGATTGTGTTGGTGGTTCCATGGGATAATCCATAAAGCGGACCTGGGAGCAGTACTGGCGGGAGACTTATCGCTCCAGAAGTAGTGTACCCGGTCAGAAAAGTTTGATTGGGGGCAGTCAGTCGGCTGGCAACGTCATAGTCATCCTGCCAGACAGGCCAGTCACCAGAGCCGGCCCAGCGCGCCGGGACATCCGGGTTGTGTGTATCCCAGATGTAGAAACCGGTCAAGCCTGAATCTGGATTAGTGGCAGCCCATGCCAATGTACTACCGTCAGGAGACCAGGCAGGGTGCGCCTCGACCGTCTTGGGACTGTTACTGACATTAATGGATTTCCCGGCCTGATCGAGGTCTGCAATCCAAACCTCGGGTTCACCTGATCGGTTCGAGATGAAAGCGATCTGGCGTCCGAGCGGCGACCAGGCGGGGGATGTGTCAGCAGCAGGGTTTTGAGTCAATTGGCGGAGTGCCTGCACCGGGTCGGTGATGGAAATGAGAAAGATTTCAAGGTTGCCATTCACATAACTTTCATAAGCCATAAATGCTCCATCCGGTGACCAGGATGGTGCGGCGTCGTATTCTGGCGTATCTGTCAACCGTCGAATTTCGCCGTCGCCAAGACCCAGGAGATATAAATCCCAAAAGCCATTTCGACGAGATGAGAAAGCCAGCCTATTTCCATCCGGGCTGAGAGCTGGGGTAATATCGTCCCAAGCATCTGCGGTAAGGCGGGTCAGCGGTAGGTTCTGAGGCGAATAAGCAAAAAGGTGGAAAAATCCACCTTCTTCCAGGGACAAGAAGAAAACTCCCTGCGGGGTAGAAGAGGTGACAACTGTCTCAGGAGTGGCGGTGATAATGTAGGGCGTTTGGGTGGGTATTTCGATGGTGGGTGGAGGCTGCGTAAGGGTGTTGGTGGATACCGGGATGCTGGTTGGCACGGACGTGGGGGTGGAACCACAAGACGGGATGAGCAGCAAAAAGAAAACGGAAAGGAGTAGAAAAGCAGAAACAGGGCGAGGAATATGTGGCATTTTATACCAGGGGGGATGGGATTTCTACTGGAAGGTCCCGGCGGTCTATTTCACCCAATTCGGGGAACCAAAGAATGACCGTGAGCTTATATGATCCACCAGCGGTTGCGCCAGGCTTGAGAATGTGCATGGTGAGTTCGAGCCCCCAGGCGACCGGCTCAATGATGCTGGTCGTGGCGATGATATCTCCGGTTAAGTCAGTCAAGGTGAGTTCGAGGTAAGGTTTTTGCTGAAAAGGGGTCAAGTTTATTGTGACCCTAAGTCGTTTTCCATCGGGGTAAGGTTCGGCGTGCAGGTCAAGCAGGCGTGTATCGGCAGGCGGCAGACGTTCGATGCCTGGGGCAGTGAGGAAGAATTCCATGTGGTCATTATAACCAGAAATTGGTTTTTACACCGTTCCCCCTACGGTATAATCTGTGCATGACTCCAAAACTTACTCATATCGACAACTCCGGCCGCGCCCACATGGTAGACGTTGGAGACAAGCCGGATACCGTGCGTCTCGCGATTGCTTGCGGGGAAGTGGTGATGAAACAGGCAACGCTGGACCTGATCCGCGATGGGACGAATAAGAAAGGTGACGTATTGACTGTGGCCCAAATTGCCGGCATCACCGCCGCAAAGCGGACCTCAGAGCTAATTCCTTTATGTCACCCTTTACCGATAACCCATATCGAAGTCACACTTACAATCGATGATACACTTCCTGGCGTGGTCATCACGGCTTCGGTCAAAACGATTGGAAGAACCGGTGTCGAGATGGAAGCGTTGACGGCAGTCTCTGTGGCGGCGCTGACTGTCTACGACATGGCCAAGGCAGCTGAAAAGACGATGAAGATCCAAAATATCCGGCTGTTGGAGAAACATGGTGGCAGGTCTGGAGCAATTATTAATAAGTAAGGATGAACCTATGTGTCCAACCAGATTATCGGTATTTGGAGTGTAGAATGCAAAAAGTAAGAGTCTTGTTTTTCGCAACCTTGCGCGATTATGTTGGTTCGAAATCAGTGGAGCTCGAAATACCTTTCGGGCTGACTGTTGACGGTTTAACAGATCTGCTTGTGGCAACCTACCCTCGCCTGGAAAAAGTCAAAGACATGATGATGGCAGCCATCAATCGCGAATACGCCGCCGATGAGGAAGTCATCCCCGAAGGGGCTGAAATTGCCTTCTTCCCTCCTGTTTCCGGCGGATAAGAGCTTAGCATGGATTTCCCCACCATCATCTCTCTCACAGAATCCGAACTCGACCTGGACGCCCTGCTCGCCCAGATTACGCTGCCGACCACGGGAGCATCGGCTATTTTTACCGGCATAGTGCGCGGACAAACCTCGCGGGGTGATACCCACGACACGGTTTATCTTGACTATGAAGCCTACCAGCCAATGGCGGAAACCAAGATGCGCCAGGTAGCTGATGAAATCCGCAAGAAATGGCCGACCATCGAAGGTATTGTCATTGTCCAGCGCATTGGGCGATTGTATCCCGGAACACCTACAACGCTGATCGCCTGCACGTCTGCCCACCGGAATACGGGTGTCTTCGAAGCCGCGCGTTTCGGCATTGACCGGCTTAAAGAGATTGTCCCGGTCTGGAAGAAAGAAATTGGGCCACAGGGTGAAGAGTGGGTCGAAGGTCATTACCACCCGAATCCCGGAGAATGATGGATATTTCCTGTAACAATTGCGGAGATGCATACCCGTTAGACGGCTTGCCTTATCGCTGTCAAACCTGCGGCGGTCTGTACGATTTCCTCATCCCGCAACCTTTTAACCTTTCGCTGGTTGATCGGTCTCAGCCAGGCATCTGGCGATACCGGCACACCTTTGGTCTTTCCTCGGACTCAGAACCTGTTTCTCTCGGTGAAGGTAGCACTCCCTTGGTGTGGGCAGGTGGTTTTGGACGCAAGTTTGCTTTCAAATGCGAGTTTCTCAACCCGAGTGGCTCCTTCAAGGATCGCGGCTCGTCCGTCATCACCGCCTGGCTCCGATCTCATGGCATTAACGAGGCGGTGGAAGACTCGTCCGGTAATGCCGGGGCCTCATTTGCGGCCTATGCTGCCCGGGCGGGTATCAAAGCCAAAGTATTCGTTCCCGAATCCGCCTCTGGCCCCAAACGCAGGCAGATTGAGGCCTATGGTGCGGAACTAATTACAGTCGCCGGTTCTCGTGCAGACGTTGCTGAGGCTGCCAAGGCAGCGGCCGATGGGGGGACAGTGTATGCCAGCCATGCGTATTTGCCATTTAACCTACCGGGTTATGCCACAGCCGCCTACGAAATTTTCGAACAATTGGGTTATAAAATGCCAGGAGCAGTAGTCCTCCCGGTAGGGCAGGGAGGATTGCTTCTTGGCCTGGTGCGCGGATTTGAAGCGTTGCGCATAGACAATAATACCCATCATCTCACTCCAAAAATTATCGGAGTACAGGTACGCGCATGCGCGCCGCTATGGGCGGCCTTTACAGCAGGGAGCGCTGCGGCCGGATTGGTTGCAGATAATCATACAGTAGCGGAGGGTGTGCGGGTGCGATCTCCGCTTCGAAGGGAGGCAGTCATAGGGGCGGTGGTAGCCAGTCACGGGTCCTTATGCGTTACAGACGAGAACGAGATCATACCGGGCCGGGATGCACTTGCCCGACTTGGTTTTTACGTGGAGCCGACATCGGCGATCGTTTGGCCCGCATTGGAACAAATGAAACAAGATTTACCAGATCCCGTGGTAGTAATTCTAACTGGTTCAGGTTACAAGCACGAGTAAAATTGAAAGAAGGAATTTCAATATGGCAGACATCCAAGCTTTTGGAAATAAACTGATCACCAACCTGGAGAAGGTCATTGTTGGGAAACGTCAACCAATTGAGTTGATAGTCGTTGGTTTGCTTTGCCAAGGACATGTGCTTATTGAAGATGTGCCTGGAGTTGGAAAAACAGTTTTAGCGCGCAGCCTGGCAAAATCGTTAGGGTGTTCGTTTAACCGTTTACAATTCACACCGGATATGCTTCCCAGTGATGTGACTGGAGTCTCAATTTACAACCAGTCAAAGCGGATATTTGAGTTCCGTCCCGGTCCGATCTTTGCCCAGGTAGTACTGGTGGATGAAATCAACCGTGCCACACCGAAGACACAGGCGGCCCTACTTGAAGCGATGGAAGAGCGTCAGGTTACAGTGGACGGAAAGACGCACCCTTTACCCAGACCTTCCATGGTTCTGGCGACACAGAACCCAATAGAATATGAAGGGACGTTTCCGCTTCCAGAAGCACAACTGGATCGATTCCTGTTGCGTGTGCGATTAGGTTATCCCAACTCGAAAGATGAAATTGAGATCCTCAACCGCCAACAACTGCGGCACCCTATCGAGGCACTGAAACCGGTAATTAAAGTAAAAGAACTAATAGAAGCGATGGAGGGGATTAAAGAAGTGTTTGTCTCCGATGCGATAAAACGCTATCTGGTGGACCTAACCAAACACACACGACAAAATGCAGATGTTTACCTGGGTGCAAGTCCACGTGGTAGTCTGGCACTCTTCCGTACAGGTCAGGTTGCGGCAGCGCTGGCGGGACGAGATTACGTACTACCGGATGACATTAAACGATTAGCAGTACCTGTGCTGGCACACCGTGTAATTGTCGGGCCGGCGGCTCGTTTGCGAGAATTAAGCGCCGAGAAAATTGTGCAAGAAATTCTTGAAACTACTCCAGTTCCAGGTGGAGATTACGAGGCACCCCCCAGGAAATGAAACCGAGCCTCAATTTACGCTGGCTGTTGGGTGGAATTATCCTATTCGGTCTGGTTGGCTGGGCTATAACCGGTTTGTTGCTCTACGTACGAATCGCTTACCTGGGCCTGCTGCTTGTTATAGGTGCGGGAATCTGGGCAGTATTTTCCATGCGCGGTATCCGCCTAAATCGCCAGGCGCGCATCTTGAGGGCCAGCATGGGTGATGTTTTCGAAGAACATTTCGAGATTCGGAATGTTTCCTGGCCGGCTTGTCTATGGCTGGAGATTATTAACCTGTCCAATTTACCTATGGCTGGAGGTTCCCGCCTGCTGACAGTTATCAGCCCTCATCAGCGCCGTTTCTATACAGCCCGGACTTTACTTTACCGGCGCGGTGCTTACTTACTTGGTCCAACCAGCACGGCATCCGGAGATCCGTTTGGACTGTTCACAATTCGCAAGCATTATAAGGCGAAAGATACGCTAGTGGTCTTACCGATGACAGTTCCGATAAAGGATTTTCCACCGCCTCGCGGACTCTTGCCAGGCGGAAGGGCCATCCGCCAGAGGACGTCCGAAGTGACACCGCACGCTACCGGGGTGCGTGAGTACGTGCCTGGCGACCCGATGAAACGGATCCACTGGTCGAGCACAGCCCACCGGGGACGATTTATGGTCAAGGAATTCGAGCAGGACCCACAGGCGGATATCTGGTTATTTTTGGATGCCCAGCAAGAAGTCCAGGCATCATTACCGGAGCAAGCAATTGGTTTCAGCGAGGACGGATGGTGGTTGCGCCGCCCAAATGTGGCGCTGCCTCGTGAATCCTTTGAATATGTCATCAGTGCTGCAGCCTCGCTGGCAAGTTATTTCCTCCTGGAACGACGGGCGGTTGGTATGGCATGTGCGGCCGGGAAGTCCATTGTTGTCTCGGCAGAACGGGGTGAGCGCCAGGTCAACAAGCTCATGGAGACGCTGGCATTCCTCCAACCGGATGGGACGATGCCCTTGCTGGGTCTGGTCACGATGAGAGCCAAATTACTGCCGATTGGGTCAGGAGTCATCCTGATGACACCCTCAACGCGACCTGAGTTGCTGCTGGCGGTGGATGATTTGCAGCGTCGCAACCTGCGTCCGGTAGTGGTGCTGATTAAACCTGAAACCTTTGATGGTAGAGGGGAAAGCGAATCCATTGTCACTGGCTTATTGAGTCGTAATGTTCCGGTATGTCCGGTTGGTTTCGGCGACGATTTGGCGGTCCAATTGACGCTTCCGGTGGTTTACTTCCAGCATCCTTATTTACCGAAATCTTCCTTCAGCGCCGGGTTGTAACTGATTAATGGATAAGTGATGTTTTTCACGAAATTAACGATTACATTACACTTGACGACATATTAGTTGCGCTTGATACTTGATAAAATAAATCGAGGAGTAGATTATGAAACAGTTTCTCGACATTTTCGACCACTCGCCGGAAGAATTGCAGGACCTACTTGACCTTGCGATACGTTTGAAGAAAGAACATTATGACCTAGGCAATCCTCCGTTATTGAAAGGCAAGGTACTGGGGATGATTTTCCAAAAGCCCAGCCTGCGGACACGTGTATCCTTTGACATGGCGATGCGTCATATGGGCGGTGATGCGTTGTATTTATCTCCAAATGAAATTGGTCTCGGCAAGCGCGAGTCGATTGCGGATGTGTCGCGCGTACTTTCGGGGTACGTTCAGGCCTTGATGGCGCGTGTCTTCGAGCATGCCCATGTATTGGAGCTGGCCAGGTGGTCTTCCGTGCCGGTCATCAACGGTTTAAGCGATTATTGCCATCCCTGCCAGGCGTTGGCTGATGCCCTGACAATTGAAGAAAAATTCAGCAATTCTAAAGGTTTGAATGTGGTCTTTGTCGGAGATGGAAACAATGTAGCCGTCTCTCTTATGCAGATTGCAGTCAAACTTGGCTGGAACTTTACAATAGCCAACCCGGAAGGTTATGAAATACCAGCGGGGAGTATCGAACAGGCTAAAAAGGTAGCGGAAGGTAGCGGGTCAAAACTCACCTTTCTTCGCGACCCGCATATGGCGGTAAAGAATGCCCAAGTCATATACACTGATACTTGGACCAGCATGGGCCAGGAAGAAGAAACCACCAACCGTGAGGCAGTTTTTCCGCCATACCAGGTCAATATGAAACTAGTCAGTGAAGCAGACAAGGACGTTATCGTGATGCACTGCCTCCCAGCTCACCGCAACCACGAGTTGACCGACGATGTAGCCGACGGCTTGCACTCGGTCATCTTTCCGCAAGCGCACAATCGTTTGCATGCCCAGAAGGCGATTCTGGCGCGGTTATTCGATGTAGCATGATATTAATACAAATTGCATTCGAACGAACAAATATCGGAAAACGAGAAATGTAATTGCCTCTCGACTGCGAGGCGCTCGAGGCAAAATCTTATCAATTTTAGTAAAGGCGAAACTATGAACACGCAGGATTATATTCAAATTGAAGAGCAGTACGGTGCCCACAACTATCATCCGCTGGACGTGGTCATTACGCGCGGTGACGGGGTATGGGTCTATGATGTGGAAGGCAGAAAATACCTGGACTGCCTCTCGGCTTACTCGGCAGTTAACCAGGGACACGTCCATCCGAAAATCCTGGCTGCGCTGATCGAACAGGCCGGGAAAATCACCCTGACCTCGCGAGCCTTCCGAAACGACCAGTTGCCTCTGTTTTACAAAGAACTCTCCGATTTGACAGGCTATGAGATGTCCCTGCCTATGAACTCCGGGGCCGAGGCGGTGGAGACGGCGCTCAAGATTGCCCGCAAGTGGGCATATCAGGTTAAGAAAGTTCCACGCCAGCAGGCTGAAATCATCACTTGCGCCGGAAACTTCCACGGGCGCACGATAACCACCATCTCCTTTTCCACTGAACCACTCTACCGCGACGATTTTGGCCCCTTTACGCCTGGATTTGTCACTGTGCCTTATGGCGACGCGAATGCCATTGCCAAAGCCATTACTTCCAAAACGGCCGCAGTCTTCCTGGAACCCATCCAGGGCGAGGGCGGTGTCATTATCCCGCCAAAAGGCTATCTTAAGAAGGTAGCTGAAATATGCAAGAAGAATAATGTCTTATTTATCGTGGATGAGATCCAGACGGGACTGGGGCGGACTGGGAAACTGTTCGCCGCACAACACGAAGGAGTCCGCCCGGATGTGACCGTCATCGGCAAAGCATTGGCAGGTGGCTTTTACCCGGTCTCTGCCGTATTATCCGACAAGGATGTGTTGGGACTGTTTACAGCTGGCGAACACGGTTCCACCTTTGGCGGGAACCCCCTGGCGGCTGCCATAGCGCGAGCGGCCATAAAGGTCATTGTTGATGAGAATCTTATCCAACGCGCGGCTGAATTTGGCGAGTATTTTATCGATCAGTTAAGTGAGATTCCCAGCCCACATGTCAAGGAAGTACGCGGCAAAGGCCTGCTTATTGGTGTTGAGTTGAACGAAAAGGCTGGAGGCGCACGACGCTTCTGTGAAGCTTTGCAGAAAAAGAGTATCCTGGCTAAAGAAACACACGAACGCGTCATCAGATTTGCCCCACCGCTGGTGATTGACAAAGAAACCATAGATTGGGCGTTGACTTCAATTCGTGACGTGTTGAATATGGAGTAGAAATATTGTGCAAAACGCAGAAATTTATCCATGCCTTTGCGGGCCAATAATAAGTAGACAAATGCACCATATGACACAAGAATTAATAAAGTGACTTTTTTCACTTCACGAAGTCCAACTATCATTGGAGGAATGAGATGAACATTTGTATCCCAAAAGAACGCCGCCCATTTGAATACCGTGTGGGGCTTTCCCCCATGGGGGTGGAATTGCTTATTCAGCATGGGCATACTGTTTTTATTGAGCATGATGCCGGCCAGGGAGCAGGCTTTCCGGATAGAGAATATGAGAATGTGGGAGCTAAAATCGCCTACGCCATAGATGAAATATACAAACGGGCAGAACTCCTGCTCAAGATTGCCCGTCCGCTCGATGATGAACTAGACATGCTCCAGCCCGGCACAACGATCGCTGGTCTCCTGCATCTTGCGTCGGCCCAGCAAAACAAGATTGACGCTCTGCTGAAGGATAAAATCACCGCCATCGCTTACGAACAAATCGAAGAAGCAGACGGTTCCCTGCCTGTCCTGCGCCCGTTTAGCCAAATCGGAGGTGCCATGGCAGCGGAGGTGGCTTCCCGTCTTCTGCAAAGCGATCACGGTGGACGCGGCGTCCTTCTGGGCGGTATCCCAGGTGTTCCGCCAGCCGAAGTGGTTATCATCGGCGCAGGGACATCCGGCACCTACGCGGCGCGCGCTTTTAAAGGTCTGGGCGCACACGTGACGGTCCTCGATAAAGACCTCAATGCATTGCAGCGCATCAGCCAGTACGACTCAAATTTCGTCACTATGATTGCCACCCCGCGCAAAATCGCCCGCGTCTGTGAATATGCGGATGTGCTAGTGGGCGCAGTTCTGGTGCCGGGCGCCCGTTCCCCGATCATCATCACGCGTGAGATGGTGAAGAAAATGAAGCAGCGGTCTGTCTTTATTGATATCAGCATTGACCAGGGCGGGTGTTGTGAAACCTCCCGTCCAACAACCCATGAGCAACCCTCTTACATTGAGGAGAACGTTGTGCATTATTATGTACCCAACATGCCGGGTGTAGTGGCGCGGACTGCCACGCACGGTTTTGTAAATGCAGCCATTGCATACATTCTGGAAATAGCAGATCTGGGCGTGGACAAGGCCATTGAAAACCCCGCCATCGAAGCCGGTGTAAATACCTATAAAGGTGAACTACGCCACCTATCCCGCTTAAAGAATAAAGTATAAGGAGTAAAGATGGATAGGTGGCGTAGTTCACCTTT
>Ga0315283_10005949_pt1 | contig 10817 bp, 7 predicted proteins | sample YL17G09_0_MG_FD_204541 | JGI IMG/M metagenome (GOLD analysis project Ga0315283, IMG submission 204541) | Sediment microbial communities from Yellowstone Lake, YNP, Wyoming, USA - YL17G09_0 | ecosystem: Environmental > Aquatic > Freshwater > Lake > Sediment | place: USA: Wyoming | collected...
AAAACTGACGAATCACTTCCAATTCCGGTCGATTCCAATTCCCCCGCCATGTATTGACTTTCACTTCTTCATCGCGTACTCTAGTAGCATGAATGCACGAATTCATGTACGCCTGCCTGCCCGGTCCGATCGTTCATATGATGTGCTGATTCGTCCGGGCGCTTTGCACCGGCTTCCCGAGATTCTCGCGAAACGCCACCGCGGAGCCACCCTGTTTGTGGTAACGGACACCAACGTGGGGCGGCTCTACGGAAGGAAGGTTCATCATCTTCTGGTGTCGGCCGGCCTGAGCGCGGTTCTCGTGGATGTTCCCGCCGGAGAACGCTCGAAGTCGGTGGAATGCTATCATGCGCTTGCCGGGGTGTTGTTGCGAAGCGGTATCCGCCGCAACAGCGTTGTTGTAGCCCTCGGGGGGGGAGTGGTGGGGGATCTTGCCGGGTTTGTGGCCGCCACTGTCTTGCGGGGGGTGGAGTACGTCCAGGTGCCGACGAGTCTTCTGGCCCAGGTGGACAGCAGCGTTGGCGGGAAGACCGGTATCGATCACGTCATGGGGAAGAATCTGATTGGCGCCTTTCACCAGCCGTCCCTGGTGGTTATTGATCCGGAAGTGCTCCGCACGCTTCCCCCTGCGGAGTTCCGGAACGGTCTCGCCGAAGTCGTCAAGATTGCCGCCGCTCTTGACGCGAGATTTTTCCGCACCCTGGAGCGTTGCGCTCCCGCTCTTACACGGACCGACACCCCGTTGCTCACACGTATCATCCGTACAGCGGTCGGACTTAAAGCCGGAGTCGTCCAGCGCGATGAGCGAGAGGCAGGACTCCGCAAAGCCCTCAATCTGGGGCATACGATCGGTCATGCCGTCGAATCCGCTTCAGGGTATCGTTTGCGTCACGGAGAGGCGGTTGCGATCGGCCTGATTCTTGAAGGGCGTCTGGCAGTGACGTGCGGGGTCCTGTCTGTGAACGATCATCTCCGTTTGCTCCGTTTGCTGGAGGCGTTCGGGTTACCGACGCGTTTGCCGCGGTTTGTCGACCGGAAGGAGGTGCTTTCCGGTCTGGCTGCCGACAAGAAAAACCGGAGCGCCATGCCGTTGTTCGTCTTGCCGAAGAAGATCGGGATGTCGGCCATTGGCGTGACACTCCCTGCAGACGTGATCCGGGCGGGCATCGTATGATTGTCGTTGCCATTACCGGTCCGCGGTCGCGCGATGCCCTTGACCAGCTTCGTACCTCTCAACCTTTTGCCGACATGTTCGAGTTCCGCCTCGATCTCCTGACGGATCCCGATACCGCCCGTCTCTTCCGGGCGACGCGCAAGCCGGTGATTGCCACGTGCAGGCCGGTGCGGGAGGGTGGTCGGTTCCGTGGATCCGAGTCACTGCGTATGCGCCGGCTCCTGGACGCAGTGCGTGCCGGAGCGGCGTATGTGGATATCGAACTTGATGCGCATGCGGTGTTCGGCAGGATGCTACGGGAGGCAGTGTTACGGCCGCGGCTGATTGTGTCGAGGCACCTGTTTGGGCAAAAACTTCCGCATGTCAGGCGCGACTATGCCCGTCTGCGGGCGACCGGCGCGGAAGTGATCAAACTTGCCTATGAAGCGTCCGATGCGTGGCAGATTGCTCCTGCCCTGGAATTTTTGGCCCGCGCAAGTGCCGATCGGCAGAAAGCGATTGCCGTGGCGATGGGGGAAGCCGGAGAGGCGAGCCGCATTCTGTACCGGCGGTTTGGCGGTTGGGCCACGTATGCCGGAACGGAAGACGGGAAAGGATCTGCTCCGGGTCAGCTTCCAGCGAGTATTATGAAGAACGTGTTTTCGGCACATCTCCGTACCAGACGTACAAAGGTATTCGGACTGGTCGGGCTTCCGGTGTCGCAGAGCAGTGGTATCTACATCCACAATCCGATTTATCGCAGGCAACGGGTTGACGCCGTGTATGTGCGGTTTCCCGTTTCGAACCTCCGTCTCTTCATGCAAAAAATTGGCCCGGTGTTGAGTGGCTGCAGCGTGACCATTCCTCACAAGCGGGCGATGATGAAATTTCTTTCCTCCGCGCAGCCGTCGGTGGGTGCCATCGGTGCGGTGAACACGATTGTACGCCGGCGCCGCGGGTGGCTCGGCGCCAACACGGATGCAGGAGCCGCGCTCGATGCCATAGAAGAACGAGGGTCTGTAGCGGGGCGATCCATGCTGATTCTCGGGACAGGCGGGTCTGCGCGGGCCATTGCCCTTGAGGCCCGGCTGCGTGGTGCGCTGGTGACCGTGGCCGGAAGGAGGCCGCACCGGGTGTCCGCTCTTGCGCGCGCGACGGGTGCCGCCGGAATCGGCTGGAATCAGATACCGGCGGGCCGGTGGAACATCCTGGTGAACACGACTCCCGTGGGGATGTGGCCCCGGGCCGGCGAGATGCCGATCAAGAGAATCTCCCCGGGAACAGATGTCGTGTTCGATGCGATTTACAACCCTGTGAAAACGGAATTGCTGCGCCAGGCGGAATCGGCCGGCGCATCTATTGTTTCAGGTGTGGAAATGTTCGTGAAACAAGGGGCCGGGCAAATCGCCCTCTTCACAGGGAAGCGGCCGGAAGAGGGTCTTCTCCGCAGACTTCTTATGAGCGCTCCATGAACGCTCCTATTGCCATTACGCCCACCGGGCCTCTGGAAGGGGCTATGGTTATCCCCGGTTCGAAGAGCCTCACCAACCGTGCGATGGTCTGTGCCGCCCTCGCGCAGGGGGAATCCATACTGGTGAATCCCTCCGACAGCGAAGACACCGTGCTGATGCAAAACGCCCTGGACCAGATGGGCGTTCTTGCCAGAATGACCGGGCGCGGGCTTGAAGTGGAAGGGGGGGGTGGCCGGCTTTCCGTTCCGAAACTCCCCATACCTGTGGGCAACGCCGGTACGACGCTCCGTTTTCTCCTCTCGCTTGCCGCGCTCGCACCCGGCCGGGTGGTGTTCGAGGGTGCGCCGCGCATGGCCGATCGTCCCAATGAGGATCTGATCGCTGCGCTCGGCGACCTGGGAGTATTGGTGGAGTTCCGGACCGGAATCCCCACCTACGTTGTTCACGGGGGAATTCTCCGGGGTGGCACGGCACGGGTGCACGCAGACAAAAGTTCCCAGTTTCTCTCTTCGCTCCTTCTGTGCGCACCGTATGCGGCCACCGATGTTCTAGTGACGGTTGAAGGGAGCCTCACGTCCGCTCCCTATGTTGCCATGACCGCCGCCGTTATGCGGCACTTTGGCGTGCAGTTGGACATGAAGGATCATCATTACCACATTCGATCCGGACAGCGGTACAAGCCAGCGGAGTTCGAGGTGGAGGCTGATGCGTCCGGTGCATCGTATGCGTTTGGCGCGGCGGCGATTGCCGGCGGGGCTGTGACTGCGCGGCGTGTCCGGAGGGACTCATTACAGGGGGACATCGGGTTTGTCGGCCTGCTCGAGGAAATGGGGTGTGTATCGTTCCGGACGGCCGGCGGGCTGGCTCTTTCGCGCACGGGGCCCTTGAGGGGGATCGCGGTGGACATGAACCGGATGCCGGATGTGGTACCCACGCTCGCGGCGGTCGCGTTGTTCGCTGAGAGTCCGACGCGCATCCGGAATGTTGCGCATCTGCGCCACAAGGAATCCGACCGGCTCAGTGTGCTGGCGGCAGAACTCCGAAAGTTTGGTGCCCTCATCACGGAGTATGACGACGGGCTGGGAGTCGTCCCATCGAGTTTGCACGGAGCCACGATCGATCCACACGGTGATCACCGGATGGCGATGGCGTGTGCGCTGGTCGGCCTGCGTGTTCCCGGCGTCGTGATCACTGATCCGCTCTGCGTGCGCAAATCCTTCCCACAATTCTGGGGGCAACTTGGGGCTCTTGCCCGCGCACCGTTGAACGCCGAGTCCTGAACCTGAAATCCGTTTCCACCAGACCACACACACGGGATCCCTTCACATGGCAGGAAACACATTCGGTACCCGCTTTCGCATCACGACATTCGGGGAGAGTCATGGTCCCGCGATCGGCGTCGTGATCGACGGTGTCAAGCCGGGTTTACCATTCAGCCTTGAGCCGATTCAGCGGCAGCTTGACAGGAGGCGGCCCGGGCAGAGTGCCGTGACAACCCCCCGTGCCGAGGCCGACCGTGCGGAAATCCTGAGCGGTGTCTTTGAGGGCAAGACCACAGGGACCCCTCTGTGTGTGCTCATCCGCAACACCGATCAACGTCCCGCGGCGTATGCCGGCATCAAGAACCTCTTCCGTCCGGGGCATGCGGGTTACACGTATCTGGCCAAGTATGGCGTGTCCGACTACCGCGGGGGCGGCAGATCCTCGGGGCGGGAAACGGCGGCGCGGGTTGCAGCCGGAGCGCTTGCGCGCGAGTTTCTCTCGGCGCACGGGACCGTGATTATTGCCTCCACGATTGAGGTCGGGGGCATCAAAGCGAAAACATTCGATCCGGGCTGCATCGAGCAGAACGTGCTTCGCTGTGCGGATCCCCTTGCCGCCCGGCGTATGGAACGGGCCGTCCTGCGTGCCAAGGCGGAAGGGGATTCCCTGGGCGGCATTGTTGAGGTTATTGTGCGCAATCCTCCGGTCGGACTTGGAGAGCCGGTGTTTGACAAGCTTGAGGCCGATCTTGCGAAGGCGCTGATGTCCATTGGAGCGGTGAAGGGTGTTGAGGTGGGGAACGGATTTGCCGCCGCCCGGCTGTGCGGGAGTGAAAACAACGATCCCATTTACTACGACAAAGCGACGAAACGATTTCGCACACGCACCAACAATGCCGGTGGCATTGCCGGGGGCATCTCCAACGGGGAAGACATTGTCGTCCGCATCGCCGTGAAGCCCACTTCCTCGATCCGGAAAGAACAGGAAACTGCCACGGTGGACGGGGCGGCGGCGCGTATCAGTGTCGAGGGGCGCCACGATCCCTGTATCTGTCCGCGGATCGTTCCCGTTGCCGAAGCCATGGTCGCACTCACCCTTTTTGACCACCTTACCCGCCAGACCCTCATGCGGTCGCATGGAACGCGGAAGGCGATCCGGGAGGCGCTTGCCGTTGTGGAACGGAATCTGGCGATTCTCACGATTGAGCGGAAGGATCTTCTTCGTGACCTCGGAAAACCGGTCCGGAGGAAGTACTATGAATGAACACCGGGCCGTGTCGCGCGTTGCTTCTCGCCATTTTTTTGGATTAATTACCCCGGAAGATTCTTTACAGGGGAACGCGTGATAGCACTCGAGCATGTGGTAAAGAGTTACAACGGATTCGCTGCGGTCAATGATATTTCATTGACAGTAGCGCGGGGGCAGTTTTTCGGATTTCTCGGGCCCAACGGCGCCGGCAAAACGACCACCATCAAGATGATGACCGGGTTGTTGCGTCCGACCTCCGGTGTCTGCCGCATCAATACGATTGACGTGCAGGCCGACCCGGTCGGGGCCAAACGTTGCATCGGGTATGTGCCGGACCAGCCATATCTGTATGATCGTCTGACCGGCCGGGAGTTCCTGTTGTTCTTGGGCGGTCTCTTCCGTTTGGACCGCGCGTTGCTTCTTGCGCGGATGGAGGAGTATGTCGCGCTCTTCGAAATGGCGGCGTTTATCGATAAACCAGCGGAGGAGTATTCGCAGGGCATGCGGCAGCGCGTGGCGCTTGCCGGTTCGTTGATCCACGATCCCCAGGTGTTGATCATCGATGAACCTCTGCTTGGTCTTGATCCCCGCAGCACGTGGCTGGTGAAAGCGACGCTGAAGAAGAAGACGCGGGAGGGATTGACCGTGTTCATGTCCACCCATCTTCTGCGCGTCGTCGAAGAACTCTGCGACCGGATTGTCATTGTCAAGGATGGCAGGATCATCTATGAAGAAGCGCAGAATGATTCCTGGAGCGATTTCGGCCGCCTGGAAAAGACCTTCCTCGAAGTGACCCGCTGAGTGCTATGGCTGACGTGATCACGGTTCTCAATGCCAAAGCCGCCATGCTGCTGAAGGGCGTGACTGACCGGCGTTTGCATGCGCTCGGGAAAAACATCTCCTCTCTGGTGATTGTCGGCGCGGTCGTCCTGGGCACCTTTTACCTCATCCGTGTCTTTTCCTCCTATCTGCTGTACCAGGCACATATCGGACTGGAACCCCTGCACCATTTTGTCTCCCTCTGCCTGTTCGCATTTTTTTTCACTGTCCACACGGCGGGTCTGGTCGTGGCCTATGCAACGCTCTACACCGCCGATGAGGTGAGTTTCCTGATGGGTTTGCCGATTGCACAGGGCCGGGTCTTTCGTATCCGCATGATCGAAAACATCCTTGCGAGTTCCGCGACGCTCTCACTCCTCGGGCTGGCCGGACTTCTCGGTTACGGGTCGGTGTTCCGTCTGGGGTGGCTGGACTATGTTCTCACGATGTTTATTGTTTTTGTGCCGTTTGTTCTCATTGCCGGCATACTGGCGGTGATCGTGCTGACGATCCTGATCCTTCTGGCCTCGCGGTTCGGGACGGGCCGCCTGTTGCTGGTGGTACTGCCGTTATACGCCGCGGGCACGCTGTGGTATATGCGGGCGACGGATCCCATGGGCCTTATGCGCCAGGCCATGGACATGGCTTCGGGGAAAACGCCCGCGTCCGGCGCCAGTGCCCTGTTCAGCTACTGGTGGTTGCCGAACGGCTGGGTGGCGGGGTTTCTGCAGGCGCTGGTATCCCGGGAAACGGCAAGCGCGGTCGGCTATGCGGGGTTGATGCTCCTGCTGTTGGCCGTCGTGTTTGCCGCAGCCACGGCTCTCGGCAATCGATGGTATTATAGAGCCTGGCTTGCCGCGACGGAGCTCCGGATGCGCCGGGGGAGGAACAGGGGGTGGATCCGGCTCCGGTGGATGGAGTTCGGCCGGCCGTGGCCCATTCGTCCGCACGTCGAGGCGGTATTAAAACGCGATTTCTGGCTTTTCTTCCGTGATCCGGTTCAGCGACTGCACGCCGTCATTATGACAATCCTCATGATTGCGATGATCTTTTCTTTGAGGACGTTAGACTTCCCGCTCATGAAACCGACCTCCCGTGCTCTTGTCTTTCTGGCCGTTTTTCTCTTCCAGGGGTTTCTGGTGTCGTCGCTGGTACTTCGATTCGTTTTTCCGGCCGTGAGCCTCGAGGGGAGAGCCTTCTGGGCGGTCCGTTCCGCACCGATTTCCCTCAGGCGGTTATACTGGCTCAAGTTTATCCTTTCCTTTATTGCGATGCTGATGCCGGCCGAGATCCTCGTGTTCGTCTCGATGCCGCTGCTCCGTGGACCGTTTGAGGTGACGGTGCTTGCCGCCATTGCTATGGGTGCTGCGGTGCTTGCGCTCGTCAGTTTGAATCTCGGAGCCGGCGCGTACTTTGCCACGCTCAGCGAGCAGAATCCCGTCAAAGTGGCATCCTCTCAAGGTGCCTCTGTGACCTTTCTTGGCAGTCTGATTGTTCTCCTTGTGCTTGCGGGGTTGTTGGCGATCCCCTTTACAAGGATCTTTGGCGCCCCGCCGGGGTCCTCGCTCTCAGCGTTGCTCTGGTTGGGGGGAGGGGCGACACTGTGTTTTGGCGGGGGGATCGCGCTCCTGTCCAACGGTCTGGGAATGAGATCTCTGCAAAGGGATTTCTAAGGAGAGGTCATGGGTGAATATGATGTGAAGGCGGTGTTGGATTGTGCGCGCCGGTTGGTGGAAGAGGGGAAACCGCTTCACGCCGTGCAACTGTACCATCGTGTGCTTGCTGAAGTTCAGGGGCTGGATGAACCGTATGTCTGTCTTGCCAGAATCTACCATGAATGGCACCGTGACGCGGAGGCCGAGGGGGTACTGAAACAGGGCATTCTGCGGAGTGACGACGCAGAGCGTTGCGCGATGGTGTTGGCGGAGCTGTATCTTGAACGAGGTGCTTTTGAGGATGTACTGTTGTGCCTGGGACCCCTGCGGGCGAAGCGGCATTCTTCGGTGCACGAGTGTTTCGCCCGGGCGCTCCTTCACATGGGAAAACTTCCCGAAGCGGAAATGGAGATCCGAATGGCATTACGCGTTGACCACCGGATGTCGGAGGCGCGCGAGGTCCTGGGGGATATTCTCCTTCGCAGGCACCGGCCGGTCGAGGCGGTTGCTGAATTGCGGCAGGCCGTCCGGCTGAATCCCTACCGCGGTGCCAGCCACCGGTTGCTGGGGGATGCGCTGGCCCAGGAGCATTGCTGGCCTGAGGCGCTTGAGGAATTCACGCTGGCGGTGGATATGGATCCCGGCGACGTACGTGCGTGGGGGTCGTGCGGGGAAACTCTTTTGCGACTGCGGCGTTATGACGAGGCGGAGACCTACTTCCGGCGTGCGCTGGCTCTGGATCGGACGTGTTCGGATGCCGAGGTAGGGTTAGGCGAGATTGCGCTGCAGCGGGGCGAAACGGATTGTGCACTGGAGGCATTTGACAACGCGTTGAACATGCAACCGGGGCATCAGCGCGCACTGGATGGGAAATTACGTGCGCGGGTCGGTGTCACGCGCCTTGCCGGACAGCTGTTGCACGTGCTGCTGCTGGTACTGCTCGTCGCGTTTAGTGTGAAGGCTCAGGACGGCGGCAACCAGACTGAAGCAGAGGGGATGTTCCGTCGTGGCGTGACCCTCTATGATGAAGGCCGGTTTGCAGAAGCGGACTCGGTGTTTGGGAGGTTTCTCGACCAGTACCCGCTCAGCGTGCAGTCCTCCGCTGCGACCATCATGAGAGCAAAAGCACTGTACGTGTCCGGCAAGAATCTTGAGAGCGCTAATGTTGCCCGGGGATTCCTCTCCACATTCCCCTCCAGTGCCTACGTTGCCGATGCGCACTATCTGCTCGGCGTCATCTACCGGCGGATCCGCCGGGGGGAAGATGCGATGCGGGAATTGTTGCAGGCCTGGGAAACGTTGCCCCGTCCACAGCCGCCCCGTTTGCTTGAATCGCTTCAGAGCGTAGCGGATAGCGTGGCTGATCAGGATGTCTCCGTTGCCTTCCTGCGCGCTCTGTTGGGCACGACACCCGGTCGCGGTCCCCAGGCGTTCCTCTGGTTAAAGATGGCGGAAAAGGGAGCGGCCGCGGAGGATATCAAAGCAGCGCGCCTTGCGCTGGACACGTTACTTTCCTCATATCCCGAGATGGCGGGACATCCGCGGGTGTCGACACTGCTGGGACGGATCGCCGAGCGGAGCGACGTAAAGATCGCGGCGCTGCTTCCCCTGATGCGTAAAAGCGAAATGTCCGCCGCGAAGGAGATCGCCGCCGATATTGCCGACGGCATTCAGTATGCGGTGGAGCGGTTCAGTCTCGACACCGAGCAGCGGGTGCGGGTGACTCTTGTGCAACACGACACCGAACGTGAGACGCAGCGTGCCGCCTCGGGCGTCCGCACACTTGCGGCCGATCAGAAACTTGTCGCGATTCTTGGACCGGTGTTTTCGAATACGACGCTGGCGGCAGCCCGCGCTGCACAGGAGATAGGCATTCCGCTGATCTCGCCGACGGCGAACGCGAACGGTATTGCCGCGGTGGGCCGTTGTGTCTTCCAGGCAAACCCGGATTACGAATTCCGGGGCAAAGCGATGGCGCGGTACGCCGTGCTCACCCGCGGGTTCCGGCGGCTGGCAGTACTGGCGCCATCCGATTCCTATGGAAAATTCCTGGCGCAGGGCTTTCTTGATGAGGCGAAGCGGCTGGGGGCACTCGTGATTGCTGCTGAATGGTACGAGCGGGGATCATCCGATTTCAAAAGCCAGCTCGGTGCGATCCGTCTTGCGGGCCTCCGGGCCGCCTCCGACCCGTACATTGCATTTGGCGGACGGAAAAAGCTGGGGGAGCTGATGAAGCTTGTCGGGCTTGGTGTCTCCGTCCGGGTACTTGATTCTCTGATGGCCTGCGGGGCTCTTGTTCAAGCCAGCAAGCTGGTGGGCCCCGATGCTGCTCCCCGGCTCGACTCGCTCGGTATCCGCGTTGTGTACAATGAAATATTCCTGGACAGTCTTGACGTTCCCGTGCAGGCGATTGACGGCATATACCTGCCGATCAACTCACCGGAAGAGATCGGCTCCGTATCCTCCCAGGTTGTCTACTTTAACATCCAGGCGCAGCTGCTTGGATCGGGAGAATGGAACAATCTGTCCGAGCTGGATGCCAGCCGCAGGTACTGTGCCGGGATGGTTTTTGAATCGGACACCTATGTGGATATCACAAACCCTTCCTACGCGGCTTGGGCGGCGGGATTCACCACGCGCTACAAACGGTCTCCCTCAAAACATGTTCTGTTCGGATATGATACAGCCGATTTGGTGCTGGGGGTGTTGCGTGAGGGTGCCACGACGCGAGAGGCAATAACCAGGGCACTTGTCCGTGTGAAGGAGTATCAGGGCCTGCATGCCAAGGTGGGTTTCTCCTCCGGCCGCGTGAACGTCTGGGTGTCCATTCTTCAATTCGATGGTCGTGGCGTGATTCACGTTGATGACATCCAGGCTGAGTGAACGGGCCGATCAAAGACTGGCCGGCCGGGGAACGCCCGCGGGAGAAGATGCTCCACGGGGGGGTGCAGGTACTCTCCGACGCGGAGCTTCTGGCTCTGATCTTGCGGACGGGTGGGGGAGGACAGACCGCGTTGGATCTGGCGCGCGGGCTGATGGGGGGAGGCAGATCCCTGCGCGATATCGGCACCATGACGACGGGGGAGTTAATGCGTGTCCGGGGCATTGGCGCGGCCAAGGCCGTGGAGCTTCTTGCCGCTTTTGAAATCGGCCGCCGTGCTCAGGCGATGCGGGGCCCCGCACCGACGATCATCCGTAGTCCTGAGG
>Ga0315283_10005952_pt1 | contig 10815 bp, 8 predicted proteins | sample YL17G09_0_MG_FD_204541 | JGI IMG/M metagenome (GOLD analysis project Ga0315283, IMG submission 204541) | Sediment microbial communities from Yellowstone Lake, YNP, Wyoming, USA - YL17G09_0 | ecosystem: Environmental > Aquatic > Freshwater > Lake > Sediment | place: USA: Wyoming | collected...
CGGAGAGCTGCGCGAGGCCATTCCCGGCGACGAGAGCGGGATGTGCATCCGCGTGCTCTTCAATGGTGCGTGGGGCCATTGCTCCGTCAACGACCTGTCTGCGAAGGCCACCGAGAGGGCCATGGATACAGCGGTCACCCTGGCAAGGGCCCGCGCCGGCCGCATCAAGCCATCCGAGAAGGTCAGGCTCTCCCCTCTGAAACATGAGAAGAAGAGCGTCATCAGGAAATTGGGGCGAAATCCCCACGATATCCCGCTCGAAGAAAAGCACAGGCTCCTTCTTGAGATCAACGGTGCCCTGACGGCCATTCCGGAGGTAAGGAGCGTCACGGCCCTTTACGGTGACGGAACGAAATGCATGCATTTCATCTCATCGGAAGGCGCGGACATCTACACGGAGGTGACGCGGGTCGTAGCCAGCGGCCGAATCGTCGTGAAGAACGAAAATGGCGCGTTGGGCGGGCGCGCTGCGGTCGGCGGCACCTCGGGCTACGGCATATTTTCCGACGAGGACCCTGTGGAAAAGGCCGTGGCGGCGGCCCGCTCGGCCATCGTCACCCTTTCAGGCAAGAAGGCGCCCAGCGGTCGTTTCCCCGTTGTCGCGGACCCCGTTCTGACGGGCGTGTTCGCGCACGAGGCCATCGGTCATGCAGTGGAAGGGGACATCGTGGTCTCCGGCGATTCATGCCTGCAGGGTATGTTCGGGAAGATGGTCGGCTCGCCCCTCGTTACACTTGTGGACGACCCCACTATCCCCGGAGCATTCGGCTCGTTCCCCTACGATGATGAGGGTGTGCAGGCCAGAAGGAAGGTGCTCATCGACAAGGGCAGGATGACCGGCTACATCACCGACAGAGAATCGGCGTTCCGTCTCAAAACGGAATCCAACGGTGCCGCCCGTGCGGAATCGTATTGTGTCAGACCCATCGTAAGGATGAGCAACACGTTCATCGAGAAGGGCGATGCAGCCAGCAAGGAGCTCTTCGAGGGGATCCGGCTCGGGATCTACGCGCTCGGCTCGAGAGGCGGCCAGGTGGACACGGCGAAAGGCTCCTTCCAGTTCAGCTGCAAGGAGGCATTCCTGATAGAGAACGGGGAGGTCACAAGCCCCCTGAGGAACCTTGCCCTCTCCGGCATCATCCTGGAGACATTGAAGAATGTCGAAGCCGTCGGAAGGGACATCACCGTAAGGGAGCCCGGTTACTGCGGAAAGGGGCAGACCGTTGCCGTCGGCGACGGAGGCCCTCACATACGCATCTCGTCCGTCGCAGTGGGAGGTGGCTGAGATGCCCCGAAACCCGAAAGATGGGCACAGACCGTCCGCAGCCTCACGGAGGACGTCGACGCCCTCGCTACGGAGACCGGCTGCAACATTTCAAAAGATGACGAAGGCATCATCTCGACAATCATCCAATGCCATCGAATCGCCATGGCCGGACGGGGATATGCTCGCGCTGGGCGACACAGCGCTCCTGAAAGCACGCTCCAAGGGTGCCGAAGAGGCGGAGGTCTACCTTGGCTGGGGGACTGAAACGTCCGTTGATATCGAGGGTGGGCGGCTGAGCTACCTGTCCAAGGTGAGCGTCTCCGGCATTTCCATCAGGGTGTTGAGGAAGAAGAAGGTCGGGTTCGCCTACTGCACGGATCCCGGGAAGCTCGGCGCCGCCATCGAGCGGGCCATCGATATCTCCTCCGTCGGAAAGGAGCTGGAATTCCATTTCCCCAATAAAGCGACGTACCCTAAGCCCAGGCAGGTAGTGGACGAGAAGATCATGGAGCTCGAAGTGGATGACGGTGTGCGGCTTTCCCTTAATATGATGGATGCCGCTGCGGGCATCAAGCGCGGAATCCAGGTCACGGGCGGCGGGGTGGAATTCGGCCATTCCGAAAGCGCCATCCTGAATTCCTCTGGCGTGGCCGTCACGGAACGGAGCACGGGAATATCCGGAGGCGTGAGCGTCATCCTCAAGGGCCGGACGCCCAGCACAGGTTCAGAGTATCTGTCCAGCAGGATGAACGACCTCGACTTCGAGAAGATAGGAAAAATAGCGGCAAAGCAGGCCGTGGACGGCCAGAATCCCACATCATGCGACACGGGCCAGATGCCCGTCATCTTCACGCCGGACGCCTTCTCCAACCTGCTGGGAGTGGCGACCATCCCGGCACTGATAGGCGAGGCAATTCACAGGCACGAAAGCGTCTATGACGGGAAATTGGGCGAGCGGATAGCCGCGCCATCGCTCACGATAATCGACGATGGCCTGCTGCCGGGCGGATTGGCCACATCGGCGTCGGACGACGAGGGCATCCCCTCCAGACGGACCGTTCTCATGGAGCGCGGAATTCTGAAGGGATTCCTTTTCGACACCTACTCGGCATCGGAGTTCGGTAAGGCTTCCACGTCGAGCGCGACCCGCGGGACATACAGGGTCCCGCCGGACACAGGAGCCCGGAACATCCTGGTCGGAGGGGCGGACAGGCCGCTGGACACGCTGATATCCGAAATGGGCGAGGGTCTCCTTGTCCACGAGGTGCTCGGAGCCCATACGGCCAATCCCGTCTCCGGGGAATTCTCCGTGACCTCGTCACTTCTTTTCCGTATTCACAAGGGCGAGATATCGGGAGCTCTCAAACCTGTCATGTTGTCCGGCAATTTCCCGGCGCTTCTTGGAACCCTCTCGGGATTGGGCACTGACACCAAGAAGGTCGCCGGCTATCCCGTCGTGGTCACGGGCTCCGTCAGGCTCGAGGGGCTCATGGTCACGGGAGATAAATAGTCACATCACGGGCTTGGCCTTGCCGTGGGATTCCAAAGCGACCGCGATGTTCCTAGCGACAGCGATGATATCCTTCTTCTTCAGGGTGCATTCGCCGGCGCCGACAGCGATGCCCGTGACGTCTTCCATGACCCGGATGCAGACCAGTTCGTCCGAATCCGGCGAGCTTGGAATTGTGACCGGATGTGCAATGGGCCTTTCTTCCGTTTTCGCGGGGGCTTTCACAGAGGCCTTTGATGCTCCCGCCGGCGGTTCGATTTCCGGCGTCTCAGTGACCGCCTCGCCCGGTTCCGCCCCGGCCTCCGATTGCGGGGTGTCCGGCAACGCCACACCGCCTTCGATGATCCTCACGCGGCCGTTCTGGAGTGCCCCCTGAACGGCATCGAACAGATCCTTCTCCTCCGGAGTGATGTTCTTGGTGTCCACCATGCTGCCCACCACGCTCTGGTGGGCCAGCAGGAGCAGTTTCCTTGTGCGCTCCCTGAGGATGGCCATCCGGAGGTCCCGCGCCTTCTTCAGCTGGTCCGCCAGCTGAAGCGTTTTCATGGACGATGAATCCTTGGCATGCTCGCAGTCATAGGCTTTCTCGAGCCGGTCCACGAAGTCCCGCACCTGCTTGTAGAAATCTCCGGGCAGCTTGACGAGAGGCCCGGGCTCCTTGACCTGCTGGTGGACCTGAATAAGCTGGTTCAGCGTGACCTCGTCCTCTTTCCCCATCCACCCACGTAATCGCTTTGCATGTTAATAGATTTCCATGCCCAACCTCATTATCTTGAAGGTGGCGCGGTTCGTTTTCAAACCGCAGGAGATTCCACCGTTTTTGACCGGTGGAATGACCGAGGACCGCAGACGAGCGAGCTCGTCAACGGTCCGGTTGAGCAGCGAGCCGGTCTTTGAAAAACCTAGAGAAATCGTTCGAACAACTTTGAATAGTGTGGAAAAGCACCAATGATTATGGCTTCATGAGATGAAAAACAACAGAGCCCTATAAATAGTACGGTATTCTCAAAATAATATTCAAAAACAATAAATACTCGTGGCAACATAGAATTATATATTGCAGAGGGCGTTCATAGCTATAGTGCCGCGAAAAAAGGCTTCTGGTTCGAAGAAAGCGATACGCGCCATAATTCTTTCACAGAGGGACGAAGTGCTGTTGGTCAAGAAGGACAGCGACGACCCGGCATCCGACAAATGGCTCTGCCCCGGCAACTGGCTCCGTCGAGGAGGACAGCCGACGAAGGAATTGCGCAAGGCCGTGAAGGACCAGGTCCATATGGACATCTGCCTCGACAGGAACAAGTGTGACCCCATCTTCGATGGTGATACGAGCGTTGAATTCCTGCTATTCAATGCCCACCCCAAGGTGGATGACCTGATGCCCGAGGGTGATGTCTGGAGCGCTGGCTGGTTCACGAGGGACGAGCTCAAGTGGCACTGGAAGAACCTGCACGAGGAGACGAAGGTGCTTTTGCGCGCAGCAGGCTTCATGGAACGGATCGAGCTATAGAAATCCGCGTTGCTGACATTATTTCAGATGCCGGCATACATTTTACTCAAACGCCGACTTCCATCATGTCGTAATTCTTTGCGCTCCTGCCTATTGACAGCAAGAGCCCGCCCGCCATCATGTCTGCGGAGAAAGCCATCGCCAGAATGCCGAGGAAATGGTCCTTGCTCATGATATAGCCGGGGATGCCGACAGCTGCCGCTCCCAGAACAAGACAGGCCATCATGATGAGATACATCGTCATGACGTCGGGAGTGCCGCGGGTGCCCTCGTCGAAATTGGGGAACATCGTACCTGTCACAAGGCCTATCGCCGTGAATCCGAAAGCGAGCGCCAGCGCTGCAATAATAAAGAACAGGACCCAGTCCGCGCCCATGTTCGCCGCCACCGGCAAGGGAATTGCGATCGCCAGCACGATCAAAGGCGTGAAGACCAGCAGGGCTTCGGCCTTGGCCACGAATATCTTCTCGCTCTTGACCGGCAGGTGCTTCAGGATCCAGAAGTTCTTCCCTTCCTTGCCCAGGCTGCTCAGACCGAGCATCGCATATTGCAGGACCGCCGCTGTGTACAGGCCGATGCAGACCAGAAGCGGATAAACCAGGTTGAAGAATGGCGTGGCAATGGTTCCCCCCATCCTGGACTTGAGATAGAGCAATACCACCGCAAGTCCTATTATCGTGAAGACAGTGCCGCCAACTTCCTTCCTCGATATGTTGATGATAAGCTCCTTCCTCATCAGCTCGCGGGTGACCGGTTCCATCCATTTCGTAAACGCGCTGAAAAATCTCCCGGGTGCACCGCGGCTCGCCTTCTGTACCATTCCCTCGGTCCCGCTGACCTCTGCATTCCAGGCATCGAGGAAGAACCTGCTGGTCACCGGCACTACCGCAAGCGCGGCGGCGAACAGCAGCATCGTCACGGGCAGTAAATAATTGGGAGTTCCCTGCAGCCGGTCGTACGCGATGTAGAGGGCGGATGCCAGCTGGCTGAAGACCGCTGTTCCGACCAGACGCCTCCCAAGCGTCGGCTGGGATGTGATTATCGAGAACGAGAATCCCATTGCCGAAGCCAGCAGTGTCAAAGGCACCAGCGTGCCCACGAACCAGAACGGGATGTAGAGCTCTGGCGAGAATATGGCCCTCATGGCCGTGAACGTTCCCGTCGCGAGGGCGAGCAGACCAAGATTGCTCATCATGATGTATGCTAACTTGCCCCAGAGCGCCTCGTAGATGTTCACCGGCTGGCCCAGTATCATCAGCATCTCCTTGTTCTGGGTCGCTCGTCCGTTCGTGTCCATAACGGATTTGCCCATGAGGATGAGGAAGAACACCAGTAGCAGCGTGTGCGGCTGTATCGCAAAATCGCCAGTGTTCAGGTCGTTGGCGGCGATGAACTCCGTCACCTTTATGCCCATCCACGTGGCTGTGAGCATGAGCAAGTTGAACCACGCGGTCATTAGGGGATGCTTGGCCACCCTCTCGAGGAACGCGCGGTAGGCCGTCAGGGTGTCCGCCGTGTAGACGGTAAACGCCGCCATTCCTTTCCTCCCACGAGCGCCACGAATGCATCTTCGAGGTTCCCGGTCCCGGATGCCTCCAGAACCTCCTTGACGGAGCCGAGCTTGAGCAGCTTGCCCCCGTGTATGATTCCGATGCGGTCGCATATCTCCTCTGCGGTGGATGTGACATGTGTCGAGAGCAGGACCGTGTTGCCATCCTTAGCGTGGTCCTTTATCCACTCCTTGAAAAGTTTCCCGAATCTTGGGTCCAGGCCTGTGAGAGGCTCGTCCAGTATCAGTATCGCGGGATCATGCATCACCGAGGCCGAGAATGCGAGCTTCTGCCTCATGCCCCTCGAATAGGTGCCGACATTTTTGTTCTGGAACGAGGCCAGCTCCAATATGTCGAGGAGCTCGTCGATGCGCTTTTTGAGAGCTATTCCCTTCATGCCCCTCAGCGTACCTATCATCTCGAGGAATTCGCGCCCGGTGAGCAGGTCGTAGAGCGCCGGCGCCTCGGGCAAGTAGCCCACAACCCTCTTTGCCCCGACCGGATCACGGAGCGCGTCTATCCCGGCGACCCTGACCGACCCAAGGTCCGGCTTGAGAAGGCCGCAGATTATCTTGAGCGTGGTGGTCTTTCCGGCGCCGTTGGAACCGAGTATCCCGAAGACCTCCCCCTCCTCGATGGAGAACGAGATGTCGTCCACGGCCTTCAGGCTCCCGAACCTTTTCGTGAGGTTCGCGATCAGTATCGCAATGCCCTCCCCGGAGCGGGGCCCCATGGTCAACCCTACGGCACCCGTCAATAAATAAGATTTTTGTGTCGAAACCAATAAATTCGCAGTGGGCCTTCACTCTTCCATGGGCCAGGACACCTCAATCCACCGCTACCTCAACGAGGACATCGGGAAAGGCGATGTCACCACCAATTCCCTGCTGGGCAAGGAGGACGTCGTCCTGAAAGCGGTCATTACCGCCCAGGAGGACTGCATTGCCGCGGGGCTCGACGAAGCCGAGGAAGTGTTCCACGAGCTCAAGGTCCATGTAATGCGCAAGATACTGGACGGCGAGCCCATTTCGAAGGGCACGGAAGTGATGACGCTACAGGGCAGCGCCAAGGGCATCCTGGCCGGAGAGCGCGTGGCCCTCAACTTCATTATGCAGATGAGCGGCATCGCCTCGACGACCCACGCCCTCGTGAAGAAATGCAAGCGCCTCAACCCGGACATCAAGATAGCTGCGACCAGGAAGACGACGCCGGGCTTCCGTCATTTCGAAAAGAAGGCCGTTGCCGTAGGAGGTGGCTCCACCCACCGATACGGTCTTGATGACATGGTCCTGATAAAGGACAACCACCTGCTGCTCGTGCCTTCGGTCACCAAGGCCATCAAGAAGGTCCGCAGCTCAGGATATGCCGGGAAGCTGGAGATAGAGGTCACGACGCAGGAAATGGCCGAGGAAGCGGCAAAGGCGGGAGCGGACATCATCATGCTCGACAACTTCGACCCGGACGGGGCGGCCAAGGCCTACCGCGCTGTGAAAAAGACAAACAACGACATATTGGTCGAGATATCCGGCGGCATCAACGAGAAGAACATCCTCCAATATGCGAAGCAAGCGGACATCATCTCGATGGGCGCCCTGACGCATTCGGCCCGCTCTCGGCCATTCCACCTCACCGTGCTTGGAATTGTGGAAGACCAGGAGGCCAAGCGCGCCAAGAAGCTCGCAGAGGAGCTCTCGAAGGACATCGGGCCGTCGAAATCATCGAAATGAATTCACATGCTCTCGAGATAGTGCTCGATGTACCTCTGGACATTGTCCCTGCCCTGGTAGACGCCGAAGTGGCCCTCGCACAGAATATCTGCGTTGAGGGCCTGCAGCTTTCTCATGGAGAGCCGCCAATGCTCCTCGTTCGAGCCGAAGGTATTTGCATCGAACGGTCCGTGGATGTCCTGGCCGAATAGGATGCGCTTGTCCCGCCTGTCGAGATATGCCGAGATGCTTCCCGGCGTGTGGCCAGGCGTATGGAGCAGATGGAGCTCGATATCGCCGAACTTTCTTGATTCGTAATCGCCTTTGAGGACGTCATCGATTTTCACCGGCTCGTATTCCAGGCCGTACCACTGGGCGGCGGTCTTATTCATGTTGCGACCCTCGATTGCATCCGCGTCGAGCTCGTGCGCGATTATCTTGCAGCCGCTTGCCTTCTTGATAGCGGCAGCGCCTCCTATATGGTCGATGTGTCCATGAGTGAGAACGAGCGCGACAATCTTCTTCGGGTCGAAACCGGTGTCCTGAATCATCCTGAGTATGAGCGTGGCGCTCGGCCCCGCGCCGCAGTCTATCATGATGACCTCTCCGAGGCTGTTCACTATCATGAAAACGGCACAGTCCTTCGGGTCCGTAAGATAAGCCCCTCCGAGCTCGTAAACATCGGCCCAAATCCGCTTGGCCCCGGACATATTCACTTCACTGACGTGTGGCCATAAATAATTATGCGCATCGGCGGGTCGTCACATTTTTTCGAGCACCTTTCTGGCGAACGTCAGATACCCGCTGTGACCGAGCATGTCGAACGCGGGCCGGATGCCCTTCTCGACCACGACCATTTCTCGTATGAGCGCTTCTATCGTGAATATTTCTATGAAATCCATCTCCTGCAGGGCTCTGACGGTCTGCTCCACCTGGTTAACGTTGGGGGTGTAGCAGGCAAGATGCCCGCACGGTTTAAGCGCGTCATAGACATTCTTCAACGCGCGCCATGGCTCCGGAATGTCCAATACCACCGCGTCAACATCCTTTTCACGAATCGTTCCGGGGACGCAGACGTCGCCTTCCTTGAATGTGACCACATTCGCGAAGCCGAGCGTTTCGATGTTCTCCTTCGCCTGCTTCGAGAAATCGGCCCTGATATCGTACGATATCACCTTTCCATCGGGCCATATTGTATTGGCAAGAGCGGTGGTCATCGCACCGGAGCCGCTACCACCCTCGATTACGAGATTGCCTGCGCGAATGTCACAGTTCATTATTATCAGTGCGGCGTCCTTGGGAAGGATGATCTGCGCCTTTCTACGGAGCGTCTCCACCCGGTCCACGATGGACGGCCTGAGGATGGTGAACCGGCGATTCCCTATCCTGGCGATGGTGCCGTATCTCTGGCCCACAAGCTGGCTGGTGTCGAAAACGCCTATGCCAGGCACCTTTCTGGTACCCTCCTCGATGAGAACGGCTATCTTCATCCCGCCCTCGCTGAGCAATACGATGCGCTCCCCGGTCCGGATGACTTGCTCTACCACGTAGCTCTCTCCAATTTATTGCTCTATTTGCCCCAGAACACCTTCTCCTTCATGTGAATCGCACATACCTGGTCGAGCACATCCACCTCGTCGGTGGTTAGCGTCATCTTCCGGAGCTCCCGCACATGCATCTCGGGGATATCGACGTATAGGACATCCTCCTCGCATATCTGCCTGCCTGCCGTGACACCTTCGACCGCGATGGCCACTTCCTGGCCTTGAAAGGCTTCCTTCACGGGCTCGTTCTCTCTCTGGATGCTCTTTATCTTCCCGATGACCCTGCCGTCCCTGAGCAGTATTGATTGGCTCGGCCGGATTCTGCCCGCCAGAACGCGCACACCCACGACAGCGGGCTTGCTGACACGGAATATGCATCCCGGAAGGACGAGCATCTTGCCCGGATGCACCATCACCGAGCGTCTATCGCCGTCAAGCTCCAGCTTGCGCTTGTCCCGCCAGATCATATAATCCTCGATGAGCTTGTAGATTATGTTGTTCTCGAAGAGCTTGACCTCAGTCTTGTCGATCTCGTCCTTTGCGTCCTGAAGGAGGTGGATGTTGAATGCCAGAATGGCCCGGAACAGCGGGTCCCGCGAGGTGGCCGCATCCACGACATCGCGCCTGCTGACATCGCCCACCTGAGCTTTCTTGATTGGAATTTGGATTTTTTTGAGCTCGAACGCCAGTGCCTCGAGCGAGCCGATTGCATCCGCCTTGACGGACACTACTTCATCAAAGGTCTCCACGGCCGCCTTGCTCTCCTTCTCTATCTCCTCGGCGAGGGCGGTGGTGTCGCCCACAACGACCCTCAGCGGCGCACCGGCCACAACACCGTCGAGCACCTGCGCCGATATCTTGATGCCTGCCGCCGCGCTGACGGTTCTGACGGAATCGAACCGCTGCCGCGGGTCCCTGATCTCATCCAGAGGTTTGGGCTGGAGAAGCGCCTTGACCTTCGTGACGAGCGCCTTGCCTGCCGTTCCAACGATGATGGTGTCCCCTTTCTGGATGGTGCCGGAATAGATGATGGCATCAAGGGTCTTGCCCAGACCCTTCTCCTCTTTCACTTCAAGGACGGTGCCCTCGGCGGGGCCATCCTCGGTCGTAATTGATTCCTCGAGGAATCTCTGCGCCAGACCGACCAACATCAGCAGCAGGTCAGGAACGCCCTCACGTGTTTTCGCGCTGAGCGGAACAATGGCGATGTTCTTGGTGAAATCCGAGACACGGTCGTACCGTTCCGCGGAGAAACCCTCCTTGAAGAACACTTCCGCAAGCTTGTAGACCCTCGCGTCAAGCTCCTGCTTGACCGACTCGTCTTGCTCCGCCAGGCTAGCAGAAAGGCAACCACCCTTATGTTCCCTCCAGAGCTGGATGCGGTCCACCTTGTTGGCCGCTATCACGAACGGCGTCTTGTATTTCTTTAGGATATTGATGGATTCCATTGTTTGGGGCATCACGCCGTCGATAATATCCACGACAAGTACCGCAAGGTCCGCAAGGGCTCCTCCTCTTGCCCGCAGCGTTGTGAATGCCTGATGGCCGGGTGTGTCTATGAACAGAAGGCCGGGGATCTTGAACTTGCGACCCTTGACGAGCGTGCCGCACCGTTCCATTATTGCATCCATCGGTATCTCGCTGGCGCCGATGTGCTGAGTTATCCTGCCAGGCTCGCGGGACACGACATCCGTTACGCCTCTGATCGCGTCCAGAAGGGAGGTCTTG
>Ga0315283_10005953_pt1 | contig 10814 bp, 10 predicted proteins | sample YL17G09_0_MG_FD_204541 | JGI IMG/M metagenome (GOLD analysis project Ga0315283, IMG submission 204541) | Sediment microbial communities from Yellowstone Lake, YNP, Wyoming, USA - YL17G09_0 | ecosystem: Environmental > Aquatic > Freshwater > Lake > Sediment | place: USA: Wyoming | collected...
AAATATAGACTTTTTTAAGCTACGGAGACTGCTGCCTGCTGGCTTATTCCCGTTTCCGATTCAAGTTCCCAGCATTCCGGGCAGGAAAGAAGCTTCTTCAGAAATTTCAGGTTCGTTGTATGCCCGGACTTGTTGGCTATAATGTGTCCGTAAATGGGGAACCCGAGAAGGGAGAAATCACCGATAAGATCCAGTATCTTATGACGGACAAATTCGTCCTTGAAACGCAGTCCGGAGCCGTTGAGAACGCCGGTTTCTCCAAGGATGATGGCATTGTCGAAAGAGCCTCCCCGTGCAAGGCCGTTTGCTTTGAGATATTCCACGTCCTTTAAAAATCCGAAGGTCCTTGCAGGCGCTATTTCTATGGCGAAGTTCTCCTCATTCAGTTCAATGGTCAGCTTTTGCTCTCCGAGCACGTGGTGCGTAAAATGGATCCTGTATGTTATCCGTCTGCCGTTATACGGAAAGGCGGCGATTTCGGCATGTCCGTCGGTGAGTACGACAGGGTGCAGTATTTTTATATGTGGCCGCTTTTTGCTCTGTTTCGCAATGCCGTTTTTCAGGATGAGGCTTGTAAGCTCCATTGAACTCCCGTCCATTATGGGGATTTCGGGTCCCTCGATTTCCGCGAATACGTTATCGATACCGAGGCCGGAAAGGGCTGCGAGGAGATGTTCGACGGTTCTGATCTTTCCCCCGTTTACCCCGAGGGTGGTCGCAAAGGCGGTATCTGTGACCGAAGCGATAGAAGCCTTCAGCGCCATATCTTTATCTGTCCTTACAAAGACAATACCGGTATCCCTCGGAGCGGGTTTCAGGCGTACCTTCGCATAACGTCCGGTATGAAGACCGATCCCCTCGAAGCTGACTTCCTGTTTTAATGTTCTTTGTAATCGCATGTGTGTCTGACTTTAGATTGCAAGGATGGTGCCAGACGAGAGATGAAAATGCCGTATCGTTTCCCGAATCGGTGTGCATTTCGGACAATGGCTTCAAAAGCAGTTCTTGGGAAAGAAGTTAAAGTGCTCGTTGAGTGAGAGTTGCAAAGGAGGCACTTATCCCGGGTGTTGCCTGTTCACAATAAAGTGTGTTTTATTTGACACAGTCCCTACCTCAATCCTGAGCTGATATGGTAAAATCCATGCAACAATTCAGCTTCATGCAAGGAGACGGTACGGGATGATCGGCATCATAGGGGGCAGCGGGCTTTGTACTATGGAAGGGATTGTTCTCAAAGAGAGGAAAAAGATTTCTACTCCTTTCGGAGAGCCGTCAGGTCCGTACGAGATCGGCGAGTTCTCCGACGTGGATATCATATTCCTTCCCAGACACGGTCCCGGGCATACCATCCCTCCGCACAGAATAAACTACAGGGCAAACATATGGGGATTTAAGCAAATCGGCGTCGAGCGGATTATGTCTGTCAGCGCTGCAGGCGGGTTGCGTTTGAGGATGAAACCGGGCACGATCACTGTGCTTGACCAGATGATAGACATGACAAGCGGGAGGGAAGGGACCTTCTTCGACGGCGTCAACGGTGTGGCACATATAGACTTCACAGAGCCCTTTTGCCCTGAATTGAGAAAAGCGATCATCAGCGCCGCTAAAAAATCGGGCATACGGATAAAAAAATCCGGCACATATGTCTGTGCGAACGGGCCGAGACTGGAAACAAAGGCAGAGATAGCGTTGTTTGCCGGTTTTGGGGCAGATGTTGTTGGGATGACGGCGATGCCCGAGGCAGCCCTTGCCCGGGAAGCGGAGATTTGCTACGGAGGCATCGCGATCGTCACGAATTATGCTGCAGGGATAACGGACAAAAAACTCACCGCCAAAGAAGTCATCGAAGAGATGAACAAGGCTGCCGGTCAGGTGCGAAAATTATTGAAGGCGGTTCTGTTATCTGTACCCTCTCCCAGAGGGTGTGCATGCGGTGAAGCCCTCCGAGAGGCGAAGGTCTAACGCTCTATGGAGTATATCCTTGTTATAGAAGATAAGGAATCGATGGCGGAAATGCTCAGAGAGACCCTCGAGGCCGAAGGGTATACGGTACTATCCGCCGGGGACGGGATTGAAGGAATACGGCATCTTAGGGAGGGAAGAGTCGATCTTGTGCTGACAGACCTTAAGCTCCCCCGGAAAGACGGGATTGAGATACTGAAGGCAGCGAAAGAGGAAAACCATCTCATCCCGGTCATTGTTATGACTGCATATGGCTCTGTCGAGACAGCAGTAGAGGCGATGAAGAACGGTGCTTTTGATTTTATTACAAAACCATTTGATATCGACCATCTTCTGATGCTTATCCGGAGGGCGCTCGAAACCCGGCAGCTTCTCAAAGAGAATATCCTGCTGAAGGAGGAGTTCGCATCGAAGTTTGGCCTGTCGAGGATAATCGGAAAGAGCGAAGCAATTACGAATGTTGCCCAGATTGTTCAGAGGGTTGCTCCCACGAGGACGACTGTTTTTCTCATAGGCGAGAGCGGCACCGGCAAGGAACTTTTTGCGAGGGCTATTCACAATCTGAGCGGCAGGAAGCCGTATCCCTTTGTGCCGATCAACTGCGCCGCGATACCGAGGGACCTCCTCGAATCAGAACTCTTCGGTCACGAAAAAGGGGCGTTCACCAGTGCGGAGGCAAAAAAAATGGGCAAGTTTGAACTCGCCGATAAAGGAACGATATTTCTCGACGAGATTGGTGATATGGACCTGACGATACAATCGAAACTCCTCAGGGCGATCGAAGAGGGCGAGGTAGAGAGAATCGGCGCTCTGCGGCCTATTAAGGTTGATGTGAGAATCATCACAGCAACCAATAAAGATATTGAACGGGCGGTCGAAGAAAAAAAGTTCAGGGAAGATCTCTATTACCGTCTGAACGTTTTCCCCATCCGGATACCTCCTTTGAGGGAGAGGAGGGAAGATATCCCCCTCCTGGTCGACTACTTCGTCAACAAGTATAGCCTTGAGATAAAAACTCCTGTCAAACGTTTTTCGAAAGAGGCGCTTGATATTCTCGTGCATTATTTCTGGAAAGGAAATATCAGGGAACTCGAAAACGTTATTGAGAGAGCGGTCATTCTCTGCGACGCTGACACGATAACCCCTGAGCATATCATCCCTGAAAGACAATTCGTTTCTGAACACGGGGAAGCACCCTTGCCGGCTTCCGGAACGCTCGAATCCGTGGCGAAAGAAGCGCTGAGGAAGGCGGAGACACGGAGGATTGCAGATGCCCTGAAAGAGACCGGCGGGAATAAAACCAGGGCAGCGGAACTTCTTCGCGTGAGCTATAAAACGCTCCTCACCAAGATCAAAGACTACGGCATAGAGGCTTGACAGTAGCGGTCCCGTACCATTATCATAAAAAGACAATCCGTTTACTTCACGATAACAATCTATCCGGAGGGGGGTACTGTGTCAGGACATTCCAAATGGGCTTCGATCAAGCATAAAAAAGCGAGTACCGACGCCAAGAGGGGCCAGGCGTTTACCAAGATCGTAAAAGAGATCGCGGTAGCAGCCCGTATTGGCGGAGGAGACCTTTCAGGAAACCCCAGACTGAGGACGGCGATAGAAAAGGCAAAAGAAGTCAACATGCCGAGCGATAATGTGAAGAGGGCGATCATGAAAGGCACCGGCGAACTCCCCGGCGTGTCGTACGAAGAATACCTGTATGAAGGATACGGTCCCGGCGGGGTGGCCATTCTTATAGAGATCCTGACCGACAACAAGAACAGGACAGGCCCGGAAATACGGCATCTCATGTCAAAAACCGGTGGAAATATGGGAGAAGCCGGATGTGTGTCCTGGATGTTCGAAAAGAAGGGGTATATCCTCATCGAAAAATCCAAAGTCGGTGAGGATGCGTTAATGTCTGTCGCTCTCGAAGCGGGCGCTGAAGATATGAAGAATGATCCGAAAGAAGACAATTATGAAATAATCACGGCTCCGGAGCATATGGAGAACGTGAAAGCAGCAGTTGAGGCTTCAGGAACCCCGGTCTCTCTTGCCGAAATAACGATGCTGCCCAAAAACTATGCGATGGTTGACGAGAAACAGGCGGGGCAGATCATACGGCTCATTGAAGCGCTTGAAGACCATGATGACGTTCAGAATGTCTATACCAACTTTGATGTCTCTGATGAGGTGATCGCCAAGGTTGGGAAGTAATATGGGGACTTCCATCCGGGTTACCTTCAAAAGAAAATTTTTTGCCGGACTTTTTGTATTAATCCCTGCTGTTATCACTTTCCTTGTGATTAGTTGGTTTTTTAGCTTCGTTGACAGCTTTCTGGAACCGCTCTATTTCAAAGTACTTGGATACCATTTCCCCGGGATAGGATTCATCTCTGCGATAGTCATTATCTTTATTGTAGGGATCATCTCAACAAACGTTTTCGGCAAAAGGATCATCGATTCTTTTGAGATTCTGCTGCTCAAAATACCTGTGCTCAAAGGCATTTATACCTCGGTAAAACAGCTTGTAGAAGCCTTTTCGCCTGAAAGCAAGGTTTCTTCTTTTAAAAAATTTATTATCGTGGAATATCCGAGGCCCGGCGTCTATTCCTATGGATTCCTTACCAAGGACTGCGTGATCAAAACAGAAAAAGACGGACGCGAATCCTGCCTGAGGGCGGTGTATATCCCCACCAACCTTATTTACTTCGGCGATATCGTACTCTTTCCCGACGAATACATTTTCTTTACCGATATCCCTATTGAGGAGGGGATAAAGATCATCCTCTCAGGCGGTATCGCAACGCCTTCGAAAATATCAGAGGTAAAAGAGTGAAATTGGCCGGGGTTGTTCTGGCAGCCGGCCTCGGTAAGCGGATGAGTTCATCGCTGCCAAAGGTGCTCCACAGGCTGCACGGCGCCCCGATGCTGCGCTATGTTGTGAATACCCTCAATAAACTGAAGCCGCAGAAGATTGTTATCGTGACAGGAAAGCATGCGAAAGAGATAAGAGAAGTGATTCAGGATGACGGCATCATCTCTTTTGCCGAGCAAAGAAAAGCGAAAGGCACGGGAGATGCGCTCCTAAAGGCAGCGCCGGCCTTGGCCGGTTTTAAAGGGACGGTCATTGTCGTTAACGGGGACACCCCTTTAATTACTCCTGATACACTGAAGAAATTCCTGTCGCTCCACCAGAAGAAGGGAAACGACATCTCGATTCTCTCATTTGTGGCAAAAACGCCCGGTTCATACGGGAGAATCCTGAGGGATGCGGGGAAAATAGTTCTGTCTGTCATTGAAGACAGAGATGCAACGGCAATTCAGAAGAAGATAACGGAAGTAAACAGCGGGGTGTATGCGATAGAGATTGAAAGCTTTCGCCTTTTGAACGAGATACCTCTCAATAGGGCAAAGGGTGAATATTATCTGACCGATATTATCCATATTGCGAGAGAGAAGGGCATGAAGGCAGACGCCTTTCGCATCGGTACAGAGGATGAATTTATCGGAGTCAATACACGGGAAGAACTTGAGAAGGCAAATCAGTTCATGAAAGAAAGAATTATCAACACACTCCAGGATAAAGGAGTGAGGTTTCTTGATCCTCATTCTGTTTTCCTCTCCCCTGATGTTCGCATCGGGAGAGGCACGACCATTTATCCGAATGTTCATCTTGAGGGCAGGACAACGGTAGGGAGCAACTGTATGATTTATCCGAATGTGAGGATACAGGACAGTACCATTGACGATGGGGCCGTTATCAAAGATTCGACGTTGATCGAATGTTCCGTGTTGAAGAGGAACGCTTCGGTCGGACCGTTCGCGCATATACGGCCTGGTTCGGAAATCGGCGCAGGAGCGAGAATAGGGAATTTTGTCGAGGTGAAAAAGTCGGTCATCGGACCGGGGACAAAGGCCTCCCACCTTTCGTATATCGGAGACGCGAAGATCGGAAAGGACGTCAACATAGGCGCCGGAACGATAACCTGCAACTACGACGGACACAGAAAACATACAACGGTCATTGAAGACAACGTATTTATCGGGAGCGATACCCAACTCGTTGCGCCGGTGAAGATACATAAAGGAGCATTCATAGGCGCCGGCTCAACGATTACCTCAGATGTGCCTTCGAAGGCGCTTGCAATGAGCAGGATCGCGCAGAAAAACATCGAAGGCTGGGCGATTAGTAGAAAGGCGAAAGTAAAAGGAGGGAAGAAGAAGTAGATAGTATACAGTAGGTAGTAGGTAGGGGAAGAATAACCTGTCAGCAACCTGCTTGATTCTTCCTACATTCTACCTACTATCTACTACCTACTTTTTTTCAGACATGTGCGGGATAATCGGCTATATCGGGAATAAGAACGCGGTATCGGTGGTGCTGGAGGGATTGAAGCGCCTCGAATACAGGGGTTACGATTCAGCCGGCGTCGCTTTTTTTACTGAAAACGGGATACAGGTGAGGCGGTGCAAGGGCAAAATAAAAGACCTTGCCGCTTTATTGGAACCCGAGGGCCTTGTCAGCCATACGACCATAGGCCATACACGGTGGGCGACGCACGGAAAACCTTCGGAAGAGAACGCCCATCCGCACCGGTCCGACGGCGTTGTGCTTGTGCATAACGGGATTATAGAAAATTACCTTTCCCTGAAGAAGAAGTTGATCGGGAAAGGCTATCAGTTCAGTTCGGAGACTGATACCGAGGTGCTCTGCCATCTCATTGCCGATTATGCAAAGGCGCGTCCGCTCGAAGAAGCGGTCAGGGAAGCACTGACAGAAGTGAGGGGAGCCTATGCGATTGCCGTGATCAAGGAAGACGAGCCGGGTAAGATTGTCGGCGTCAGAAAAGACAGCCCCCTTGTTGTCGGAGTGGGGGAGGGGGAATTCTTCGTGGCATCGGATGTGCCGGCGTTCCTTCACTACTCAAATAATGTCATATTCCTGAAAGACGGAGAGATGGCGGTGCTGACGAATGGCGATGTCACGATTACCGGGCTTGACGGTGTTCCGGCCCAAAAAGAAATAACGCGGATTTCATGGAGCCCGCTGATGGCCGAGAAGGATGGGTACCGGCATTTCATGCTGAAAGAGATATACGAACAGCCGAGGGCTGTTGCCGATACGTTGAGGGGGAGGTTCAATCCTGAAAGCGGTGACGTGAATCTTGAGGAGTTCGGTCTGAAGGAAGAGGAGCTGAAGTCGGTTGAAAAAATATTCATCGTCGCCTGCGGTACATCCTATCATGCGGGGCTTATCGGGAAATACATGATCGAAGGGCTTGCCAGGATTCCCGTTGAGGTCGATATTGCCTCCGAGTTCCGCTACCGGATGCCGATTATAAAGCCGGGAGACCTGATGATCGGGATAACACAGTCGGGGGAGACGGCAGATACCCTCGCCGCCCAGAGAGAGGCAAAAAGGCTTGGCGCACGGGTGCTCAGCATCTGTAATGTTGTCGGGAGCACCGCATCACGAGAGGCCGATGCGGTCTTTTATACCCATTCGGGGCCTGAAATCGGCGTGGCTTCCACAAAGGCCTTTACGACGCAGATTGCAGGACTCTACCTTTTCGCTGTTGGAGCCGCAAAGGCCAGGGGACGCATTACAGGAGATACGGCAAAAGAATTACTGAGCGAATTGCTCACGCTCCCCGGGAAGGTTGAGGAGGCATTGTCTTCAGACGAGCAGGTTAAGACGACAGCGAAGGGTTTTTTCAAAACAAGGGGATTTCTTTATCTCGGACGCGGGAGTAACTATCCTATTGCTCTCGAAGGCGCGCTGAAGTTAAAGGAGATATCGTATATTCATGCAGAGGGCTATGCCGCCGGCGAAATGAAGCACGGCCCGATCGCGCTGATAGACGAGGAGTTGCCGGTCGTAGTGATTGCGCCAAAGGATTCCCTGCATGAAAAGATAGCCTCGAATATTCAGGAGGTGAAGAGCAGGGGGGGAAAGATCATCCTTGTTACCGATTCCCCTGAAGACGATATGTGCAACTTTTCCGATACCTGTATTGTCGTGCCGAAGACGAATCAGTATCTTGCTACAGTGCTCATGGCTGTTCCCCTGCAACTGCTCGCCTATCATATCGGCGTGCTGCGCGGATGTGATGTGGATCAGCCGAGGAACCTTGCGAAGAGCGTTACGGTTGAATAATTGCGATTCGGGGTTTTGAATGCTTTGAGTTTTCCTTTGTTGAAATGCGGCTGGAATATAATCCGTTGCGGAAACTCAGAGAGCCCTGTTGACATAGATCCAGCATGGATTTAATGGAGTGAAATCTGTTAACATGAATATGTCAAAGGAGACGCTAATGCACGATTTAAATCCCCAGCAGAAGGAAGCCATGACCCATATCGATACCCCTTTGCTCATCTTCGCGGGTGCGGGGAGTGGAAAGACCAGGGTAATCGCTCATAAGTTCTCATACCTCACCAGGACGAAGAAATTTCCGCATGACTCCATTTTGACCGTGACCTTTACGAATAAAGCGGCAGACGAAATGAAAGAGCGGATCGGCGGGCTCATCGACAAAAGCATTCATTCCGCCTGGATCGGCACCTTTCATTCCCAGTGCAGCAGAATATTGCGCAAGGAGATCTCAGTCCTCGGGTACAGCAACGGTTTTTCGATTTACGACGATGATGACCAGTGCAATCTCGTCCGTCATATCCTGAAGGAATTCAAGATATACGAAGCCTTGTATAAGGGGATCGCGTCGCGTATCAGCCTGCTGAAATCTTCTCTGGTAGGCCCTGAGGAGTTCCTCTCTTCGGGGGATGGGTTCGGCTTTGACGAAAAACTGGCGAAGGTCTATGTGAGATACCAGGACGAACTCAAGAGGGGGAATGCGCTCGATTTTGATGATTTGATCATGCAGACGGTAAAAATCTTCAACAATAATCATAAGGTACTCGAAAAATATCAGGAGAAGTTCTCATACATCCTTGTCGATGAATTTCAGGATACCAATTGCGCTCAGTACCAACTTCTCAAGCTGCTCGCATCAGGCCATAAGAAGGTGTGTGTGGTGGGAGACGACGATCAGAGCATCTACCGGTTCAGGGGAGCAAATGTGCAGAATATCCTGGATTTTCAACATGACTTCCCCGGAACACGGGTCATTAAGCTGGAACAGAATTATCGTTCAACACAGAATATCCTGAATGTATCGGGGGCTGTTATTGAACGGAATGATAAACGGAGACAGAAAAAAATCTGGACAGACAAGGGTCCCGGTGAAAAAGTTAATTACTGCTGGTTCAGCACATATCAGGATGAAGCCACGTATATCGCCAAGGCCATCAAGGAGTACTATCTCAAGGGGAATTACTCTTATAGGGATTTCGGAGTCTTTTATCGCGTCAACCTGCAGTCGCGGGTGATTGAAGACGCGTTGCGGAATGAGGGGCTGCCATACCGCGTTGTAGGCGGAATCAGTTTCTATCAACGGAAGGAGATCAAGGACATCATCGCGTATATGCGCCTGTCGCTGAACCACGGAGACAATGTTAGTTTCAGGCGGATCGTCAATATCCCGCCTCGGGGCATCGGCGCATCGGTGCTCGGCAAGATCGAAAATGAAGCGAAGAAAAAGTCGTTGCCGCTCTTCGAGGCCTTAAAATTGTACCTGAAAAGCGATACCCTTCCGGCTGCCGCAAAAATCAAGCTGACGGAATTTGCCAGACTGATCGACGGTTTTTCATCCGCACGATACCGGTCTGCGGCGGATATGCTGAAGAATATCTATGAAAAGAGCGGCTACGCGGAAACCATCGAGGAGGAAAGGGCAAAACATATCGATGAGTTGATTGTATCCCTCGAAGGCAAAGATATAAAAACATTCCTTGATACGGTCTCGCTTCTGACGAATATGGATAACGGTCATGGGGGGGATAGTGTTTCCCTTATGACGTTACACAACGCCAAGGGGCTCGAATTTCCCGTGGTGTTTATTGCAGGACTTGAAGAGGGAGTGCTGCCATATTGTAAGGCGATGAACACTGAAGACGAGATATCGGAAGAACGCAGACTATTTTACGTTGGCATGACCCGCGCCAGGGAAATTTTGTGGCTGACGGGTTCCAGCAGACGAAGATTATACGCCAAGATGCAGGACCAGGAGCCTTCCCGGTTTCTGAAAGACATCCCGCGGGAATGCTGCCGCTGGGTGGAAAAAACTTCTGACCGCCATGTGATACGGCTTGCAGCTGTGCAGAAAAAGGTCCGCGCAGAACGGGCTTTCAATCCCTATGCGGCGGGGTGCAGGGTAAAACACCCTTCCTGGGGTATCGGCGTGGTGCGCGACTGTTACGGTGACGGAGATGATCTGAAAATAAAAGTGAATTTCCCGAATTTCGGCGTAAAAAAGCTCGCAGTCCGGTTTGCAAATCTGGAAAAGATATAACCTGCCGTCATGAAGATAAACAAAACAGAGATCGAACACATTGCAATGCTGGCGCGGCTGTCTCTGTCTGAAGAAGAAAAGGACCTGTTTGGTTCACAGCTCGGCAGTATCCTCGACTACATGGAACAATTGAACGGGCTTGATACTGAAGGGATTGAACCGACATCCCACGTTCTTTCGATACAGAACGTAATGAGGGAAGACATCCCGGCGGCTTCATTGCCGAGGGCGGAAGCGCTTATGAACGCCCCATCCTGCACAGAACAGTTCTTTCGTGTGCCGAAGATCATAGAATAGGAAAGAAGAGGAAGAACCATGCTACGCTGTATGTTAAGGGCCAAGATACATGTTGCAACGGTCACCGGGGCCAACCTCGCATATGAGGGGAGTATCAGCATCGACGAAACCTTACTCAGGAAAGCGGACATACTGCCCTATGAACAGGTG
>Ga0315283_10005954_pt1 | contig 10813 bp, 9 predicted proteins | sample YL17G09_0_MG_FD_204541 | JGI IMG/M metagenome (GOLD analysis project Ga0315283, IMG submission 204541) | Sediment microbial communities from Yellowstone Lake, YNP, Wyoming, USA - YL17G09_0 | ecosystem: Environmental > Aquatic > Freshwater > Lake > Sediment | place: USA: Wyoming | collected...
TGCAGGATCCTGCTTTTTTTTTCGGATTCCATCATGGATTATTTTTTCCTTGCAGGGGATGGCACTATTTAAATAGAATAGAGCTGCCTTTCTTCTTACCGCCAAGGATGGCGGAAAAGAAGTTCCCCTTATCCATTGGGCCCTTGCCGGTCAACCGGGGAAAACGACCTTCTCTATTTAGGGTTATCGGAATAACCGGAGTTTTTATTACTAAAAAAACCCGGTCAGGCACAAAATCTTTTTATCCGGGGATAACCCCCGGCAGCCAATCAGGACATGCCGGAAACCGGATGATAAAAAAAATCAGCGCCACCAATCTCACCCTGGGCATGGTGGTAACCCAACTGGACCGGTCCTGGTTGGACACCCCCTTCTTTTTTCATAAAGTACTCATCAAATCTCCCCAACAGCTATCCCAATTGAGGGCTTACTGCCGTTACGTCTATATTGATACGGAAAAGGGGAAAGACACCGACCATTCACTCCCGATGAAGGAGGTGGACCCGGGTATGCTTCAGCAGATCCTGGAGAAAAAGGGGCCGACCGTCTCCCCCTCTTTCTCCGATCAGGTTCCATCAGCCGAAGAATTTACCATAGCCCGTGAGGTTCACCACCAGGCCAAACAGGTGGTGGATCAGATTCTGGAAGACGCCCGTCTGGGAAAAAGCATTGATTCTTTAGGGGCCAAAGAAGCCGTGGAGAATATTGTTGATAGCGTGATCCGCAATCGGGATGCCCTGGTCTGCTTAGCCCAAATTAAGAACAAGGATGAATATACCGCCCTGCATTCTTTACATGTCAGCATCCTGTCGGTGGCTTTTGGCCGGGGATTGAGCCTGCCCCGTGAGGCCCTCCAGATTTTGGGGATCGGGGGATTGCTTCATGATATCGGCAAGATGAAGATTCCCCTGGAAATCTTAAATAAACCCGCCCGACTGACCGACGGGGAGTTTCATCAGATAAAAAATCATGTTCGCTATGGAACTGAGATTTTAGGTCGCATCCCCCACTTCTCCCCCAAGGGTGTCCAGATGGTCGGCCAGCATCACGAACGCTATGGGGGCCATGGGTATCTCAAGGGGCTTCGAGGAGAACAGTTGAGTCTTTTCGGACAAATAGCGACGATTGTGGACGTTTACGATGCTATCACCAGTGATCGGGTGTATCGAAGAGGGGTCCTGCCCCATGAGGCGGTAAAGCGCATGTTCGAATGGAGTCCCCGGGATTTTGACCGGAGTTTGATAGAAAATTTCATCAAGTGTTTCGGAATTTACCCGGTCGGCAGCCTGGTGGAGATCAACCAATCGGAAGTGGGCCTCGTGGTGGCGGCCAACAGGGAAAAAGCGCTCCAGCCCAACGTGCTGCTGCTGAAAAAGGGAGGGGAGAACTATCTTCCAGCCCGGATGGTGCAATTGAGCGAAAAAGACCCCTCCACCCAACAGGACCTCTGGAAAATTACCAACGTCCTGGACCCCATCCAGGAAGGGGTTTCCATAAAACCCTACCTTTTGGCATAAACATTGCTTATTAAGTCCTGTCATGATCCCAAAAATCTCTTCCTGGGAATCCAATTTATGGGTTGACCGCCCTTGGGAAAAGGCCCTGAGTCTAAACCCTTCCCAACCTGTCGGGCAGGGGAGTCCTAATTCTTCGGTGGATAGTTTCTTTCTGGCCTTTTTATTTCAAATGATTGAAAAAATTTTGGCGGAGGCCAGGATAGAACCCGGCAGCACCGCCATTCCGCCTCCCTTTCCTCTGGAAGCTGTTCCCGTGCAAATCCCGGAAACGGAAAAACCTGCGGACAGTAGCTGCGAACGGCAGGGGGAGTCAAAACCCAAGACCAAGGGACAAGATTTTGACTGCCCGATCAGTGAAGCCGCCGCCAAATACGATTTGGATCCGGCCCTGATCCGGGCGGTCATACAAGTGGAAAGTAACCGTAATCCTGGGGCGGTTTCCCCGGCGGGGGCCCAAGGCCTGATGCAATTGATGCCTAAAACGGCAGCCGAGATGGGCCTGACCAATCCTTTTGATCCAGCACAGAATATTGAAGGGGGATCCCGTTACCTGCGGCAATTGCTGAACCGCTATCAAGGGAACCGGCGATTGGCCTTGGCCGCCTATAATTGGGGAATGGGGAATCTGGAAAAACGTCCGGAGGCCCTGCCGAAAGAAACACAACACTACATCTTAAAGGTGGAAAAGGCTTATACCGAAATTTTGAACAGGGCCTAGCCATCTCAACGGGAAAAGGAAAATTAATCGGCCGCCTTGCGAATAAAGGTCGGGACCTCTAACTCCTCTTCATCAAAATAAAATTCCGCCGGTTTGGCCGGACGGCGTGGTCCAACCCGATCGAGAACTTTGCCTGAGCGAATGAAAGTGGGCTTTTCCAAGTCTTCCGAGCGCTCTTTATTGGAGTCCTGGATAGGCGGCCGAAACTTATCCAATTCGAGTGGAACCCGGTCTTCCCGAGAGTTGATTCCCGTGGCAATAACGGTAATGCGCAGTTCATCTCCCATGGAGTCATCAATGGCCGTCCCCCAGATGATGTTGGCATCCTCGTGGACCTCCTTTTGAATGAGACTGGAAGCCTCATTGACTTCTTCAAAACCCAGGTTGGAACTGGCGGTGATGTTCATCAGGACGGCCCGGGCGCCGGAGATAGTAATATCCTCCAAAAGGGGACTGGAAATAGCCTTCTGGGCGGCTTCCATAGCCCGATTTTCTCCGCTGGCCACGCCCGTCCCCATGAGCGCGATCCCCATTTCGGCCATGATGGTCCGGACATCGGCAAAATCCAGATTGATCAAACCAGGGACCGTAATCAGGTCGGATATCCCCTTGACCGCGTACAGTAGAACATCATCGGCTTTCTTAAGCATTTCCAGAAAAGAGGCCTTTTTGGTGGCCAGGGAAATCAAGCGGTCATTGGGGATGGTGATCAGGGTGTCCACCGAGTTTCGCAGCTCCCGAATGCCTTCCTCGGATTGTTTGAGGCGACGCTGGCCCTCAAAATGAAAGGGCTTGGTAACGACCGCCACAGTCAGGGCTCCCAGTTCCCTGCTGATCTTAGCGATAATCGGGGCCCCGCCGGTGCCGGTTCCCCCGCCCATGCCGGCGGTGATGAAGACCATATGGCTCCCCGCCAGTTCTTCCCGAATTTTATCCGTGTCTTCCAGGGTGGCATTTCGCCCCATTTCGGGGTTGGCCCCGGCCCCCAATCCGCCGGTCAGATTGGCCCCCAATTGAATTTGAACCGTCGCCAGGGAAGAGGTTAAGGATTGAATGTCGGTATTGGCGGCAATAAAATCCACCCCTTTCAGGTCGGACTGAATCATGTTGTTCACGGCATTGGTCCCACCGCCCCCTATGCCGATGACCCGAATTTTGGCTTTTTGAATCGGCCTTGCCTCCATTTCGACCAGTTCGATTTTCATCCCTGCTCCTCCCTCTCGTTGATGTTTATTATATTTATCCAAAACCGGGTTATCGGTCAAACATTATTTTATAATCAGACCATCTCTTTAATCCAGCGCTTCATCCGTTCCATGACCCGGTAGAAGATGTTTTGATCGCGAATACGAAATTTCTTGCGGGGCATGGACCGGGCCCCATAGAGGGTAAGTCCCACCGCCGTAGCATACATGGGATTATTCACCACATCGGTGATGCCGCCGATTCCCTGAGGATAACCCCGACGGCAGGGAAGATTAAAAATTTGTTCGCCCAATTCCGGGAGGCCTTCCATCAGTGAGGATCCCCCGGTGATCACTACCCCGGAAGCGATCAAATCCCCGAATCCGGAACGTAGAATTTCCCGGTTAACCAACGTAAAAATTTCTTCCACCCGGGGTTCCAGAATCTCCCCTAAAATCTGCCGGGAGATCATCCGCGGTTTTCGGCCACCCACGCTGGGAACTTCCAGAGTTTCGTCCTTGTTAATCATCGAGCTTAGGCCACAGCCGTGCATTTTTTTGATCCGTTCGGCGGCCTGGTGGGGCGTCCGCAGCCCCACCGCGATATCATTGGTCAGGTTATGGCCCCCCAAGGGTAAAATAGCGGTGTGCTTGATACTGGTATTCGAAAAAATGGCCAGATCCGTGGTCCCGCCGCCGAAATCGATCAAAGCCACTCCCAGTTCTTTCTCTTCGGGTGAAAGCACCGTCTCGCTGGAGGCAACGGATTCCAGCACAATGTCGCAAACGTCCAATCCAGCCTTGTTGGCGCAGCGAATGATGTTCTGGGCCGAGGTGACCGCCCCGGTGATGATATGGACTTTGACTTCCAGGCGCACGCCGGCCATTCCCAGCGGGTCTTGGATCCCGTCCTGATCATCGACGATGAATTCCTGGGGCAGGACATGGATGACTTCCCGATCCAAAGGGATGGCAATGGCCTTGGCGGCCTCGATCACCCGTTCGATATCTCCCCGGGTAACTTCCCGGCTTTTGACGGCGATCACCCCGTGACTGTTGAAGCCCTTGATATGGCCTCCCGCAATCCCGGCATAGACCGAGGTGATTTCGCAGCCGGCCATGAGTTCCGCCTCTTCCACGGCCTTTTTGATGGAATTGACCGTACTTTCAATGTTGACCACCACGCCTTTGCGCAGTCCCACGGAGGGATGGGTCCCCATGCCAATAATATCCACCCCTCCGGCGGAGACCTCTCCCACCACGGCGCAAATTTTGGTCGTTCCGATATCCAGCCCGACCACCAGATTGGATTCCATCAAGCGTTCACCTCCTTTCCCTTAGCTCTGCTCGGCGGCACGTTTTTCAAAGTAGTTATCCTTTTTTCCCACCCGAAGAGGTTCGCAGGCCATGAACGATGATCCGTTGGCCGTATTGCAAGGAGATGCCCCGAAGATTGGTAAGATCCGGGCGTTTCTGCAAGCTCAGCCAGACCTTTTCCAGGCGGGCCATCTTCGTTTTAAAGTCATGGCGGCCCAAGGTGATCCGAATCCCATAATCCAGCGTGTAGAGGGAGTAGCCGCATTCCGGATCATAATGAATCTCCGAAAGCTTGTCGGGATAAAGCGGGTCTCCTCCCTGTGACAGCAACGTGGTCAAGGTGGAAATCTCTTGAAGGACGTTAGCGGCCAATTGGCCGTTTTCCTGCCAGTCCCCTTTTTGCAGACCCGTTAATACCGGCAGGGTGAACCCCTCCCGACGTTCGACCTTTTTAAAAGCCAATCCCTCCCGGTCCAGGAAATAGAGGCCCCCATTCACCAGCACCAGGCTTAACGGCTGCCGCTCCTGAACGGAGACCAGGAGCTTATTGGGCAACTCGCGGCGCAACTGCACCGATTTGACCCAGGGGATGGCCTCCATCTTTTTTTTGACGTCGCTCAGGTTCAGGGAAAGGACATTCAGCTTATCCTCCAACCCCCCTTTTTGCAACAATTCGACCTGAGAAACTTGTTTATTTCCCTGGAAGTTAACGTCCTCCAACCGGAAAAAAGGCGTCGACAAGGCGACCAAATATCCGACCAGGAGGGTAATACTCAACCCGACCAGGATCATGACGATAATCGATCCAATCCAAAAGTGGCGGCCCAGTCGTTGAAACCAGTTAGCCTCGCCCTCTTTCAGCGGCCGATGGAAACCATTCCGATCGGCGACCCCCAGCTTGGTTTTCCCCAGATACATGTTTTTCTCCCGTTCTTGATAACCTCGCAAAAAGTCAAGAGACGACTTTCTGCTCGGCGCTTATTCGCGCTTGGGCTGTTGACGGACTTTTTGCGAGTCCGTCATTTTTGAACGACCTTCGGAACCCCGCTGCGAGGATTTAAGGAACAACCCCAGAACCGCACTTCCGGTTCCAGGAGGATCCCGCTATGGCGTTGTACCCGCTGACGGATGACCCGCATCAGGCGGAGTACGTCCCGGGCCCGAGCCTGACCGCGATTGACGATAAAGTTGGCGTGTCTCCAAGAGACCTGCGCTTCCCCTTGCTGTCGCCCTTTTAAACCGGCGGCTTCAATCAGCCGTCCGGCATACTCTCCCGGGGGATTTTTGAACACCGAACCGCAACTGGAATATTGCCAGGGTTGAGCGGCCCTTCTTTTTTTGACCAGCGTGCGCATCTCCCGGGCGATCTCCTCCCGGTTCCCAGGGGCTACCTTCAAAAGACCGGAGACAATCACTTCCCCGGGATTGAGGGTCAGACGGCGATAACCAAAATCCAACGCTTTGCGGGACCGTTTTATGACCTGACCATGGGAATCGATAATGTTCAGCGAACGGGTCAGGTCCTTGATTTCGCGCCCCTGACTGCCGGCATTCAGGGCCCAGGCCCCGCCCAGAGAACCGGGAATCCCGACCAAGAATTCCAAACCGGCCAGAGACTGTTTAACCCCGTAACGGATCACGGCGGAAAGGGGGGTCCCGGCCCCGATCTCGAGGGAAAGTACGCGGCCCGAGCGTTTCCGGGGTTTAATCCAGTTTAGAAAAGGGGTCAAATGAATCACGATTCCTCGAACTCCACGGTCCCCCACCAGGATATTGCTCCCGGCGCCCAAAAAATGGCAGGGCAGTCGGTAATCACGGCCGACAGCCAGGAGCTGTTGCACCTCAATCGCCTCTTTGGGCGCCACCAGCCAATCCGCTTTCCCCCCGATTTTCCAGGTGGTCAGCGGGGCCAATGGTTCCCTGATTTTAACCCGCCCAGGGCAGAGGGCTTCAAGAATTTGCTGAACCTGCCGTCTTGGAGACAAGTTCTTCTCCTATCTTCCAAACATCTCCGGCGCCCAGGGTCACCAGAATATCGCCCGGCCTTAACTGGTTTTGAAGGACCCCCAGCGCCTCTCCGGCCTGGGAGAAAAAAGCTGTTTCCTTTTGGCCTTTGGCCCTAATTCCTTCCAGGAGCTTTTCCGAGGTCACTCCTTCGATCGGGTCTTCTCCGGCCCCATAGATGGGCAACAGCAACAGTTGGTCCGCCTGGTAAAAGGCCGTGGTGAATTCTTCTCGCAGCGCCCGGGTGCGGGAATAGCGATGGGGTTGAAACAACACCACCAGGCGCCGGTCGGGCCAACACCCGCGGATGGCGTTGAGGGTGGCCCGAATCTCCGTAGGGTGATGGCCGTAATCATCCAGCACCGTGGCCCCTCCGTACTCGCCTTTAATTTGAAAGCGCCTTTGCACCCCGCCTAAGTGTTCAAAGGCCTCCTGGATCAGGTTAAAGGGGATTTCCAATTCAAAGCCGGCAGCGATGGCGGCCAGGGAATTATACACGTTGTGCAGCCCCGGAAGCTTGAAACGAAGTTCGCCCCATTCTCTTCCCTGGGCGAACAGCCGGTAATGGGTGACCAGCCCCTCTTGTCGAACGTCCCGGGCCTGGAAATCGGCCTGGGCCGTCAATCCGTACGTTCGATACCGTTTTTTCAATTCCGGGATCAGAGAGGGCAGGTAAGGATCATCCAGGCAGAGAATGGCCAGGCCGTAGAAGGGCAGACGGTTCAAAAAGGCCAAAAAAGTCTCCTGGATATGCTGCAGGTCCCGATAAAAATCCAGATGCTCCAGATCAAGGTTGGTGACCAGGGCGATGCTGGGGGTCAAGTGGAGGAACGACCCATCGCTCTCGTCGGCCTCGGCCACTAAAAAAGGGCCCTGGCCCAAGCGAGCGTTGGTCCCCCAGATGTCCAGCCGCCCGCCGATGACCACGGTCGGATCCAACCCTCCCTTGGCCAAAACAGCGGCCACCATGGAGGTGGTGGTGGTCTTGCCGTGGGCCCCGGCCACGGCAATGCCGTATTTCAAACGCATCAGTTCGGCCAGCATTTCGGCTCGGGGAATAACCGGTAGCAGGGCTTGGCGGGCAGCGATGACCTCGGGATTGTCGGGCCGTACCGCCGAAGAGGTGACAATCACTTCGGCCCCCTGGATTTGCTCCGGGCGGTGGTCATAATAGATCCGGCCGCCCAGAGAGGCCAGCCTGCGGGTGATCTCGGTTTCTTTCCGGTCTGATCCGCTGACCCGGTAGCCTAAATTAAGGAGCACCTCGGCTATCCCACTCATGCCGATGCCCCCGATGCCGATAAAGTGAATATGCTGAAAACGGGGATAGGGTTTATGGCCCATTAATTCCACCGGCCTTTCCGGACTAACTGGGTACAGTTTTCAACAATTTCCTCCGCCGCCTGCCAGCGGCCCAAGGTTTTCGCCTGGGCGGCCAGATCGGCCCGATGGCCGGGGTCGTTTCGCCACTTTTGGATAACCGCGGCTAATCCGGCGCCCGTGAGTTCCTTTTCTGGAATCATCTCGGCCGCACCTCGCTCAACCAGAGAACGGGCGTTTTCTTCCTGGTGGTTGTTGGTGGCGAAAGGGAAGGGGATCAAGAGGCTCGCCTTGCCCAGAGCCGTTATTTCGGCCAGGGTAGTGGCCCCGGAACGGCAAATCAACATATCGGCCTGAGCGTAGGCCCAAATCATATCGGAAATAAAAGCCAGGACCTGATGGTGAAATCCCTTTTCCAGATAAGCCTGCCGGACCCAATCTTCATCCTTTGTGCCAGTTTGATGGATAAATGACAAGTCCTTTTTGAGTTCCTCCAAAAAGTCCAGGGCTTCGGTGACCAATTGGTTAAGCCGGTGGGCGCCCTGACTCCCTCCCAGCACCAAAATGGTCAGGGAGGCTTGGGGGGTGGGGGACTCTTCCAGGACTCGTTTCAGTTCCCGGCGGACCGGGTTACCGGTCCATAACGATTTCCGGGCGGGAAAAAACTCCCGGCTTTTTTCGAAGGAATAGAAAACCCGATCCACCAGCAAGGCCAATATCCGGTTGGTCAGGCCGGGGATCGAATTCTGCTCCTGAATGGCCGTGGGGATCCTTTTCAACCGGCCGGCCAGGACCACCGGTCCGGAAACGTAGCCCCCTACCCCGATGACCAGGTGGGGTTGGAACTCCCGGAGGATCCGGCAGGACTGTTTCAACGCTCCGGGGAGCTTAAACCAGGCCTTCATTTGCCCGGTCAGTCCGCGGCCTTTAATCCCCTCGGCCTCGATGGCTTGAGAAGGGAATCCCCGGGCGGCCAATACTTCCTGGTCGATGGCCCGACGGGTACTGATAAAACGAACCTGGTTTTCAGGATCTTGGGCCATAAAGGTTTCGGCGATGGCAATCCCCGGGAATAAATGGCCCCCGGTTCCGCCTCCGGCGATCAGGACCTTCATGCGCCTTCCTCCTGGCTTTGGGCGGAGATATTCATCAGGATGCCCACGCAGATCAGGTTGAGAAGCAAGGAGGTCCCGCCGTAACTGATGAAGGGCAGGGTCAAGCCCTTGGTGGGCAGCAATCCCATGACCACCAGCATGTTGATGAAAGCCTGCAGACCGATAATGACCGTAATCCCCACCGTCAGGTAGATCCCAAAGAGGTCTTTTTTCCGGAGGGCCAGCAGGAGACAGCGGACCATAAAGAACAGGAAGAGCGCGGCCACTATCGAGACTCCGAGGAAACCCAATTCCTCCCCCAAAATGGAAAAAATGAAATCCGTATGGGGTTCCGGCAGATAAAAAAGCTTCTGATGGCTCTCCCCCAATCCCTGGCCGGTCAACCCGCCGGCCCCAAAGGCATAAAAAGAATGGATCAGATGAAATCCCGAACCCAAAGGGTCTCCCCAGGGATTGAGATAGGACAACACCCGCAGCCGCCGATAGGGGACCCGCCAGACCAAAAAATAAGCCAGCGGGATCAGAGGGACCAGGGACAAGAGCAGGTGCTTCAGCCTAACCCCGCCCACAAACAAAAGCACCCCCGTGAGCAGCAGGATGCTGATGGCCATGCCCAGGTCCGGTTCGGCTAAGACCAGGACCATAAAAATCAGGACCACCCCTACATGAAATAGATAGCCTTGGGATAAGGTCTTCATGACCGCCCGTTTTTTGGTCATGGAATAAGCCAGAAAAATCACCAGTACCAGCTTGGAAAACTCGGCCGGCTGGAAAGAGACGCCGCCCAAACGAAACCAGCGGGAAGCACCCCCCACCCGGGAACCGATTCCCGGAATCAAAACTAAAATCAGGGTGAGTAAACTGGCTCCCATGGCCCAATAGACCCAACGCTGATAAACCTGATACGGGATATAGCGAAAGAGCATCAGGGCGAAGAACCCGAAGAGGGCAAAGGCCGCCTGTTTCTGGGCGAAATAAAAACTGTTCTGGTAGCGTTCCGCCGCCAGGCGGGAACTGGCGCTGTAGACCATAACAATGCCGACCAGCACCAGCAGGACCGTCAGCCCCAACCAGACAGAATTGAGGCTTCGGCCTTTCTGGGGCGTCGTTTCGGATTCAGCGCCCGGAGAGGCGGTCATCCCTCCCCCCGCCAGAGGGAGTATGGCTTTTTCTTCTAAAGGTTGACTGAAATTATTCACTTGTAGTATTAAATCCCATCGGCAACGCCTTTTATTCCCCTGCTAACGCTTTCACCGCCTGTTGAAAGACCTCGCCCCGCTGAGCGTAATCCCTAAACATGTCAAAGCTGGAACACCCGGGGGAGAGGAGGACCACGTCTCCCGGTTCCCCCTGCCTGAAGGACCAGAAAACCGCCGTTTCCAGGGAATCGGCCAACTCGGTCGGAGTCAGATCGCCCAACTGTTCCCGCATCTTTTCCCGGGCCTCCCCGATCAAGATTAGGGCTTTGACTTTTTCCCGGACCAGCCCCTTTAAGGGTCCGTAATCGCCCCCCTTGTCGCGGCCTCCGGCAATCAGGATCACCGGCCGGGAAAAACCTTCCAGGGCCTTCACCACGGCCCCCACGTTGGTCCCCTTGGAGTCATCGAAGAATTGAATTCCCCGGACCTCGGCCACCCA
>Ga0315283_10005955_pt1 | contig 10812 bp, 8 predicted proteins | sample YL17G09_0_MG_FD_204541 | JGI IMG/M metagenome (GOLD analysis project Ga0315283, IMG submission 204541) | Sediment microbial communities from Yellowstone Lake, YNP, Wyoming, USA - YL17G09_0 | ecosystem: Environmental > Aquatic > Freshwater > Lake > Sediment | place: USA: Wyoming | collected...
AATTGCCCGATACGGATGGTACTATCCAATCGCTTTCTTCGCTTCGCGGCAACTATGTGCTGATCCTCTTCTGGGCTTCCTGGTCGAGCCAAAGTCTTGAAGCAGTCAGGGAATTGTCAGGGTGGAATAAAAAATTCGGGGACAAAGCACTGGAATGTTATCAGGTTTCACTTGACCGCACGAAGGAATCGTGGATTCAAAGCATTGAATCAGAAAAGGCCACAGGAATCAACGTTTCAGATTTAAAATACTGGGATTCGCCTGTGGTTGATCAATACCAGATCACCAAACTGCCGGTGATGTATTTGCTTGATAAAGAAGGAAAGATCATTGACAAGAATTTCAGTATCAATGACCTGCCGGAATTGCTTTCCGGTTTTACGGACAATAAAGAATACCGGATACCAAATCCCAACCGGTAAACAATTCAGAAATTTAATCCATCAGCAACATGAGAAAAACAATATTGGTATTTTGCATTCTTGGTTTGGCAGCTTGTAACAAAGACAGGGTGAAGATCACCGGAAGTATTTCAAACGGAGAGGGCATCCTTCTGCACTTCGATGAGGTTGATGTTTACAATACAATTCCGGCCGACTCTGTTGTTCTGACCGGGAATGGAAAATTCAGCTTCAAATTCAATACCAGTGAACCATGTTTTTATCAGCTCAGGCTTTCGGAGAATAAGATCATTGTTTTATTCCCTGAGCCGGGACAGCATATCCGGCTGACTGCTGATGCATCAAACCTGATTCCTTCCGTAACGGTTGAAGGATCACATGCAACGGAGCAGGTAACCAAACTTGTGAAAAGGCTTAATGAAACAAAGATTAAACTTGATTCCATTACGCGCGCATACAACATGGCTGAGGCCGACACTGTAAGGATACAACTGGACAAGGCTTACCAGGATATATTGGAGGCCCATCGGAAGTTTTCAATCGCCTTTATCCTTACCCACTATAATTCCCTTGCGAGCCTTTATGCACTATACCAGCAGTACTTGCCCGGATCATATATCTTTTACAAGGGTACGGATATGCAGTTTTTCAGAATTGTTTCCGATTCCCTTAACAAATACTACCCCAATTCAAAGCATGTGAAAGCCCTTATTGCTTATACCGACAACATGATTGGGAAGTATAAATCCCAAACAATCCTGCAACGTGCGCAGGATACCCAAGCATCGCTTCCTGATGTGGCACTGCCCGATATGAAAGGTGATACGGTTGATCTGAAGTCGCTCAAGGGAAAAGTGGTGTTGCTTTCGTTCTGGGCTACCTATTGTGAAACCTGTGTACAGCAGAACCTTGAACTAAAGAAGATATACAACCAATTCAAAAACAAGGGATTTGAGGTTATGCAGGTTTCTTTTGACAACAATGAAGAAACCTGGAAACAGGCTATACGGTATGATGAATTGCCCTGGATCAATGTGATCGATATAATGTATCCGAACTCGGTGGTTGCGGGAAATTATAATATTACAGGAATCCCTGCAAATTATCTGATCGGAAGGGACAATGTCTCAATCATCGGGAAAAATCTCACGCCGGCACAGTTGAAAGATAAGCTGCAGGATATTCAACCCTAAAAAGTCGCGTATTGGAGTCACATCGCAACATCTATTTTATTTCGGATGTTCACCTGGGGTTATACCCTCCTGAACAAAGTGCCCGCAGGGAACGCATCCTTGTAGAATGGCTTGATACAATAACCAATGATGCATCGGAACTTTACCTGCTGGGTGATATTTTCGATTTCTGGCATGAGTACAAACATGTTGTACCCCGCGGCCATACGAGGTTCATTGGCAAACTTGCCGAAATGGCCGATAGGGGAATAAAGCTGCATTATTTTACAGGCAACCACGATATCTGGGTATATGACTACCTGCCGTCCGAAATAGGATTAACCCTCTACAGGCAGCCTGTTAAAAGAGAAATGGACGGGAAAAGGTTTTTCATAGGACACGGGGACGGCATTGGTCCCGGTGACCAGCGTTACAAACTCATGAAATGGGGTTTTACCAACAAGGTATTGCAGTGGATGTTTGCCCGTATTCATCCCAATGCATCCATGGCTTTCGGAAAAAGATGGTCAAAAGGCAGCCGTTATGCGAAGGGCATTGTGGCTGAATCCTACCGTGGAGACAATCAGGAATTTCAGGTTGTATTTGCGAGCCAGACACTCAAACATGAACATTTCGACTATTTTATTTTCGGGCACCGGCACATTCCGTTTGTAATAAACCTTAAGTCAGGCAGCAAGGTGGTTAACCTGGGCGACTGGATATCGCATTTTACCTATGCGGTGTGGGACGGCAGCGAATTGTTGCTGAAATCTATTTATCCTGAAAAGGACAAGGATATACTGAGGAAGTAAGGTGGTGATTGGTGGCAATAATGGTAGGGGAAAGTCGCGACTTTCCCCTGCAAAAATAATATTATCACAATAAAAAAACCCGGTTTCATTGAAACCGGGTTTTTAATTTTGTAAAGATGGTAACTATATCAGTGATGTGGCCAACGTTACGCCAACAACCACAATGGATACCATGCTCATCAGTTTGATAAGGATGTTGAGGGAAGGGCCGGAAGTATCCTTGAAAGGATCACCCACGGTGTCGCCTGTAACAGCAGCTTTGTGCGCATCACTGCCCTTGCCGCCATAATTTCCTTCTTCAATGAATTTCTTGGCATTGTCCCAGGCACCGCCGGCATTGGCCATGAAAATGGCAAGAATGAATCCGGTGGAGGTACTGCCGATCAGCAATCCCATTACACCGGCAACACCAAAGATGATACCGACTGCTACCGGAATTAAAATTGCCAGCAATGAGGGGAAAAGCATTTCCCGTTGCGCACCCTTGGTGGAAATGGCCACACAACTTGCATAATCGGGTTCTGCCTTGCCTTCGAGGATACCCTTGATTTCACGGAACTGGCGGCGGACTTCATCCACCATGGCCTGTGCGGCGCGGCCAACGGCGTTCATTGTTAAACCACAGAAAAGGAAAGCAGCCATGGAACCAATAAAGGCACCAACCAGCACCCTCGGGTTCATCAGGTCAACATGGAAGTAACTCATGATATCCTGAATACCTGCATTGTGAATTTCTATGCCTGTAGCGGACTGAAAAGCAGCCGCTTTTTCAGGCAACCTGGCCAGACCCACCTTGATTTCCTCTACATAAGAGGCCAGCAGGGCAAGGGCAGTAAGTGCAGCCGAACCAATGGCAAAACCTTTGCCAGTGGCAGCAGTAGTGTTGCCTAATGAATCGAGGGCATCCGTGCGTTTGCGGACTTCAGGGCCCAGGTGGCTCATTTCAGCGTTGCCACCGGCATTGTCGGCAATAGGACCGTAAGCATCAGTAGCCAGGGTTATACCAAGGGTTGAAAGCATCCCCACAGCGGCAATACCAATGCCATAAAGACCCATGCTGATGTTGACAAAAGTAAAGTTGGCAGCAAATAAAAATGCCAGAATAATGGCCGTAGATACAATTAACACCGGAATGGCTGTGGAGGTCATCCCGGTACCGATACCACTGATGATAACGGTGGCAGGACCTGTTTTTGAGGCAGATGCTATAGACTGGGTGGGTTTATAGCCCGAAGAAGTATAATATTCGGTGATTTTCCCAATACCGATACCGGCAACAAGTCCCACGATCATGGAACCCCAGATTCCAACGAAATTTGGAATATCAAGTACCCAGAGAATCAGAAAGGCAAAAACGGCAATAAAGAAAGAACTCACGTTCACACCGCGTCCGAGGGCAGCCAGAAGCTGCTTCTGCGAAGCGCCTTCTTTGGTGCGTACGAGGAAGATGCCGAGGATTGACAAAACAATACCCACGGCTGCAATTAGCATGGGCGCAATCACTGCATTGAACTGGGTGATGCTGGCATCAAAGCCGTTATATCCGGCAGCAACGATGGCGGTAGCGGTGAAGCCCGTTGCTCCGAGCGCTGCGGTGGAAAGAATCGCGCCGCAGTAGGATTCATATAGGTCAGCGCCCATGCCGGCTACATCACCCACGTTATCACCCACATTGTCAGCAATGGTGGCAGGATTGCGGGGGTCGTCCTCGGGGATGCCGGCTTCAACCTTGCCAACGAGGTCAGCACCTACATCAGCCGCTTTGGTGAAAATACCGCCGCCCACGCGTGCAAACAAAGCCTGGGTGGAAGCACCCATACCGAAGGTAAGGGTGGTGGTGGTAATGATGATAAGTTTCATGGAAGGATCACTGGCAATTGCAGCGTTTGTGGTGGTATCCAATGCACCGATCACATAGTTCAGTGCATAAAACCATATTGAAATATCAAGCAATCCAAGTCCTACAACAACCAAACCCATAACAGCGCCGGAACGGAAAGCAATCCTGAGGCCATGATTCAATGATTTCTGCGCTGCATTGGCGGTACGTGCGGATGCATATGTAGCCGTTTTCATACCAAAGAAACCCGAAAGGCCGCTGAAGAAACCGCCTGTTATAAAGGCAAACGGTACCCAGGGATTCTGAATCTTCAGCACATACGCCAATATGGCAAAAATAATGGTAAGAATAACGAATACAATACCAACAACCTTGTACTGTTGTCTCAGATAGGCCATCGCGCCCTGCCGCACATAAAGCGCGATCTTTTTCATCATATCGGTGCCTTCATCCTCTTTCATCATTTGCTTAAAGAAGTAATAAGCAAATCCCAGGGCCAGAATTGAACCGCACGGAACTAACCAGAATAAATTATTCAACATAGGTCAAATTGCTTTTTTAGTTAATAAAAGAAAAATAAATTAAAATCAATTGATTTACAAATAAATACACGTAATATTTATAAAAATTCCGGCATAAAGATAAGAATTTAACTATAAGATATTTCTCATCGTTATAAATTTATTTGGCAGGTCGTCAATACTGTTGTGGCCATTTTATTGAAAGCCTTTGCTTAATTCTTTTTATATTTATCAAAAAATTTTAACCCATGAAATCAATCTTCATATTTTTTTTGTTTGTGGCAGTTGCCCCGGGCCTGTTTGCCCAGGCACAGAAAAATCCTGAAAGCACTGAACTGTATCAACCTGTTCCGGCAAAGGTAACACCGGGCGAAGGTACAATGGCACCATCGGATGCCATTGTGCTGTTTGACGGTACCAATCTTAACGAATGGACCAATCAGAAAGGCGAACCTGCCGGTTGGACGGTGGCCGACGGTTGCATGACCGTAAAACCGGGAACCGGAATTATCCTGACAAAACGTGGATTCGGAGATTGCCAGCTCCATATCGAATGGCGTTCACCGGCTGAAGTGAAGGGCGAGGGCCAGGGCCGCGGGAATAGCGGCATATTTCTCCAGAACAGGTATGAACTGCAGGTGCTCGATAGCTATGAAAGCAAAACCTACAGCAACGGTCAGGCAGGTTCCATCTACAAGCAAAGTATTCCCCTTGTCAATGCGTGTAAAAAACCAGGTGAATGGCAGGTTTACGATATAATCTATATGGCACCCCGCTTCAGCGAAAACGGTCGCGTTGCGGTTCCCGCACGTATCACGGTATTGCATAATGGTGTGCTGATACAGAATAATGTGGAGATCCGTGGTACCACACCTTATATCGGACTTCCCGAATACATTGCCCATGGCATGAAAGAACCTATTTCACTGCAGGACCATGGTAACCTGGTATCTTACAGGAATATCTGGATCAGGGAGTTGTAAGAGAGAAGTATTCAGTATTCGGTAATCAGTAATCGGTAACACCGAATACCGAATACCGATTACCGTTTACTTTTATGGTAAATACTTTTCCATCTCCTCCAAAGGCACATACGGCATTCCCGGTTCAAAGTATTTCCACAGCAGGGCCGAAATCTTCCGGATCAGCACATAGCCTTCATTGCCATAAATCCAGCTGGTGTCGGACTGGTTTTTGGTGATTACGCAAAAAACATAGTCCCCGTGCGGGGCATTCACCAGCACCACCTCAGAGCGTGATTCATCCACTGCACCCTGTTTTGATGCCGCCTGCACCGTGGGAGGGATTTGTGAAAGCGCTTCACGGTTCCAGTAAATGCGGGTCAGGTGCCTGTAAACCACTTCGCTGATGGCAGGATTGGCAACTTTCCCCTGACGGATCATAAGCATCAGACCAGCCATTTCACGGGGTGTGGTTTGTCCCCATCCGTAAACGGAGTAGAACTGTTCTCTTCCCGGTGTGCGCGAATTTACACGCGTTTCATGCAGGCCATGCGCTTCAAGCCAATTGTTAATGACAGTTCCTGAACCGGCCATCGCCTGTAAATACAGGCTGGCATGGTTGTCACTGAAGGTGATCATGTGGGTCATCAGGTGCCTTACCGATACATCCGCACCCGGCGCAAAACGCCCAAGTGCATCTTCCCCTTTCCATGGATAATGGAGTGAATCGGCATAAAAACTTACCACGCTGTCGGCACTCAGTTTGCCAGTGGCAATCTGATCCCACAGGGTGCATAAAATGGGAACCTTTATCATACTGGCCGTTGGGAAAAGCGTATCGGCATTCACTCCGGCTTCTGCTTTATGGGCCGCACTTAATACATAAACCCCGGCAACTCCGTGAAATCCGTCGACGGCCTCCTCGAGCATATGCTGGAGTGTTGTTGGATTGTTAAAGGATGAAAACAGCAACAGCGTTGCCATGGCTGCCGGCAACATTCCGGTCAGTTTCAGCAGGTTTTTCATACGCCCTGGCTGCCGCCAAGCAGTTCCTTCACTTTGTCTGCAATCATTATACCATCGGCCTTGCCTGCAAGTTCCTTTGAGGCGGTACCCATCACTTTGCCCATATCTTTAGGTGATGTGGCTCCCAAACGCGCAACAATATCCCTGAGCAAAGGAAGCAGTTCGGATTCCGACATTTGTTTGGGTAGGTATTCTTCAATTACAGCCGCTTCATCAACTTCTTTCTGGTACAGGTCCATCCTGTTCTGGGTTTGGTATATGGCTGCCGATTCTTTGCGTTGTTTTACAAGTTTTTGGATGATTTTCAATTCCAGATCAGGCGAAAGGTCATGTGATGCGGATTCCGTTTTAGCAAGTAAAAATGCCGTTTTAATGGCACGGAGCGATTCAAGCCGGTCTTTTTGTTTTGCCAGCATGGCGGCTTTCAGGTCTTCACTTATTTTTTCGAATAGACTCATGGTATGGGGGTTTATTGGTATTCGGTAATCGGTAATCGGTAATCGGTAATCGGTGATTGGTGATTGGTGATTGGTAATTCGTTTTTTGATAACGGGCAAGTCGCGACTTGCCCCTACTGCCGCTGCCACTTCTTCCTTTCTTACTCATCACTCATCACTCGTCACTCTTCACTATTCAGTCCACAGCCCCGTGTAAATACGGATTTTCCTTGCTCAGTTTCACCTGGGCATTGTCATCGTCCGTAAGGGAATAGCGTGAAATTTTGGTTTCATCGGAATATTTCTGCGGATCGAGCTGTATTTGTTTTCTTTTAAAGGCCGGGGTGTTCTCCAGTTCCTCAATATCCTTGTCGCTCTGACGAACACTCTGTTTCAGCTCTTTTAATTCTTCATGGGCACGTTTGATTGTGTTGACACGGTCACCTGCCTTTCGGGCATCCACCGGTTTTCTGATGCGGCTGATATCCCTGAATAATGCATCATCAACCGTTTTGAGGTCAAATTCAATGGTGCGTTGTATCATGTTACCAAGCGCGGGTCTCATCTGGGGAGCATCTTTCAGTATGAAAACCGAATCTTCGTTTGTTTCCTGCACTGGTTCTTCAAGCGGAATCCTGTCGAGTTGCCTTTTGCGGATGTAAAGTTCGGGAATATTGCCGGCACTGAAGCCTGTGGCAATAATTGTTACACTGATCCTGGATCCAAGGGATTTATCGGTTCCGTTACCCCAGATAAGGTCTGCGTTAATGCCCGAACAATCTTTTACATAATCGATGATCTGACCGATTTCATCCATTGTCACCTCTTCATCGCCCGAAATAACATTCAGCAGGATATTCCGCGCACCTTTAATATCTGTATCATTCAGCAACGGAGAGTTCAGTGCTTCCTTCACGGCTTCAATGGAACGTCCCTCACCCGAGGCCATTCCGGTGCCAAGGATGGCAACGCCGCTGTTGGTCATTACGGTCTGAACATCGGCAAAGTCCACGTTGATAAAGCCGTGCACTGTTATGATTTCAGCAATGGCTTTTGCCGCTACGGCCAGCACATCATCTGCCTTTGAGAAGGCCTCCGAGAGGCGCAGGTCACCGTATATCTGGCGAATCTTTTCGTTATTGATCACAAGCAAGGAATCCACATGCTTCTCGAGTTCACTGATGCCCTCGAGGGCCTGGTTTACACGCCGCGGTCCTTCATTTTTAAAAGGGATGGTTACAATGCCCACGGTAAGAATTCCAAGTTCCTTGGCAGCCCTTGCAATTACAGGTGCAGCGCCTGTGCCTGTTCCTCCTCCCATTCCGGCGGTGATAAAAAGCATTTTGGTATTAACTGCCAGGCTTTCCGCCAGGTTATCGAGGCTTTCAATGGCCGACTGCCGTCCCACCTCGGGTTTGTTTCCGGCACCACGTCCCTCAGTCAGCGAGGCGCCAAGCTGTATCTTAATGGGTACAGGACTGTTGGCCAGGGCCTGGGCATCCGTATTGCAGACAATGAAATCCACATCCTTGATGCCGAGCTGGAACATGTGATTAACCGCATTGCTGCCGCCACCTCCCACTCCCAGCACCTTGATGATGGAAGATTTGTTAACGGGGAGTTCAAAATGCATCAGTTCGTCCATAGCTTCAGGTTTTAGATTATTCCAGTTTTTTGTCGGATTCGTCATCAAACAGACCGTCAAAGGTATTTCTGATTGATGTAAAGAGCTCTCCAATTTTTCCTCCGCCGCTACCTTGTCGCGGTCCCTTGTTATTTGCAATCTCTGGCTCCGCTGCAAATTCAGGAACCTGCTCTTCTTTATAAACTTCTGCCGAAGTCTCGGGTATGGCATTTTCAAAGCCCTTCAGCAGCAAACCTACACTGGTTGAGTACATTGGATGGTTGACCTCCTTAAGGTCGTTTCCGGCAAGCTGTACATCTGGTTTTCCGATCCTAACATCCAGTCCGGTGCGATACTTGACAAGCTGGGGCAAGTGGCGCATCAGTGATCCACCACCGGTGAGGACGATGCCGGCAGTAAGTTTTTCATAACAGTCAGATTCTTCAAGATGGAATACAACGGCATCAATGATCTCTTCCATTCTGGATTGGATAATATAGGCAAGACTTTTAATGGATACCTCCTTGGGTTCCCTGCCGCTGATCCCAGGAACAGCAACTACCTTGGCCTCTTCAGCAAGGTCGCCTAGTGCCGACCCGTATTGAATCTTCAATTGTTCTGCGTGTTTGCTCAAAATGGAGCATCCCTCCATCACATCTTTTGTTATAATATTACCGCCAAAGGGAATTACGGCAGTATGCTTGATGATATCATCATAATAAACGGCAACATCTGTGGTGCCTCCTCCGATATCCACCAGGGCAACTCCGGCTTCAATCTCCTCGTCGGTCAGCACTGCCGCGGATGACGCAAGCGGTTCCAATATCATCTGTTTTACTTTGATCCCCACCCGGTTCACACACCGTTCAATGGTACGGGCAGATGTGGTTTGTCCGATCACAATATGGTAATTGCCCTCGAGCCGTTTTCCGAACATACCGATCGGGTTCTTCACACCGGTTTCGTTATCAACCACATAATTCTGGGGCAGTACATGAATAATTTCCTCGCCCGGCTGGATGGAAATCTTATACATTTCGGCCAGCAGCTTGTCGGTATCATGCTGAGTAATTTCTTCCTCATACGAATCGCGAAGAATGTATCCCCTGTTCCTGATACTTGTAATGTGCTGACCCGCAATTCCAACATAGGCCTCCCTGATCGGAAATCCAATCTGCTTTTGCACTTCGTCAACCGTGTAACGGATGGAACTTACCGCTTCCTCGATGTTCAGCACCACACCCCTTTTAACTCCTTTCGAAGGCGTTTTGCTCATGCCGATGATTTCGAGCTTCTTGTTTTCATTCAGTCTGCCAACAATGGTCACAATCTTTGTTGTGCCAATATCAATGGCTGCGATAATATTGTTACGTTGCCTCATTTTATTGAATTTTAGTACACACTACCTGGTTTTTATATCGTAAGCTTATGCGTTCATACTGGTTCCAGCCGATTTTGTTAAAACCATCGAGATACAACAATTTCAGGTTATTGAATTTTTCATCAAGGTTTTCAACCCTGCCCAATTCAATGATATGCGAACCAACACGTGGGATCATTTCAATTTCGTACCGGTTATTCACATAAACCTGCTCAATTTGAGCCTTCCAAAAGCTGTTACCGTTAATGTAAAGGGCCAGCCTGAATACATCATAGATGGTCTTTAGCGTGGCGGGAAGCGAATCATGCTTTACATCGAAAATGTTTAAGGTTTGGCCAATTCTGAAAGGTTCATTGATATTGCCGTTGGCTATTAAAACATATGGACTGAAATTGCCTGACAGGGGTATGACATTGCCATCTTTATCGAGATAATATCCCTGTCCCAGCCGGTTTGATATGCGCAGGAAAGGTGTTTTCTGCCGGATGTCAACATGCAGAATCCCTGGTTCTGTGATGTAAGCATCGGCCTGTCGGATGATCTGACGCGACAGCAATGACTTTTCTATTTCCTCAAGGTCAATGGCGGATGCGGGTTTTCCGAAAGGATTGAATTTTTTCTGATAAAGCAGGTTTC
>Ga0315283_10005956_pt1 | contig 10811 bp, 10 predicted proteins | sample YL17G09_0_MG_FD_204541 | JGI IMG/M metagenome (GOLD analysis project Ga0315283, IMG submission 204541) | Sediment microbial communities from Yellowstone Lake, YNP, Wyoming, USA - YL17G09_0 | ecosystem: Environmental > Aquatic > Freshwater > Lake > Sediment | place: USA: Wyoming | collected...
CAGGAACTTTTGAATATCCTGCCAGCTTCCCAGGGTCTGATTTTTTCCCAGCATCATGCCCTGGTAGAAAATTGAATCCTGGGCAAAAATAAAGGAGGCCTCAATCTGGTTTTTGGCCCGCTCGATCTCTTCCGGGGTCGGGGGTGTTTTCCCCCAGTCGGTGATTTCCTGGTGAAGCCGCTGTTCGATTTGTTCCGCTGATTTTCCTGGCATGGCCTGGGCTGACAGATAGAACAAATGAGGGTCCCGGGAATTGAAGGGGAAATCGGCGCCGGTCTCCAGGGCCAGTTGTTCCTCATAGACCATCTTCCGGTAAAGGCGGGAACTTTTGCCCCCGGCCAATATCTGGGACATGACTTCCAGGGGGAAGGCGTCCGGGTGGGGAAAGGTCGGGACATGGTAGACCAGGGTGACATAAGGAAGCCGGGCCTCCGGCCTGCGCAAGGTAACCCGTTTTTCAGCCTCCTGGGGCGGTTCCTGAATCTTTATTCGAACGATGGGCTTTCCCGGGGGGATTTTCCCGAAGGTTTCCCGGATCTGGGGCAGCAGTTTTTCTTTTTGAAAATCGCCCACCACCACCAGGACGGCGTTGCCGGGCTGATAGAAGCGGCGGTAGAAATCCAGGAAATCCGGATGGGTCAGGCCTTCCAGGTCCTCCATCCAACCGATTACCGGCCGTTTATAGGGGTGGGACTTAAAGGCCACGGCGCCGATCTCTTCATACAGCGAGGCCACGGGATCATCCTTGATCCGCAATCGGCGCTCTTCCTGAACGACCAGCCGTTCGGTCTGGAATTTTTGCGCATCCACCGTCAACCCGGTCATCCGGTCCGATTCCAGGTCCAGGGCAATGCCCAGTCGATCGGAGGCGATATTTTCGAAATAAGCGGTATAATCCCGGCTGGTGAAGGCGTTATCCTGGCCGCCATTTTTTTGAATGATCCGGGAGAACATCTTGGGACCGACTTTTTCGGTCCCCCGAAACATGAGGTGTTCCACCAGGTGGGTCAACCCGGACTGGCCCAGGGGTTCGTCCCGGGACCCCACATTGTACCAGATCTGGGAGGTCACTACCGGGGCCTTGCGGTTTTCCAGCAGCAGGACCCTTAGACCGTTGGGCAAGGTAGTTTCCAAGACTTCTTCCGCAGTGAAGGCCTCGGACCGCCCCCCGAAACCCAGGATCAACAGCCCGAACGCCAAAACCAGCCCCAATAAAATAATTCGATCCATAACCGCGCCTTTGCTTGACAAGGATTTTTTTTTAAATTATACCTTAAATGGCGAGGTTATCAAGGAGGAAAAATCGATGCCCCTGGAAAGACAAATTTGGGACGTGATGGATAATCGTTTCACCCAGGTAACCCCGGAAACCCCTTTGAAAGAGGCCTGCGCGATTCTGACCGGTCTCCACAGGACCAAGCCGGGAGGGCCGGGGTTGGTGGTTATGCGGGCCAATGGGGAATATCTGGGGGTGCTGTCGGTTAAGGATATCCTCCGCTATTTGAATTTTAGGTATGATCAAGCCCTGCGGGAGAAAGAGCACTGGCTGGATCGGCTGATGGACCGCTGCGCGGATGAATCCTTGCTGTCGGTCAACGAGGTGATGACCCGGTTTGCCATTTCGATCCGGCCCAACCAGAAGATCATCGAAGCCATCCGGATCATGCTGGAGGAAGACGTGGATCTCCTGCCGGTAGAGGACGCCGGTAAAGTCATCGGGGTCATCTACGGGGAGACCATCCTGGGGGAAATTGCCCGCCTGGTGAACAAGAACCCTAATTAGTTAGAGTAAAACCCATTCATGGAACGAGCGCATATCAACACCAAGTATGACGAGGAACTGAGCCTCCTCAAGCAGAGAATCCTGCGCATGGGGGAGATGGTGGTCAACAATATTGAGAACGCCATCGTCTCGGTAACCTCCCGAGACCATGATTTAGCCCAGATTATTCTGGATTCCGACCGCCAGATCAATGAACTGGAAGTGGATGCCGAGGAAATGTGTTTGCGGATTATCGCCTTGCGGCAGCCGGCCGGCCGGGATCTGCGCTTCATTTCCACGGCCATGAAAATCATCACTACCCTGGAGCGCATGGGGGACTTGGCGGTGAATATCAGCAAACGTTCCCTTGAACTGGGGCAGGAACCCCGAACCGGGGTCTGTTTCCATTTGCCCATTATGGCCGAAGCCGCCGAGGATTTGGTCCGCCGGGCCTTGAATGCCTTTGTGGCCGAGGACGTGGATCAGTCCTTAAAGGTCTGTAGGGATGACGAGTATGTGGACCAGACCTATAAAAAATTAATCGAAGAGTTGATGCAGATGATGACGGATAAAATAATCCCCATCCCCCGGGCCATGAAAATCATGTTGGTGGCTAAATACCTGGAACGCATCGCCGATCACGCCGTTCATATCTCCGAGATGGTGGTCTTCATGGTGGTGGGCAAGATCATTCGCCATCAGCAGACCACCCTCGATTACCTGGACGACCAGTTTCATAAAACCCGCCACGGGGACAAAGAAGAACCATCGGCCAACCCCGATTCATAAAATTTTTTGGCCCGTCGACCTTTTCGGGCCATAAAATTTTATTGGAAGAAAGGATTGAAGCGCCTTTCCTGGCCGATGGTGGTTTCCGGGCCGTGGCCGGGATAAACCCGGACATCGTCACCTAGGACGAACAGGCGGTCGCGGACCGATCGGATCAAGGTCCCGTAATCGCCGCCGGGGAAATCGGTGCGCCCGATGGAACCGGCAAATAGCGTGTCTCCCACGAACAGGTCCGGAGGGGTGAATAAGGCGATGCCGCCCGGGGAATGCCCGGGAGTATGAATCACTTTCAGGGTAATCCCGCCGAAGGTTATTTCATCTCCATCTTCGAGCAAGCGGTCCGGCGGCGGCGAATCGTCGGTCTGCATGCCCCAGGCCGCCGCACTGGCGGAAAGCTGGGCCAGCATGGGGGCATCGCCGGCATGGATCAAAATGGATGCCCCGGTCTTTTCCTTGAGGGCCTTGTTCCCGCCCACATGGTCAAAGTGCCCGTGGGTATTGATGATGGTTGTCAATTGGAGGTTGTTTTTTTGAAGCCGGGAGAGGATCCGCTTGGCCTCGTCCCCCGGATCGATGACCGCCGCTTCCCGGGTCTCCTCATCCCCTAAAATAAAACAATTGGCCTGGATCGGCCCCACGACTAAAGATTCAATAATCAATTTTTCACTCCTCTAAGCTTTTTATGTAAATAGAGCCATGCCCCTCATTCCGGCGGCCTGAGCGCCGCCTCCGCTGGGAAGGATTTCCACTCTATCCCATCTCCCCAGCAGAGCGGGCTCCCACGCCCGCGGTTCTTCCGACCTTTAAAAAAATGTAGCACAGCCGCCCTCGGCTGTGAGTAATAATTGCTTTTTTCATGCTTCGCGGGTGCCCCGGGCAGGGTGGCTTACTTAAAAACCTAATACCTCTCGCGGCAAAAAACAAGTGGTCTATCCAAAGAAGCTATTACCGGGCCGGTACTATTTTTCGGTCTCCCCTAATGATGTCCAGCCTCTGAATGCCCGCCGGCCAGCAAATACACGGCGGGCCCGTCGGTCAGGTTTTCCAGGAAAAGGGTTTCCTCCCCGCTGAGGTGAACGGCCTGACCCTGCTTTAGGGTTCCTTCGGCCTCGCCGCTGAATCGGAAATCCCCCTCAACCGCCAGGATCATCTCCTCATGGCCCTTTCCCGGTTTCAGCCGGCGGTTTCTTTCCCGGCCCCTCATCCGGCCGTATATCAGGTAACAGGCATGACTGCCCGTATCCTCGGCCCCCAGGATCGTTTCGCCCGATTCGCCGACTCTGGAAATCACCTCGAATATTTTCATTGGCTCCTCAAATCCTTTTTCTAAATTTCAGAGCAAAAATTTAAAGATGTTTGGTCTGAAATTTAGAAAGGATACCAGAATAGGCCGGGAAGGCAAGCGGAACTTGCCGGTTGAGATTCCCGAAAGGTTGTGCTACAAGAACATTATGGTAAAAATTCGAACCCGTTTTCCACCCAGCCCCACCGGCTACCTGCATATCGGCGGGGCCCGCACGGCGCTTTTCAATTGGTTGTTTGCCCGGCAGCAGGGAGGGACTTTTGTCCTCCGGATTGAAGATACGGATGTGGCCCGGTCCACCGAAGAAAACACCCAGGTTATTCTGGAGGGGTTGCAATGGCTGGGCCTGAACTGGGACGAGGGCCCCTTTTTTCAAACCCAACGGCTGGACCTTTACCGCCGAACTATTGGGGAACTACTGGATGGCGGGCAGGCCTATTACTGTCACTGCACCCCGGAGCAGCTCGAACAAAAACGAGCACAGGCCCGGGCGGAGGGCCGTAAGCCCAAGTATGACGGGACCTGCCGCGATAAAGGGCTGGGGTCGGCCCCCGGGGCGGCGGTACGTTTGAAGGCCCCCCAGTTCGGGGTGACTCGTCTGGATGACCTGATCAAAGGGCCGGTCATCTTCCAGAATGAGGAGCTGGACGACCTGGTCCTGGCCCGCGGAGACGGCATGCCCACCTACCACCTGGCCGTGGTGGTGGACGATATCACCATGGATATTACCCACGTCATCCGGGGCGACGATCACCTCAACAACACCCCCAAGCAGATTCAGATCTACCAGGCCCTGGGGCAACCTTTACCCCAATACGCCCACGTGCCGATGATATTGGGCCCGGACAAGACCAAACTCAGCAAGCGGCATGGCGCCGTATCGGTGTTGGCCTACCGGGAAATGGGTATACTTCCTGAGGCCCTGATCAATACCTTGGTCCGCCTGGGCTGGGCCCACGGGGACGAGGAGATCTTTTCCCGGGAGGAGATGATCGCCAAGTTTTCCCTGGATCAGGTCGGCAAATCGGCCGGGATCTTCAACCCGGAGAAACTGCTTTGGCTCAACAGTCATTACCTTAAAGAATCCTCGGATGAGAAACTGGCCGGGCTGGTCGCCCCCTTTATCGAGGCGCGGGGCTACCCGGCGGATGATGTTTCTTATTTGGCCCGGGTGGCGGGAACGCTGAAGACCCGGAGCAAAACCCTGGTGGAGATGGCCGAGGCGGCCGACTTTTATTTTCAGGAGGAATTGATTTATTCCCCAGAGGCGGTTCAGAAATTTTTCACCAGGGAAATTCTGCCCACCCAGGAGCTGCTGATTCAAAGGTTAACGGACCTGCCGGGCTGGGATCATTCCGCCCTGGAGTCCGTGTTCCAGGAACTGGTCGATCAAACCGGGTTGAAGATGAAGCACATCGCCCAGCCGATCCGTCTGGCCCTGACCGGCAAGACGGCCAGTCCAGGGCTCTTCGAGGTGATGGAGGCCCTGGGGAAGGCAGGGACGGTGGGCCGCATCCAAAGGGCCATTAAATTTATTCAGGGAATATAGCCTCTTATAAAAATCTTGCTTTTTTATCAAAAAAGACCTAATATTTTGGGTTGACTGGGGGATCGTTCAACGGTAGGACTGCAGGCTCTGGATCTGCCTATCAAGGTTCGAATCCTTGTCCCCCAGCCATTTTTTTTGGTCCCATCGTCTAGTGGTTAGGACGTCGGCCTCTCACGCCGAAAACACGGGTTCGACCCCCGTTGGGACCACCAAAGAAAATCAAGGGCTTGGGAGAAATCCCGAGCTTTTTTAAGGTCTGTTTTTCAACCATAATTCCAACCTGGCCAGGGTAGAAATAAAAAACCCACTCGGTGGGGGGTGTTGTTCAGGGTTCCCCTGGCCCAAAAAAAAGTCCCCGCCTGGTGGCGGGACATGGTGTCGGGGGATACCACGGCCCTAATATTCCAGGTCTCGGCTTCCTCTTCCTGTGCACCCCGTGGGTCGACAATCAGGCCCGGTGGTCTGGCCTTTACCGCCGTTCCCAAGTACTTCCTGCTACTGTTGTTTTTGAATTTTGGCCCATCCTGCAAGATTTCGAATGATAATTGTTGATTACCCCCCCCTCCATTGCATCGCCCCTGAAGTCCCCTTTTTTTACTCTTTGACCCCTTATTTGGCATATTTTATACTCTGCCCATCCCAGCGGAGGGGGGATGACATGATGGTGGCCGAAACCGGAACGGGCAACGACTACATCTATCAGGAAGGTGGCGCCGGCAATGACACCCTGATCGTGAACCAAAATGGACAGCCGGCCCTGATCCAGGCCACCACCGGGAATGTCATTTACCCGTTCGGCAACGGCGGGACAACCATCACGGTAACGAACGTGGAGCACATAACCGTTAATGACCACCCAAACGGAACCCCCGTGTTCACCTGGCCCTGAGGGGATCAGCGTATTTACGGCGGGCTGATGCCGGGCACAAACAGAGCAGGATTGGGGACATATCTTGATTTTTTGGATTCCTTTCAAACCTGGGCCTTTTTCTCACAGCTTTCCTCGGGGCCTATCCCGCTGAAGGATTCACGCCCGGGGCGTGACGACTGAAGAATCCCCAAGGCAAGCTCAAGGGAATTGCGGGTTAGCAACTTAATCGAAGTTTGCCCTTGGGATTTCGGAAACATCCCCGGAATAGAGCCGGTGGACCGCTTCGCTTGATTCACCCAACATTTGATCACTTTAAAGGTAATCGTTATTTTTCAGAATGCTCTCGATTGAGGAGTTGGAGGTGATTTCCCCAGAACGACAGATTGTTGTAGTATTCCATAGCCATCAACATACCTTTAAGATAGCCGCCGTCTAAAAATGCTGCCGGCGGCCTTTTATTTAAAGCGGGATAGCTTCTCGGTGATTACTTCCCAGACTTCCTGTACGGAGATGGCCCGGAGGCATTTGTTGTCCGTGCAGGAGGTATGGCGGTGGTTGAAGGCGGTCAGGCAAGGGGAGCAGGGGAAATGAGAATAGAAGACCTGGGTCTGGCCCCCCAGCGGACCGTAGAGATACGGGGACTCGGGACCAAGGAAAACAAAGTTCTTTATCCCGGTTAAGGAGGCGAAGTGGGCCGGGCCGCTGTCGTTGGTGATCAAGGCCTGGGAAACGGTGAATAAGTCCATCAACTCCTCGAACGTCGTCTCGCCCGCCAGGTTGACGCAGCGCTCGTCTTGAATCTTTTCCGCCAACAGATCGGTGGTGGTCTTGTCTACTCCGGCCCCCATCAGGACCAGCACCCGGCTGGGGTCCTGAAGCAGTTTTCGACCTAGTTCCACATAATTTTCCAGGGGCCAGGCCCGGATGGGGATTTCTCCGGCGCTGGGATTTAGCAGCACTATTTGGTGGGTTTTCGCCAGTCCGGGAAAGTATTCTTTTAATTTCTTCCGGACCCGGTCCTTACCGGTTTCCGATGCCTGATAGACGGCCTGAAGCAACTGCTCATCGGGTATGGCCGCCTCCAGGGAGGGCCAGTCTTTCTTAGGGTAACGAAGCACCTCAATAAACGACAGAAACGATTTGCTGATGTGCTGCTGAAAATTATACTGGATCTTATGGGTATGGAGGTTCCCCCGGTATAACCCTTCCATGTGGTACTTATGAAAGCCCACCCGGACCGGGGCGCCGCTTAGATAGGTCAGGATGGCCGTCACCCGGGTGAACAGTTCCAGGTCAAAGACCACCTCGATCCGTTCCCGGTGCATCCGCACTATGGTTCTGAACACATCGGTCAGGAAAGATCCCAGGGATTTTTCGCGGATAGTCAGCACGTTCTCCCGGGGGACCAGATTCAGAATATCCACGCTGGCCCGGTTCTTTTCAAAGATCATAAAGTACAGTTCGGCCCCGGGATAATCCTTTTGAATGGCTTTCAGGGTCGGATAGGCCAGGATGGCGCTGCCCATTTCGGACAGCTCGATCAGCAGGAATTTCTTAAACGGCCGGCCCGGCCCTTTTTTCGGGAGAAGCCTGTTGCCGGCCCAACGCAAGATGGAAAGCAGGAAGCAGACCGGGATTCCCGCCCAGTAATCAATTTTGCGGACCGTTTCGATTTTCATTGTTTTTCTTTTTGGAGTGCGCGGACGTGTCCGCGCTTTGATTACCGGGACGCGTCCCGGGGTTTGAAAGCGGCGACGTGTCGCCGCACTCCAAACCCAAGCTGCTTGGACTTAAAATATAAAAAGATAATGGATATTTATCGTAAAATAGGAGATCCTGCAATAGTAAATGTAGGGCGGGTTTCGTTTCACTCTAAAATTGTTTTTCCTTTTGGAGTGCGCGGACGTGTCCGCGCTTTGATTACCGGGACGCGTCCCGGGGTTTGAAAGCGGCGACGCGTCGCCGCACTCCAAACCCAACCAAGGAGGCGTCAGTGAATCCCATCGGTGCCCATATGTCCATCGCCGGGGGCCTGCATCGGGTCTTCGAACGGCTCCAGGCCGTGGGGGGGGAATGTCTCCAGCTTTTCGTCAAGCCCAATGTGCAGTGGGCTGCGGGTGATCTGTCGTTGGAGGAAGTGGAGTGGTTTGCCCGGGAGCAGGTCCGGACGGGGATCGCCCCGGTGGTGGCCCATGCCTCGTACCTGTTGAACCTGGCGTCACCCGATCCGGGCTTGCGCCAGAAATCCGGGCTCACCCTGGCCCTGGAACTGGTGCGATCGGCTCGTCTCGGGATTCCTTTCCTGGTTCTTCATCCCGGGAGCCACCTGGGGGCGGGGGAGAAGGTCGGCCTGCGGAGGATCGCCCAGGGGATCGATAGGGCCCTGGCCCGGGCGGAGGTGCCGGACATCCAGATCCTGCTGGAAACCACCGCCGGTGCCGGGACCCAGTTGGGGTGCCGTTTGGAGCAGTTGAGGGACATCATCGGCTTGAGCCGGAGCGCGGACCGTTTGGGGATTTGTCTGGATACCAGCCATGTCTATGCCGCCGGGTATGATCTTTCCCGGGCGGAGGCCTACGAGGATTTTTTTGGTTCCTTTGACCGGCTGATCTCGCTGAAGCGGTTGAAAGCGGTTCATGCCAACGATTCCAAAACCTCCTTGGGGGCCAAGGTGGATCGCCATGAACAGATCGGGCTGGGGCGCCTGGGGATCCCAACATTTGAAAGGCTCCTGCGTGATCCCCGATTATCGGGGCGGCCTTTTATTTTAGAAACCCCGAAAGGAAAACAGGGGGATATTCCCTGGGATGAAATCAATATTCAAAGGTTAAAACGCCTGCGAGAAGGGCCACAGCCGACGGGCGACCAGCCGGTCGCCCCTACATCGTACCAATCTCCGCGCCGGGGAGTCCCGAAGATCCGTTCCGGGGTTAGAGATACCCGGCGGCGGCGTACTGTTTAATTTTTTGCGGAATCACCGTTTCCCAGTAGTGATCAAAGTTAAATCCCGAATAATCGTGGCAAGGGGCCGGGCCGGTATCCACCAACAGACATTGGCAGTCGTTTCCTTTTAGTAAAATAAAAATATTGTTGGGACTGACCGAGGTTTTCACTTCCGGGTTTTTGACGAAAAGTTCTATTAGCCGGTCGATGAAGGCCTGCACGCTTTCCCGGACCAATCGATAAACCGAACTGCCCGGTCCACCCAGGGAAAAATAGGTTTTAGCCAGGGACTCGCCGGCCAGGCGCTCCTTGATCATGAAGCTGCCGTAGGGATCGCTCAACAGGATGCGGGGTACGGGAACGCCCTGCTTTTCGAAAAAATCCGTTACCTCGTATTCCTCCTTCAAATGATTCCGGCTGTAGGGGCGGGGTTTGGCGAGTTTTAAAACCGCCTGGGGGGCTTCCTGATAATCGTAGACAATGCCGTTCTCTCCCTCCCCGATCCTGGGCAGCTTGACGGTATAATGGTTGCCGGCCAGATTGAGGGGGATTAACCCGGACTGGAAGCCTCCCAGCCCCTGAATGACGTGGCTGGATTCGTTATCCAGATAAAGCACCCGCAGATCTTCCGCCAGGTTGGCCACGTAATCCCTGGACCCGAACCCGATAAAGGTTTCCGACCGGTCCTCCCTCAAAAACATGCCGTAATAACCGGCGGTCTGAAGGGCCAGGATCAAATCGCTGATCCCCGCATAATGGGGAGCGAAAAGTATTTCAAACAGGCCCACTTCCCTCCCGGAAAGGGAGCGAAAGCCGCAGGCCCGGCATTCATCCACCTGGACATTGGGGATGCGGACCAGGGAGCCTTCGATGGTGATGTCCTGAGGGGTTTGAACCGTTATTAATAAACCTTCCTCGCACCGGGGACAGATTTCCGCATGGGGTTTCGGTTCATCCATGGGCGATTTCCCCGGAGGCGTCAGGGTCGTGGGCCTCCAAAAGCTTTTCATGTTTGAGCGTCAAATGGAAAAGCCGTTCGGCCAAAATGACCGAGATATTTTTTATCAGCTTGTAGGGGGCCGTGAGGTTGGCCTCCAAAAGCTCGTTGAACAGGTCCTGATCGATTTCGATCAACTTGCAAGGAGTGGCGGCCACGACAGTCATGGACCGGGGGACATGGAGCAGGAAGGCCAATTCCCCCAGGACCGATCCCCGGCCGATCCGCAGGTGCCAGGAACCCGGTTTGGAATAATGCCCCCTCCGGGCCTCCACCTCCCCTTCCAGGATCAGGTAGAAATTTTCCCCGATGGCCCCTTCCCGGAGGATGACTTCCTCCGGCTCGAATTCAATGGTCTTGGCCGTCTTCAGGAGCAGGAATATTTCGGCCGGTTTCAAGTCATGGAAAATTTCAAATTCCTTGGCCTCGTCCCGTTCGGATTGGGTCACTTCCTGGGGCACCAGCCACTGCAGATAACCGGTGCGCTGGTACTTACGGATGCGGTCGGGCAGGACTTCATTCCAGTACTTGTTGAAGGTATAGCCTTCGTAATTCTTTTTTAAGGTGGTCCCCGGATCGATCAGGACAAATTGGGTG
>Ga0315283_10005961_pt1 | contig 10809 bp, 4 predicted proteins | sample YL17G09_0_MG_FD_204541 | JGI IMG/M metagenome (GOLD analysis project Ga0315283, IMG submission 204541) | Sediment microbial communities from Yellowstone Lake, YNP, Wyoming, USA - YL17G09_0 | ecosystem: Environmental > Aquatic > Freshwater > Lake > Sediment | place: USA: Wyoming | collected...
TCACGCCGTAGGTCAGCACGCGCCCGCGGTTGTCGGCGAACGGCCCCCACGTCACGCGCTGGCCGACGGGGTCCCACGTCCCGCCGTTCAGGATCGTGCCCGGCGTCCAGCCAGGCGGCGGCGCGTCGGTGACCACCTGCACGAGCACGTCGGGCCGGGGCACCACCTCGAGGGTGACGGTGAGCGAGGCCTCGGGCGCGTAGCACGACGGCAGCGTCCGGGCGCCGTCGTCCCCGACCCGCGTCGCCGGCAGGCGCGCTCCCGCCGCCGTCACGAGCGCCGCCCACACCAGGACCGACGAGACGACCGCCGCGCGAGTGTCTCCGCGCATCGTCCGCATCCGTTCCGGGGGCTTGCCAGTTCCGCTCTCGTCCGGGGACGCCCGAACTTCAGCGAGCGGCCGCCGGAGGCGACTTCCCGGCTGTCCCCTGCGAATACGGGTAGTACTCGGTCCCCGAGCACGAAAAGATCAGATAGTTGCTGAGCTTCTCGCCGGTCAGCCGCCTGGTGACCTCAGTGATACCGTCAAGCGTGTAGGTCATCCATCCCGAAGCCGACGCGCTGGCCGTGTAGCACACGAGACACGAAGGCGGGCTGACTCCGGGCGCCCACGCAGCGCAGTAGCCTCGCGTCGTCGTCCTCGCCTCCTGGGTGTACTGCACATTCAGGTAGAACCCCGTGCCCAGACCCGCCGCCAGGTTCGACCATGGTACACAGGTCAGCAGATCCCTGTCCTTCCAGTAGGGGAGATCCGGCGGGGTTGACCTGAAGTGTTCCTGGCTCGAGATACTGGAGAAGGAGGGACTCGGGCTGACGACGAAAAAGACGCCAGCGCGAGCAAAGCCCCCCGACGCCGAGGCCGACGCCGAGCCGCTCCCGTCACAGGACGTCGCCATCGTCACGTCGATCATTTCGCCGAGCATCGCGGGGTCGTCGGGGAGAATCCAGAGGTAGTCCCTCGTTTGAGCCCCGCCTCCCGAGACGTTGTTGTTCTCATTTGGCGTGCCGGGCGAGCAGTTCGGCACCGACGCCGACGATGTCCCCGTGCCGTGGTACCGCTTGTAGTCGACCTCGATGGTGCTTGGTGCAATCGGGTAGGTAAGCCACGTGAGGATGCGTGCGTAGTTGCGCGGCTCGAGATCTCCCGGGTCCAGCCCGCACACGTCGCGCGTTGTGCCGACTGCCTTGGCGGAGGCGCTGGTGTGTGTCGGCACGTCGATCGCTTCGGCGGTGGCGCGGAACCAGACGGTGCCGGCCGGCAGATTGGCGACGGTCGTCCGGAAGTATCCGTTGGCGTCGGTGAGGCCCCGGAACGGATCGACGAACCCGCGCTGGTTCGCGCCGACCTGGATCTCGACGCCGGGCCTCGGGACGATGGCGCCGTTGGGCTGTTTCAGCAAGGCACGCACGATGACCGGCACGGGCGTGCCGAATGTCGGCACCTCGCAGTACTTCACCCCAGGCTCGCAACTTGCCAGCGACACCTGCACCCTGAGTTCAGGCGGGGGACACGCCCCGACACCGAAGGCCTGCGGCAGCGTGACCGACCGGTTGCCCGGCAGCATCACGACGACGTCGTAGTGGCCGATGGCGAAGCCCTCGGCCAACCCGGTGAGCGACTCGCTGTCCACGACCTGGATGTCGGTTGCCGAGACGCCGGCGGCCCCAGGGTGTTCGACCGGGCCGTCGAAGCGCACACGCGTGCCGGGCGTGAAGCCCGCCCCCTTCAAACTGAACGTGACCTGCATGCAGTCCTGGCCGACCGGCGGGTCGATCGACGTGAGGGCCAGCTTCGCGGTCACCGTGACGACCGCTGCGCCCGGCAGGAATCCGGCGGGTGAATGCTCGATCGTGGCCACGGCCGTCCCCCCGGGGATCTTCAAGCCCTTGACCGTGGCATGCGTCGGGTCGGCAGCGTCGACCGTGAGAGAGAGATTGCCCTCGCCGCCCGGGGCAATCCGCCACGTCACCACGGCCCCCGGCACGGCCAGCCCGTCCTCGTCCTCGACGACCGCGGCGAGTCCCGTGGTGCCGTCGATCTCCACGAAGACCGCGTCCGGCGTGACCACCACGTGGTGTGGCGGCTTGGGATCGACGGTGATCGCGACGTCGGCGGTCGTCGAGCGAAGGTCGGCGCAGCCGGGACCGCCGTACTTCAGCAGCGCGCGCACCACCGCGGTTCCCTTGGCACGCGCCGTCACGACACCGGTGGCGGCCTCGACCGACAGCACGCTCGATGCGGCACTGCCGTCCGCGAGGCTCCAGGTCACGACGGGGGCCGGGGGCGCAGCCGGTGTCGGCACGGCCGACGCGTGGAGGGTCGTCTGCTTCCCCGCGACGAGCGTGGGCACGGGATCGATCGTCAGCACCGGCGCGATCACCGCGACGCGCGTGTCGCCCACGATCGGCGGTTCGTGCCGCACCCAGGCGTGGACGGCCGCCCGGGTGCCCGTGACCGCTTTGGCGAGGATCTGCCCCGTCGCCGGATTGACCGCCACGTAGTCCGGGAGTTCGCTCTCCCACTTGGAGGGCGCGACGATCTGGTCGGCGTAGACGATGCTTTGGTCCTCCTCCTTCAGGGCGGTGACGGTTGCCGACAGGGCCGCGGCCCCGCACAGCACCAGGTCCGGGTCCTTCGGCGCCACGTTCACCTGGTAGCGCAGATTGGGCTGGCACTCCTCCGATTCCTCGAACCACTCGTGCGTTTCGGTGGGCGTGCCAGGACAGTCGAGGAAGGTGACGTCCACCGTGTCGCTCAGGATCTCGCACGTCGCGTTCGCCGACCCTCCCGACGCCGAGGTGATGATCACCCGGCCTTCGCGGCAGCACTGGCAGTTCGCCGGCCTGGCGTTTGGATTGGGCGAGGCGGGCGGCGGCGCCTGCGCCGGTAGCCAGCAGCAACTGCCCTGCAGCGGATCGGCGCACTTCGGGTCGGCGTTGGTGCCGGGGTCGCTGCACAGGGCCTCGATCTCCCGCAACTGCCGGCACTCCTGGGTCGTGCAGGCGCTCGCATCGTCGTGGGGGTGGGACCCGTGCACCTCCCACCAGCTGAAATGCGGAATCACGACCTGGACGACTCTCGCCAGGCCGTCGTGAATCAGCGTCGTCGGCGTCGGGGTGTAGGTCCCTGTGTCCGCGTCGATGCGTGCCAGCAGCGCGAACTCGCTCGCGACCAGCGGCGCCACCGGCACGGTGGCGACAATGGGCACCTGAAAGGCGAGCCCGGCCGGCAGCCCGATGAACCCGCCGACGCTGCGCTTCTGGTGCGAGGCGACGCCTGGCCGCGCGAGGATCGGATTGAGGACGTCGGCTGACGGGAGCGTTTGCACCTCGATCACGGTGGCCTCGGTGAGCGCACCTGCCGGAACGTCCAGAATCACCCCGGTGGGGAAGCCGAAGCGGCCGCCCTCCGGCCCGACCGTCTGGGCGGCGGCCCCCGGCGGCTTCCAGCAGAGTGGCGTGGCGCCCGAGTCCCGCCAATAGGCTTCGCTGACACGCCACAGGTAGCCCGCTCGCGTCACGTCCCCAATCGAGATGGGCCCGGCCGCGCCGGGCCAGGCCGCGCCCTTCTTCCACGCGGCCGCATACGCCGTGATCTCGCCAATCGCGAGGCGCCCGTCGCGCGTCGTGTCCGCCGGATGGCGCAGATCGGTGGTCGGCACGGGTGACACCGGCGGGACGGGGGACAGCAACCCGGCGCGGACCGACACCGCGGTTGACCGGCTGGGGGACGTGCAGACGGCGGCGGGCCCGAATGACCAGGTCCTGGCCCACGGCGTCGTCGCACTCGCCGACTGCGCCGTGGCATGCGCTGACACGATTGCCAGCGCCAGGGCCGCGACCACCGGGATGACGTGCGCTTGGCGCATCTTTCGAACTCCTCGGGGCCTGGGCATCGGTGCCATCATCGCGGCGTCGTGAACTTCCCCGAGCACGAGAAGATCCACGCGTCGAGCGGGTGCGCCGCGCCTGCATTGTCGATCCACTGCGCCTCGGTGATCGATGTGCGCTGGCTGACCTGGGCGGAGGCGGATGCGCTCGCCACCTGGATGACACCATCCCTGGTGGACGTCTTCCCGGCCGTGTTGAGGAAGGAGTTGAGCGATGCGCCGAGCTTGGCAGGCACCCCTACGCTGAGATTCGCGAGCCGGGCCTTCGACTGGAAACACGCTCGCGCCTGGAGGGATCCGTTGTGGGTTGCCCCCAGATACGAGTGGTCCGGAATGGGTTCATCCGCATAGCAGCCGGTGTAGGCCGGATCGGCTTCCAGGCCAACCGCCCCCCACTGGTGAATTTCCACCGAGGCCATCGCGGAGGCGGCCCATGCACTCGCGGCGGACGCGCCCCCCTGATTCTCGAACGAGAGCAGGAGCGCAGTTGATTGACCCAGCACGGCCAGGTCCTTCGGTATCACCACGACCGTATCCCACCAATAGTGCGATTGCCAGTATTGACCCCAGCTTTCTGAATTATCCAACGGGTCGGTCATCGACATCGAAACGTCCGCGCAGGCGGTGCCAACCTCTCCGCATGGCCGGTCGGAATAGCCGACATTGCCATCGGAGTCAGACCAGTTTCCCGTCCCAAAGGACGGGCCAAGCCCCCAGTCGATTCCGGAACAGAAGTCGTCGGTAATGGCCCTGACTCCGACGTTCTTCCTCAGGCCGCCGACATCGCTGGTGGCAGCGGCAATCACGTAAGGACGATCGGCCGGGACGCCAGTGATCGCGGCCTCGAAGATGCCCTCATCGTTCGTCGGTCCCCGGGTCGGCGAGACGGTCGGCGGCGCGGAAACCGATACGAAGACTTCCTGCCCCTTGATCGGCCGGCCATCAGGCCAGGTGAGCCGCACCTTGAGCGGCAGCGGCGCCGAGATCGAGCTGAAGTAGCAGAAGGGCGCGTCCCAGTCGCAGGTGCCGAGCTTGGCGTGGACCTCGTAGTCCACCGGGACGACCTCGACGGGCAACTGCGTCTGGAAGGTCCGACAGTGGGTGACCTTCGCCGTGATCTCGGAGGCGCCCAGAACATGGCCCGTCACACGGCCGGTCCCGTCCACAGTGACGCGCGAGGAGCCCGACACCTCCCAGGCCACCGCGCACGGATCGGGCTTGGCCGTCGTGCCGCACAGGCCGTCGACTGACGCACGCAGTTGGACCGTCTGCTTGAGCGGCACCTCCAGAGGCACCGGCGGCGCGCCGGGGATGTCGGCCACCTGGATGCGCAGCGGACCGTACGCCTTCACTGTGAGCGGGGCCTCTCCCTTGATCTCCGGGTCCGCCTCGCTCACCACGGCGAACACCGTGGTGGTCTCGTCGGTACCTGAAAGCCGCGGCCTGGCCTCGAGAACACCGTCCTGGCCGTTCACGAAGTCTGCGACACTGGGGTAGCCGGAGCGCCAGAACGGCTTGGCGTCGGCCGACCGGTACACGGTCTTCCCGTCCTGGCTCGCCGCACTCACCGTCGCCGTCAGCGCCGCCTTCTCGCATTCGTACATTTCGATGGGATTCGGCTTGATCGTCAGGGCATACTTCAGATTCGGTGGACAGTCAGACGCCTCACTGACCGTCTCCTCCTCCCAGACCGGAACGCCGGGATGGACGGGGTCCGTGCACTGTGGGAAGCTGACGTGGAACGTCCCGGCCGAAACCTGGCACCCCCTCGTGCCGAATTCGATCTCCTGGCTGACGACCCGCGCTTCCAACTCCCGGCAGCACTCGCAGCCTGCCACGCCGCACGCCTGACGGTCCTTCGGCGGGATGAGACAGCACGGCCCCTGGAGGTTGTCGTACGCGACGCACTCCGGGTTGGTGAGGCCGCTGCACTGGCTGCAGAGGTTGTTGAGCCGGACGCCTTCGCGGCACACGTCGTCATTGCACTTCGACGGGTCCTCGGGCAGCCGGCGTCCCCTGAACCACGTTGGGCTGAAGTGCTGCACGAAGACCTCGACGACGCCCGGGTCGCCGCGGTAGACGATGTCCGTCGGCACCAGGCGCACGGTCTGCGCGGTGAGGTCGACATCGCCCTCCGTTGGAAACTCCCCCGGCAGCAGCGCCGCCACCGGGACGATGGCCTTCACCGGCACGTTGAACCAGAAGCCCTCCGGCTTCGCGTTGAACCCGCCAAGGCAGCGCTCCGCGGTGGTCGTGTAGCGCGGCAGGGTGAGAACGGCGTCGATCTCCGGGCACGAGATGGCGGTGATCTCGATCAACGTCGGCAGGTTGACGGCGCCCGGCGGCACCTCGAGGATGACGCCGTTGGGGAACTCCAACCGGCCGCCGTCGGGCCCGACAGTCTGGCCCGTCGATGGCATCCAGCACGTCGGGCACGCCGCGGCATCGGTGCGATACGTCTCGCCCGCGCGCCAGAGGAATCCGGCGCGCGTGACGTGGCCGATCGGAATGGGCACCGGCGGCACGTCCCATGCGAGACCGCGCTTCCACGCCGCCGCATACCCCGTGACTTCTCCGATCGCCACCCGCCAATCCCGATTCATGTCCGCCGGGTTCCGCTCGCATGGGCCGATCGCCGCCTGGCCGCCCACGGGCATCTCCACGCCATCGAAGCTCACGACCCCGGCGAAGGTCCCGCTCCCCCCGGCAGGCGCCGGCGGCGTCACGCCGTAGGTCAGCAGCCGCGCGGTACTGTCGGCGAACGGTCCCCACGTCACGCGCTGGGCGATCGGGTCCCACGTCCCGCCATTCGAGATCGTACCCGGCGTCCAACCGGCGGGCAGTGTATCCGTGACCACCTGGGCGGACACGTCAACCTCTGGGTCGGGCGCCACTGCGATCGCCACCGTCAGCGCGGCCCCGGGCTCGTAGCAGGTCGGCAGTGTCCGCGACCCGCTTCCAGAGAGGCCGCTCGCCGACGCGCCGAACCATGCCGCCGTGAGGATGGCGGTACACACCAGGAGCCAAAACACGACGCCCGCGCGTGCGAGTCTGCGCATCGCCCTATTCCGTTCTGGGGGCTTGCCAGGTCCGCTCTCGCGAGCAGGCCTGGCTTCGGTAGTGTTGGGCGCAGACTATCTCTGCAGCCCGGGCTGGCGCAAGAACCAGACTATAGGAAGCATTAGAGCGGTCTCCGCTCGCTTTCCACTGCTCTCTCGCCCGCTCGTCTTGGACGTTCGTCTGAGCGGAGTCCAGGGCGAGAATCTCGAGGTACTGTGCCTTCCCCAATGACAGCAAAGCGTTGCGTGTTCCCCGCTTCGGGTGAACGCCACCGAACACCGCTGTGACCCCGGTCTTCGCTTCGAGGAAGGCGACCCCGGCGTCGAGGTCCCGCGCACCCCACATGAGGTGGTCGAGGTCCGCCGTGGTTCGAGCCGGGAGGTCTTGAAACGTTTTCGTCCACGACATGGAGTGCGACATTATCAGGGCGCCGGCTGTGCCCGCAATACGGAGGCTCGTTCCGTGTCGTCGTTCCGGACCTCCGGGTCTATGCCAGGGGCGGCACTTGCCACGACCCCATATTCTCTCGAGGGGCTACGTTCTCTCGCGATACGCCCGGCGGGAAGAACCCCAAGTGCTCTGACCGCTTGCGCGGCGGTCTGGCAAGTTTTATCATGCAGCCCGCAGGCGGCCCGGGCCCGTCCGGGCGCCAACCTCAGCAACTATCCCGCCTGTGCGCGGGGCTGTCTCCGGCTCTCGTTCCTCTGTACCATCGTCGGAAGTGAGGCACACGTGATGAAGACACGAACACTGACCCCCATCTTCGTCGCCGCGGCGGTCGTGACGCTCGCGTTCCTGGCAGGCGCCGCCCAACTGGCCGCACAGTCAAGTTTCGCCGGCACCTTCCCGCCGCAGCCTTCCAGCGGGTTGCAGATCGATTACGCGATCACCGGCGGCAACGTCGGCGCGCCCAGGGAGTTCCAGGGGTTCACCTCCCTGCGCGAGATGGAGGGCACGCTGGACGTGCCGCCGGCAGGCGCCGGCGACAGGTTGCTCAGCGTGTTCGGGAGGGTCCGCGCCACGTCGGGCCTGAGCGCCTTTCTGGTGGTGGAAGTGTGCGTCGACAATACCTGCAACATCCACAAGACGTCCGGCCGCACGGTCTGGGAGGCCTCGTTCAGTGTCGGCGTGCCTGTGCCACCCACCGCGCAGGAAGCCACGGTCAGGATAGAAGAAATGGGGTCCTACAACGCCGGCAGCCGATCCGTGATCCTCATGGCCAGGCTGAGGGCGGGCTCGCTGGGAGTGAGCGGGCCGGCATCCGCCACGACCGCGGGCACGACGACGCCAACGACACTCCCGGGGACGACGACGCCCACAACGACCGCGGGCACGACGACGACGCCCACAACGACCGCGGGCACGACGACGCCAACGACGACCGCGGGCACGACGACGCCAACGACGACCGCGGGCACGACGACACCATCAGAGACGCCCCTGGTGACGCCTCCGGAGATTCCCGTGCCGACTGATGCCCGCGGGTTGATATTGTGGCCGATTCGCAAAGAGCTGGCCGACGTCGGCAGCGCCGAACCCGAGGTTGACCGGCTGGCGGCCAAGGAGGTGACGCGGCTCGAGGAGTGGATGAAGCTGTACATCGATGCGGCGGCCTTCATCGAGGAGGGGCGGCAGCGCGTGCTCGAGAGGCACGCCATGACTCGCGCGGCCGACGACGCCTATCTCGCGGCCTTCGATCAGCTCGTCCAACCCGACGGCTTCGCGTTATTGCCGACCTACGGCCCGTATGACGGCCGGGTGAACAAGCCGGATCTGCTGGCGTCCATCGAGGCGAACCGCGTCCGGATGAACGAGGAGCTGGAGCGCTTCAAGAAGGGCGAGGCCGTGGTGAGCATCCCGCAACTGGGAGACTTCAGCGGCAAGAGCCTCGAGGAGGCGGTCGCAGGGTGGCGCCGGCGCATCGACGAGCGGAAGGCCGCCATCGCCCGCGGCGAGGCCGTGGTGGGCGGCCCGGCGTGGTTCTTCGGGTCGTCGGACCGCACCGGGCTCGGGCGGATGCGGCAGGACATCGAGAGGCGCCTGAAGGAGAGGCAGGAGTGGCTCGACGCCGATCCGCGCCGCTGGACGCTCCGGGAAGTGGGGTTCGCCACGGTCGCCGACGTCGACCGTGAGATCGAGAACACGCGCCGCACGCTGAAGGAGCTGGAGGATTCCTACATCAAGAAGGACCTGCGTCTCGGCCGCTGGGGCGAGGCGCTCTCGGCGACCGACGTCGCCCAGCGGATCGCCAACTGGCAGAGGGAGAACGCCGACTTCCGAAAGGCCATGGACGCGGGGACTTTCAGGGTGTGGTGCCCGGACTGGGGCGGCTGGTACTCACGCGAGGTCATGCAGCAGCGCACCACCGAGCAGGAGAACAAGATCGCAGAGGTCAACAAGGCGGTCCGCGAAGAGACGTACAAGGTCGCCGTCTTCGGCACCGCCATGACGGACGCCCCCACCATGAGATACACGATCGCCAACACGAAGGACGCCGCGCTTCGCGCGGCCAACGTGGCCGGGCTCGCGGACCTGCCCATGGCCGCCGCTCTGCACAAGCGCATCCCCGGGCTGACGATCCTGCTGTACTCCCAGTGGGAGCAGGCGATCCCGAACATGGCGAGAGCGGCGTTCCTGCGCCGCGACCTGGACATCCACCAGGCCGGTGAGTTCCTCGCGGAGTTCCCCGCCGAATGGACGCTCGTCCGTGCGCGGTACGACCAGAAGCTGGCATGGCTCCAGCGGTGCCGGGACGTCCTGGCCGCCCAGGGCATGTGACGGCCCGGGTTGCGTTACTCGCCCGGCGCTGCTGAGGGCCCGTCCCGCAATCGCCCTGATCTGGTCCAGGTTGGCGAACGCTGTCGTTTCTTCGAGACATGCCCTCCTGCGGCTTCGAATTGGAAGACTGCTCAGTGAGCATGTTGACACTGAAGGGCGCCGCCAGCGACGCAGCCCGCGATGGGGGAGAGATGCGCCGATGAAGCATAAACGCCTCGAACTTGCCTGTGCCTGCGCGGCGGCGTTCGCGTTCTCCTCGAACTACACCAACCACGCCCCGCTCGCCGCGCTCCTGATGAGGCAGTTCTCGTTTACCCAGGCGATGGCCGGCCTGTTGACGACGGGCATCTTCCTGACGCATGCGGCCATGCAGATCCCGGGAGGCCATCTCGCGGATCGCTTCGGCGGCCGGCGGGTCCTCGCGTGCGCACTGGCCGTCGTCTGCGCGGGCAACGTCGGGATCGCCTACGCGGGCAGCTATGGGGCGCTGCTGTTCTGGAAAGTGTTCGCGGGGCTCGGCACGGGCACGTGTTTCGTCGCAGGCGCCCGATACCTCGCGCAGGCCATGCCGCCGACGCTGCTGGCGCGGGCCCAGGGCTACTACGGCGGGTCGGTGCTGCTCGGATCCGGGTTCGTGATCTACGCCGTGCCCCGCGCGGCCGACGCGGTGGGCTGGTCGGGCGCGTTCCTGATGACAGCGCTGATCGCCATCGCGGTTTTGGTCTTCTGGCTCGCTGCCGCTCCGGCGCCGCAGCCGGCGGCGCATCCGCCGGTCACGCTGCTGAGCCTGCTCGGCCATGGGCAGTTGTGGCTGCTCGGGTCGGTGCAGATGGCCTCCTTCGGGCTCGTGATCGTGATCGGCTCCTGGATCACGCAACTCCTGCGCGTGCAGGCCGGCATGTCGGTCGCGGCGGCGGGCGGGCTCGGCTCGCTCGTGCTCCTGATTGGGATTGCCTCGCGCCCGCTTGGAGGCGCGCTGGCCCGGGAACTGCCCGTGCGGCCTCTCGTGGGCGCGAGTCTCTCCATCAGGGGGACACGAGTGTCGTCGTCGTCCTGACGCTCACGAGTCTCTGGCCGCCGC
>Ga0315283_10005964_pt1 | contig 10807 bp, 9 predicted proteins | sample YL17G09_0_MG_FD_204541 | JGI IMG/M metagenome (GOLD analysis project Ga0315283, IMG submission 204541) | Sediment microbial communities from Yellowstone Lake, YNP, Wyoming, USA - YL17G09_0 | ecosystem: Environmental > Aquatic > Freshwater > Lake > Sediment | place: USA: Wyoming | collected...
ATTGGTGCACATGTCCCATTCGCCTACCGCACAGTTCGGGCAGGGTACCGGATCCGGTCTTCGGACAATACCTACCACCAGGTCGCCCTGCATAAGGGATTTGCTAGTACCTGGATCGATGACACGCCCAAGGGATTCGTGCCCCAATACCAGGCGCGTCTTCCCAGGGGGTGCCCAGCCGTATTTCCCCTCGACGATTTCGACATCCGTCCCGCACACACCGACCGCTATTGCTTCGACCAGGACCGATCCCTCGCTCACATCAGGCTCCGGAAAATCTTCGTACCGGGCTGTCCCAGTTTTTTTTGGTTCTACTGTAATCGCTTTCATTGAGTAACCTCCAAGATAAAAGTATGATAAGACCAGGGTTCCATATCAAGGTAGAGACCTCGCTCGAGTAAATCATTCCCTTCACGGGTGTAGCAGGCAGAGCCAAGCAAGTCATTGAGCTTGACGGTGTGGTTTTTGATTTCAGGAAAAGTCAGGTGAACGTAGCATTGGCTCTGATGGGATACGTAATTCACCACGATCAATATCCGCTCACCGTGTGATCCTTCCCAGGAATGAGCTATAAATGCGTCCCAGGATCCATTTCCTTCCCAGGCAGGTTTACAAACCAGCCACTGCCATGTTCCGCTTTTCAATACAGGTTTTCGGAGGACCGCCAGCAAATGACCATAGAATTCCTCAATCTCTTTGTCCGGCGATTCTTCAGGCGCCCGGATGAGATGTGGTGAAATGCGTTTCTTCCGACCTTCAAACTGCCCCTGATGGAAGAAACGCAGACCCGGAATAAAATATGTGATCACTGCTGCTGCCCGGTGAACGTCAGGATCAAATGTGGAGGCAGCGCGAGGCTCATCATGATTTTCAAGAAAGCGTGCCAGCTTAGACTGGAAATCAAGCTCGGCGTGGAGGTGCTCGCGCACCGGTCGGGGGTCGCCTGCACGCAGGCGGTCATACAGCCGTTTGTCATAAGTGTAGTTGAATCCCTGTTGTTGGAGGGTCCATTCCAGGTCCCAGTATACTTCAGCCATAAAGCAAAAGTCAGGATTCCATTCATGTGCAATCTTGATTACCCGCGGCCAGAACGGAGCAGGTTTTCTGCCCCACGTTCGCTCAAATACCTCAGGAAGAATTAACATCGCCATATCACAGCGCACACCGTCGCATAGTACCGCAATCTTCCTGAGTTCCCCGATCATCGCTTCCTGGGTAAAAGGATTGCTGTAATCAAGCTGTACGGTATCTGGCCAGCCTGGGAAGTACGGGTCCCGGCCATGAGCCAAGATCATCTCGCCTGTTTTCCGCTTGATCCGGATATAGTTCTGTGGTTCACGAGCTAACAATTCTTCCGTCCCCGAGATAAAATACTCCGGGTGGTCCTCCACCCAGGGGTGATCAAGCGCCATATGGTTCGGAACAAAATCAAGCATTAACTTCAACCCGCGTTTGGCCATCCGTTTGCGCAGTCGAATCAAGGCTGCATCGCCTCCAAATTCGACCGGGACTGTATAGGAAGCAATTGCAAAACCGGAACCGCCGATATCCTCGTCTCGTAAATCGGGCAGTGTGTCTTTAAACTCCTTTAACCAGTCAGGGTTTTCACGAGAAATTCGCTGACCCACTGCCCCTGTTTGCCACACGCTTAATAACCAGACCCAATCAAAACCCATTTCAGCCAACCGGTCCAGTTCTGTGTCTGGTATATCGTCTAATCGCGCCGGTCGGCCAAGTGTATTTGACAGCGATGTCAACCAGACACGCGTATTGGCTTGATAGAGGGATGGATAATGAACTTGCATCATCTCTTCTTCACCGGTTGGGTGGGCTTACCCACCGATACTCCTTTGCCCTGTTCGAGCAATTTTTGCGCTTCAGAAGATCCAAACAGTCGCATGATCCGTGCAATCGCACCAGTCCATCCCGTCTGGTGGCTCGCGCCGATCCCGGCGCCGGTGTCGCCGTGGAAGTATTCATAGAATAGGGGATAATCTCTCCAATGGGGATCTTCTTGAAATTTCTCTGAAGCTCCGTGCACAGGTCTTTTCCCTTGCTCATCCTTCAGGAATATCTTGGTCAGTCGGCCCCCAATCTCCTCCGCCACTTCGTAGAGGTTCATCTGCTTCCCTGATCCCGTCGGACATTCAATGGTGAACGAATTCCCGTAATATAGATAGTACTGAAGCAGCGCACGTAGAATCAGCATGTTGACCGGCATCCAGATCGGACCGCGCCAGTTCGAATTGCCACCGAACATACCGTCGTTCGATTCCCCGGGAAGATACGGTACCCGATACTCCTGATCGCCGAACCGGTAGGTGTAGGGGGCTTCCTGGTGAACTCGGGAGAGGGCTCGAATTCCGAAGGGGCTCAAGAATTCCTTCTCATCCAGCATGATCGTCAGCACCCGGCGCAGATTGGTTTCATTCAAAATCGATCCCAGGCGTCTCTCTTGATAGCCTGGCTTCAGCGGGTCATGAATGAAAGCTGTCAGTCCCGGGTGTGCCTGGAGATACTGGCGGGCGGTCTGGCCGACCTGAGGATATTTCTTTACCAGCTGCCCTTCGAAAATGGTCACCGCGCAAAGAGGCAGCAGCCCGACCATCGAGCGCACCTTCAGGCGTTCGCTCCGCCCGTCTGGCAGGCGCAGCACATCGTAGAAGAAACCGTCCTCGTCATCCCACATCCCACCTTCCTCGCCCGGCCGGATCATTCCCGCAGCGATCAAGAGAAAGTGCCCGAGCAATTTCGTCGTGAGATCGATATAGGCCGGATTGGCCAACGCCAACTCTGCACTGATCTCAATCATATTCTGACAGAAGAGTGTCATCCAGGCAGTGCCATCGGCCTGTTCCAGATATCCGCCGGTTGGCAAAGGCGAGGATCGGTCGAAGACCCCAATATTGTCCAGTCCCAGGAATCCCCCTTCAAAGGCGTTGTTTCCAGAGCGGTCTTTCCGGTTCACCCACCAGTTAAAGTTAAGCAGCAGCTTGTGGAAGGATCGCTCAAGCCAGGCAAGATCTCCCTGCCCGCGCTGCGCTTTCTCCAACAGGTAGGTGTAGATCGTTGACCAGGCATGGACCGGGGGATTCACATCTCCGAAGTTCCACTCATACGCGGGGATCTGACCGCTGGGGTGAAGGTAACGGGACTTCAGTAAGAGTTCCAACTGTTCTTTGCCAAAGTCCGCATCGACCAGAGTCAGAGCCGTGACATGGAAGGCGAGATCCCAGGCGGCATACCAGGGATATTCCCATTTGTCCGGCATCGAGATCACATCCGCGTTGACCATGTGTCCCCAACGGTCGTTGCGGATAGAACGTTGACTCGTTTTGTACGGCTGAATGCCATGGTCTTTTAGCCATCGGCCGACGTCATAATTAAAGTATTGCTTGGACCAAAGCATCCCTGCCAGAGCCTGCCGCATGACCAGGGCTTCGTCAACGCTTAACGAGGCAGGAATAATCGCTGAATAGAACTCATCGGCTTCCTCGAACCGCGTCTTGAAGACGGATTCAAACGCGTTCCCACATAGTTGCTTGATCGCCTTTTTGGGGTCTTCCATCGGTTGGTCACTCAGGCGCAGGCGAACCGTGCGTGATTCTCCGGATCCCAACGTAAGCAGGTAATGGGCTGAGACTTTTGTCCCCTTCTTACCGGGATTAACCGCATTTTGATCACCGTGCACGATGAAGTTGCCAATGGCATCTTTCACATAAGGGGAGAGATTGGGCGTGCTGAAAAGTCGCTGCGAATTGGTCTCATTCTCCGTGAACAGGAGCGCTGAGGCTCCTTGCGCATAAAAGAAGCGCTCACCGAGATCTCGATGAGAGAGCGAGACGATACCGCCAGTTTTATCCTGAATGAGCTGATGAAGGCTAGGGCGGGCTACATCATCTCCCCATGCCCAGTCATTGCGGAACCAGAGTGTGGGCAAAAGATGGAGCGTAGTTGGTACCGGTCCGCGGTTATGAACGGTGATCCGGATGAGCATATCCTCAGGCGACGCTTTGGCGTATTCCACGAAAACATCAAAATAGCGGTCCTGGTCAAACACGCCTGTATCGAGCAGCTCGTATTCCGGTTTGCCTCGGCCGTGGTTACGGTTCGTCTCGATCAGATCGCTATATGGATAGGCATTCTGCGGGTATTTGTAGAGGTACTTCATATACGAATGTGTAGGCGTAGAATCAAGGTAGAAATAGTACTCCTTTACATCCTCACCGTGGTTGCCCTCGCTGTTGGTTAATCCAAATAACCGCTCCTTGAGAATCGGATCTTTTCCGTTCCACAGCGCTAGGCTAAAGCAGAGGCGCTGTTTGTCATCGGAAATGCCAGCAATGCCATCTTCACCCCAGCGGTATGCTCGCGAGTGAGCCTGATCATGGGTGAAGTAATTCCAGGCGTCTCCGCTTTCACTGTAGTCCTCACGGACGGTTCCCCACTGACGTTCGCTCAGGTAAGGTCCCCATTTCTTCCAGGGAGCTTTCTTCGTGCGGGCTTCTTCAAGACGGGATTGTTCGGCATTCATCGATTCCCTCCGGGCAGATCAAGTTCATATTGAAAATTCTGGCGTTTTCCTCTAAAGGTTAACTTGATATCAGCATCGAGCGTGACAGCATGCCTCCGGCAAGGGTATTCGCTTTGAACCCATTCTGCAACAGGATGCGCGTTGCATAGTAGGCTCGTTGCCCCGAGCGGCAAATAATGAGAATCTCTCGGTCACGGGGGAGTTCCCCAAGGCGTGCGCGCAGCTGCGGTAGCGGTATGTTGATTGCACCCGGAACAGACTCCACGGCAAGTTCCGCAGGATTGCGTACATCGAGCAGGAACCCATTGTCCACAGAGTTCCAATGGCTGAGCGGCATGTCACCGCGCAGGATATCGGCCGCAACCATCCCTGCGAAGTTCACCGGATCTTTTGCACTACCGAACGGGGGAGCGTAACTAAGCTCGGCCTCTTCCAGGTCGTAAATGGTACAGCCCATCTGGATCGCCATGGCATAGGAATCGATCCGCTTGGCAACACCATCCTCGCCGAGCACCTGTGCGCCAAGCAGGCGTCCGTCGGATTTCCGAAAGATGACTTTCATGGCGAGGTATTTGGCACCCGGATAATACCCGGCGTGCGAATTCGGGTAGAGGTAGATCTTCTCGAAATCCGTCTCCCCAAGCTGAGTAAGGACCTTCTCTGTAGTGCCAGTCTGGGCGATGGCAGCTTCAAAGATCTGGCAGATCGAGGTGCCCTGTGTGCCACGGAAACGGCTGTCGCGCCCAGCGATCACATCAGCTGCGATGCGGCCTTGCCGGTTTGCTGGTCCAGCTAGCGCTACCAGGGACCACTGCCCGGTGACATAATCTTTGACCTCCACTGCATCGCCGACCGCAAAGATATCCGGATCGCTCGTGCGCATATGCTCATCCACACGGATCCCACCGCGCTGGCCGATCTCGATCCCAGCCATCTTCGCCAGGACTGTCTCAGGACGCACACCAATGGCGAGGATCACGATATCCGCTGGATGCCTCTTGCCTGAACTGGTGAGTACTTCGAGTGAGCCATCTGCGGTCTGTTGGAATCCAGCCACACCGTCATTGAGCTCGAGGTGGACACCATGCTTAACCATGTAGCGTTCGACGAGGAGCGCCATTTCCGGATCGAGTGGAGGCATGACCTGATTTAGTTTCTCGATCAGTGTCACTTCGAGCCCGCGGTGGATCAGGTTTTCCACCATCTCGAGACCGATGAATCCGCCACCGATCACTACTGCACGCTGCGGTTTAACCACCGTCTGGTAGCCTGTGTACGAATTCATACCAGATCGATCTGCGATATCCCGGTCAAGCCATTCGCGTATACTCCTGGCGTCTGGCACGGTTCGCACGGAGAAGATGCCCGGTAGATCAATACCAGGAAGCGGCGGTCGGATCGGCGCTGCCCCGGGTGACAATACGAGTTTGTCGTAGTGTTCGTTGGTTACCTCCCCGGTTGCGTGATTCTTGAGTTCCACAGTCTTCTTTTCCGCTGAGATCCCTACTACCTCACAGCGCGTCCGACAATCGATGGCGAACTGTTCTCGAAAAGTCTGTTCCGTCGCCACTAGCAGGCTCGACTCTTTTTCTATTGAGCCTCCAACATGGTATGGTAATCCACAATTGGCGTACGAAACGTACGGTCCGCGTTCCACCATGAGGATTTTTGCATTTTCATCCAGCCTGCGCAGGCGGGCCGCACATGAGGCGCCGCCAGCCACTCCACCAACAATGATTACCTTCATGTTCTCTACCTTTCTCCTAAGTGTCAATGATTAGCTTACCAGTAATTTTTGCTTGGCTGCTGTAAACTCTTCATCGGTAAGCACACCTGAGGTGTGCAAGTCGGCCAGTTGCTGAAGCTTGGCGGTTAAATCCGACTCAGGAGCTGCAGGAGCTGCTACCGGCGGGGGTGGCACATATGCCTGCTGCTGAGCCTGCGCATCAGCTGCACCCTGTTGATAAGCCTGGTCATATTGCTGCTGTGCAGCTGCATCTTGTCCTGCATATTTCTGGTTTTGGTGGTGATGTACCGCGCCGGCAGTACCAGCAACGACTGCCGTACCTACAGCAACCCTGGCTACACTTCTTCTTACCATTCTTCTTCGCATCATTTTGACCTCCTGGTCAATATTTCAATTGAGTATTTAATTGCTGCTATCCTTCAGCCTTGGCAAATATCTCCATGACTTCATTCACTGTCTCGAAGGGGATCCGTTCATGCATCACCACCCGGCCATTCGCCCTGAGTACCGCTTCACCAAATTTGATCGCCCACAGATTTTCGACCATCAGCAAGGCCGCGGTAGTGTTGTCCTCCAATTCCTGGCTGATCATCTCGATATCTTCGACCTGGATCATGCCACTGATTTCGACCTGGAGTGGATCGAAGATGGCGATCGTTGCGGCATCCATCTGTTGCAGCTCGAGTGTCTGATATTTGCCATCCTGGACCATGACGATGACCAAATCGATCACCCGCACGATCTTTTTTTCCACCAGCTCTCGCAGAGCTGGAAGGATCTCACCGCTAAACTTGTTGCCCTTGAATTCAAGAGCGATGAAATCGATTGGACCGTATGTCATTAGATTTCTCCTTTCGTACATAATTTATATTCTCATGTTGGAATAACATTTGGGGGGTGGGTATTTACTACCCTCACACCCCCAATATTATTATCAATGTGTAACTTATACTAACAAGATTCATCTTTTACCCAACTCAGCCCTTACTGTCGGTCTGGGATTTGGCTTTACTGATATTACACAACCGGTTGGGCGGGGGGAGGTGTGTAACCAGGGATGGCATTGCGGTTGTTATAGGCGGTATGACCATAGTGCCCAAGGTCAAGGAAAAATGCCAGTATCAACCAGAACCAATCCCAACCATATATACCTGTTACTCCCCATGACAGGATCACATACATCAGTGTGGTGAAGGGTAGGAAGACGATCCCCAGGATTGCCCACCACCATTTATCGTTGAATGTATTCATGAACTGGGTTGGGCGAGCGATCCAGATGAAAATATCCGCAAAACGTGGAAACATTCCAGCAAATAGTGCAAATAGACAAGGCATTTTATTTTCTCCTCAAAACTGAATTTGTTATGATTGACTTTTTCGAATGCCATTCATGGGCATTCCCGATTGGTGACCTTTGAGGTCGTCGAGACCTCAAAGGTCTTTTGAGATTCATTATATAGATCAGTTACGGAACTGTGATGTATACATAGAACTGGCAGAGTACTGTGCTGCCCATACCAACATCCCACAACTCTCCGTATGTCCCGGTATCATAGGGTGCGATCATCGACACGGTGAAGTTGTAAGTGCTGCCAGATGGAACATCCGCAGCCAGGTCATACATATCTGAACCCTGGTGCATGGGAACATTAGCCGCTGCACCCAGGTAACGGATGTCAATATCACCCGTTCCCCAGGTTCCAGAACCGGTGTTTTGCAGCACCCAGGTGGTTTCGAACCCTGTTCCCGCGGCAAACTGTGTGTAATCCGCCGGGGACTGCGAGACAAGCATACAGCCCGAAGTACTTGGGGGAGGTGGAGGTGTCGTCTCAACGGGGGGAGGCGCTGCTGGTGTATCTACCACCGGTATACCAGATGTATCTTGGGTGTACACCCAATCTGCCGATACCCAGCCTAAACCGTCCGCAGAGTAGGTTGTGGAGATCTTTACCTGCCACCAGAAGCCATCGGCACTCTTACCAGTCACTTCTCCGGCGGCATTTGGCGGTGCCACTACCAATATCGGATAATTTGTGCCTGGTCCACTGCGTACGTTCACATAGTCAACCGCAATAGCCGTTGGTACACCAGAGGGAGGCGGAGGTGGTGGTGCAGTCTGATAAGTGTCTGGGTTTTGGATAGTCTGGATCCCATCCACATTGCTGGCCTGAGTGTATGCACCTTCCACCCAGCCATAGCCTGCGCCGATCTTCTCAGGATTAAGCCGCACTACCCACCATAGCCCATCCTCACTTTTACCGATGACGCGACCAGATACACTAGCCTGAGCAATACCATAGGCCGGGTAGTTGATTGCTGGACCGGTGCGCACGTACGCGTTGGCGATCACCACTACTTGTGGATCCGACCCACCGGGTGGGATTAGCTCGGTCGTGGGTGGCACTGGAGGTGTGGGTAATACAGGAACACCATCTACCCCACTTGCTGTCACCCAGCCTGAACTCACCCAACCTGCTCCGGTTGGAGCAACCGGTACACTGATCGCCCACCACAGACCATCTTCGCTCTTCCCGACTACCTTGGCAGTTTTACCGCCGAGCAGGGCAGCGTATACTACATAATTGGTACCCGGACCGCCAAATATGACTGTATTGTAGTTGGCAATCGCAGCTGGCTCACCAGCCGCGGGTGTTGGGAAGACTGCCACTGGAATGTTTGGATCCGGGGTTGGACCAGGAGGCGGCGGTGTTTCAGTAGGCACAGACATTGGCACCACCGTAGGGGGAGGGGCTTGTGTGGCTGGGGGTGGTGCATTCTGGGTTAAATCTGCCACCACGGTTTGAGCTGCCTGGGTCTGGATCAGCGCCACATCTTGAGTGGGTGCAGGGGTAGGTGCTGGAGCACAGGAGCTTAAAATCAGTGCTCCTATGATTACTAGACTGAAGATCAACAGCCCCATTTTTGTTTGATTGTTCTTTCTCATAAACTCTCCTCTTATTTAGTTTTTATCTTGCATCAGACAGACGGATTCTTATCTTCTTCCGCCTCAAGCGCAGCGATCTCCTGGTCGGTTGGCTCCTGACCTTCAATGCCAAGATCAGCCATGGCGGTATCCAGTTGTTCTTCTGAAAGGTCCTCAACCTTCTTACCGGTTTGTTGCTCTACTTGCTGCACTTCACTTTGTGACATCTTGACTGCACTTGTTCCAGCAGCAACTAATACTGCACCGCCGATGATCATTCTTCGTCGCATTCGCCGGCGCATCCGGCGATGCCTCCGCATAACCATCCTTCTTCCTGGACCCCTTCCTGGTCCACCTCTTCCTGGTCCACCTATTCCTCGTCCAGGCATGATATTTCTCCTTTCTTTTTATAATGCTCGATATGTACTTTATTTTGACCATCCTCTGTAACACAGGGAGCTTGACATAGATAAGAGTGATGGCGTTTATATGACTTCCGTTTTTACCGATCAATCCTCCAGGCGATCCACCAAAAGCAAGACCAAATGCAGTTCATATAGCGTGTTGAGCACGCCAGCCAGGGCAGTCTGGTCGCCCAACTCGCCAGATAAAGTTGTGACCGGGTGATCCGCCTCCACGGTGTCCGGGGAGATAGTCATACCACCGAGAAGATCAGACATGGTTGGGTCAATCCGACCTTGCACATTGATCTGGTAGTTAGCCGGTCGATCGAAGGGTATTGGATTCCTAGATAGCATACTCAACATGAAATGATGATAGACTAAAGTAGCGCGTAAAAATACCACTAGAAACATGTAGTTAATATGTAGAACTATCGGGTTTTAGAGTGGGAAAGAGCTCAGCCTGGAGAAAGGATGTTCAATTCTTCTGCTCTGGTTACCGCGTCCCAACGCCGGTTGACGCCTAGTTTACCGTAGATGTTGGCTGTGTGGCGGCTGGTGGTCGAGTGGGAAATACTAAGTTTTTGGGCGATCTCTTTGATGCTCAGCGGCTCCCGCAATAAGAGCAGGACCTCGAGCTCACGGAGAGTGAGGGGCTCAGCCAACGTCGTATTGGTGAGTGCTGGTCTTTGACTGCCAACCAGAGGTTTTTTTTCTTCTGGAAAAGCCGCCAGGATGCGGCGAATCGTTTCCCCCGCGTAATCTTGCTTTACAAGCCGGCGCAACATCTCCTGCATGGGCTTGCCCAGGTCGGCGAAAACCTGGATGAAGCCCCCCAGCCGAGCTAGATCCACTGCATTCTTCAGCGCCGCGTCAGCTGGGCTGGTTTCCCCCTGGGCATCCAGCGCCAGGGCGCGCAATGCCAGGAGCTCGATCTTGAAGCGCGGTTTATGAGTGCGGTCGGCAATCTCATCCAGGGCGTCCAATTTTTGCAGCGCCAAGTGCAGGTCGGTATCTACGCCTCTGGCGACCAAGACGCGCACCAGGGTCACTTGCGGTTCTTCCAGCCACAGAAGAGTCTGGTCCAGCAGCGGATCGGTGAAGGTTTCAGCCCAGCGGCCGGCGCATTCCAGGTCCCCATGCAAAAGCATCAGCCTGGCGCGTAGCGACCGTGTCCGCTTGTCTTCGCTGCCTCTCTGCTC
>Ga0315283_10005965_pt1 | contig 10806 bp, 9 predicted proteins | sample YL17G09_0_MG_FD_204541 | JGI IMG/M metagenome (GOLD analysis project Ga0315283, IMG submission 204541) | Sediment microbial communities from Yellowstone Lake, YNP, Wyoming, USA - YL17G09_0 | ecosystem: Environmental > Aquatic > Freshwater > Lake > Sediment | place: USA: Wyoming | collected...
TCATTTACAAAACAAAACCTGTTCGGCACACATTTCCTCTCTCTCGCGCGATCTCCAACCCCAGCCTGGGGACAATGAAATGGGGGGGGAGGGCCACGGCCGGGCCTGATCTCCGATGAAATAGGGCGCACACACAAGCACATACGCACACACGCACGTGCGCACATTAACTATGCCGCTGTGTGCGCGTGGGCGTGCTTGTGGTCACTCGGCGCCTTTTCCTGCAAGCCAGCCAAAAATATGGAACAACGGGAAAATAGATATGATAATCACGCACGCCCACACGAAAGTTATTCAAGGACGACACAGACACATTTCAAACAGAGGCGGGCGCGGCGGATGCGTTGGTGGGCGCGGGCGCGGGCGCCGGCTTGGTCGCCGCGGAGGGCAGCTTGGAGGAGTGGTGCGTCGAGATCTTCCACTTCTTCTGGGCCGGGTCGAACGTGTAGGTGTAGGTGTACCGGGCGGGCACCTTGGTCGGCGGGTCCGTGGCGCCCAGGGTGAAGGTGTACACGCCCGAGTCCGTGGCCAGGTTGCAGCCCAGCTCGATGATGCGCTCGTTGATCTTGCCGGACGGCTTCTTGGCCTGGAACTCCACAAAGTACGCCTCCTTCTCCGCGGGCGTGATCAGGGGCTTGTCCTCCAGGGTGGCCAGCAGGACGGAGCCATTGGCCCAGTACATGTCGGCGACGTCCTTGGGGGTGCCGGTGACCTGGGAAAGCGAAAAGGAAAGAGAGGGGAGGGGCGTGGAGAGTGAGTGTGCGAGACCTGGCAGAAAACCTTGTGTGGCGTGAGGTTGAGAAAACCTCTCTCGCTGCGGCAGCTTTCTCACCAGCTTCTGGTTCCACTCGTCGAACAGGCGAGCAACGCCAGCCTCGGTGATGGGCTCGCACGCCTGGGTGGCGGCGGCGGCGGGCTTGGAGGTGGAGAGGACGCCCTGCGGAGGTGCGGAGGTGGGAGAGAGAGGGGAGGAGGAAAAGTGAGAGACGAGAGAAACAAAGGGGGGGAGGGGGGGGGGGGAGGGGGAGGTAGCGAAGGACGGGCAATGGCGGCCCGGGGTGGTGTGCGGAGAGGGTGGCGCCTGTCGCGAGCAGGGGGGCAGGCACACGGCCGGCGCGCACGTCCGTAAAATTCCTCGGCGGGCCTCTCACAAAACCTTCACGCGAGAAAAATGAGAGGCTCCCGGAGAGCGCCCCGTCGCGCGAGCCGTCAGGTCGGGCCTCCCCCCGACCCGACGGCTCGGGCGTGCACACGCGGCGGCCCAACAACAGCCAAGCCTTTTTCCTCGTGCTCATTTTTGCGGTCCTTGCAGGCCTTCCCCCGACACCATTTTCAACACATAGGCTCCCGATGCAGTGATCATAACGATTTTCGGCAGGCGGGCAAGGACGAGGGGGCTGGCTGGGCGCGGTGTTTCCAAGTGCACCGGCTAGATCGGAGTGCGCGTAGGAGGGTTTTTCCTTGGCGGATACGAAAAGCGAGGCCCGATTGGCGGCCCCGTTCTGGCATCCACTGGCCAAACCAGGCCGCGCAACCGCCTTAAAGCCCATAAACTAGTCCTAGACTATAGTTTCATGTGCGGTGGCCGGGCTCCAAAGGCCCGGAAGGGCCCCACCGGAGGCCCCTCGTGCACCTTGCGCGCAGTCTCAACCACATACGGCTCCCCCCTCTCTCTTTTATCCGCACTCACCGGCGTCGGCGCGTCCGGCGCGACGTAGGCGGCACCCTGACCGGCGACGGTAGCCAGGCCAGTGGAAGCCAGGAGGAGGGCGGAGGCGGCAGCGAAACGCATGGTTGGGTAGTGGGCGAGTGAGGAGAGGAGAGAAGAGATAAGAGTAGACTTTTTTTTTTGTCGAGTGAATCATGGGGTGGGATCGCGTTGGGGTTGCCTCTTCTTTCCCTCACTCTCCTCTCCCGTTTCCTCTCTCTTTTCACGCCGCACGCCCAACAGAGGCACAATGAGCCTCGCCGGCAAGGTCGCCCTCGTGACCGGCTCCACCCAGGGTATCGGCCTGGGCATGCTGCGCGCGCTGGCCGGGGCGGGCGCAGGTGAGAGAGAGGGGTTGAATGGGGTTGTGAAAGAGGCACCCCCGTCCGCGTCAATGCGCGCACTGGCTGCGCGCGTGTGTGTGCTGTGCTTAGATGGGGCTGCCCTGACTCCAGGCTGGTCTGGTGGTCGACGCCGCATGCCCTGGGCTTGTCGAAATGGGGACACAAAGGGTAGACCCCGCCTCAAACCCGCGCCAGGAAAAAAAAAAAAACTCACGCTGACTCGTGCAACCTCGCTCTCTTGTTTTTGAGATGGCCCGGCAGCGCGCACCCCACCCCGCGCCTGCCTTCCTCCCTGACGAAAGAAAAACCCAACAACGCACTCAGACGTCGTCATGCACGGCCTCCTACCCGCGGACGCCGCCCAGACCGCCACCGCCGCCCTGTCCGCAGAGTTTGGTGTGCGCGTCTCCTTCTCCGGCGCGGACGTCACCCGCCCCGTCGAGATTGCCGCCATGGTGGCCGCCGTCCAAGCTGAGAACGGCGGCCGGCTGGACATCCTGTGCAACAACGCGGGCATCCAGCACGTCGCGCCGCTGGTTGACTTCCCGGCCGACAAGTGGGACGCCATCCTCGCGGTCTGCTTGTCAGCTCCCTTCCACGCCACGAAAGCTGCCCTGCCGGCCATGGTGGCGGCCGGGTGGGGGCGGGTCATCAACACCGGGTCGATGCACGCCCTGGTCGCCTCCCCTTACAAGAGCGCGTACAACGCGGCCAAGCACGGCGTGGCGGGCTTGACCAAGACGGCGGCCTTGGAGGTCGCCCGGACGGGGGTGACCGTCAACGCGGTGTGCCCGGGGTACGTGCTGACGGACCTGATCAAAAAGCAGATCGGGGACCAGGCCAGGGCGCGGGGCATTCCCGAGGAGCGGGTGGTGGAAGACGTGTTGCTGGCCGACCAGCCGACAAAACGGTTTGTCCGGGTGGAGGAGGTCGGCGCGCTCGTCCGGTTCCTGTGCGGGGATGAGGCGGGCAGCATCACGGGCGCCTGTCTGTCGATTGATGGCGGGTGGACGGCGCGGTGAAGGGTGCAGTCTCTTGGGGGGGGGGGGCAGCGGCGTGTAGGGCGCCGCGCCGTGGGCGGGGGCGGCCGCGAGGTGATGAGATGGAGATAGAGTTGGTCTTGTCGTTTTTTTCGTTTAGGATTTGTTCATTGCTTTCATTCTCCGCGGGCAGCGGGCAGTGCAGGTGTCAATTCATTTTTGTGTGCAAGTAGGAGATCAAACTCTCTCAGTCGCCCCGGCTGCAGCCTCCAGCAACAGCAACCTCGGCCCCACCCACCTCTCCGACAGCGCCCCCACTCCCACCCCCACTGCCGCCCGCGGCCGACGCGGACGCGATGGCCAGGCGGGACAGGCCGATGACTAGGTCAGCCACCTGGCGCGTGCGCGGCTGCAGGGACACGGCGTGGCGGTACAGCAGGGCGGTGAATCCGTCCAGGGCGGCCGGCGGGGGCGGGGTGGTGAGGGAAGGCGGGCCCTCAAGCGGCGGGAGGGCGGCAGCGGCTGCCGTGCCCGCCGCCCCGCCGCCACTGCACCGCCCCAGCGCCCGGTTCAGGGCCGCCACCGCCGCCAGGGCCGCCGGGTCGGGCCCGGGAGCCGGAAAGACGGACGGGTCCGCGTCCGGGGGAGGGGCCGGGCGCGGCAGGTGGTGAGAGGGCGTGGCAGCCGCTGCCCCTCCATCCAAAAATCCGTTGGCCAGGCGGCGCGCGACCCGCCGGGCGGCCGCGGCCACGGCCGCGGCGTTCCCGCCACTCCCGCCACTCCCACCACCACCAGCCGCCTGGAGTTCCACCTGCAACAGGGCCAGGCGGGAGAGGGTCGCCTCCACGGCCCGGCGGACGGGCCCGCCCGCACGCACGCCCTCCAGCGCGGCCGCCGCCGCACAGACCGCTTCTGCCGCGGCCGCCGCCTCGCCCGCCCCCGGGGCGCCCGCCGGCAGGGCCGCCGCCCGCGCCAGGGCCGCATCCACCAGGACCTCCACATCCGCGACCAAGGCGGCCCGGCCGTGGTGGACGCGGATGGTGGTGCGCGAGGTGTCTGGGGCGGCCGCCGCCGCCGCCACAGGCCGCCCCAGCCGCGAGGGGGGCAGGGGGGGCGGGGGCGGCGCGCCTGCCGGCCGCACACCAACAGCAGGGCTGCCCTCATCGTCAGCCCGCGGGGTCGTGATGTGGCCTGAATCCACGGAACTGGCGGCGGAGGAGGTGGAGGAGACGCGGGGCAGGGTGCGGACGCGGAGGGAGAGGGGCCACGCGCTGAGCGGCGGCGGCAGGGGGGGTGGGTCGGTGAGGGGCGTGGAGGCGGCGGCAGCCGGCGCTTCCTCCTCCTCACCTCCGGCACCTGCTGCCCCATGCTCGCCCTCGTCGTCGGCGGGCGCCCGGCCAAAGGGGCTGCGGCTCCCACCATCGGCCGTACTAACGCCGCCCGCGGCAGTAATGGCCGCGGGCGCCGTGAGCGGCGTCTTCAGCGGGGCCGGCGACGCCGGCGGGGCCTCTTCTGGCGGCGGCGGCGGCGCCCGCGCCGTCCTCGCCCGGGGTGGTGGCGGGGGTGGCGGGGGTGGGGCGCCTTTGGACCCGCCGCCCCCGCGGGGCGTGCCCGGCCGCGCCCCGCCACCCCCGCTCGACGACGACCCCGCCCGCTGGGCGGGGGCGTGGTGGATGACAACGCCCTGCCAGGGCGACAGCGGCAGGACGGGGCGAGGAGGGGGGGGCGCGGCCGGCGTCGCCGCGACTGCCGCCGCCTCCTCCGCCTCCGCCGCCTCCTCCGTCACAGAGCCGCCGCCGCCGCGCAGCACGTCCGCCAGGCGGCGCAGGACCAGGCGGTCCAGGGCCGGCAGGGGCGCGCCGGCGACAGGAGAGGGCGGCGTGGCCGTGGCCGCCCCTGCCCCTGCCCCCGCCCCCGCCCCCGTCGGCGGCGGCGGCGCGCGGTCCACCGCGTCCAGCAGCGTCGTCAGCGCCGCCAGCACTGACCCCCGGGACTGCGCCAGCAGGGACGCGGCCGCCGCGCGCAGGGCGGGGGCCGTCGCGTCGGCGCCAGCGCTGGCGGCGCCCCCCCCCCCAGCCGGCACGCCCGGCCCCAGGAGGCGGGCGTCGTGCGCCCGGCAGAGCGGGCACCGCCGGGAGGTGCGCCGCCAGCGGAGGATGCAGGCCCGGCAGTGGGCGTGGCCGCAGGCGAGGGCCAAGGGGCCGCCGTGCGTGCCGGCCGGGTCGCAGCAGATGGAGCAGGTGGCGGGCGGCGGGGCGGCGCCGGCGGCGCCGGCGCCGGCGGCGTCGGCGGCGGGGGTGCAGGCGGGGGAGGGTGAGGGCACGACAGGCGCGGCGTCGGGTGGGGGTGCGAGGAGCGGGGGCTCGCCGCGCCCGCCGGGTAAGCTTTCCGGCGCGCCCATCACCCGCGCGATGGGAGAGCAGGCGATTAGAATGTCATCAGCAGGAAGCGCGCCCGGCCGAGGGGCCTCAGCGGCGAGCATTGGGGCGGGGGCGCGCAAAAAAAAAAAAGCGGGGCAGCGCCGCCAGAGTGGACTCCACGGCGCGGCGCAAGAGAATGCGAGGTGGGGAAGTGTGTTGGGGGGGGAGCTCGCCTCTGCGCAAAGGTTCTCGGCGCCTCGCAGACCTCAGGCTGAGCGGCGAGCTACCTAGGCGCTGGTGTGTGTGGTGGGCAGGGCAGGCCCACGACGAAACGGCCACCAGGCGGAGCCTCCAACAACTACCCCGACCCGGCGAGCGTTTTTTTTTAAGAGTGGGAGAGACCAAGCAAGCACACTCTTCTTCGCTTTCGATTCATTTATCAAAACGGAAAACGCGTCCGCCCCCCCACACACCAGGATGGCCTCCTCCCCCCTCTGCCGGCCCCCCGGGTCCACCAGGCTGCCCCCACGCCACCGATGCCCCGGGACGGCCGCGCCCCGCTTCTGTGTCCAAGTGCGTGCATCACCTCCGACCCTGACCCCGACCACCACCGCTCTCAACCAGGCCGAGACCGCCGCCCGGGCCGCCTTCCTGGCCGGCACCGCGGGCGCTGTGTCCGCCGACGCCGCCGCCGTCTCCCTCTTGCGCCAGGCGGGCGCCACCCGGGACGCGGACGCGGACGCCGTCCTGGGCGCCCTCGCCCACGCGCTCACTTCCGGGACCCCGCTCCCAGGTGCCTGCCCGGCCACGCCCGCCGCCCTGGCCGGCCGCCCTTGGCGCCTCGTCTTCTCGGCGCCCGCGCCCATCGCAGCCTGGCGCTACATCCCGGTGCCGGAGTTCTTTGCCCTGCCGCCCGCAGGCGGGGGGGGGGCGGGAAGCGAGGGAGGGCGCGCACCCGCCGGCCCGGTCTGCCTTTCTTCGGACGTCGGGCCCCTCCACTTCGCCTTCTCCGGGTCCGGCCGCTTTGTGGGTGGTGGGGGAGGGGAGGCCGGCGGCGATGCGGCCCTGGAGTTTGCCTTCACCCGGGCGGACGTGCAGTGGGGGCGGGACGCGCCGGGGCCGTTCTTCACCCGGGAGCTGGGGCGGGAGCGCTGTCGTGGGGGTGGCCAGCCTGCATTGAAGGCGCCCAAGACGTACACCTTTTTCGCGTACCTGCCGCCGGTCGAGGGGGGGGGGGCTGGTGGGGTGGAGGTGGTCGGGGCCCGGTCTAGTGGTGGGGCGCTCAGCTTGCTGGCGCGGCGGTAGGAAAATCCTATGGAGAGGGAGATGGGAGGATGCAGAAGGGGAAAAGAGTGCCCCTCCCCATTCCCTCCATTCTCACCCCCGCGCGCGCGTCCCCCCTCGGACCCGACTCCCGCACCCCTCCCCCCTCAGCACACACCGCCCCTAATGCAGTCGCCCGCCCTGCTGCGCCGGGCCGGCGCGTGCGCGCCCTCCGCCGCCCGCGCGCCGTCCACCTCCCGCCGGGTTGTCCGCACGGCCTCCACGGCGCCCGCGGCCGGCGAGGACCTGGGATTCAAGACCATGCGGGCCGGTATCAAGGTATGAGATGAACAGAGTGTGTGTGTGTGTGTGAAAAAGGCGCGAGGCCACGCGGGCAGGCGGCGCGGGCGCGGGCGGAGAGGAGTAGCAGCGCGGAGAGAACTTGCTAGGCGTGGTTTGCGCATGCGCGGGCGCGCCCGCCTATTCCTGGCCCTTTCGCCGCCCCAGCTGCCTCCTAGGAGAGGCAGGCGCTCGGGTTGTAGGTTAGGGAAAGGCACGGCGGGCACCTCTTTCGTCCGACCCCGCGCCCCGTTTGCTTTTTCTCGCGCTCGGCGGCCCGTCGCACCCGACCCTCACCGCATCGCTCGCCTCTCTCACAGGAAGCCGCCCCGGAAACCGTCCTCACCCCGCGCTTCTACACGACTGACTTTGATGAGATGGAGGAGATCTTCTCCCTGGAGAAGAACCCCAACCTGGACGTGAGTAGAAGGGGTGGGCGAGGGAGGAAGAGAGAGAGAGAGAGGGGGGCGACGTGCCACCGCCAGCGACGGCGCTTATCCTCTTTTTTCGCTCTCTTGTCGCTCCGCCTGTGGCTCTCACCAAGCCCCTCCCTCCCTTTCCCTCAGATGACCGAGATCCTGGCGATGCTCAAGGAGTTCAAGACGGACTACAACCAGGTACGCGGGAAGAGGGGGGGCCGGCGGGCAAACAGAGGCCCCAACAATCGCCAGCACACACACAGGGCGCGGCGCGCCACACCGGGACCCCCCCCCCCCGACCCGACCCTTTCCGTTTTTCCGCTCTCACCTGCCCTCCACGCCTCCACACACACACCAGACGCACTTTGTCCGCAACGAGACCTTCAAGAAGGCGGCCGACTCCATCCAGGGGCCCGCCCGCAAGATCTTCATCGAGTTCCTGGAGCGGTCGTGCACGGCCGAATTCTCCGGCTTCCTCTTGTACAAGGAACTGGCGCGTCGCCTGAAAAAGACCAACCCGGCCGTCGCCGAGATTTTCGCGCTCCTGTCCCGGGACGAGGCCCGCCACGCCGGCTTCATCAACAAGGCCCTCGCCGACTTCAACCTGGCCTTGGACCTGGGCTTCCTGACCAAGAACCGGACGTACACGTGAGTTTGAGTGTTTTCGGAAAAAAGGGGGGGCCGGGGGGGGCCAGGGAGAAACACAAACCAACCCCCGCTCGCTCCACTTTTTATTTCCACACTCACGCACGCGCCCCCTGCCCTCTGGCCATCCCCCCCTCCACCCCCAGTTTCTTCAAGCCCAAGTACATCATGTACGCGACGTACCTCTCCGAAAAGATCGGGTACTGGCGCTACATCTCCATCTACCGCCACCTCCAGCGCAACCCGGACAATCAGCTCTACCCGATCTTTGAGTACTTTGAGAATTGGTGCCAGGACGAGAACCGGCATGGCGACTTCCTGGCGGCCGTCCTGAAGGCCAAGCCGGAGTGGCTGGCCGGGCCGGTCGCCGCCTTCTGGTCCCGCTTCTTCACGCTGTCGGTGTACGTGACCATGTACCTGAACGACCACCAGCGGACCTCCTTTTACGAGTCCCTCGGCCTCAACACCACGCAGTTCAACCGCCACGTCATCATCGAGACCAACAACACGACCGCCCGCCTGTTTCCGGAGGTGCCGATCATCGACGCCGCCTTCTGGGAGCGCATGGACACACTGGTGGCGCTGAACGCGCGGCTGGTCGGCGGCGTGGGCGGCCTCTCAAAGGTGGGCGTCCTCGCGGGCTTCGCCTCCAACCTGGTGGGCCTCTTCCTGGGCAAGTTCGCCAAGGCCGGGTCGGCCGACGTGGAGCCGGCCCTGGCGGCGCAGTACTGAGGGAGTGAGCGTGGTGTGTGAGTGTGCGTGTGCGGGGGGCGTGACAGAGCGTTTTTTTGTTTTCTCTCAGGCAGAGCGCCTGGAAACAAAACAACGCGTGGGGTGACGACAGAGAGAGAGTGTGGGGATTTGGTGGTGTGTACTTGTGCGCCGCTTTGCTTGACCTGGGGCTCGTGTGTGTGTGTGCATGTGTGCAACCTCTTTTTTTTTTCCTAGGGCCAAAACGACAACGGGGCCCGTCACGTGTGACTGTAAAGAGGAGGGAGGGTTCAAAGAGATATAAGGGGGGCGCTTCGCCTCACCCTACTTTTTTTTTTCTTTTTTCTTTTCTCTCCTCTCTCTCGACCGGTCTAGCTCACATGCGGCGCGTCCCGGTGTCGTCGGAAGGCAGGCAGGAGAGAATGTCGACTGGCATATCGTGCCAGATGGGCGAGATGGAGATCGGAGGATGGCCAAAGGAGCTCAAGGCGAGACGGGAGAGAGAGAGAGAGGGAGAGAGAGAGAGAGAGTGGGGCCGCCGGGCCACTAGCCACTCCGCGAGCTCTCCTTTCTCACACCAAACCCATCACACACCATAGGTCTTGCTGGTCTCCGACGCCGCGGACTCAGATGCCGTGCTGATCGACCAAATGCGGGGGCTGGACTATGAAGGTGAGAGAGAATGGGGGCGATAAGTCAGAAAGGCGGGGGAGAGCGAAATTCGGCACCTTACCGAGAGTTTTTGAGATCTCTCACCTCGGCCTCGACCTCTCATCTCTCGGATGTGCTTCTCTCCCCAGTCGCGGCCCGCCGGTCGCTCTCCTCGGCGGCCACCGCGGCCGCCCGCCGCCCGCCACTCCGCCGGGCATCGGCTGAGGGAGGAGTGCGGAAGGGGAGTTGGGCGGGCGCTGCTGAGTCTGGCGCCCGGCGGGCGTCGACGGGCACGTCCCACTGCCTAGTGGTGCAGCCGGGTGGGGAGAAGGGCGCGCCCGACGCGGCCGACGCGGCGAGCCTGACCCCGCGCCGGGGCGGGCGGGCGACCGCCCGGGTCGCCGCCCGGCGGGCTGCCCTGGCGGCGGCGGCCGAGGCCGAGGAAGCCGCGAATGCCGCCGCCAGCCAGAGGATGCAGCCGCGCCCGGCGGCCGCGGCGGCCGCGGTGGCGGGCGTCGGCGGCGGGGAGGGCGGGCGCGGTGCCCGCCCGCCCACGGCCTCTTTGGGGGCGGCCCCGCCGCCGTCGCCGCCGCCGGGGGCTGCCGCTGCGCTGGCGACGCGCCGCCAGCCACCCCAACCCGACCCCGTCCCGGCGTGCGTGTGGGGGACGCCGGCCGTGGGCGGGGTCGGGGTGGCGGCCGGCAGGGGTGCACCTGAGCCTGCCGTGCCTGCTGTGCTTTTGCCTGGGGCTGCTGCTGCTGCGTTCGGGCCGCCCTCCTCCACGGGCCCCGCCGCCGCTGCCGCCGCCCCGGGCCGGCCGCCCACGCCGACCATCGCCCTGGGCTTCCCGATGACGACCGCCGCCGCGGGCTCGTCGCACTCGTCGGGCAGTGGCGGGGCGGCGGTCGCCGGCGCGGTGGCGGCGGCGGCGGGGCCCCGCCCATCCCTGCACCACCCGCCCTCCTGCTCCTCCCTCGCCGCCGCCGCGTCGGCCGGCGCCAGCGGGCTGCTGGACCTGAGCGACTCACTGCACGACGGCACGGTCGATTTCGAGGACGAGTTTGAGGGCATGGTGGCCCTGGTGGCTGCCCTGGGCCCCGGTCCCGGCGGCCGCGGGAGCGGGGGCGGGGGCGGGGGCGGGGCCGGCAGCAGTGCGGCCACCACCTCCACTCCCACCCCACCGCCCTTGCTCCTCGCCCCGGCCGCTGCCAAGCCGCTCGGCCTGGCCCTGAGGAAGTCGCGGTCTTTCGTGGAGCTCATCAATGCCCGCCTGCGGGGCGGCGTTTTCTCATGAGGGAAGCCTTAAGTGTGTGCGCGCGGCTGGGGCTGGAGTAGGAGGAGGGAACCATAACCCTGCACTAGGGCGTGTGCGGGTGTTGATTTGTG
>Ga0315283_10005966_pt1 | contig 10806 bp, 10 predicted proteins | sample YL17G09_0_MG_FD_204541 | JGI IMG/M metagenome (GOLD analysis project Ga0315283, IMG submission 204541) | Sediment microbial communities from Yellowstone Lake, YNP, Wyoming, USA - YL17G09_0 | ecosystem: Environmental > Aquatic > Freshwater > Lake > Sediment | place: USA: Wyoming | collected...
CGCCGGCACCACCGCGAAGAAGATGATCCCCGCTATCGACAGCAGGTAGAACAGGATGGCCGCCGGCCAGACGATGGGATCCGCGATCAGCGAGCCGATCTGGCTGCGGTAGAAGTCGCGGGCGACGACCCCCAGCCACACGAGGTCGATCAGGAAGAAGACCGGCACCGTGACCAGGTACAGCAGGATGAATCTCGACATACGCAGCGCTCCTTGTGCTCGTCCGTCGCGCCTCCGGCACCGAACGGCAACCGCTCACGGGTGCGATTCCGGTTGTCCCGGGGCACCTCGATTGGATAGCATGGGAAAAACCCCGGAGGACCGCGACCCATGGCGAAGTATGTCTTTGTGACCGGAGGAGTCACGTCCTCTCTCGGCAAGGGCATCACCGCCGCCAGCGTCGGGCGCCTGCTCAAGGCGCGGGGCCTCAGGGTCCGCATCCTCAAGCTCGATCCGTACATCAACGTGGACCCGGGGACGATGTCGCCGTACCAGCACGGCGAGGTCTTCGTCACGGACGACGGCGCCGAGACGGACCTGGACCTCGGCCACTACGAGCGGTTCATCGACGAGAACCTGACCCAGGGCTCCAACGTCACGACCGGCCGCATCTACTCCGCGGTCATCGCCAAGGAGCGGCGCGGGGACTACCTCGGCGGCACGGTCCAGGTGATCCCGCACATCACCAACGAGATCAAGGAGCGGATCACGCGCGTCTCGCGCGACGGGGACCCGGACGTCGTCATCGTGGAGGTGGGCGGCACGGTGGGCGACATCGAGAGCCTGCCGTTCCTCGAGGCCATCCGCCAGATGCGCAAGGACCAGGGGCGTCACAACGTCCTGTACGTCCACGTGACGCTGCTACCCGGCCTTTCCGCCACCGGCGAGCTCAAGACCAAACCGACGCAGCACTCCGTCAAGGAGCTGCGCGGCATCGGCATCCAGCCGGACGTGATCGTCCTGCGCTCGGACAGCGACGTGCCGGACGAGATCCGCGAGAAGATCGCCCTGTTCACGGACGTGGACGTGGACGCGGTCATCCCGGCCCCCACGGCCTCCACGATCTACGAGGTCCCGCTCCAGTTCGAGGCCTTCGGCTTCGGCCGCCTGGTGGTGCGTGAGCTGGGCCTGGGAGATCCCGATGCCGTGCCCGACCTCGACGGCTGGCGAGCGCTGGTGGAGCGGATCAAGTCGCCCAAGCCGACGCTGGAGATCGCGCTCGTCGGCAAGTACATCGAGCTGCCGGACGCGTACCTGTCGGTGACCGAGGCCCTCCGCCACGCCTCCTGGGCGAACGGCGTGGACGCGAAGGTCCGCTGGGTGGACAGCGAGGCCCTCACACCCGAGAACGTGGGCGAACGCCTCGCGGGCGTGGCCGGTGTGCTGGTCCCGGGCGGGTTCGGGCACCGCGGGATCGAGGGCAAGGTGCTGGCCGCCCACTGGGCGCGCGAGCAGGGCCTGCCGTACCTCGGCCTGTGCCTGGGGCTGCAGTGCGCGGTGATCGAGTTTGCGCGCGAGGTCATCGGCACCGGGGACGTCAACTCGACCGAGTTCGACATGTTCACGGCCAACCCCGTGATCGACTTCATGCCGGACCAGCGGGACCTCGAGGACAAGGGCGGCACGATGCGCCTGGGCCTCTACCCGGCCAAGCTGCTCCCCGGCTCCAGGGCCCGCGCGGTCTACGGCACCGAGGTGATCTACGAGCGGCACCGCCACCGCTTCGAGGTCAACAACCGCTACCGCCAGACCCTGGAGGCGGCCGGGATGCTGCTCTCGGGAACCTCGCCGGACGGTCGCCTCGTGGAGATCGTGGAGCTGCGCGACCACCCCTGGTTCGTGGCCAGCCAGTTCCACCCGGAGTTCAAGTCCCGCCCGGAGCGCCCCCACCCGCTGTTCCACGGGTTCGTGGCCACGGCGCTCGCGCTGCGCAACGGCGTGGAGCCGCGGCTGACTGCCGTCGGGCCGGGCGCGGAGCTGGACGCACAAAGCGCCCCGGACGACCTGACCGCGGAGGCCGCAGGCCGGTAGCGGGTACGGGTCCGGCATGGGGACCCGAGACTCACGCCCGGTGCTCGACCTGGTCGAGCACCATCATCACGACACCCGGCGCCTGGTCCGATGACGTGTCAGCTGATCCGCCCGGTCCGAGAACCCCGATCGCGCTGAAGAGCATCGCGAGCACGGCGGCGATGATCACGACGATGTGCGGCATGACGCTCTCCCCTGGACCCTTGTCGAGCTGTTGCGAGCTCGTTCCAATGCCCAGACGGTTGCGCCGCCGCCCCGTCCACGCGTAGGGGTGAGCTCACGCCCAGGGTGGTATTTCGTCACCGGGAGCTGATACGGGGAAGCCGCGCGAACGGCAACGATCAGCGTGCGTGCGGGATGAGCGTGCGCAGTCGCGCGAAGCGGGTGGTGGAGGCGGGAAGGTCGGCGTTCCGAGTGGGTGCGCAGCTCTCGGCGGCCTTGTCGGCCTTGGCGGCCTTGTCGGCGCGGCGAGCCTGCGCCCAACGGACGTCGGCGTCGCGGTAGTCGCCCGCCAAGACCCGCATGCCGGTCGGAGTTGCGGAGTACAGCATCGAGGTGCCTCGCTCTCTCGTCCTGGTGTCGTGGGTCAGTGGACCGCGGCCCCAATGAGCCCCATGAACGCGGCCACGAAGCGCCACGTCCCGGTCGTCCGGCCTGCCTGGCCGGCCGGACGCTTGCCCGAGGCGGCGAGGCGGGTCGCAGCGGCTTCGCCGAGAAGCTGGGCCTGGTGGGCCTGGACGAGCTGCTGGCTGATCATCGGGTTCATCACTTGGCTCCTTCCTCGTTTCCGCTTGTGCGGTGCTGATGAAGGGACTGTGCGATCCCGGGGTCGATCACACGAGGGGCGGGGTCACGCTCGGAGCGGTACTTGCTCACATTGGGGACGGGCGGCCGCACTGCGCGCCCCGGCGCGGACTATGCTCCGCGCCACGCCGATGGAGGGCACCAGATGACCACGACCGAGCCTGCTCTGCCCGGTGGGCCGCTCGATGCCGCGTTCCGCGACGGCCGCCGGCAGCGCCTGCGGCTCGGGGCCGTCCTGTTCAGCGAGGGCGACGTCTCGAACCGGGTCGTCCTGCTCCTCTCGGGGCGGGTGAAGGTCTCCACGTTCTCCGAGGACGGACAGGAGACAGTCCTCGGCTATCGCGGGGCCGGGGACGTGCTCGGCGAGCTGTCCGCCATCGACGGCGAGGAGCACCAGGCGACGGTCTCGGTGGTGGAACCGGGCGAGGCCATGTTTGTCCAGGCCGAGCGGTTCCTCGCCGCCCTGGAGACGATGCCCGGTCTCTCGCTCGTCCTGCTGCGGTCGATCGTCGGTCGGCTTCGCGATGCGGACCGCAAGCGGGCGGAGTTCACGGCGCTCGATGTGGTGGGCCGCGTTGCGCATCGACTGGTCGAGCTGGCGGACGACTACGGGGAGCCGGCTGGCACGGGGATGGTGATCGGCCTGCCGATCTCCCAGCGAGAGCTCGCAGGATGGGTCGGCTCGTCGCGTGAGGCCGTGAACAAGGCACTCCAGCAGCTGCAGCGCCAGGGGTACATCGCCGCCGAGCGGCGGCGGATCACCGTCCTCGATGTCGAGGGCCTGCGGGGGCGGGCGAGCTAGCGGCGGCCGCGTTCACGGCCGGAGCTCGAGCGCCTCCAGGTGGGCGGGCCGCACGGCGCGGAAGTGGCGCTGGTCGAGGGTCGCGACCTTCGGTTCGCCCAGGCGTTCGGCAAGGGCCACGACGCTGGCATCGACGATGCCGAGGGCGAGATCCGCGTAGCGAGCCTGCAGGTCGCGGCAGCGGGCGAGATCGGCGCCCGTTGGTGACTCCACCCTGTAGACGCCTGCAAGCAGGTCGTCGAGGAAGATGAGCCAGGCCTCGGTCGGCAGCCGCCGGCTGCACCAGTAGTCGAGCTCAGCGAGGACGAGCGCGGGCACGACGAGGTCCTCGTCCGAGGTGGTCAGCAGGCGGGCGCAGCGCTCGTGGTCTGGATCGGCGGCGTCGAGCGCGGCGAGCAGGGGCCCCGTGTCGCAGATGAGGGCCACCGTCAGCGGGGCTCTTCGGCGACCGGCTCCGCCGTGACCTCGGCGGCGCTGCGGCCATCCGTGGAACGCGCCACACCGACCCGGGGGCGCCGGCGTGTCCGCAGCTCCATCGCCTTGTCCTCCACGGCTTCGCGCAGGAGGGTCGCGAGCGGAACCCGCCGACGCTCCGCCTCCGCCTCGAGTGTACGGAGGGCGTCTTGCGGCGCGCTTACGGTCGTCCGGCGAAGCTGAGTCATGATGCGTGATGCTAGCATCACAAGGACGCAAGGTCCAGCGCCAGGGCCTGGTCTGCCAGGGCCTGGTCTGCCAGGACCTGGTCCGCTCCTTCTCGCGCGCCCGGCGAGATCAAGAAGCCACCCGGTACAGGTGCCAGCGGTCAGGTACGCCCTTCAGCTCGTGCTCGCCGCGGTCATCGAACACCAGGCCAGAGCCCGCCGTGAGGTCCTTCACCGTGGAGCTGGTCCACACCTCCCCCGGCTGGGCCATCGAGCCCACCCGGGCGCCGATGTGGACGGCGATCCCGGCGAGGTCGTTGCCGCCGTGCTCGATCTCGCCCGTGTGGAGGCCGGCCCGGACGTCGATCCCCAGGGACTGCATCGCCTCGATCAGCGCCTGGGCGCAGCGGACGCCCCGGGCCGGTCCGTCGAACGTGGCCAGCAGGCCGTCGCCGGTGCCCCGGACGAAGGTGCCCCGGAAGCGGGCGACGATCCCCCGGGCGATCCGGTCGTGCTGCTCGATCAGGGCCTTCCAGCTGGCGTCGCCCATGGTGGCCGCGGTGGCCGTGGAGTCCACGATGTCGGTGAACAGGACGGTGGCCAGCACCCGGTCGAACGACGCCTCCTCCTCGCGGATGGAGGCGATCAGATCACCCACGGCCTCGAGGATGGCCGGACCCCGCGCGTACCAGTGGTGCCACGCCGCTCCGCCAGCTCTCGACGGCTCGATCAGCCGCGAGCCGCAGATCGCGGCGTGGGCGACACGCGAGCTGAGCGTGCTCTCGCTGTCGATCGGGTCCGTCGTCACGCTGCCGTCCGGCCCGCCGACCAGCAGGGTCGGCGTGCGGATCGAGGCGAGCACGTCGCGAACGTCAACTGCCCCGAACGCATCCGACTCGGCCGCCAGCGCCCCCGGCGCGACGCTCGCGCGGCACCATGGGGCATACCAGTCCTCCTGCTCGCGCACGTCGTGCCAGTGCTCCCCGTAGTAGGCGGGCGTTCCCCACTCACGCCGGACGCGCGCGTTGGTCTCGTCCCACTCACGCCGCGACTCCTCGGTGTCATAGAAGGCGAGCATCGGGTCCACGAGCACGAGGCCGGCCGTGCGCTCCGGATAGGTCGCCGCGAACAGCACGCCGGTCGGACAGGTGTCCACCGACGTGAAGATCACGGCCCGCTCGGATCCTGCCGCGTCCATCACCGCGATCAGGTCATCTACCTGGACCTCGAGCGGCGCGACGTCCCCGGGCGAGAACCGGTCTGAGCATCCCCAGCCCCGCCGATCCGTGTGGATGACCCGCGCCCGTTCACCCAGCCCGTGCAGGAAGCGGGCGAGGTACTGGCTCTCCCAGTTGAGGTCGACGTGGGAGGTGTAGCCCTGCAGGTAGACGAGGTCCACCACGCCCGCGCCGAACACCTGGAAGGCGAGAGCGACGTCTCCGTTCCAGGCGTACCGCGTCTCGGGTCGTCGGGTCATCGGCGGCTCCCGCGTGTGGACCGTCGGGCTGGCGCAATCTACCACCGAGACCGGTCAGGTTTCGGCCGACCGCGCTCGGCGGTGTGGCGCCAGCGTCATGCACCCAATTCCATGCTCGCCACTTCGACATTGACGCAACGCGCGACCTTCCGATATCCTCCGCCCATCCCCACCGGCCGCGCGCGAAGGCAACCAGATTCCGCGCGAACAACGGCCCGTGGCGCGACCTATCGTTCCCCGCCGATCGCCCGGTGTCGGACCCCACCCCTGTAGGTGTGTTCACTCCAATGCCCAACGGCCCCGACCAGCGCCCCAGCCGCAACCGCCGACCTCGTCGACGCCCCCAGACCACCAACCGCCTGCCCGTCACGGAGCAGGACGAGGTAGCGGAGCTCGAAGCCGCGCGCGAGCGAAACGACCTCGACATCCGTGACCTGACGGAGATGTCCGTCGGGGAGCTCCGCGAGGTCGGTGTCAAGCTCGACATCGAGGACGCGACCTCCGACCGCCGCGACGACCTGGTCGACCAGATCCTGCAGGCCCAGACCGAGCGGGCCGGCCTCGACTATGCGTTCGGCATCCTGGACGTGGTCGACGACGGCTACGGCTTCATGCGCCGCCACGGCCTGCTGCCGAGCAACGACGACGTGTACGTGTCGTCGAGCCAGGTGCGCCGCTTCGGCCTCCGCATCGGCGACCGGGTCACCGGTGCGGTCCGCGCCCCGCACGAGGGCGAGAAGTTCTGGGGCCTGATCCGCGTCGACAGCGTCAACGGCGTCGATACCGACACCGCCCGCCGGCGCCCGCACTTCGGGGACCTGACGCCGATCCACCCGATCGAGCTGATCAACCTCGAGTCGGACCCGAAGAACCTGAGCCAGCGCCTCGTCAACCTGGTCAACCCGATCGGGAAGGGCCAGCGCGCCCTGATCGTCAGCCCGCCCAAGGCCGGCAAGACGATGCTGCTCAAGAGCATCGCCAACGGCATCAGCGCCAACTACCCGGACATCCTCCTGATGGTCGCCCTCATCGGCGAGCGGCCCGAGGAGGTTACGGACATGCGCCGCAGCGTCCACGGCGAGGTCATCAGCTCCACCTTCGACGAGCCCACCGAGAACCACACGCACGTCGCCGAGATGGCGCTCGAGATCGCCAAGCGCCAGGTCGAGACGGGCCGGGACGTGGTGATCCTGCTGGACTCGGTCACCCGCCTCACGCGCGCGTACAACCTCGCGCTGCCGCCCAGCGGCCGGACGCTCTCGGGCGGCATCGACCCGATCGCGCTCTACCCGCCCAAGCGCTTCTTCGGCGCCGCGCGGAAGATCGAGGAGGGCGGGTCGCTGACGATCATCGCCACCTGCCTCGTGGACACCGGCTCCCGCATGGACGACGTCATCTACGAGGAGTTCAAGGGCACGGGCAACTCCGAGCTGATCCTGGACCGAAAGCTCGCCGAGAAGCGGATCTTCCCCTCGATCGACGTCCAGCGCTCCGGCACCCGCCGTGAGGAGCTGCTCCTCGAGGAGGGCACGCTCAAGATGGTCTGGACGATGCGCCGGATGCTGTCCGCCGTCGGCACCAACGAAGGCATCGAGCTGCTGCTCAACCGGATTTCCAAGACCGAGAACAACGCCCAGTTCCTCCAGACGCTGACCAAGAGCCTGGACTGAGGCGCGCCCCGCTCGCGTCCCGCAACGTCCCGGCGATTCACGGCTGAGGTCGGCGGATTCGCCGAGATTCGGGACGTTTGGCACAGTGTTTCGTGCCCCGGTCCCACCAATCCCACGGGGCGGGACCGTTTGCGCGCCGCGCACGGACTCTGGTAGGGTCCCGGAGGGGTTCGGTCATCCGGAAGCATCGCGGAAACGCGCCGGAATTGGTCGCGGCGGACCAGTTGACCGCCATCGCGAACCCCGGAGAACCGGTTTCGGCGCCCCCAGGTGCCCCGTCCACGACCGGTCCTCGCGCCTGGAGAACCGTATTGCAGAAGCCGACGGACGGCGCGCAGCTCCCCGCTGAGCCTGCGCACCGCCGCCCCTATCGCGACACCGTGACCGCCCGCATCAACCAGCGGAGCGTCCGGTTCGCCCGAGGCACCCAGGCATGGTTCGCCGACCGTGCCAGTGCCCCTGTCGGCTCCGCCTCCTCCTTCGTCCGTTCCGCCCTGCGACCGTTCGCCTGCCCGGAGCGCTCCCTCCCGATCGCCGTCGCCGCCATCGTGGCCGTGGCCTCGATGCTCGCGGTCATGCCCAGCCAGACCACGGGGGCCGTGGGCAGCGTGGCGGGCCGGGGCCAGGACATCCGGCTCGCCGTCAACGGCGGCCTGGGGCGCCCGGCCGGGGATCTCGTCGATGCGTCGGAGCTCCGCGAGGTCGACGCGAAGGCCGGTGGCGGCGCGATGAGCTTCACGCCGGTCGTCATCCCCAAGGACGTCGAGACCGCGGCCCGGGCCGAAGTGTCGAGCACGGAGGCCGTCGACTTCCTCGACGACGGGACCATCCTCACGGGCTACGCGCCCGAGACCAGCGTCGAGGATGGGGCGGACCTGATCCGACGCTACAAGGTCAAGTCCGGGGACACCCTCGTCACGATCGCGCGCCAGTTCGACGTGTCGATGATGACCCTGTGGTGGGCCAACAAGCTCAAGTCCAAGGACGACCTGCACATCGGCGAGACGCTCCGGATCCCGCCCGTCTCCGGGCTCGTTGTCAAGGTCACGGACACGGACACGCTGGAGTCGCTCGCCACGAAGCACGGCGTCAAGGTCGAGAAGATCCTTGAGCTCAACGGCCTCGACGACCCGACGCTCGTGGTCGGACAGGTGCTGATCCTGCCGGGCGCCAAGGGCGCCCCCATCCCGACCCCGAAGCCCGCTCCGAAGCCGGCGGCCAAGTCGCGGTCGAGCGGCGGCGGCGGCGGTGGATCGAAGACAAGCAGCAAGCCCCGAAGCGGCGGTGCGAGCTACAGCGGCGGCCAGTTCCGCTGGCCGGTCGTCGGCGGCGGCAACTACATCAGCCAGTACGCGCACGCCGGGCACGTCGCCCTGGACATCGCCGGTGACTACGGATCGCCCGTCGTCGCCGCGGCCGGTGGCCGGGTGGCGTTCGCCGGCTGGAAGTCCAACGGCGGCGGCTGGCAGGTCTGGATTTCGCACGGCGGCGGCGTGTACACCACGTACAACCACATGGCGGGCGTGGCGGTGGGCAACGGCCAGTCGGTCGGGCGCGGCCAGCGCGTCGGCCGGCTCGGGTCGAGCGGCTGGGCGACCGGCCCGCACCTCCACTTCGAGGTCTGGCGTGGCGGGGTGCCCTGGAGCGGCGGCTACCAGATCAACCCCATGCACTTCTTCTAGCACCGGGCACGCTCGCAGCGCCCGACACCCGCGTTGACTGGGCCCCGGCTGGGGCCGTGCGACAATCACGCTGATGTTCCTCGACGATGTCCGCATCTCCGTGCGAGCCGGTGCCGGCGGTGACGGAGCTTCCACCATGCGCCACGAAGCCCATGTCCCCCGCGGCGGCCCGGACGGCGGCGACGGCGGTCGCGGCGGTTCCGTGTACCTGCGCGTGGACGCTGGCCAGACCGCGCTCTACGATTTCCGCTTCAAGCATCACTTCTTGGCTACGCCCGGCGGCCGCGGCGAGCGCCAGAAGCGTCACGGCAAGGCCGGCGAGGACCTGTATCTCGCCGTCCCGCCCGGCACCGCGGTCATCGATCTCGCGAGCGGAGGGCTGATCGCGGATCTCGTCGCGGTGGGCCAGGAGACGATGGTCGCGAAGGGCGGACGCGGCGGTCTCGGCAACGTGCACTTCGCGACCGCCACCCATCAGGCCCCCAAGCACGCGCAGCAGGGCGAGCCCGGCGAGGAGAAGGAGCTGCGGCTCGAGCTCCGGCTGATCGCCGACGTCGGCCTGGTCGGGCTCCCCAACGCGGGCAAGTCCACCCTGCTCGCCGCGCTCACCGCGGCGACGCCCAAGATCGCCGCGTACCCGTTCACCACGCTCGAGCCCAACCTCGGGGTGATGGACCTGGGGATCGAGGACGGGCGCCGGCCCACGATCGCCGACGTGCCCGGGCTCATCGAGGGGGCGTCCGCGGGAGCGGGGCTGGGGCACGCCTTCCTGCGCCACGTCTCGCGGACCCGCGTCCTGCTGCACATCGTGGACGGCGCCGCCCGCGATCCCGTCTGGGATCACGGCATCATCCGCGACGAGCTCGAGGCTCACGATCCGGCCCTGCTCGCCAAGCCGATGCTGACGGTCTTCAACAAGATGGACCTGTCCGCCGCTCGTGACGCCTGGCCGGCGTTCGAGGCGGCGATGCGCGGTGCCGGCGTGGCGGTCCTGCCGATCTCGGCCGATGACGGCCAGGGCCTCGACGCGCTGCGTGAAGCCGTGGGCGACCTGCTGCCCGACTTCGACGCCCTTGCCGAGCCCCCGGATGCCGCCGGCGTCGTGGTGCATCGCCTCGAGGCTGCCGGCGACGGCTTCACACTCGAACGCGAGGACGGCGTCTACGTGGTGCGGGGCAAGAAGATCGAGCGGCTTGCCAACCAGACGAACTTCGAGAACGAGGAGTCCGCGCACCGGTTCCAGCGCGACCTCGCCCGCGTGGGCGTGGACGGGGCCCTGCGCAAGGCAGGCGTGCGCCCCGGCGACACGGTGCGCATCGGCCCGGTGGAGCTGGAGTGGGAGCCGCCCGAGGACGACAGGTGAGGGTCGACGGCCCGTCCCTCCCCCCTCTGGAGGAGGTCCTGCCGCCGTCGCCGGTGGTGGCAGGGTCGGTCGGGATCCTCGGGGGCACCTTCGATCCGATCCACCATGGTCACCTGGGGATCGCCGAGGAGGCCCGGGAGGCCCTGGGACTCGAGCGTGTGCTCCTCGTTCCCGCCTCCTCGCCGCCCCACAAGCCCGGCCGACCGGTCGCGGATGCCGCGCACCGGCTCGCCATGGTGGAGCTGGCGATCGCGGGGAACCCGGCCTTCGCGGTGAGCCGGATCGAGGTGGAGCGAGGCGGGGCCTCGTACTCGGTTGACACGCTGGAGGCGCTGC
>Ga0315283_10005967_pt1 | contig 10806 bp, 10 predicted proteins | sample YL17G09_0_MG_FD_204541 | JGI IMG/M metagenome (GOLD analysis project Ga0315283, IMG submission 204541) | Sediment microbial communities from Yellowstone Lake, YNP, Wyoming, USA - YL17G09_0 | ecosystem: Environmental > Aquatic > Freshwater > Lake > Sediment | place: USA: Wyoming | collected...
CCCCGCGCCCGGGCTCCTACACTGGTCCGTTCGCCGCAGGTGCTCACACTTCGCCCCCCGGAGGCCGTCAGTCCATGCGAACTTCCCGTGCAATGGCGGCGCTCGGCCGCTCGCTTCTAATCGTCGGCGGCATGATCGCCGCCGGCTCAGCATCCCGGGCCGGCGCCCAAACCGCCGCTCCCAACAGCGTGGTCGCGCTCGATCCCGCGAATCGTGACGAGACCTGCGCGCCATGCAACGATTTCTACAAGTACGCGAATGGCGGCTGGCTCGCGACGGCGAAGATCCCCGCCTCGTACTCCTCCATCGGCTCGTTCCGCGAGCTGCGCGACAAGAACGAGGCCGCGCTCCACGAGATCATGGAGGCCGCGGTCGCCAACCTGTCGAAGGCGAGTGCCGGGAGCGCCGACTGGAAACTGGCTGCCTACTACGGCGCGTGCATGGACTCGAGCGCGGCGGAAGCCGCCGGTTCCAAGCCCATCGAGCCGGAACTGAAGCGCCTCGCCGGTCTGAAGTCGAAGGCGGACATCACCGCTGCGGTGTCGCGCCTGCACCGTCAGGGCGTCGGCGCCCTCTTCCGCTTCGGCTCCGAGCAGGATGCCAAGAACAGCTCCGAAGTGATCGCTGGAACCGGCCAGGGTGGATTGGGACTGCCGGACCGCGACTACTACACCAAGACCGATTCGGCCTCGGTGCAGACACGCGCGGCGTATCTCGACTACATGACCCGCATCTTCACGCTGTTCGGCGCCAAAGAAGCCGATGCCCGGCGCGATGCGGAACGCGTCATGGCACTCGAAACCGCGCTCGCACAGGCCTCGATGACCAACGTGCAGCGCCGCGACCCGAAGGCCGTGTACCACCGCATGAAGGTGGACGAACTGCGGACGCTCGCCCCCAGTTTCAACTGGACGGCCTATCTGACCGGCGCCGGACTCGGCGGTATCCAGGAACTGAACGTTGCCCAGCCGGATTTCTTCAAAGCGGTGAACGGCCTGCTGGACCAGACGCCCATGGACGACTGGAAGGCGTACTTGCGCTGGAAGGTAGCGCGCGACGCCGCCCCGGTCTTGTCGTCGGCGTTCGTGGATGCGGACTTCGCGTTCGAGCGCCGGTTGAGCGGCGCCAAGGAAATGCTGCCGCGCTGGAAGCGTTGTCTGGGCGCGACCGACAACGCGCTCGGCGAAGTCCTCGGCCAGGAATACGCGCGCCGCTACTTCACGGGTGAGGCCAAGGCTCGCGCCCTCGCAATGGTCGAGAACCTGGAAGCCGCGCTCGGCGACCGGATTGCGGTGCTGGATTGGATGGGCGATTCGACGCGCGTGCAGGCGAAGAGCAAGCTCGACGCCTTCTACGAGAAGATCGGCTACCCGGACCAGTGGCGTGACTACTCGAAGCTCGAGGTGAAGAAGGAACCCTTCGTTCTCAACCGTTGGCGCGCCCGGGCGTTCGAGGGCCGGCGCCAGTTGGACAAGATCGGCAAGCCGGTCGACCGCAACGAGTGGGGAATGACGCCACCGACGGTGAACGCGTACTACAGCTCGTCGATGAACTCGATCAATTTCCCGGCAGGCATTCTACAACTGCCGTTCTACGATGCCAGCGTCGATGACGCCATCAACTACGGTGGCATCGGCGCGGTGATCGGTCACGAGATGACGCATGGGTTCGACGACCGTGGCCGCCAGTTCGACGGCACTGGGAACTTGCGCGACTGGTGGACGCCGGCCGACGCCGACGCGTACCGCGCGCGGGCCAAGCTCGTGGAAGAGCAGTTCTCGGGATATGTCGCCGTGGACTCGCTGCACGTGAACGGCAAGCTGACACTGGGCGAGAACATCGCCGACCTGGGCGGCCTGGCCGTGGCATACGCGGCGTTCGAGAAGTCGATGGAGGGCAAGCCGCGTCCACCGCTCATTGATGGGCTGACGCCCGAGCAGCGCTTCTTCATGTCGTGGGCACAGGTGTGGCGGCAGATCATGCGTTCCGAGCAGGCGCGAACGCAGGCCCAGACCGATCCGCACTCGCCGGGACGCTGGCGTGTCAACGGACCGCTCGCCAACCTCCCCGAGTTCGCGAAGGCTTTCGGCTGCAAGGATGGCGATCCCATGGTGCGGCCGGCCGCACTGCGCGCCCGCATCTGGTAGCACCGGAAGTCTCATGAACGGCCCCGGGTATCCCGGTCCACCGGGCCCGCGGGCCGTCATGAGAACCCAGAAGGGTGAAGGCGCGTTCGCGACCGAAAGCAGCCGCGGGGTCCGCTTCACCGCACCCGCATTGGGTCATATTGTAGGACTAGTCATACTTTCTGACCGAAAGCAGCCGCCATGAAACGAATCGGCGCCGCGGAATTCAAAGCCCACTGCCTCTCGTTGCTGGAAAAGCTCACCCCCGGGGGCCTCATCGTCACCAAAAACGGGAAACCGGTGGCGCGTGAGATTCCATATCCGACCCCGGCAGGCCAGCTCATCGGATCGCTGCGAGAGAAGATCGAAATCCACGGCGACATTCTCTCGACTGGTGTCGCTTGGGATGCCGATGCTCAAGCTTGATACGCACATCCTGATTTACGCGCTCAGGGGTGACGTCAGCGCGCGCGAACGGCCCCTGCTGACCCGGGACAAGAATATCCGGCGCTCGAGAATCGTACCTCTCGCGAAGTAACGCACCCGAAGCCGCGAGGAGGCCGCGTGCCGCAGTCATCCGCCCTGATGCTCGCCGCGCGGACGCCCGCGCTGTGGATCGGCACGTCCGGCTTTTCGTATCCCGAGTGGCGCGGCGCCTTCTACCCCGAGAAACTGCCGCCGAAACAGTTTCTTGGCTTCTATGCACAGCACTTTCCCACCACCGAGATCAACAACACGTTCTATCGCTTCCCGCGCGCCGCCACCACCGAGCCGTGGGCGCGGGAGACGCCGGACGGGTTTCGCTTCACGGTCAAGCTGCCGCAGCGCATCACGCACAGCAAGCGCCTGCAGGACGTCGACACCGAGATGAGCTGGTTCGCGTCCGGAGTGCTGCCCTTGGGTGACAAGCTGGGACCGGTGCTGGTGCAACTGCCGCCCAACTTCAAGAAGGACGCCGAACGCCTCGATGCCTTCCTGGCCAAGCATGCGGCGCGCTTCCGCCTGGTGCTCGAATTCCGGCACCAGAGCTGGTTCGAAGCGGAGGTCGAGCGGATTCTGCGCGACCGGGGTGCGGCGTTTGCTCTGGCGGAAAACGACGCGGGCGAAGCCTTACAGATCCCGCGCTGGGTCACCGGCCCGTTCGTGTACATGCGGCTGCGAAAAGACGGCTATTCGCCGGCCGAACTGGCTGAATGGTCGGTTTGGATGCGAGCCCAGCCGGTCCCGGTCTACTGCTACGTGAAGCACGACGAGCGCGCACCCGAACTGGCGTCAGCCCTGGTACAGGCCCTGACGCCGGCGGACTGAACCTGCTGAGGCGGCCACTGTTACCTTGCAAAGACTCGTTACGGAACGAGCTGGCGTGGGACGCAAGGAGGCGGAACGACACGGACCCGGATTGTACGGAGGCGGAACGAGCTGGGATGGATGCGCCAACGCGGAGGCGGCCGTTGCCGGCCACCTCCGTTCCGGGGGTTACTTGGTCTCGCCCTTTTCCAATTCCGCTAGCTTGCGCTTGGCGGGCTCGAAATTGGGATTGAGCTCCACGGCTTTGCGATACGCCGCAATCGCTTTCGGCTTGTCGCCGGACTCCAGATACGCTCCGCCCAGCATGCCCTGCACCCGCGCCGATTTGGGATTGAACTCGGCGTTCAGCTCCAGCAGCGTGATCGCATCCGCGGTCTTCTTGTCCTTGGACAACTGCTGCGCCAGCGTGTTCAGCGGCGGCTCGCCGAAATCATAGGCGTCGCGGCCATAGTACTTCTCGCGCATTTCGCGGTACTGCGCTACCGCGGCAGCGGTACCCTTCTGGGCCACGGTCTCTCCCAAGACGTCTTGCAAGCTGCGCGGAACCGGTTTGCCATGGTGGCACGTCGCGCAGTTCGCCTGCATGGGCGCTGGACGGTCCGACTTGACCTGCGCGACCCACTTGGAGTTCAGGTCCGTCGTCATTTGCATCATGAGCCGCGCGGTTTGCTTCGGTAGCTTGGTGTCCGCCGCGAAATCCCACTCGGAGAACGGCTTACTCTCTTCGCCAACGTGGCAGTACGCACAGCGCACGCCCAGCGAGCTGGTGAACTTGTGCATGACTTCATCCAACTGGTCCTCGGAGGTGTCCTTGGGCAGCACCTTCAGGTTCTTGAAGCCCTTGTCCTTGTCCTCGGCAAACGCCGTCGAGCTGGCCCAGAGCACGCCAACCACTGCGAGCAATGCCAGGCCGCGGGACTTCCACGGCGTGAAAGCTGGGATCATCGAAGCAACCTCCTTGGCGGGTGGAAGAGTCATCATACCGCAGGCTGGCGCCAGCCGCCTACTCGGGATTCTTGCGGCGCTCGATGGCGGCGCCCAAGGCCGCGAACTTTTCCTCGATGCGCTCGTAGCCGCGGTCGATATGGTACACGCGCGAGATCTCGCTGCGGCCCTGCGCGGTGAATGCCGCCAGAATCAAGGCCGCGCTGGCTCGCAGGTCCGTCGCCATCACCGGCGCCCCGCTCAGGCGCGGGATTCCGGTGACCACCGCAATGTTGCCGTCCAAGCGGATTTTGGCGCCCAGGCGGCGCAACTCCGCGACATGCGTATAGCGGTCGGGATAAATCGTCTCGGTGATCAGGCTGACGCCGTCCGCGACCGCCATCAACGCCATGTACTGCGCCTGCAAATCGGTCGGGAATGCCGGGTACGGAGCCGTGATCACGTCCACTGGCTTGACGCCATCCGGCCGCCGGATCCGGACCCAGGTGTCGCCGGTCTCGATGTCGGCACCGGCCTTGGTCAACCGGTCGAGCAGCGCCTTGACGTGGACCGGCATGCAGTGGGTCACGGTGACGTCGCCGCCGGTCATGAACCCGGCGATGAGAAAGGTTCCCGCTTCGATGCGGTCGGGCATCGTCACGTGCTCGAGCGGTGCAAGCTCGCGCACCCCTTCGATGTTGATCGTGTGCTTCCCCGCATTCTCGATCTTGGCGCCCGCCCGGTTGAGAGCCGCGGCGAGATCGGGAATCTCGGGTTCGCGCGCCGCGTTGACCAGCAGCGTCGTGCCCTTGGCCAGCACGGCCGCCATCATCACGTTGACGGTGGCGCCGACGCTGGGGATCTCGAAGAAAATCTCCGCGCCCGTAAGACCCTGCGGCGCCTTCGCATCGATGTAGCCGTGCTCGATTTCGATCGTCGCGCCCAGCTTCTCCATGCCCATCAAGTGCAGATCCACCGGACGTGGTCCCCAGGCACACCCGCCGGGCAAGCTGACTCGCGCCCTGCCCTTGCGGGCCAGCAGCGGGCCGAGCGCGTAAATCGACGCGCGCATCGTTTTGACGAGTTCGTAGGGGGCTTCGCAGAAGTCGAAGTTGCGGGCATCGATGGTCATCGTGCCGCGCTCGTGATCGACGCGCGCACCCAGGACCCGCAACAGATGCGCCATGGTCTCAGTATCCCGCAGATGCGGCACACGCTGGAGGGTGCTCACCCCTTCGGAGAGGAGCGCAGCGGTCATCACCGGCAGGACGGCGTTCTTGGCTCCACTGACATCGACCGTGCCGGCAACCCGTACCGGCCCTTCGATCACGAAGCTGTCCACCGCGCCCTCCGTCGTCCTGTCGTCCTGTCGCCCTGTCGTCCCCGGTGCCTGGCCGCTACGGCATTGGCCGCGCCACCGCGGCGGGAGCGGCGGCAGCAGACGTCACTTGCTTGCAACCACGATGCGATCGAGCCCGGCGTAATCCTGCGTCAGAGACACGTCCTGCAGGCCCGCCGCACGGCAGAGCGCCGTCACCACGTCTCCCTGCCCGGCGCCGATTTCCAACGCCAAGATCCCCCCTGGCGACAGAAACTGCAAGCCTTGGCTGCACAGGTAACGGTAGAAGTCCAAACCTTCGGGGCCGCCGTGCAAGGCGCGATGGGGTTCGTGCTCCCGCACGACCGGCGGCAGCGTGGTCATCTCATCCGTGGTGACATAGGGCGGGTTGGAGACGATGCAGCGCATCGCACCCGCCAGATCGGGCGACAAGGCCTCGAACCGGTCCATCACCAGGACATGCACGCGATCCTCGACGTTGTTGCGGCGCACGTTCTGGGACGCGACCTGCGCCGCGTCGGAACTTGCCTCGGTCGTCCAGATTTCGGCGGTCCGCAGTTGCGATGCCAGCGCCACGGCAATGGCACCGCTCCCCGTCCCCAGCTCCAGGATCGCCGGCGGCGCCGTTTCGGCCGCGGAGCGCAAGCGTTTGACCACCGCGTCGACCAGCAGTTCGGTTTCCGGCCGCGGGATGAGCACCCGCCGGTCGACCGCGAACGGCAACCCCATGAACTCGGTTTCACCCACCACATACTGCATGGGGTGTCCGGCCGCGTACGCCCGTGCGAACCCGCGGTAGGCCTCCAACACCTTCTCGTCGACGTCCTGCTCGGTGCGCAGGTACAGGTCGACGCGGCGGCAGTCCCAGGCGTGCGCCAGTAATCGCTCGGCGGCCAGGCGCGCGCTGGGCAGCCCTTTGCCCTCGAAAAAATCGGTGGTGGTTTTCAGCAGCTCGAGCGTGGTCCAGGTCTTTGCCGTCATGCCGACACTGTCCCACGTCGCGCCGGATTCGAGAAGCCCCTCCGCGACAAACGCCGCGCACCGCCAAGAATCCCGGGCCTTACTGGGCCTCGAGCAGGGTTCGCTGATGATCGGTCATCAGGGCCTGAATGACGTCGGTCAGGTCGCCGTCCAGAATGCCCGCCAGATTGTGGACCGTGAGCCCGATGCGATGGTCGGTCAGGCGTGACTGCGGGAAGTTGTAGGTGCGGATCTTGTCGCTGCGCTCGGCGCTGCCGATTTGCGACCGGCGCTCTTGGGCGCGGTCCGCGTCCTGCTCGGATTGCTGCTTGTCCAACAACCGCGAGCGCAAGATCTTCAGCGCCTTGTCCTTGTTCTTGAGCTGCGAACGCTCGTCCTGGCAGCGCACTTCGAGCCCGGTCGGGAGGTGCACGATGCGTACCGCGGAGTCCGAGGTGTTGACGTGCTGCCCACCCGGCCCGCCGGCGCGGCAGGTTTCGATTTGCAGGTCGGTGGGGTTCAGTTGGACGTCCACTTCCTCGGCCTCGGGCAGCACCGCCACCGTCGCGGTGGAGGTGTGAATGCGGCCGCTGGCCTCGGTGTCCGGGACGCGCTGCACACGATGCACACCGCTTTCGAAGCGCAAGCGCCCGTACGCGCCGGTGCCGTTGACCGAGAAGATGATTTCCTTGAAGCCACCGATGCCGGTTTCGTTGGCCGACAGCACTTCCATGCGCCAGCCCTGGCGTTCGGCGTAGCGCTGGTACATGCGCGCCAAGTTCGCCGCGAATAGCGCCGCCTCGTCGCCACCGGTGCCGGCGCGGATCTCGACAATGGTGTTCTTCTCGGCCAGCGGATCGGGCGGCAGGAGCAGGACCTCGAGCTGCACCTCGAGCGCCGCCTGGCGATGCTTCAAGTCCTCGGCCTCTTGCCGTGCGAGTTCCTTCATTTCGCGATCGTCGCTGGTGCGCGCCAGTTCCTGGGCGCCCTCCAGATCCGCATGCTGTTTCTGGAAGGCCCGCGCCAGCACGACGATTTCACGCAAACGGGAGTGCTCGCGGGACAAATCCTGCAGCTTGCGGTTGTCCCGCAGGACCTCCGCGTCGCCCAACTGGCGCTCGATGGCATCGAACTTGTCGATGATCCCCTGCAGTTTTGCCGGCGTCAGCACGCGCACTCCTCGAGAGTCTTCGAACAATCCACGCCCGGCGCCACGACACCCGCGCCAAGCCGCCGCCACGAATGCGCGGCGCCGCCATCATTCCGATTCGGGAAGCTAGATGCTGGCAGCCGACAGCGTGAGCACCGGCCGGGCCGTCGACGGAGCCTTGTCGCCCTCGTACGCCAGGCAGGCATTGATGGCCGCCATGGCGACCTCCACCTGCTCGAGCGACGGCTCTTTGGTGGTGATCTTCTGCAGCCACAAGCCGGGCAGGATCAGCGGCATCATCCAGCGCTGACAGGCCGGCTTGGCCGACAGCTTGATGAGCTCGTAGGCGATACCCGCGATCACCGGCACGAACGCGATGCGCAGCAAGCGTTCGCCGAGGTTGTCCGGACGGCCCAGGAAGCTGAACACGACGATGCTGGTCAGCATCACGAGCAACAGGAAACTGGTGCCGCACCGTGGGTGCAACGTGGTGAACTTCTTCGACTCCTCGGGCTCCAGCGGCAGGCCGGCCTCGAACACGTAGATCGACTTGTGTTCGGCGCCGTGGTACTCGAAGACCCGGCGCATGTCCTTCCACAGCGAGATTCCCCAAATGTAGGCGACGAAAAATGCGATGCGGAAAGCGCCGTCCACCAGGTTGAACGCGATGCCGCCCTTGCCACCGGTCCAATCGGTGTGCAGAAGCTGGCCGGTCCAATCGGTGAGCAGGAGCGGCAAGTAGAAGAAGACGCCGATGCCGAGCGCGAACGCCACGATCATCGTCAGCGCCATCCCCGCTTGCTGCTTCCAAGAAGAGGGCTGGTCCTTGGGACGCTCGTCCTCGGCCATAGCCTGGTCGGCCGAGAAGTTGAGCGATTCCATGCCCAAGACCAGCGTTTCGATCAGATTCACGCCGCCGCGCAGGATGGGGATGTTCAGCACCTTGTACCGTGCCGCGACGCCGCGGAACGCCGTCACCACGATCTCGCCGTTCGGACGGCGCACCGCAGTCGCCACCGCCGCCGGAGAACGCATCATGACGCCCTCCAGCACGGCCTGGCCACCGACACTGAACGGCGGAACGCTGACCTGTGGTCTGTCCACGAGGACCTTTCAGGCCTTGTCGGCCTTGGCCTGCGTGATCTTTTCGTACTTGCGGCGGAACTTCTCGACGCGACCGGCGGTGTCGAGCGACTTCTGCTTGCCCGTGTAGAACGGGTGGCAGCTGGAACAAATTTCCACGTGAACTTCGCTCGACACGGAGCGGGTCTCGATGACGTTGCCGCACACGCAGACGATGCGTGCATTCGTATAGCGCGGGTGGATTCCCGATTTCATTGCTTCGACTCCTCGAACGGCGAACTCCGGAGCTTGGATTCCACGGCGGGCCCCGTGCCCGCATCGGGACGACCTCGCGCCCGTAAGCTTCAAGAAGGTAACAACATAGCACGGGCCGCGTCAACGCGGCCCGGCTGCGGGCCCGGGAGGCGCCTTCCCCGGCGTGCCCCCCGTTCCGCCATCTTCAAACACCACAGGGAGTTCCGGAAACGGCCGGCGCCGCCTGGACTCAACCCGGGGTGTTCATCGACTCCAGGAATTTCTTGTTGCTGCTGGTCTTCGACAGCTTGTCGATCATGAATTCCATGGCCTCGACCGTCGGCTTCTCGTCGAGGAACTTGCGCAGGATCCAGACCTTGTTCAGGACCGCCGGCGGCAGCAGCAGTTCTTCCTTGCGCGTGCCCGACTTGGAAACGTCGATGGCCGGGAACACGCGGCGGTCGGCCAAGCGGCGGTCGAGCACCAATTCCATGTTACCGGTGCCCTTGAATTCTTCGAAGATGACTTCGTCCATACGGCTGCCGGTTTCGACGAGGGCGGTCGCAATAATGGTCAAGCTGCCGCCGCTTTCGATATTCCGGGCCGCGCCGAAGAAGCGCTTCGGCTTTTGTAGCGCATTGGAGTCGACGCCGCCCGACAGGATCTTGCCCGAGTGCGGCACGACCGAGTTGTGGGCGCGCGCCAAACGCGTGATCGAGTCCAGCAGGATGACCACATCCTTGCCATGTTCGACGAGGCGCTTGGCCTTCTCGATGACCATGTCGGACACCTGGACATGGCGCTCGGCCGGCTCGTCGAACGTCGAGCTGATGACTTCGCCCCGGACCGACCGTTGCATGTCGGTGACTTCTTCCGGACGCTCGTCGATCAGCAGGACGATCAACACGACTTCCGGGTGGTTGGCCGTGATGGAGTTGGCAATCTTCTGCAGCAGGATGGTCTTACCGGCCTTGGGCGGCGACACGATCAAGCCGCGCTGTCCTTTGCCGATGGGGGCCAGCAGGTTGATGATCCGCGTCGAGATTTCCTCGGACGTGGTCTCCAGATCGATCATATCCTGCGGATACAACGGCGTCAGGTTGTCGAACAGCGTCTTGCTCTTGGCGATCTCCGGGTTCTCGAAGTTCACCGCTTCGACGCGCAGCAGCGCGAAATAGCGCTCGGTGTCCTTGGGCGGCCGGATCTGGCCGGAGACGGTGTCACCGGTCCGCAGGTCGAATTTCTTGATCTGGGACGGCGAAACGTAAATGTCGTCCGGGCCCGGCAAGTAGTTGTAGTCGGGCGAGCGAAGGAAACCGTACCCCTCGGGCAGGATCTGCAACACGCCTTCGGAGAAAATGAGGCCGTTCTTCTTGGTCTGCGCCTCGAGGATCTCGAAGATCAGCTCCTGCTTCCGCAGACCGCTGGTATTCGGGATCTTCAGGTCGGTCGCGACCTTGATGAGTTCCTCGATCTTCTGGTTCTTGAGCTCGGCGATATCCATCACCGGGTCACCGTCGCGGCTGCCGGAGCTGCGCGAATCAGTGTCCTGCTCGTCGTGATTGTGGTTGCCGGCGGGCTGGACCGGGGCTTCGAGAGCCGGGGAGGATTCCGGTGTGGGCCGGCGGGTCTGTTTGGTAGGCACTTGTCTCATCCTGTGAATTGAGGGGATTCCAACCCAC
>Ga0315283_10005968_pt1 | contig 10805 bp, 9 predicted proteins | sample YL17G09_0_MG_FD_204541 | JGI IMG/M metagenome (GOLD analysis project Ga0315283, IMG submission 204541) | Sediment microbial communities from Yellowstone Lake, YNP, Wyoming, USA - YL17G09_0 | ecosystem: Environmental > Aquatic > Freshwater > Lake > Sediment | place: USA: Wyoming | collected...
GACGCCCGCTCGTCGTTGCCAATGCTCGCCATAGCCCGAGCTATGGCTGCGCTTTGCGCCTCGATCGGCCGCCTTCTGGCGCGCTGCTCGGGCACGCTCGAAAAACTCTCAGCCTCTGAGCGGTCCCGAGCGCGGCCCGTCCCGGAACGACCCGCACGCGCAGCGCCAACGCGATGACCCCCATCCTCGTCTACGACATCGAGACCGTGCCGGACATCGCCGGCCTGCGCCGCGCCCACGCGGTGCCGGCGGCGCTGTCCGATGCCGCCGTGCGCGAGTGGGCCGTGCAGCAGCGGCGGCTGCGCACCGGCAGCGATTTTCTGCAGTTGCAGTTTCAGCGCATCGTGGCGATCGGCTGCGTGCTGCGCGAGGGCGCCGGGCTCAGGGTCTGGTCGCTGGGCGAGCCGTCCGATCCCGAGCCGGAGTTGATCCGCCGCTTTTTCGACGGCATCGAGCGCTATACGCCGCAGCTCGTCTCGTGGAACGGCGGCGGCTTCGACCTGCCGGTCCTGCACTACCGCAGCCTGATTCACGGCGTGCCGGCGGCGAAATACTGGGACTGGGGCGACGATGACCGCGACTTCCGCTACAACAACTATCTCGGCCGCTATCACACGCGCCACCTCGACCTGATGGACGTGCTGGCGGCCTACCAGCCGCGCGCCTTCGCGGGGCTCGATGCGATGGCGCGGCTGTGCGGTTTTCCGGGAAAGCTCGGGATGGAGGGCGGCGAAGTCGAGGCGGCGGTGGCGGCCGGCCGCATCGACGAGGTGCGCCGGTATTGCGAGACCGACGTGATGAACACGTACCTGCTGTACCTGCGCTTCCAGCTGCTGCGCGGCGTGCACTCCGCGGGCGAGTACGCGAAGGAGATCTCGCTCGCGCGGGAGCGCATGGCGGCGGCCGGCGCGCCGCACTGGCAGGAGTTCCTCGCCGCTTGGGACGCGAACGTCATCGCGTAACCTGTGGTGCGGGACGTGACAACCGGATCGACCCGCGCCCGAGTTCGATGACGCGGCCGGCAACGCGAATCCGGCGGTCGGCGGTGACCTCGAGGCCCAGCCGGCATGGCCGGCCGACGGCGTCGCCCTGGTGGACGGACATCCGCTGCGGCAGCGGCGCGTGCGTCGCGAGCAGCCAGCCGCCGAGGTTTGCGCAAGCCGAGCCGGTGCCGGGATCCTCGACCACCGCGCCGTGCTTCGGAAAGAAAAAACGCGCGATGACCGGCTCGCCTGCGTCGCCGGCGGCGCCGCGATCGGCGTCGCGCGCCCAAACGTAGGCCATCGCGCGGGTGCCGTTTCCCCCGTGCTGCAGCAGCAGATCAGGCCGCGGCGCGGCGCGGCGTACCGCATCCGCGGATGCGAGGGGGATCACGAGCTGCTCCGAACCGGTATCCACCCACAACGGCGGCGCGGCGGCCTCGGGGGCGAGGTCGTGTTCGGCGAGGCCCAGCATCGCCGCGAGATCGGCGCGCGATGCGCCAACCCTCCGGTGCACCGGAGCGTTGGCCTGCAGTGTCCAGACGTCGCCTTGCGCCGATACCGGGATGACGCCGGCGTGCATCTCCAGGGTGACCGCATCCCCGGCGCCGGTCAGGTCGCGGACGACGTGCGCGGTCCCGAGCGTCGGGTGGCCGGCAAACGGCATCTCGAAGGCCGGCGTGAAGATCCGCACCCGCGCGGTGGCGCGGGACGAGGGCAGCACGAACGTCGTCTCGGACAGATTGAACTGCAGCGCGATCGCCTGCAGCGTTGCGTCATCGAGGCCGCGCCCATCCTCGAACACGCACAGCGGGTTGCCGGCCAGCGGCGATTCGGCGAACACGTTGACGATGCGGAAAGGGTAGTCGCGCATGGGCTGTCCCTCAGGCGGCGATGGCGGCGCGCGCGGCCTGCCGCCGTTGCACGCGAACGTCGAGCTCCCGCGCGAGCGCGCGGAACGCAGCTTCGTCGGCGGCGCGCGGGGACACCACGAGCGCATCGCGGACGTTGGGGAAATTCTTCGCGATCGACCGCGTGTACGTCGGATCGTAGTGGCTCGTCAGCAGCTCGCCGACCAGCGTGTCCCAGTCGCCGGCGGCGGCCGCGTCCGCCCAGCGATCGAGCGTCTTCCGGCCGTGCAGCTCGATCAGTTGTGCCAGCCGCGCGGTGAGCCCCGCGTGGTCGGCGAGGAAATGCACATACTCTTCCTTCAGCAGTTCGACGCGCAGCGGATGCGGCGTTTCCACGCGGGTGCACGGCGACGCCCGCATCACGTCGAGCAGCGCATCGGGAACCTGCACGGTGCCGATCCGCTTGCTTTCGGATTCGACGTAGACCGGTCGCTGCGGATCGAAGCCGTCCAGCGCCGCGAGCAGCCCGCTTTCGAACGCTTTCTGCGAAGGTTGTGGATCGCCGGGCAAATCGCCCAGCAGCGAGCCGCGATGATTGGCGAGCGCTTCGAGATCGAGCGTCTGCGCACCTTCGGCGGCGAGCGCGGTCAGCAGGCGGCTCTTGCCGGAGCCGGTGAGGCCGCAGATGACCTCGAACCCGAAGGTGGAGGGCAGCGCCGGCAGCCGGGCGACGACATGGCGGCGATACGCGCGGTAGCCGCCGTCAAGCTGCACCGCACGCCAGCCGATTTCGTTCAGCATGTGCGCCAGCGCCCCGCTGCGCTTGCCGCCGCGCCAGCAGTACACGAGCGGCGCCCAGTCGCGGGGCTTGCCGGCGAACACGGATTCGAGCATCGCGGCGATGTTGCGCGCCACGAGCGCGGCACCGGCGCGCTTGGCGGCGAATGCCGATTCCTGCGCGTGCAGGAGACCGATGCGCGCGCGCTCGCTGTCGTCGAGCACCGGATGACTGGCAGCGCCGGGGATGTGGTCGAGCGCGAACTCGGCGGGGCTGCGCACGTCGATGCGCTCCGGGTAGCCGGCGAGCGCGTCGACGGCGACCTTGCGTCCGCGCGGATGCGCCTCCGCTGCCGCGTTCATCGCGGCTTGCCGAGCAGCGGTTCGAGCCGCGGCCACACGTTGTCGAGCAGCAGCGGCTGCGCCGCGGCGGTCGGATGAATGCGGTCGGGCTGGAACAGGTCGTTCTTCTCGCCGAAGCCGTCGAAGAAGTAGGGCAGGAGCGGCACCTTGCGCGCGGCCGCCACCGCCGCGAACAGCGCGTCGAACTCGCGGGTGTACGCGGGCCCGTAGTTCGGCGGCAGGCGCATGCCCACCAGCAGCACCCTGGCGCCTTCGCGCGCCGCCGCCGCCACCATCGTGTCCAGGTTGTCGCGCGTGGCCTTGAGGTCGCCGCCACGCAGCCCGTCGTTGCCGCCCAACTCGATGATGACGATGCCCGGCCGGTGCTGAGCGATCAGGGTGGGCAGCCGCGCGCGGCCGCCGGCGGTCGTATCGCCGCTGATGCTCGCGTTGATCACACGCTGCGCGTAGCCGCGATCCTTGAGCCGCGCGGCGAGGAGGTCGACCCAGCCGGTGCCGGCGGGAAGGCCGTAGGCAGCGGAAATCGAATCGCCGACGACGAGCAGCGGCGGGGCTTTGTGTTGCGCGAGCGCCGGCAGCGCTGTCGCACCCGGGAAGAGTGCACAAAACGCGGCAGTGGCGAGAAAGCGGCGGCGGGAGGGCATGGGGAACAATCAATGGCGGCGAGCCGCGATTGTAGAGGCTCGCCCGGTTCGGGGCGAGCAGCAGGTTAGAATGCTATCGTGCTGCCGCGTTCCATGGAACCCGAGCGCCGAACCCGGGTCCGAAGTTCATGTCACTCGGTTGAGCCAGAAATTGGGGTCTGTCCCCATTTTTTCCGTCCCCATTTTTCTCCCCTTCCGGCTTGCCATGTCCCACCCTGTTCTGCGTGCCGCCCTGCTCACCAAGATCGTGGTCAGCGGCGACGCCCCGCTCACGATCCTCGACCGGGTCAGTTTCGACGTCGAAGCGGGGGCGTCGGTTGCGATCGTCGGCGCTTCGGGCTCGGGGAAGACGACATTGCTGGGCCTCCTGGCCGGGCTTGATCGCGCGACGTCCGGCGATGTGTGGCTGGACGGCATCGCGCTGTCCCGGCAGGATGAAGATGCGCGCGCGGCGCTGCGCCAGCGCTTGCTCGGTTTCGTTTTTCAGTCGTTTCAACTGTTGCCCGCGCTCACTGCGCTCGAAAACGTGATGCTGCCGCTGGAACTTGCCGGCGCGTCCGGCGCTGCTGCCAAGGCGAAGGACTGGCTCGCGCGCGTCGGTCTCGCGCGGCGGACGACGCATTACCCGAAGCAACTGTCGGGCGGCGAGCAGCAGCGCGTGGCGATCGCGCGCGCCTTCGCCGGCGAGCCCACGCTGCTGCTGGCCGACGAGCCGACCGGCAACCTCGACGCGGCCACCGGAGCGGAAGTGGCGGACCTCATGTTCCGTCTCAACAACGAAAACGCGACCACACTGGTTCTGGTCACGCACGATGTCGCGATCGCGAGCCGCTGCAGCCGCCGGCTGTCGCTCGAATCGGGCCGGCTCGTCGCCGACGAGCGGGTCGGTGATTCGGTGGCCGCATGAGCGCGACGGGCGTCGCCAAGGCCCGCAGGGCGCGCCGGCGCGCGCTTGCGCACGCGGCCGACAACGTTGCCTCTCGCGTGGCGGCGGACTCCACGGACGCCGCATAGGCGCGCAGAGATGATGAACACGCTGCGACTCGCGCTGCGCATGCTCGCGCGCGACTGGCGCGCCGGCGAGCTCACGGTGCTCGCCGCCGCGCTGGTGCTCGCGGTGGCGAGTGTCGGCACCGTCAGCTTTTTTGCCGATCGTGTGAAAACCGCGCTGACGCGGCAGGCGAACCTGCTCCTCGGTGCCGACCTGATGATTTCAGGTGACCGGCCGCTGCCGCCGGCCTTTGCGGAGGAAGCCCTGCGGCGCGGCCTCAAGGCCACGCCAGGCATCAAGTTCAACAGCATGGTTCAGCGCGCCGCCGGCGCCGACGACGGCCGCGGCGCCGTGCTGGCCGACGTCAAGGCGGTCGCTCCCGGCTACCCGTTGCGCAGCGCGATCATGCTGGTCGACGCGGCACAGCCCGAGGGGGTGGCGGCCGCCGGCATCCCGGCGCGCGGCCAAGCGTGGCCCGACCGCCGGCTCGCGCAACGGCTGGGCGCGAAGGTCGGCGACCAGCTCGCGGTCGGCGAAGCGACGCTGACCGTCACCGCGATCGTGCAGCAGGAGCCCGAAGTCGCCAGCGGCCTGCTTGCGATCGGACCACGCTTGCTGCTCAATATCGACGACGTTCCAGCCACCAATCTGCTGCAACCGGGCAATCGCGCCACGCACCGCTTGCTGATCGCCGCGGCGGACGCGAATGCCGTCGATGCGTTTACGGGCTGGGCGCAGGGCGCGCTCAAACCCGGACAGCGGCTGGAGAACGTGCGCGACCTGCGGCCGGAAGTGCGACAGACGCTCGATCGCGCGGAAAGTTTTCTCGGACTGGCCGCGCTCGTTGCGGTGATCCTCGCCGCGGTCGCCGTCGCGCTGGCGGCGTCGCGCTACCTGCGGCGTCACCTCGACACCGCGGCGATGCTGCGCTGCCTCGGCGCCTCGGAGCGAGCGACGCTCGCATTGTTCGTGCTGCAGTTCGGCACGCTCGGGGTGCTCGCCAGCGCCGCGGGTGTCGTGCTGGCGCTCGGCGGACAGCAACTGCTGGTGATGCTGCTCGGTTCGCTCACCACGGCCGATCTGCCGCTGCCCGGCGTCGTTCCGGCGCTGGGCGCGTTCGGCACGGGGCTGCTGCTGCTCTTTGGTTTTGCGCTGCCGCCGCTCGTCGCGCTGGCCGGCGCACCGCCGCTGCGCGTGTTGCGGCGCGATCTGCCGCGACCGCGCGCCGGAGGCATCGCCGCCTATGTGCTCGGCGTCGGCGTGATCGCCTTGTTGATCGGATGGCAGGCGCAGGACGTCAAGACCGGCGCGATCATGGTCGGCGGCATCGCCGGCCTGCTGGTGGCGGCGGCGCTCGTCGCCTCGGCGCTCATCGTGCTGCTGAAACGCCTGCCGCAACGCGGCGTCACCTGGCGGTTCGGCCTCGCCAACCTGCGCCGGCGGCCGCTGGCGTCGTCGCTGCAGATCGGGGCGCTGGCGCTCGGCCTGATGGCGCTGCTGCTGCTCACGATCGTGCGCGGCGACCTGCTCGCCAACTGGCGCGCGAGCCTGCCGCCCGATGCGCCGAATCATTTCCTCATCAACGTGCTGCCCGAGCAGGTCGACGGCGTCCGCGCCCTGATTGCCCGCGAAACGGGCGCCGACGTTCCGCTCTATCCGATGATCCGCGGGCGGCTCTCCGCGGTGAACGGCGTCCCGCTCGACACCACCAGGTTCAGCGATACGCGCGCGCGGCGCCTGGCCGAGCGCGAGTTCAACCTGTCGTGGACGGCCGATTTCCCGAAGAGCAATCGCATCGTTGCGGGAGCATGGTGGGGCAGCGCGCAAGGCGCGGAGGCCGGCATTTCCGTCGAGGACGGCATCGCCGAATCCCTCGGGCTGAAACTCGGCGACGCGCTGACCTACGACATCGCCGGCACGCCGGTGTCGGCGAAGATCACGAGCCTGCGCAAGGTCGACTGGAACAGTTTTCGACCGAATTTTTTCGCGCTGTTCGCGCCTGGGGTGCTGGAGCCGCTGCCGGCAACCTATCTCGGCGCGGTTCGCGTGCCGGACGCCCTGCGGGGCGGCAACTGGCTGCCGGCGCTCGTGCAGCAGTACCCGAACGTGCTGGCGATCGACGTCGCCGAGATCATCGGCCAGATCCAGTCGATCATCGCGCAGGTGGCAAAGGCGGTCGAGTTCGTGTTCCTGTTCACGCTGCTGGGGGGGCTGCTCGTGCTGCAGGCGGCGATCGCGGCGACGCAGGACGAGCGCCGGTTCGACGCGGCGATCCTGCGCACGCTCGGTGCCTCGCGCAGCCAGCTCAACGCCGCGCAGGTCGCGGAATTCCTGGTGCTGGGCGCGCTGTCGGGCCTGCTCGCCGCGACCGGCGCGACGGCCGTCGCCTATTGGCTGTCCGATCGCGTGTTCCAGATCCCGTTCGCGCCGAATCCGCTGGTGTGGGCGATCGGCATCGCTGGCGGCGCGATCTGCGTGACCATCGCCGGCTGGCTCGGCACCCGCGGCACGCTGCGGCAGCCGCCGCTCGAGGTGATCCGGCAGCTGGGCTGACGCGCGGGAAAGACCGTGGCCATGCGCGGTGCGGCGTGGCCCGCTGCCGGCCCCGAGCGGGCAACGATTGCCGCCCGACCCTGACCGCTGCCGGCCACGATCGCGCTACGGTTGCACGAGAACCGCAACCCGCCGTCACTTCCCGGCCAGCACCGACTCGCGCGACAGGAGCCGCGCGACCAGCAGCAGCGCGCCGATCGCGAGCAGCGCCGGCATCACATACGATTGCGCAAGCAGCAGCGCGGGCAGCGCCTCGCCGCGCAGCGCCCGGGTCAGCAGCGCGTACTGCGACGACACCGGCACCCACGCCAGCCACCCCGGTTCCTTGCGCTGCAGGAACATCTGCACGATCGGCACGATCGAGATCGCGAACAGCAGCAGCGAGACGGTCGACTGCGCCTCCTTGAACGAGCGGCCGCGGGATCCCACGTACACGAGGATCGCCGGCACCAGCAGGATCAGCGGCAGCAGCACGACGACGAAGCGCAGGAATTCGGTGAGCCCGAACAGGAACGGAATGCCGATCGAGGGTACCGGTCCGAAACGCAGCGTGAGGTAGAACCCCGCGAGCGTCAGCACGACGACCAGCAGGTTGAGCAGGCACACGGCGAGCCATTTGCCGGTAGCGAGTTCGAGCGGGCGCGCGGGGGTGAGCAGCAGCGGTTCGAGCGAAGCCCGTTCGCGCTCGCCGGCCGTGGTGTCGAGCGCCACCGCCACGCCGCCCATCACGGCGGCGAACAGGCCATAGAACGCGACCAGGAACAGCACCAGCGAGCCCGAACTCTGCGGCGTGGCGAGATCGTGCATGTCGATCTGCAGCGGCAGGCCCACCTCCGGCGCGACGCCGCGCAGCAGCAGACGCCCGCGTCCCCACTCGCGGCTGTACGCGCGCAGCATGGCGTCGGTCTCCGCGATCACGGCGCGCGCGCGGTCGCGCGAGCGGTCGTAGACGAGGCGCACGATGCCTGGTTTCCCGCGCGCAACGTCGGCGCCGAACGTGGGGTCGATGTCGAGCACGACATCGATGTCGCCGGACCGGATGCGCTCCTCGAAGTCGGGCGGCGCGGGTGTCAGCGTCACCTGCTGCCGTTCGAGAAAGGCGATGAGCGCCGGCGCGTGCTCGCGACCGGCGACCGGCAACTGCAACTCGCGCGCCTTCTCGGCCTGGTTGGCCGCGAGGTTCAGCACCAGCAGCATCAGCAGCGGTCCCGCGCCGAGCGCGGTCAGGAACGTCACGAACATGGTCCGCCGGTCGCGAAACGTGTCGACGATCTCCTTGCGCGCGATCGTGGCGATGCGCGCGGGCGCGGAACCGGAGCGCGGACGGTCCATCGTCAGGCCGCCAGCCCTTCGCCGGTGCCGAGCAGCCGCACGAAGGCGTCCTCGAGCGTCGGCGCGTCCGCTTGCGCGATCAGTTCCGGCGCCGTCCCGCTGGCCGCGACCCTGCCCCGTCCCAGGATGACGATGCGGTCGCAGAGCGCGGAGACTTCCTGCATCACGTGCGACGAGAACAGCAGGCACTTGCCGCCGGCGGCAAGGTCGCGGAGCAGGTCGCGCAACGCGCGCGTGCTCATGATGTCGAGGCCGTTGGTCGGTTCGTCGAGCAGGATCACCGCCGGATCGTGGACCAGCGCGCGGGCGATCGCCACCTTCATCCGCTCGCCCTGCGAATAGCCCTGTGCGGGCCGGTCGGCGATGGCGGCGATGCCCAGTGTCTGCACCAGCGCGTCGATGCGCTCGGCGAGGACGCTGCCGGCGAGGCCGTGCAGCGCGCCGTAGTAGCCGATGTTCTCGCGGCCGGTGAGACGCAGGTAGAGCCCGCGCGCGTCGGACAGCACGCCGATGCGCTGGCGCACGCCGTAGCGGTCGGCCGTGACGCTGCGCCCGTCGATGGTCGCGGTGCCGGAATCGGGGACGACGAGGGTCGCCAGCATCCGCAGCAGCGTGGTCTTGCCGGCGCCGTTCGGGCCGAGCAGTCCGGTGATCGCGCCGTCGGGCGCGGTGAACGAGACCCCGGCCACGGCCTTCACCTCGCCGCGCTTGCCGAATGCTTTCGCCAGGTTGTCGACGACGATCACGGCTGTGCGCCCAGGCGGTCCGGCCACAGCAGGGGGCGCGTGCTCTTCTCGAAATGCGCGACGCACGTGGGCGGGAGCTTGCCGAAGCCGGGGTCGTCGACGAAGGTCGCGATGAGCCGCGGCCCGCAGGCATGCGGCGAGACGATGTGGCCGTAGCCGTGGGCGACGATGTGCCGGCTGTTCGGCAGCGTCGCCGCGACCTCGTTGCCGTATGCGGGGGGCGTCACCGGATCGAGGCCTCCCGACAGGATCAGCACCGGGATGTCGCTCCTGACGGGCGTCGCGGCATCGGCGGACATGGTGCCGCGGGGCCAGACGGCGCAGACCGCGAGCGCACGCTCCGCCAAGGTGCGCGTTCGCGTTCCAGCAAGGGAGCGCGCGCGATCGGCCGCGGTTACGCGCGGCGCGTCCTCGGTGCAGGTGACCGAGTAGTGCAGCGCGGTGTTCGTCTGCCCGGCGAGGTCGTTGGTGACGAGCTCCGCCAGCGCCAGCAGCGGGGAGAACTCGCCGGCCGCGGCACGGCCGATCGCTTCCGGAACGAGGCTCTGCAGCTCGGGGAGATACAGGAGTGGCTGCAAGGCCGCGAGCACGTGGTCGTAGGTCAGTCTGACGGCCTGCGGCTTGCCGGTGCGCGGATCGACGATCGTGACGTCGCGGCCGTCGGCCCCGAGGCGCGCGCCGATCGCGGCCAGCGCGGCCGCGAGGTCGGGGTGCGCGGCGCGGCACGAGGGCGACTCGCCGCAGGCGGCGACAAGCGCGGCGAGCGCGGCGTCGCGCGCGGGCCACACGTCGACGAGGGTCTTCATGCCCGGCGGCGCGACGCCGTCGAGAACGGCACTGCGCACGTGCGTGCCATGGCGGCGCATGTATTCGAGCGCGGCGCGCGTGCCGTACGAGCCGCCCCACAGGTTGATGCGGTCGTAGCCCAGCGCCGCGCGCACGGCGTCGAGATCCGCCATGAACGCGGCGGTCGTGTACTGCGTTGCATCGATGCCCTTCGCCGCGAGTTCCGCCGCACAGGCTCTCGCTTTCGGCACCGGGTCGAGCTGCAGCGACGAGGCGATGTCGTCGTCGGGCGCGAAGGCACTGCAATCGAGGGGCGACGACCTGCCGGTGCCACGCTGGTCGAGAAGCACGATGTCGCGGTCACGGCGCACGTCGGTCAGTTGCGCGGCAAACGGCGCGATCGACGTCGCGGCCTGGCCGGGGCCGCCCGCCAGGATGAACAGCGGATCGGGGCGCGGGTCGAGCGTGTTGGCGGGCAGGACCGCGACAGTGAGCCTGATCCTGCGGCCGTCCGGATTGCGGCGGTCTTCAGGCACCTCGAGCTCGCCGCACTGCGCGGCCAGCGCGAGTCTGGGGAGCCGGCACTCGGCGAGCGCGATCGTTCGTCGCGGTGCGTCGCGACGCTCGCCGCAGCCGCCGATAGCGATGGCGACCGCGAAGGCGACGGCGACCACAAAGGCAATCGCGGCGGGGCCCGCGAGCCGCGCCGCACGAGCCGCGAAAGTTGCGTTGCTGACGTCGTGCATGGGCGCCGATGGTAGCAAACTCGCAATCGCCACCCG
>Ga0315283_10005970_pt1 | contig 10804 bp, 1 predicted proteins | sample YL17G09_0_MG_FD_204541 | JGI IMG/M metagenome (GOLD analysis project Ga0315283, IMG submission 204541) | Sediment microbial communities from Yellowstone Lake, YNP, Wyoming, USA - YL17G09_0 | ecosystem: Environmental > Aquatic > Freshwater > Lake > Sediment | place: USA: Wyoming | collected...
ATCGTGGGCGGCGCAGGAATCAAGATGAGCACCCCGATCGGGATGTCTGTCGATCGCTCGGTGGCCCGCAATGGGGAAACCGATGGGACGGGGGTGGGTCGGGCTGGGTCAATGGGTGCCGGGCTAACGGAGGTCACTATGCAAGAGATCAAGCCGGAGCCTGTATCCTTCACGGCGGAGAAACCGTGGCCTGTTCCCTATTACTTACCGGAGAGAGACAGTTATGCAATGTATCAAGCCTGATCCCTATGAGTCATGCAGTTATCTAGGCACGACCCCGTATGCGATGCACAATTTGAGGAGAAGAGAAAGATGTTTGATACAAAGACGACGGTATCTGAATTTCTACGAGGTGCGTTGAGCAGGCCTGATGGCATTGCCGCTTACGTAGTGTCAGCGGCGAGCTGGCTGCTATTGGCAGTCGGTTGGTTCCTTAGTTCTGCCGAATCGCGAATTTCTGCCTCGGTAGCTCATTGGACGGGGGTACTAGTTCTAATGCCCTTTGTGGCCTTTGCGAGCTATGCATATCTTAATTTCTATCAGACACGGATGCCGAGCAAAGGGAAGCAGATATTTAATACAGCAGCAATCGGGCTTTGTGGCTTCTGGGTAATTTGGAAGGTGCTATCCGGACAATAAGCGGTTGTGCAGAAACCTTTGGAGGACTAGATATGAGAATTCAGCCGGACATTCCTGACTTCATAAATAGCGTCGACTTTTTGCGAGATGCTTGGGAGGCAGGGGAGGTATTGAGCGATCCGACCTCTACCGGGATTGATAAAACAGAGGCTATCGCCAGGTTTCTAGCTGCATTCGCTACCGGTGTTGCTATAGGTATTCCAGTGAGGATGTCATGCTCGACTATTCGGCTAGGATTGGCTATTACTGGCAATATTTGGAAGTGGGAGGCGATAACGGCGCTTGCCGGTGCGGCCGGTGGAGTGGGGACGGATCTAATAATTAATGAGCTTCAGGATTTCGTTAATAGTACGGAATTGCTGGATCCGCTTTTCGAGTTAGTAGATAGATTTTTTTCACAGGGGCAGAAAGTCCAGAGCCGTCGCGATCCACTCACATTTGACTTAGATGGTGATGGGCTAGAAACAATAGGTGTTGCACAATCCGGTGTTCTATTTGACCACGACGGCGATGGCATCCGCGAAGGTACTGGATGGGTTCTGTCTGACGATGGCTTTCTTGTCCTTGATCGCAATGGCAACGGTACTATCGATTCGGGAAAGGAGCTGTTCGGAGATTCCACGCCTCTGTCTGTTGGAGGCAACGCGGCAGACGGATTCACAGCATTATTGCAGGAAGACACAAACCAAGATGGTGTAGTGAATTCGACTGATGCGCGATGGAATGATTTGCGAGTCTGGCGCGATCTCAATCAGGACGGCGTCTCGCAGACGGGCGAGCTGTTGACTCTTGCCGATCTTGGCATTGTGTCGATCAATGTAGCGGCAGCGGAACACTCTCAAGTACTTCCCGACGGAAATCGGATCGCCGATTTGGGTAGTTACACGAAGGCGGATGGCTCTAGTGGAACCGTAGGTGACATTGGTCAGATGGTCGATATTGACCTCTCTTCGGATACGTTCCATCGGGAGTTCACCGATATCGTTCCGCTTAACCAAGTTGTCGCAGCATTGCCCAACATGCAGGCCTCGGGCAAGGTGCGCGACCTGTGGGAAGCCGCGAGCCAGTCGGGGACGCTTTACGCCTCGCTTGCCGGCTACAGCGCCGCGAGCACGCGCGCAGGGCAACTGGCGCTGCTCGATGACCTGGTGGCCAAGTGGAGCCACACCGCCGGCCTGCAGACCATGGAAGAACGCGCCACGAGCGCACTGGCCAGCGGACAGAACCCCTTCGGCTACGGCCTCAAGTGGGACGCCGTGGGAACAAAGAGAGCCAGCGACTTTATAACCGGCCATGGCCCGGGCAACGAACCGATTTATGATCCGCAATGGATCGCCACCGTTGAGCAATTCGAGAAAGAACTCTACATCCTCGAAGCCTTCAACGGCCGCTACTTCTTCACCTTCCCCTGGGAAACCCCGGAAGGCGCGGCGGCGATCGAAGGCATGCGAGTGGATGCGGCGCCCACTGATCCCAACACCGGCGTACCGCTGGAAGCGGGCGGCATTCATCTCAATCTCTCTCAAGGCCAGATCGACCTGCTCAACCAGAGCTACCAGGCGCTCAAGGCGTCCGTCTACGACAGCCTCATCCTGCAAACCCGCTTCAAGCCGCTGCTCGATGCGATCGAACTCGTGATCGGTACCAACGGCGGGATAGCGCTCGAATTCAGCGCCGTCCAGACCACGCTGCAGACCCGCCTTGCGCAAGATAGCGCCAACGGCATGATCGACCTGATCGAGTTCAACCGCTCTACCAGCGGTTTTCTGGCGGGTGTGGGCTGGGAGGGCGATGCGCTGCTGGAGACCAGCCTGCGCACGCTCCGCGTCACGCCCGCGCTGCAGGCGGTGTATGACGAAATGCAGGTGCGCGTCCAGACCACAGCGGGCGCACCGATCCTGAGCACCGATGGCGATGACGTCCTGGTGCTTGACGCGCGCAATAATTTTGACGGAGGCGGAAGCGGCGATGACGTTATTTTCGCCGGCGCCGGCATCGATCGCATCAATGGCGGATCGGGCAACGACCGTATCTATGGCGGCGCGGGCGACGACGGCACCGCCAACTGGTTCGACTACCGGAACAACGGCGGCGGACTCTACGGCGACGCCGGCGACGACGTGCTGGAAGGCGGTGCCGGCGACGACTATCTGGAAGGCGGCTCGGGCAGCGACCTGTACCGCTTCGGGCTCGGAGACGGCCAGGACATCCTCCGCAACTACAACGGCTATGGCGGCTGGTCGATGGCGGAAGCGACCAGCACCACCGACGACCTGCTGTTCAAGGCCGGCATCGCGCCGGCGGATGTGCGCGCCAGGCGCGTCAACACCGACCTGGTGCTCGGCATCAACGCCACCACGGACTCGGTAACCATCAAGGAATATTTCGGCGGCAACCTGCTCGACAACATGTTCCGCGTGGACAGCGTGCGCTTTGCCGACGGCACAGCGTGGGATGCCGATACGATCCAGCAGATGGTGCTGCTGGGGACAGTGGGCAACGACACGCTCTTTGGCGTGGAAGACCGCGACGATACCCTCCAGGGCTTCGAAGGCAACGACACCCTCACCGGCTTCGGCGGCAACGACACCCTGCTCGGCGGCGCCGGCAACGATACGCTTTCCGGCAATGAAGGCAGCGACACCGTGGATGGTGGCGCGGGCGACGACTTCATGCGCGGCGATGCGGGCAACGACACCTATCTGCTCGGGCGCGGCGACGGCCACGACCGGCTCGACAACTACGACAATGTGTGGAGCGCCACCGTGTTGCCGGACGCCTCGACCACCGTGGATGCGGTCAGGCTCAAGGAGGGCGTGGCTCCCGGCGAGGTGTCCCTGCACCGGACAGGCTCGGACCTCGAAATCAAGATCGGCGACACCGGCGACACGTTGACCGCGACCAACCAGTTCGGGGGAAGTTACCTGTATTCCCAGTACGGCATCGACGAGATTCGCTTCGCCGACGGCACCATCTGGGGTCTGGCGCAGATTCACGATTTCCTCGTCACCGGTACGGCGCAGGCGGAAACCATCCGCGGCTTCGAGGACACCGATGATCTCATCCAGGGCTTCGCCGGCAACGATACGCTCTGGGGTCTGGGAGGCACTGACACGCTGGAGGGCGGCGACGGCGCCGATATCCTCTATGGCGGCGAGGGCAACGACATCCTGCGCGGGGGCGCCGGAAATGATTCCCTGAGCGCCGATGGCGGAGAGGATGTCCTTGACGGTGGCGCCGGCAACGACTGGATGCGCGGCTACGCCGGCAACGATGCTTACCTCTTCGGCGTGGGGGACGCAGCGGACACCATCGAGAACTACGACTGGTCCAACAACATCCTCGATGCCGATGCGACCACCACCACCGATGCGGTGCAATTCAAGGAAGGCGTGCTTGCCAGTGATATCGTCGTCAGCCGCAACGGCGGCAATGACCTGATTCTGTTGATCGCGGGGACCGCCGACTCGATCCTTGTCAGGAATCAGTTTTCCGGGGACTCGCTCTATTACGAGGGCGGCATCGACGAAGTGCGCTTTGCGGATGCTACAACTTGGAGCCGCGCTGACATCGGTGCATTCCTCCTCGCCGGCACGCTTGGAAACGATACGATTACCGCCTTTGCGGGGGACGACACCGTAAACGGGCTCGGGGGTAACGACACGCTGTCCGGGAAAGCAGGCAACGACACGCTTGTCGGCGGGACCGGAAACGACACGCTGATCGGTGGAACTGGCAGCGATGTCTATGTGTTCGCCACGGGCGATGGGCAGGATGCAATCGAGAATTACGTCGCTGGGTACTACGGCCCGATAGCCGAAACCGATGCCTCGAGCGCGGTCGATACGCTCAGCTTCGGCACGGGCATTATGTCAACTGACATGACGGCGCGGCGAGACAACGACGATCTGGTGCTGACGATCGGAAGCGGGCCGGATTCCGTGAGGCTCAAAGCCCAGTTCGCATCCAACACCGCCTTCAATCAGATTGGGGTGGACGAAGTACGCTTCGACGGCGGCGCAGTCTGGACCCGGGACGATCTGGCCGCCAAGGCCATGCTGGGCACGGCGGCGGGCGAAGTGCTGATCGGCTTTGACGATCGAAACGACGTGATCGAAGGCTTCGACGGCAACGATATTCTGTTCGGTCAGGCCGGCAACGATCAGCTCCGGGGCGGCGCCGGTTTGGATTCGCTGCAGGGCAATGCAGACGACGATACGCTGGACGGCGGCGCCGGCAACGATACCGACATCGGCGGAACTGGAAGCGACACCTACCTGTTCGGTGTCGGCGATGGGCAGGACTGGGTGCAGAACTTCGCCTCCAACAGCCAGTTTATCTTTGCCGAATCCGATGCGAGCACAACGACGGACGCTGTGCAATTCAAGGCAGGGGTGCTGGCCGCCGGCGTGACGGCACGCCGAATCAACGACGACCTGGTGCTCACGATTGCCAGTACGAGCGAGGCGATCACCATCAGCAATCATTTTTCGGGCAACACGGCCCATTCCCAGCTTGGCATCGACGAAGTGCGCTTCGCCGATGGCACGGTCTGGAGCCGTGCCATGTTGGGCGCGATGGTGCTGATGGGCACCGCTGCGGGGGAAACCATAACCGGCACCGTCGACGACGATTACATTGACGCCGGTGGGGGCAATGACATCGTAAGAGGCGGCCTTGGAAACGATACGCTGCTTGGCGGCGACGGGAACGACCCCGTTTTGGACGGCGAAGACGGCAACGATCAGTTGATCGGCGGGGCAGGCAGCGATGGACTCTATGGGCGCGCCGGCAATGACATCCTGGACGGCGGCGCGGACAACGATACCGACATCGGCGGAACCGGAAGCGACACCTACCTGTTCGGTGTCGGCGATGGGCAGGACTGGGTGCAGAACTTTGCCTCCAACAGCCAGTTTATCTTTGCCGAATCCGATGCGAGCACAACGACGGACGCCGTGCAATTCAAGGCAGGGGTGCTGGCCGCTGATGTGACGGCACGCCGAACCAACGACGACCTGGTTCTCACGATTGCCAGTACGAGCGAGGCGATCACCATCAGCAATCATTTTTCGGGCAATACGGCCAATTCCCAGATTGGCATCGACGAGGTGCGCTTCGCCGATGGCACGGTCTGGAGCCGCGCCATGTTGGGCGCGATGGTGCTGATGGGCACAGCTGCGGGGGAAACCATAACCGGCACCGTCGACGACGACACCATTGACGCCGGCGGGGGCAATGACATCGTAAGAGGCGGCCTTGGAAACGATACGCTGCTTGGCGGCGACGGTAACGATATTCTCCTCGGGGAGGATGGTAACGATCAGCTTCTTGGTGGCGATGGTTCCGACACACTCTACGGTCAGTTGGGCGACGATATGCTCGACGGTGGTGCCGGCAACGACACGCTCAACGGCGCAACCGGCAGCGATACCTATCAGTTCGGGCGCGGGGATGGTCAGGACGTGGTTCAAAATTATGGCAACAGTTATGGCTCGCCGACGACCGATGCTTCCACCACAACCGACGTTGTCAGCTTCAAGAGTGGCGTGGCGCCAGCGGATGTGACGGCCCGGAGAAACGATACGGACTTGGTGCTGGCCATCACCGGCGCAACCGATACCATAACGATTGCCGATCAGTTCCGCAGCGATAGCCCGTCCAGCCAGATTGGCGTGGACGAAGTCCGCTTTGCGGACGGGACAGTCTGGAATCGGACGATGTTGGCTTCGCTAGTGCTCGTGGGCACTTCCGCGGGCGAGACACTGACCGGGTTCGCCGGCACGGACGACATTATCGATGGCCTGGCCGGCAACGATACGATCTACGGCCGATCCGGCAACGACACGCTCTATGGCGGCGATGGTGTTGACTCCGTGCAAGGAGACGATGGCGATGACCAGATTTATGGTGGAAACGGTGGAGATGCGCTATATGGTTTCAACGGCAACGACACGCTGTTAGGCCAAGCCGACGCTGACTGGATGTACGGAGGCACCGGCGACGATTCGCTCGATGGTGGCACCGGGAACGATCCCGTTATTACAGGCGGGACGGGCAACGATACCTACTGGTTCGGGGTCGGAGACGGACAGGACTTTTTGTTCAACGGCAACTATTCTACCGGGGCTGCCGAGAGCGACGCGTCCACGACGACCGACATTCTGCGATTCAAGGCCGGCGTATCGGCGGCCAATGTCATGGTCCAAAAAGATGTCAACAATTCACCGGACCTCGTCCTGACGATCGCCGGCACCACGGACAAGGTCACCGTCGTCAGTCAGTTCTATTCCGATAATCCTTCTTCCGCATATGCGATAGATGAGGTCAGGTTTGCCGACGGCACGGTGTGGACCAAGGCAATGCTGAGTGCCCTGGTGCTGACCGGCACTTCGGCAGGAGAGACTCTCGTCGGCTTCGCCAACGTGGACGACACGATCGACGGGCTGGCGGGAAATGACAGGATCTGGGGCCGATCCGGGAACGACACACTCCATGGCGGCGACGGTAACGATCTGCTCCTCGGGGAGGATGGCAACGATCAGCTTTTTGGTGGCAATGGTTCCGACACCCTCTACGGTCAGTTGGGCAACGATATTCTCGACGGTGGTGCCGACAACGACACGATGAGCGGCGGCGCCGGTGACGATACTTACGTCGTCGACAATGCTAGCGACTTCGTCAACGAGAACGCCGGAGAAGGCACCGACAAGGTGCAATCTTCCTTGACCTATACACTGGGCACGAATGTCGAAAATCTTACGCTGACAGGCACGGCCGCCGTCGACGGTATCGGCAATTCGTCCAACAACATCCTGATCGGGAACAGTGGAAATAACACGCTAACCGGCGGCGCCGGAAACGATACCCTTGATGGCGGCGCCGGCAACGACACGCTGATCGGTGGCGCGGGCAGTGACATCTACCTGTTCGGCCACGGCTCGGGGCTGGACACCATCAGCGACAACGACGCCACGGCGGGCAATCTCGACGTCGTGCGCTTTGCATCGGACATTGCGCCGGCTGACGTGACGGTGACGCGCGATGCCTCTCACCTTTACCTAAGCCTCAATGGGGGAACCGATCGCCTCACCCTGCAGAACTGGTTTGTCAGCGACACACAGAAAGTGGAGCGGGTCGAATTCGCGAACGGAACGCTTTGGGATGTGGCGCAGTTGATCGCGATCACCAACCAGGCGCCGACGGTGGCCAATGAAATCGCCGATCAGACTGTGGCGGAAGACGCCGCCTTCAGCTTCCAGGTGCCGGCCGACAGCTTTGCCGATGTCGACTCGGGCGACAGTCTAAGTTACAGCGCGAAACTCTCTGACGGCTCCGCGCTGCCCTCCTGGTTGACCTTCAACGCGGCCACCCGCACATTCAGCGGCACGCCGCTCAATGCCAACGTCGGTACCCTCAGCGTGAAAGTCACCGCCACGGACGCGGCCAGCGCGACGGTGTCTGATGTATTCGACCTCGTGGTGGCCAACACCAACGACGCGCCGCTGGCGAACGCCGACGCGCTGAGCGTGGCCGAAGGCGAAACGAGCGCGAATCTGGCGGCCGCAGTGCTCGCCAACGACACCGACGTGGATGTCAGCGACAGCCGGACGATCAGCGCGGTAAGTACCATCGGCACGCTCGGCACGGTGGAATTCAACCTGGCGACACAGTCTCTTGTTTACAGTGCGGCCGGCGCCGCTTTCGACGCGCTCGCGGCGGGTGCGAGCGCAACCGACACGTTCGCCTATACGCTAAGCGACACCGCCGGCGCCACTTCGACGGCTGCCGTGACGGTCACGGTGATCGGAGTCAACGACGCCCCGATCGCGGCCGATGACATCGCCACCGTCAACATGAACACCGCGATAACGCTGGCGGTGCGCGGCAACGACCGCGACCCCGACGGCGATGCCCTGATGGTGAGCGCCGTCTCCCAGGGGGCGAATGGCACCGTGAGCCTCGACCCAACAACCGGCAACCCGACCTACACGCCGAACCACAACTTCACCGGCACCGACGCGTTCACCTACACCCTCAGCGATGGACAAGGTGGTGCCACCTCGGCCACCGTGAGCGTGACGGTGTCGAACGTGATCATCGGCGACGCGCTGGACAACACCCTCAGGGGAAGCGCCGGGGGCGACATCATCAGGGCCCGCGCCGGCAACGACTGGATCGACGCCGGAGACGGCAACGACACCCTCAACGGGGGGGCGGGGGCGGACACCCTGCTCGGCGGACCGGGCGACGACACCTACGTCGTGGACAATGAACGCGATGTCGTCACGGAAGGCCTCGACGAGGGCATCGACACGGTGCGCGCCGCGGTTACTTACACGCTGCCGGCGAACGTGGAAAACCTCACCCTCACCGGCAGCAGCGCGATCGACGGCACCGGCAACGACCTGGAGAACCGGCTCATCGGCAACCCGGCGGCCAACCTGCTCGATGGCCGGGGCGGCGCCGACACCCTGGCCGGGGGCGCGGGCGATGACACCTACGTGGTGGACGACGCCGGGGACGTGGTGAGCGAGAGACTCGATCAGGGCATCGACACCGTGCAAAGCAGCGTGAGCACCGTGCTGGGGGCCAACCTGGAGAATCTCACGCTCACCGGCACGCACAATATCAACGCCACCGGCAACGCGCTGGCCAATACGCTGGTGGGCAATGCAGGCGACAACATCCTCACCGGCGGCAGAAGTAACGACACCCTGAGCGGCGGCGCCGGCGACGATACCCTCGATGGCCAGGCGGGAGCCGATACCCTGCTCGGCGGCGCCGGCAACGACACCTACGTCGTGGACAATGTCGCGGACGTCGTCAGCGAATATGCCGATGAGGGCATCGACACCGTACGCAGCAGCCTCAGCCACACGCTCGGCATCCAGGTCGAGAACCTGATACTGACCGGCAACGCGCGGATCGACGCCACCGGCAATGCCGGCGCCAACCTGCTGGTGGGCAATAGCGCGGCCAATACGCTCGCGGGCGACGCGGGCAATGACCTGCTCCAGGGTCTGGGCGGAAACGATGTCCTGCGTGCCAGCGGCGGGCAGTCGCTGTTCGACGGCGGCAAGGGTGCCGATGCGATGAGCGGCGGGGCCGGCAACGAGATGTTCATCGGCGGCCGCGGCAACGACACTATTAGCACCGGCTTGGGCGCCAACCTGATCGCCTTCAACGCCGGGGATGGCCGTGATCTGATCCACGCCAGCCCGGGCGCCGACAACGTGCTCTCGCTCGGCGGGGGCATCGACTATGCCGATCTCAGGCTCAGAAAATCCGGCGCCGATCTGATCCTCAAAACCGGCGGCAGCGACCAGCTTACGTTTGCCGACTGGTACACGAGCACGGGCACGGGCACGAGCAAGCTGACCCTGCAGGTCATCGCCGAGGCCATGGCAGGCTACGACCCGGCGGGCTACGACCCCGCGGGCAGCGACACGCTGCGCGACAACAAGGTCGAGCACTTCAACTTCGCCGCGCTCGCCGCTGCCTTCGATACCGCCGGCCAGGTCAACGGCTGGGCGCTGACCCAGGCGCTGCTCGACGCACATCTGCTTGGATCGGACAGCGACATCGCGGCCCTCGGCGGCGATCTGGCCTACCAGTACGGCAAGGTGGGGTCGCTTTCCGGCATCGGGCTCGTCCCCGCCCAGGACGTCATCAACGCCAGCGGCTTCGCAACCGGCCCACAAACCCTGCGCCCGGTGGCGGAGCTGCAACAAGGCCCGCTCCGCTTATCGTGACCCGATGACCAAACGAGGAACCATGGCCAGGATCAGCACCGTCACCGCGGCGGGCGCGCTCGACTTCGCGCCCGCCATCCTGCGCGCCCAGCATGAGAACGCGCCGCCGCTGCCGCGCCTGGTGCTCTACATCGCGCTCGCCCTGTTCGCGCTCATGCTGGTGTGGGCGTGGTTCGGCAAACTCGACATCATCGCCGTGGCCCAGGGCAAGCTCATTCCCGGCAGCTACGTGAAGATCGTGCAACCGGCAGACTCCGGCGTGTTGCGCGACATCCTGGTGGCAGACGGGCAGGAAGTCCAGGCCGGCCAGGTGCTGCTGCGCATGGACACCCAAGTCAGCGATGCCGACCAGGCCACAGTGGACACGGATCTGATGCTGCGGCGCCTGCAACTGCGCCGCATCGACGCCG
>Ga0315283_10005972_pt1 | contig 10803 bp, 9 predicted proteins | sample YL17G09_0_MG_FD_204541 | JGI IMG/M metagenome (GOLD analysis project Ga0315283, IMG submission 204541) | Sediment microbial communities from Yellowstone Lake, YNP, Wyoming, USA - YL17G09_0 | ecosystem: Environmental > Aquatic > Freshwater > Lake > Sediment | place: USA: Wyoming | collected...
ACCCGCGGCTCGCGGGGGCTTCCGGGTAGGTCGCTCGAGGCGCGCGGCGACGCGCGTCCCAGATGGATGATTGCCCTCGACAGAACCCGGCTTACCGGCCGACTCCCACCTCTTCCCGGAATCACAATAATGGCCGCCTGTCAATAGGCGCGGCCGCGGCGGGTCGGCGATGGCGCCGCGCTCGAGTCCGCCGTGACGCCTCCCACCTTGTCCCACCCGGCGTTGGCGGCCGGATCCGGACCAGGCTGTCCGGCCAGTGCCCGCCGCGTCCCACCCGCCCGCCCTTTGGTTCGACTGGCGAACGGCCATACGGCACCTTCGCCGGCCCCCGCAGCGCGGGTCGGGCGCGCTTTCCCACGAAAGCCACTTCCTAATGTTCTTTTCAGGAAGGGCCAGTAACCAATTGATTAAAATAGGGATAGTTATCAAGTGGCCTAGCATTGGGTGACGCTGTCGACGCTAAGTCGCTGTGCCTCATGGAAAAATCTTTGTCGCAGGCGTTGACTCCCCGTGCGTGCGCACCCTATATTCCGCCGCGGTGGGACAAAGTGGGATGAAATGGGCCGCCGGCCCGTCAGTGACCTGAAATGTTTCGAGGCGCCAACAAAGTCACGCTCGACGCCAAGGGGCGGATGGCCATGCCTGCTCGATACCGGGACACCCTGGTGGAGCGCAGCGAGGGCCGTCTGGTCGCGACCGTCGATCGTGCCGACCGGTGCCTGCTGATCTACCCGCTTCCGGACTGGGAAGAGATCGAACGCAAGCTCATGCGGCTGCCGAGCCTGAATCCTCAGGCGCGCCGGCTGCAGCGGCTCATGGTCGGCCATGCGACCGACCTCGAACTCGACTCCCACGGCCGGGTGCTGGTGCCGCCGAAACTGCGCGAGTACGCGGGACTCACGCGCCAGGCAACGCTGATAGGCCAGGGCAACCGTTTCGAACTCTGGGACGAGCAGCACTGGAACGCGTGTCGCGAGTCGTGGCTGCAGGCGGGCGAGGAGACGGGCGACCTGCCTCCTGAGCTCGAGCAGCTCTCGCTCTAGGCGCGCCCGTGGCGGAACACACGCCGGTACTTCCTGACGAAGTGCTGGCCGGGCTCGCGGTGCGGGCCGACGGTCGGTACTGCGACGCGACGTTCGGGCGTGGCGGCCACACGGCGGCGATCCTGGGCGCGCTCGGACCCGGGGGCCGTGTGATCGCCATCGACCGTGACCCGGACGCGATCCGGGCGGGCCAGGCGCGATTCGCAGGTGAACCACGTCTCACGCTGGTGAAGGGGTCGTTCGGCAGGCTCGAGGAGCTGGTCCGGGCGGCGGGAATGGAAGGGGGGCTGGACGGCGTGCTGATGGACCTCGGGGTCTCGTCGCCGCAGCTCGACGAGGCCAGGCGCGGCTTCAGTTTCATGCAGGACGGGCCGCTCGACATGCGCATGGACAACGAGTCGGGACAGGGCGCGGCGCAGTGGCTGGCACGCGCCGTCGAGCGCGACATCGCCGCGGTCCTGCGCACGCTTGGCGAGGAGCGTTTCGCGAACCGCATCGCACGCGCGATCGTCGCGGCACGCGCCGTCGAGCCGATCGAGCGCACCGGACAGCTCGCGGCGATCGTTTCTGCGGCCGTGCCGACGCGCGAGCCCGGCAAGCACCCGGCGACGAGGACCTTTCAGGCGATCCGGATCCACGTGAATCGCGAGCTCGAGGCGCTCGAGGCGGCGCTGCCGCAGGCGGTGCGTCTGCTCGCGCCGGCCGGCCGGCTCTGCGTCGTGAGTTTCCACTCTCTCGAAGACCGCATCGCCAAGCGCTTCATCCGTCGCGAGGAGCAGGGCGATCCCGTGTACGCGGGCCTGCCGCAGGTACCGCCGCACGCGCGTCCGCGGCTCGCCCGCGTCGGCCGCGCGGTGACTGCGTCGGAGGCGGAGGTTGCGGCCAACCCGCGATCGCGCAGCGCCGTGCTGCGCGTGGCCGAGAGGCTTGCGGCATGAGCACGACCCGCTGGCGGATCACGGTGGCCCTGCTCGGCCTCGCCGTGCTCGCCTCCGCGCTCGGCGTGGTCTACGGCAAGCACCAGGCACGCAGCCGCTTCAGCGAGCTGCAGAGCCTCACGCGCGAGCGCGACGAGCTCGACATCGAGTGGGGGCAGCTGCAGCTCGAACAGAGCACCTGGGCGACGAACGGGCGCGTGGAGAGCGTTGCCCGCGACGAGCTGCACATGGTCATTCCGCAGGCGAGCGACCTGCGCATCGTGCAGCCGTGATCCGCAGCTCGAAAAAGGACCACAGTCCCGGGGGCCAGCGCTGGCGCCACTGGCTGGTGCTCGTCGCGCTGGGCGTGGCCGGAGCGTCGCTGCTCGCGCGCTCCGTCTACCTGCAGGTCATCGACCAGGCCTTCCTCGAGAGGCAGGGCGACGCGCGAATCCTGCGCAAGGCGCGGCTCTCGGCGAACCGCGGCATGATCCTCGACCGCAACGGCGAGCCGCTCGCCGTCAGCACGCCGGTCGACACGGTGTGGGCGGATCCCCGCAAGCTGGCCGAGGCGCCGCAGGAATTCCCGCGGCTCGCGAAGGCACTGGACCGCGACCCGCGGTGGCTTGCACGCCGCGTGACCAGCAGCCTCGACCGCGAGTTCGTCTATCTCGTGCGCCACATGCGTCCCCAGGACGCGGCGAGGGTCAGGGCGCTCGGCATCCCGGGCGTGGACACGCTGCGCGAGTACCGGCGGTATTACCCGGCGGGCGAAGTGACGGGGCACCTGCTCGGCTTCACGAACGTGGACGACGTCGGCCAGGAGGGCCTCGAGCTCGCCTACGACCAGTGGCTGGGCGGGGTCCCGGGCGAGAAGATCGTCATGCGCGACAGCCTCGGCCGCACCATCGAGGACATCGAGCGCATCAGCGCGCCGCGCCCGGGGCAGGACCTGCGCACCAGCATCGACCTGCGCGTCCAGTACCTGGCCTACCGCGAGCTCAAGGCGGCGGTGCAGGCCAACAAGGCGCGCGCCGGCTCGATCGTGGTGCTCGACATCGCCACTGGCGAAGTGCTGGCCATGGTGAATCAGCCGGCCTTCAACCCCAACGACCGCGAGCAGTACGCGGCGTCGCGCTACCGCAACCGGGCGACCAACGACTTCCTCGAGCCAGGCTCGAGCATGAAGCCCTTCATCGTCGCGGCCGCGATGGAGACCGGCCGCTACCACGGCGACACGCTGATCGACACCTCGCCCGGGATGATGCGGGTCGGCATCAAGACGGTGAAGGACCACAGCAACCTCGGCACCATCGACGTGACCACGGTGCTCGCGAAGTCGAGCAACGTCGGCGCGGCGAAGATCGCGCTGTCGCTCAGGCCGCAGGAGATGTGGAGCACGCTCGACGCGCTCGGCTTCGGCCGCGTGACCGGCTCGGGCTTTCCGGGCGAGTCCGCCGGGATCCTCACTGGCTACGAGCACTGGCGCGCGATTTCCCAGGCGACCATGTCCTACGGCTATGGCCTGTCGGTGACGCCGCTGCAGCTCGCGCAGGCCTACGCGGTGCTGGGCGCGGACGGCGTGCGCCGGCCCATCAGTCTGCGCACGGTAGACACGCCAGCGGCGGGCGAGCGCGTGTTGCCGGAATCCGTGGCGAAGGAACTGGTGCGGATGCTGGAGAGTGTCGTGAGCGACCTGGGCACCGCGCGTCGCGCCGCGATCATGGGATACCGCGTGTCGGGCAAGACCGGCACGGCGTGGAAGGCGTCGGAGACCGGCGGCTATTCCTCCAACAAGTACCTCGCGATCTTCGGCGGCGTGGTGCCGGCCAGCAACCCGCGGCTCGCGGCCGTCGTCATCATCGACGAGCCGAGCGCTGGCGCCTACTACGGCGGCGAAGTCGCGGCTCCGGTCTTTTCGTCGGTGATGTCGGGCGCGCTGCGCCTGCTGGCGATCCCGCCCGACGACCTGCAGCGCATGCCGGCGACCACGCTCGTCCAGGCCCAGGACCCATGGTGAGTCATGGAAATTCAAGGGAAATGAGCGTCGTGGCAGAAGCCGACCGCACGCCGGACTATCGCGCGTCGCTCGCGTCGCTGCTCGGGGACATCGCGCACCCGCTGCGCGAGGTGACGGTGACCGACCTGACGCAGGACAGCCGGCGGGCGGTGCCGGGCAGCGCGTTCCTCGCCTGCCAGGGCCGCAGCACGCACGGCATCCTGCACGCCGCGGCCGCGGTGGAGCGTGGCGCCGTGGCCGTGCTCTACGAGCCAGCGCCGGGACTCGAGCCGCCCGCGCTGCCCGCGCACGTCGTGATCCACGCGATTCCAGGCCTCGGGCGGCGCGTGGGCGAGATGGCGGATCGCTTCTTCCGCGAGCCGTCGGCGGAACTCGAAGTCGCGGGAGTCACGGGCACGAACGGCAAGACCACCGCGGCCTACCTGCTCGCGCAGGCCGCCGACGCGGTCGGGCGCAAGGGCGCGTACCTCGGCACCATCGGCTTCGGTCGCCCGGGCGCGCTCGCCGGCGCCGGGCTCACGACGCCCGACTGCGCGAGCGTGCACCGGCACCTGGCCGCGGCGCGGGATTCCGGCGCGAAGTCCCTGGCGGTCGAGGTGTCCTCGCACGCCCTCGACCAGGGCCGCGTCGACGCGGTGCGATTCGACACGGCGGTGTTCACCAACCTGACGCGCGACCATCTCGACTACCACGGCACGCTCGAGGCCTACTTTGATGCGAAGGTGCGTCTGTTCCGCACGCCGGGCCTGCGCCGCGCGGTCGTGAACGTGCGCGACGAGTTCGGCCGGCGGATCGCCGACGCGCTCGACCCGTCGATCGAGCCGGTGTTCTTTTCGACCTCGAATGAAATCTGGGCGCCGGCGGGCAGCCGCTGGATCCGCCTGCCGGAACTGCGCGCGACCACCGCGGGGCTCACGCTGCACGTCGAGAGCAGCTGGGGCGCGGGGACGCTGCGCTCGCGGCTGGTCGGCGAGTTCAACGCCGAGAACCTGCTCGCCGTGCTCGGCGTGCTGCTCGGCTGGAAAGTGCCTCTGCAGCGGGCGCTGGCCGCGCTTGCGACCTGCGTGCCACCGCCCGGGCGGATGGAGGCCTTCGGTGGCGGGGCGCAGCCGCTCGCGCTGGTCGATTACGCCCACTCGCCCGACGCGCTCGCCAAGGCGCTCGATGCGGCACGCGCGCAGGCGCGCGGCCGCGTCCACTGCGTGTTCGGCTGCGGCGGCGACCGTGATCCCGGCAAGCGCCCGATGATGGGAGCGATCGCGGAGGAGCGCGCGGACGTGGTGTTCGTCACCGACGACAACCCGCGCACCGAGGATTCGCGCTCGATCATCGAGCAGATCCTCGCGGGCATGCGCGAGCCGGACACGGCGCACGTGATCGCCGACCGGGCCGAGGCCATCCACCGCGCGCTCGCGGACGCGGACGCAGGCGACGTGGTGGTGATCGCCGGCAAGGGCCACGAGGACTACCAGATCGTCGGCCGCGAAGTGCATCCGTTCAGCGACCGCACGGTCGTGCAGGACGCGCTGGGGATCGAGGCATGATCCGCGACCTCGCAGAGCTCGCCCGCGTGACCGGCGGCAGGCTCGAGGGCGCGAACGTCGCCTTCGGCGCGGTGTCGACCGACAGCCGCACGCTCGAGCCTGGGTCGCTGTTCGTGGCGCTCGCGGGCGAGCGATTCGACGCGCACGACTACGTGCGCCAGGCCGCGGAACGCGGCTGCAGCGGCGCGCTCGTGAGCCGGGCGGTCGAGGCGGCCGTGCCGCAGGTGGTGGTGGACGACACGCTGGCCGCGCTCACCGCGTTCGCGCGGGCCTGGAGGCACGACTACCGGGGCACCGTGGTGGGCATCACGGGCAGCAACGGCAAGACCACGGTCAAGGAGATGACCGGCGCGATCCTCGGCGCCTGTGGCCCCTGCCTGGTCACGCAGGGCAACCTGAACAACCACATCGGCGTGCCGCTCACGCTGGCCCGCCTGCAGGCCGAGCAGCGCTACGCCGTGATCGAGATGGGCGCGAACCACCGCGGTGAGATTGCGCAACTGGCCTCGATCGCCGCTCCGGACGTCGGACTCGTGATCAATGCCGGACCGGCGCACCTCGAGGGCTTCGGCGGCATCGAGGGCGTCGCGCGCGGCAAGGGCGAGATGTTCGAGGCGCTGGGCGTGGACGGCGCGGCAGTCATCAACGCCGACGACCGCTACGCCGCGTTCTGGCACGGGCTCGCGCGGGCAGCCGGCCGCGTCGTGACCTTCGGCATGCGCGAACAGGCCGACTACATGGCGTCCGGTCTGGCCGGCCGCGCGGCGGACCACGGCTTCGTCACCGATTTCGACCTCCACACCCCGCTCGGCGAGCGCCGGGTCTCGATCGCGCTCTCCGGCGAGCACAACGTGATGAACGCGCTCGCGGCAGCGGCCGCGGCCGCAGCGGCGGGCGCCGGGCTCGACGCGATCGAGAGCGGGCTCGCCTCGGTGCGCCCGGTCGCGGGCCGCCTGCGGCTGCGCGCCGCGCTGAACGGCGCGCGGCTCATCGACGACTCTTACAACGCGAACCCCGGCTCGGTGCGCGCGGGACTCGCATCCCTGGCCGCGCTGCCGGGCGAGCACTGGCTGGTGCTCGGCGAGATGCGCGAGCTTGGCGCCGATTCCGACCGGCTGCACGCGGAGATGGGTGCGCTCGCCCGCGACAGCGGCGTGAGCCGCCTGCTCGCGGTGGGCGACGAGTCCCGGCACGCGGTGGACGCGTACGGCGTGGGTGGCCAGTGGTTCGCCGGCGTCGACGACCTGATCGCCGCCACGCGCTCCGGCCTGGGCGCGGGCGTGACGGTGATGGTCAAGGGGTCCAGGTCGAACCGCCTCGAGCGGGTCGCGGACGCGCTCGCCGCCGACGGTTGCGCCGCGGGCGGGGGGGGGCACTAGCATGCTGCGACATGTCGCCGAGTGGCTTACCGGCTACTACTCCGGCTTCAACGTCTTCAGCTACCTGACGCTGCGCGCGATCCTCGCGGCGCTGACGGCGCTCACGATCTCCTTCGTGGTCGGCCCCGGGATGATCCGCCGGCTCGCCGAGCGCCAGGTCGGCCAGCGCGTGCGCTCCGACGGCCCGCAGAGCCACCTGTCGAAGGCGGGCACGCCGACCATGGGCGGCGCGCTGATCCTGGTCGCGATCGTCGCGGGCACGCTGCTCTGGGCGGACCTCGCCAACCGCTTCGTGTGGATTACGCTCGCCGTGACGGTGGCCTTCGGCCTCATCGGCTTCTGGGACGACTACCTGAAGCTCGTGGTCGGCGACAGTCGCGGGCTCATCGCCCGCTACAAGTACTTCTGGCAGTCAGTGGCTGGCCTCGGCGCCGCGTTCGCGCTCTATCTCACGGCGCACACGCCGGCCGAGACGACGCTGATCGTGCCGTTCATGAAGCACTTCGTGCTTCCGCTCGGGCCTGCGTTCGTCGTGCTGTCCTACTTCGTGATCGTGGGCTCGAGCAACGCGGTGAACCTCACCGACGGGCTCGACGGCCTCGCCATCATGCCTGCGGTGCTGGTCGCCGGTGCGCTCGGCGTGTTCGCCTACGCCTCGGGCAACGTCGTGTTCGCCGGCTACCTCGCCATCCCCTACATCGCGGGCGCGGGTGAGGTGCTGGTGATCTGCGCGGCGATCTTCGGCGCGGGCCTCGGGTTCCTCTGGTTCAACACCTATCCGGCCCAGGTATTCATGGGCGACATCGGCGCGCTGGCGCTCGGCGCCGCGCTCGGCGTGATCGCCGTGATCGTGCGCCAGGAGATCGTGCTGTTCATCATGGGCGGCGTGTTCGTGATGGAGACCGTCTCCGTCATCCTGCAGGTGGGATCGTTCAAGCTGCGCGGCAAGCGCATCTTCCGCATGGCGCCCATCCACCACCACTACGAACTCAAGGGCTGGGCCGAGCCGAAGGTGATCGTGCGCTTCTGGATCATCACCGTGATCCTGGTGCTGATTGGCCTCGCGACCCTGAAGCTGCGATGACCGCGCACGCACGCAACCTCACGCCGCTCGAGCCGGGCACCCGGGCCCTGGTGCTCGGCCTCGGCCGTACCGGGCTCTCGGCGGCGCGCTACCTGCAGCGCAAGGGCCTCAAGGTACGCGTCGCCGACACGCGTGCCGAGCCGCCCGGGTTCGCGGCGCTGCGCGAGGAGTTGCGCGGGGCCGAGGTCCGCACCGGCGCCTTCGAGCCGGCGCTGCTCGACGACGTGGCGCAGGTGATCATTTCGCCCGGGCTCTCGCTCAGGGAGCCCGTCGCGATCGAGGCGGTGAGGCGCGGCACGCCCGTCGTGGGCGACGTCGAGCTCTTCGCGCGCGAGGCCGTGGCGCCGGTGGCTGCGATTACCGGCACCAACGGCAAGAGCACGGTGACGGCGCTGCTGGCGGAACTCGCGAGCGCCGCGGGACAGGCGGCCGTGGCCGGCGGCAACCTGGGCGAGCCGGCGCTTGACCTGCTCGAGCGCCCGGTCCCCGCGCTCTACGTGCTCGAGCTCTCGAGCTTCCAGCTCGAGACCACGCACTCACTGCGCACCGCGACGGCCGCGGTGCTGAACGTCACGCCCGACCACATGGACCGCTACGACACTCTCGCGGACTACGCGGCCGCCAAGGCGCGGATCTTCGACGGCTGCGAGACGGCCGTGGTCAATGCCGACGACCCGCTGGTGCGCGACATGCCGCGTCCCGGGCAGCGCGTGCTCTGGTTCAGCCTCGAGGACCCGGGCGCGGATTACGGCCTGACGGACGGCGTGCAGCCGTCGCTCGCCTGCCGCGGCGAGCCGCTGATGCCCGTCTCTGCGATGCGCCTCAAGGGCCTGCACAACGTTGCCAACGCGCTCGCAGCGCTCGCGATGTGCGAGGCGCTGGGTCTGCCGCGCGCGCCGGTGCTCGATGCGCTCGCGGCATTCGGCGGGCTCGCGCACCGTGCGCAGTGGGTCGCGGACGTGGCCGGCGTCCATTTCGTGAACGATTCCAAGGGCACCAACGTCGGCGCCACGGTCGCCGCCGTGTCCGGCATGGCCGGGCCGATCGTGCTGATCGCCGGGGGCGACGGCAAGGGGCAGGACTTCGGCGGACTCGGCGAGGCGTTCCGCGGCAAGGTGCGCCACGCGGTCCTGATCGGCCGCGACGCACCAAGGCTCGCGGCCGCGCTCGAGGGCGTCTGCACCACGGAGCCCGCGCCCGACATGCCGTCCGCGGTCCGCGCCGCGCGCAGCGCAGCGCGTCCGGGCGACACCGTGCTGCTCTCGCCAGCCTGCGCCAGCCTGGACATGTTCCGCGACTACGCGCACCGCGGCGAGGAGTTCGCCGCCTCGGTGAGGAGCCTCGCCGCATGACGACGACGACCATGTCCTACGCCCGTTCCACCGGCCAGCCGCGGCGCTTCCTGTTCGACGGGTGGGTGGTGGGCACCGTCGCGGCGCTGCTCCTCGTCGGGCTCATCATGGTCGCCTCGGCCTCGATCGGCGTGTCGGATCACGAGTCGGGCAATCCCTTCTTCTACTTCGAGCGGCAGCTCCTTTTCGTCGCGATGGGGCTGGTCGCGGCGCTGGTCGCGATGACCATCCCGACCGGCGTCTGGGAGAAGCACTCGATGGTGCTGCTGGTGGGCGGCTTCACGCTGCTCGCGCTGGTGCTCGTGCCCGGCATCGGTCACGAGGTGAACGGCAGCCGCCGCTGGGTGCGGCTCGGGATCATGAACTTCCAGGTGTCCGAACTCTCGCGCGTGATGCTGCTCACCTACGTCGCGAGCTACGCCGTGCGCCGCTCGGAGGAGCTCTGCACCAGCTTCAAGGGCTTCATGAAGCCGGTCGCGGTGCTGGGCGCGGCGGCGGTGCTGCTGCTGCTCGAGCCCGACTTCGGCGCGGCGACCGTGCTCATGGCCACGGGACTCGCGGTGCTGTTCCTCGCGGGCGTGCGCCTGCACCACCTGCTGGTGCCGGTGGTGGTCGCCGTCGCCGGCATGGCGGTGCTTGCGGTCACCTCGTCCTACCGCATGCGACGCCTCACGGCGTTCCGCAATCCCTGGGACGACCCGTTCGACAGTGGCTTCCAGCTGGTGCAGTCGCTGATTGCGATCGGCCGCGGGGAGTGGTTCGGCGTCGGGCTCGGCTCGAGTGTGCAGAAGCTCTTCTACCTGCCCGAGGCGCACACCGACTTCGTGTTCGCGGTTCTCGCCGAGGAACTCGGCTTCGTCGGCGTCTGCGTCGTCATCGGCCTGTTCGCGCTGCTCGTCGGCCGCGCGCTCGAAATCTCGCGCAAGGCGGCCGACGCCGGGCTGCCGTTCCAGTCCTACCTCGCCGCCTCGATCGGCATCTGGGTCGGCCTGCAGGCCTTCGTCAACATCGGCGTCAACATGGGCCTGCTGCCGACCAAGGGCCTCACGCTCCCGCTCCTGTCCTACGGCGGCAGCAGCATGGTCGTCACGCTCGGCGTGCTGGGGCTGCTGCTGCGCGTCAACCACGAGACGCAGATGGCCGCCAGGCCGGCAGCCTCGCGCGAGGCGCGTCGCGAATGACGCGCCCGACGGCAATGATCATGGCGGGCGGCACCGGTGGGCACGTATTCCCGGCGCTCGCGACCGCGCGCGTGCTCGAACGACGCGGCTACGACGTCGTGTGGCTCGGCACCCGTCGCGGCATCGAGGCACGCCTGGTCCCGGCCGCGGGCATCCCGGTCGAGTGGCTGAGCGTGAGCGGCCTGCGCGGCAAGGGCGTGGTGACGCTGCTCGCGGCCCCATTCCGCCTCGCGGTGGCGCTGGTGCAGGCGCTCGGCGCCGTGCGCCGCCACCGGCCCCGCGT
>Ga0315283_10005973_pt1 | contig 10803 bp, 10 predicted proteins | sample YL17G09_0_MG_FD_204541 | JGI IMG/M metagenome (GOLD analysis project Ga0315283, IMG submission 204541) | Sediment microbial communities from Yellowstone Lake, YNP, Wyoming, USA - YL17G09_0 | ecosystem: Environmental > Aquatic > Freshwater > Lake > Sediment | place: USA: Wyoming | collected...
CTTGGGTGATGGTGTCAAACGGGTCTACGAAAGCGAACTGAATTCCCGAAGTCGTCTCCGCCGTGTAAAGGATTAATCATTCCCTATCAACGGTTTTTCTATATTCGCCATGACAAGCCTTCACTTTGATTCCAATCAATGAACTCGCTTACTGATAAGCTTAGCCATCGCTTCGCTTTGTCAAAACAACGCTGGATGAATAATCGCAGGGTAGTCCAGCTGGCACGTCAGGTAAATTCCAATTCACCACTGCGCGGTTCCTTAAAACGTGATTCCAGTTTTATAGCCCCGAAACCTGTCGCTTTCTTCAACGCTTCCACTCGACTGACCGGCATCAGCTTGAATGCGGCTTTTTCTCTGCTTGCCAGTCTCGGGTTGCAAATGGCAGGCGTTCCTGTTGTACGTTTTGCCTGTAAGCATGGAATGAGCCTGTGCGTTTTGGGCACCGATCGTAACGATCCCTTTAAGAAACCTCCCTGTAAGGCGTGTGTTGCCCAATCTCGCTCTCTTTATTTAGATTCTCTGGTTGTCCCATTTTCTTACAAGCCCAATCTGTCTCTTTTAGACGCATTAAAAGTCCTTCCATTGGAGCGTCTTTATGAGTTTGAGGTAAAACCTCCCGAATGGTCTGGTCTTCCTACACCACTTTCATCACCTTTAGTTATACCGTTAGGACAATTGGTATTGCCTTCCATTCGTTGGGTACTGCGTCGGCACCATCTCAATGACGATGAGCCAACCAGGTTTATTTATCAGCAATATATACTTTCAGCCAATCACATCGCGCACGAGTTCTCTGCCTTCCTTGACAAATCCGATCCCCAGGCATTGATTCTCTTTAATGGTCAGTTCTTCCCCGAGGCTATTGCCCGTTGGGTGTGCCTGAAACGCGGCATACGCACCATCACCCATGAAGTGGGACTGCTACCATTTAGTGCTTTCTTCACCACTGGTGAGGCTACAGCATACCCCCTGCATGTTCCGGACGATTTTGAGCTCAGTGATACTCAAAATAAACAACTGGATGACTATCTAAGCCAACGCTTCCAGGGTCAGTTTTCAATGGCTGGTATTCGCTTCTGGTCAGAGATGAGAGAGCTAGACGATGAATTCCTTCGGCTTGTCTCCGGCTTCAAGCAGATCGTTCCTGTCTTTACTAACGTCATTTTCGATACCAGCCAGCCTCATTCAAACGTAGTATTTCCTCACATGTTCGCCTGGCTGGACCTGGTGCTGGAAATTATTCGGGATCATCCTGAAACCCTGTTCGTTCTGCGTGCTCATCCCGACGAAACCAGACCTGGAAAAACAAGCCTTGAGAGCGTGAGTCAGTGGGTGACCCAAAACCAAGCGGATGCGTTACCCAACCTTTTTTTTGTGGATTCAGATCAGCCCCTCAGCTCATATGATCTGATCCAACGTTCTAAGTTTGTTATGGTTTATAACTCCACCATTGGACTTGAAGCTTCCATCATGGGTATCCCGGTAATATCCGCCGGTCGTGCCCGTTATACCCAACTGCCTACTGTCTTTTTCCAGACTACATCCCAGGAATATCATCAGAAAGTTGACACTTTCCTGGATATTGATAACATCCAGGTTCCATTAGAATTTAAACAAAACGCCCGACGTTTCTTGTTCTATCAGCTATATCGTTCCTCCCTCCCTTTTGATGATTTTTTACAAGAAGATACCATTTGGCCCGGATTCGTTAAATTGCAAAGTTTCTCTGCTCAACAGCTGACTCCCGCTGCGTCTCCAGCAATAAAAGCTATCCTGGCTGGCGTTTTAGAGAACGGAGACTTCTTGCTAGATACTGAAACTTAAACCCAACTTGGTCACAGTGGAGAGATCTTAAATCTTTGATAACTTTGGCGTTCCGATTTCATTGATGTGCAATCGAATTATTTCCGACGCCAAATCCGGGATTTCCTGCTTCAAGTATAATGAGAAAGCGGAGGAAACCATAAAAGAGGTATTATGCCGAAAATAGGCACACTTGTTCGCCTGCATGACCGCTATCCGTTCTGTGCAGGAAATCACTTCTCCCTCAAATTTTTAAAACCATTTATCGATCAAATTAAAAGCCTGTGGTTGTCATATCTAGAGAACGATCTAATCGTGGTATACACTGATATAAGGCTCGAGATGGTCCGCGTTCAGTAGCAATTTTCCGATATGCAATCAATCTTACAAGGAATCATTGAAAGGCACCCTTTCCTCTTGGAGAACAATTTTGCCAGTTAATCGTAAAAATCTCACCTGGTTCGGTTTGACCCTTCTTATTGCTCTGGCAGGCACGGCTGCGGTGACATATCAATCGCGTGAAGGTCCGGGTGTTACTGGAGATTCGGTTTACTACGTGATGGGTGCAAGAAATATACTCTCGGGGAATGGTTACAGCCGATACTCAGGCGGATGGGAACCTATCCCAATCACTGGCTTTCCCCCTGTTTTTTCGATTATTCTGGCAGGAGCTGGCTATTTCGGCGGTGATCTATTTGAAAGCGCTCGTTTGATAAACATCCTGCTTTTCGGGGCGAATATATTCTTAGCAGGCTTATTAACCTTCCGATACACTCGCACCATCGTGCCCGCGATAATTACTTCACTTCTCATAATGGCTTCCGCAAGTATGATCCATTATCATTCCTGGGTGATGACTGAAGGCTTATTTATATTCATCACCCTTCTATCACTTTTTACCTTGGTGCGTTATTTCGAGACGGATAAGCTTCATTACCTGGTAATCACTGGTCTTCTAATGGCAGCATCAACATTGACGCGTTACGTAGGACTGGCAAGCGTGGGGATGGCAGGTCTTGGGATCCTCCTACTGAGTCGTCTGAGTTGGAAAAAACGCCTGGTCCATATCGTCATCCTTGGCTTAGTTAGCGTTACGCCATTTATCTTATGGTTATACCGAAACTCCATGGTTAGTAGCAGCCTGGTCAACCGGCAGATTGTTTTTCACTTCATGTCGCGTGATCTGGTGTTAGGATTCATTAGCGAAGCAGTTTCATGGTTTGCTCCACGCATATTAAACTTACCTCGTTTTTTGGATGCATTTCTATTCCTATTCTTCGCCGGTGTTATTCCCTTGCTGTTTATCATTACAGAGATAAAACATGGGGTTTTACAGAAAGGTTCAGCCTGGCAGGGATTCACAATCCTTCCCTTTTTGATCTTATTGTTCATCCCAACCTATGTAATTCTACTGGTGCTCAACACAACCTTATTGGATGCCAGCACCAGCCTTACAGCCACACATCGCTACCTTTTACCGGTATATGTGATGATGGTGATTATGTTGACCTGTATGGTTTTTCGGCTTGTGGCGAACAGGTCCAGCGCGGTAAAAATCACATCACTGGTCATCGCAGTGATATTTCTAGGTTTTTTCCTTTCGGAATCGCTCTCATCCCTACGCGGCCCGCTAAAAGATATGGGATATACCGATCTTAAGCATTCCTGGACAAACGTAGTAGGGACCCTAAACCAAATCGACAGCTCCCGTTTATTTATCTCTGATAACGTCGAGTTATTTTTCTTTCTCGCCGGGCGTCCCGCATATGCCTTCCCCATCAGTTATGATAACTATACGCAGCAAGAACGCCAGGATTTCAACCTCCAAATTGCCAAGGCGAAGGATCGGCTAGAAAAAGGTGCTATCATTGTTCTTTTTTATCCTGAAGAAGGACAGAAAAAAGCCCTAGATCAGTTAGGCTTGGAAACACTCTATGAATTTCCACAGGCAATTTTTTATCATCTACCAGGGAAATAGAAATGTCTAATCATAATCACTCGCCTCAAGTCTCTATCATCCTGCCTGTCTTTGAAGAAGAGAAAACCATCGATGGCGTCATTGTTGAGATCGTTGAAACGCTTTCGGATGACTTGTATAGTTACGAAATCGTCGCTGTTGAAGATGGTTCAAAGGATCGATCCCTTGCCATCTTACGACAACTCCAGTTACGCTATCCTGGTAAAATACGCGTAGCTCACCACACTTACAACAAAGGTTATGGTGCAGCTCTCCGCACTGGGATCCGCATTGCAAAGGGCGATATTGTGGTCTGTATGGATTCAGACGGCCAGCATACTGCTAAATCCATCCCAGAAATGCTCGCATTAATCCCTCAGTATGACATGGTAATCGGTTATCGGACAGAAAGCTATCAGGGTAGCTGGTACCGCAATTTAGGCAACCGGATCTACAACAAGTTTGCTAGTTGGCTCTCCAATTTCAAGATCATGGATCTGACATCAGGTTTTCGGGCAATGCGTCGCGAAGCAGTTATTCACTTTCTGCCATTGTACCCATCGGGATTCTCAGCTTCCCTGACGGTTACTCTAGCGTTCTTAAAGGCAGGATACAGCCTTACTTACATACCGGTGCATGTACATCCCCGGGCAGGTGGCAAGAGTAAGGTGAGTGTTTTTCGAGATGGTGGGCGCTTTTTCATGTTGCTGCTGCGTATGGTCATGCTCTATGAACCGATGCGGATCTTTTTACCGATCAGTGGAATCCTGGCTTTGCTAGGAGTTATCGCATGGGTGCTTGGCATATGGAACGAGGGGCGATTGATCTTTCCCAACTCAACAATCTTTTTGCTTATAGCAGCTTTGCTGACTCTCTTGTTGGGTCTGATTGCCAACCAGCTCGTTAATACCCGCATCCATTATTATGGGGATGAATCCGTATCTGTCTTTGAAGATGAAAACGATCCAGAACATCGTCCATAAGATATGGCGGCCAGTTTTAACCCTGCTGGTTTTTTACCCGCTTGCACGCATTATCTACAACGATTGGGATGAAATCCAGACCGTCCTATCCAACATCCAATGGGATCTATTCCTTCTATCCCTGTTTCTTCTCTTCCTGATTCTCCCCCTGATGGCTTCCATCTCCTGGGTTTCATTGCGATTTCTGGATATCGACCTGCCCTCCAAAAAGGTCTTCAGCATCTACTTTATCTCTCAGCTCGCTAAATATCTTCCCGGCGGTATTTGGGCTTTCCCTGGTCGGATGCTGGCTTACCAGGCTGTGGGAGTCGAACAATCACGCTCGATCGCCAGTGTGTTCCGCGAAGTCAGCGCGCTGGTATTATCTTCCATTGCCGTCAGTTTGCTGGTTGTCTTTCAAAACATTCCCATTTCTAACCAGTGGCAATGGGCATTATTAATTGGGGGTGTAGCCAGCATTTTAGCAATCCTCATTACCCAAACCCCATGGTTCTGGCACTTACTCAAAAAGCTCAATATCAGGAAGATCACCTCGCTCCCCTTATCGGCTGATGGCAATGGCAATCAACAGACCAGTTTGAAATGGCTACCGGTTGCTATTTTTGCGGGCATTGTCTTCTGGTTGGCGATGGGAATTCCCTTTCAACAGCTAGGCCGTGCAGTCAGTCAAGAATCCTATACCCTCACCTGGACGGAAACGGCTGCGATCTTTTCGCTTGCCTGGACAGTTGGCTTTGTTGTCTTTTTTGCCCCTGCCGGATTGGGAGTGAGGGAGACTGTATTAAGCTTGCTGCTATCCACCTTCTTACCGGTCAGCGAGGCAGTAAGCATTGCATTGCTCTCTCGGATAGCCTGGATAATCGTCGAAGCTATTTGGATCCTCATTTCTATTTGGATCAGCCGGGATAGAAAAACTATCATTCCAGCCACTCCAACATAACCCTTTTCAGCGAAATATACTCCTTACCACACATGAATAATTCCCTAACATCTTCCTCGCCCGTCACTTTCTTCGGACGTTGGCGCATCCTGGTGATAGCCAGCGTAATTATTTTATTTGCCTTCGGCTTGGCAGTACGGATGATTAATTTTTACAACCCCCCCCTCGATACAGCCGCCCGTCAGCTAATCTCCTTTATTGTAGCTCGTGGCATTTATTACCAAATGATACATCCTGCAGATTCTGTACTAAGTGAAAAAGCCATTGAGCTATGGCATCAGACTGAAGTCCTCGAACCCCGCATCTTTGAGCGCCTCGTCGCACTCACTTATGTGGTAGTCGGTGGAGAGAAACTATGGGTACCGCGCCTCTTTTCCATCTTTTTTTGGTTGATAAGCGGTGGTACTTTATTCATTCTTGCCAAACGCATCACAAACCTGGATGGCGCGATGGTCAGTCTCGCTTTTTTCCTGATGGCTCCTCTGGGAATCTCATTCAGCCGTAAATTCCAACCGGATTCCTTGATGATTATGGGCATCATGCTCACCCTATTGGCAATTTACCATTGGGAAGAGAAGAAAACCTGGAAAATGGCTTTATTAACAGGAATTTTAGGCGGACTGGCAATCCTTATCAAGGTCACTGCGGTTTTCTTCGTGGCTGGTGCGACGGTAGCTTTAGTATTCACTTCACGGAAGTTTAAGCAAGTGCTGCGCGATCCTCAGATCTGGGTAATGGCCGCCTTGATGATTTTCATCCCCTTCCTTTATTATCTGTTGGATATCCGCGCTCGTTCATCCGGATATTTTTCCTTTTGGAATTTATCATTCGCACACTTGTTAGTTGAACCATCTTTTTACATCCGTTGGATGGAGAATCTTAACAACCTGATCGGTATCCTTTTCTTATTAATCGCTCTTGCAGGGATGATACTCACACCGCTTAAAGGACGCACTATGCTTGTTGGGTTGTGGGTCGGCTATTTGCTGTATGGATTTGCCTTCCCTTATCAGATTCATACCCACGATTACTATAACCTGATATTGATCCCGATCATTGCCCTCAGCCTGGCTTCGATCGGGCAGATCGTTTTCGAGAAATTACTCCAACGACCTGCGTTCTGGCAGGTAGCTTTCCTTGGGGTGGCTATTATTTCCCTGGCGATACCTTTCTACCAGATGCGCATCGAGTTGATCAATGATGATTATCGGGGTGACTGGGGTGCCTGGCGTAAGATCGGTAAGGAATTACCCACAGATGGTCAAATAATTGCGCTGACCAACGAATATGGCTTACGTGTTCAATACTTTGGTTTTCAAAAAGTTGGAACCTGGCCGGTAGCAGCCGACTTCCGTATGATGAGCTTGCGTGAAGAAAATTTCAAGTTTGACTTTAATAAATTCTTCACTGAAACCACACAAGATAAAGCATATTTCCTGGTCACCCTGTTTAGCGAGCTTGACGCTCAACCAGAGTTGAAAGCGATGTTAAATGACAATTACCCCATTTATGCGGATGGCGAAGGTTATTTAATCTATGACTTGCGTCATCCATTAAGCCCTCCATCAGAACCCTGATTTTCCTCAGATTGTTACGCGCTACAAAATTACAGCGTCAAAATAAGCCGGTTTCTTTTAGTAAATTCTCCCACCACACCAAATTTTTAACGCTAATCTGGACTTAACATTAGACAACCTCCCTAATTTTTCAGCTGCCCTTGCGAATCTAGTTTACGGCTCTTTCTACCCGGACACACTTATCATCTTACTGATATACCAAATCAGGATTGGTGCATACCTAAAGAGGTAATATGCCTAAAATTGTCGCCCTTGTTCCCATGCGTCACCACTCACAGAGAGTCCCGGGCAAGAATTTCCGCCCTCTGGCAGGTAAGCCACTTTTCCACCACATTATCGGGTCATTGCTTGCCTGCCCTGAGATAACTCAGGTGGTCGTAGATACGGATAGCCAACCCGTGATTCAAGGTTTACAAGAATTTTTCCCTGGTGTTACCATTCTCGAACGCCCTGAACATTTACGGGCTGATACAATATCGATGAACGAGATTTTAATGTACGATACTTCGCAAATACCATCTGATTATTATTTGCAAACGCATTCCACGAACCCCCAATTACACCCATCGACAATCGCTCGTTCTATCCAAACCTTCCTGGCTAATACTCCTGCCTATGATTCGCTGTTTTCAGTCACTCGCCTGCAAAAGCGCTTGTGGGATCAGCAGGGAAAAGCAATCAACCACAATCCGGCCGTCCTGTTGCAAACTCAGGATTTACCCCCGATCTACGAAGAGAACTCCTGCATATATATCTTCACCCGTCAAACCTTGCTCAGTCGCGGTAACCGCCTTGGTGACCATCCTTATTTGTTTGAGATCGATGCCGCACAAGCATGGGATATTGATGATGAGCTAGATTTTCTCATCTCGGAGTTCTTGATGCAGCAGAATGTACCATATAAAGGATAATCAAATGACTACCATACTCTTCTCCGCACCTTATATGATCCCTGTGTTGCCTCGCTTTCGTCCCTTTTTGGATAGTCTTAGTTTTCAGTTGATTGTCCCCGTGGTCCACGAACGCCTGGGTGAAGAGGAGATATTATCTTTTGCTGGTCAGTTTGATGGCACGATCTGTGGGGATGACCAGTATACAGCCCGTGTGTTGGAAGCCTGCTCTCCACGTCTTAAGGTCATCTCCAAGTGGGGCACCGGGATCGACTCCATCGACCAGAAAACTGCTGAAAAGCTTCGCATTCAAGTATGCAATACCCCCAATGCCTTTACGCTGCCGGTTGCCGATACTGTCCTCGGCTATATGCTGACTTTCGCCAGGCATTTCCCTTGGATGGACAGGGCAGTAAAATCAGGTCGATGGGAGAAAATCCCCGGACGCTCCTTAAGTGAATGCACACTGGGCGTGGTTGGCGTTGGGAAGATCGGTAAAGCGGTTCTCCGGCGGGCTCGGGCGTTCGGGATGAAATTGCTGGGGAATGATATCATACCGATCGATCCAATTTTCACCTCCAAGAATGGGGTTGAGCTGACCTCCTTGGAAGAGCTGCTTGCCCGATCTGATTTTGTCAGCTTGAATTGCGATCTGAATCCTACAAGCTACCACCTGATGAATGCCACAACACTCAGCCTTATCAAACCTTCTGCATTCCTGATCAACACCTCGCGTGGGCAAGTTGTGGATGAGCTGGCTTTGATTTCAGCTTTACAGGCTGGTATGTTGGCTGGTGCGGCCCTGGATGTGTTTGAGTCTGAACCACTCACTATTAATAGCCCTCTCACGAAAATGGACAATGTATTACTCGCCCCGCATAATGCGAATTCCAGCCCCAAAGCCTGGGAAAGAGTACACCAAAATACGATCAACAATTTACTTGTCGGCTTGGGCATCTCCAATAATAAGGAAAAATGATCATGCAAAAAAGTCTCGTAGAGAATGAATCATCATTGTCTCCTCGTACTGTCCTTGTTACCGGTGCTGCCGGTGGAATTGGCCGCGCCACCGTCCACCTTTTCGCTACATCAGGATGGCGCGTTATTGGTGTTGATCGGGCACCATTTGATGAGCCATTTCCGCAGGATGGTTTCTTCATCCAATCTGATATTTCCATAGGTCAAAACCTAGAATGGATATTCAATCAGGTTCACAATCACACCGGTTATCTAAACGCATTGGTCAACAATGCGGCTGTCCAGGTTGCCAAACCCATCATAGACACCACTGTAGAAGAATGGGATTCTGTGATGGCTTCTAACTTGCGCTCGGTTTTTCTCAGTGCGAAGCTAGCCTATCCATTGTTCAAAGCATCCGCTGGAGGTGCTATCGTTAACGTCTCATCCGTCCATGCGGTAGCAACTTCCGCCAATATTGCAGCCTATGCTGCCAGTAAAGGTGGTCTTTTGGCACTTACCCGTGCCATGGCTATTGAATTTGCTCCCGAGAATATCCGCGTGAATGCCATCCTGCCTGGCGCTGTCGATACGCCCATGCTTCGGGCTGGATTAAACCGTGACCATGTTCAAGGTAAGGATATCCAGACACGCCTGGATAATCTTGCCCGTAAGACTGTGAATGGTCGCATTGGTACCCCCGCAGAAATTGCCCATGCAATTTACTTTTTGGCAGACGATATACAATCTTCATTCATGACCGGTCAGGCAATGATCGTGGACGGTGGTGCCACCGCCCGTCTCAGCACAGAGTAATTCGATATAAGCTTGCCAGTAGTAAACCATTTATTATTATGCGGCAATCCATAAAAAAAATAACACCCAGGCCGTTGTGGCAATTAGGTTCCGATACCTACTGGTGGTGGCGCAACCGCGGTAGGCATGTCATGGCTCAAACCTTCGACTCCCGCTGGCCAGCGAGCAAGCACAAACTGCAGCAATTAGTAAACATCCATCAGAATAAGCGCTGCTTCATCATCGGAAATGGTCCAAGCCTTCGTCAGACGGATATGACTAAATTACAGGGTGAGCTGACGTTTGGTCTCAATCGCATATACTTGCTCTTCCCGGAGCTTGGATTCCCAACAACCTATCTCGTTTCTGTGAATGATCTGGTCCTTGAACAGTGTGTCACTGAGATGAAGGACTTGGATATGCCTAAATTCCTTACCTGGCGGGCACGTCGTTGGTTCGGAAATGACCCCAGAATCATCTATCTGGATACTGACTTCACTGGTGAAGAGGATTTCTGCCGGTATATCACCGGGCGCATCTTTGAAGGCTTCACAGTCACCTATGTAGCTCTCCAGCTCGCCTATCATATGGGATTTAACCAGGTTTTTCTGGTCGGTGTGGATCATAACTTTGTCACCCAGGGTACTGCCAACCAGGAAATTGTCTCTCAGGGTGATGATCCCAATCACTTTGCTCCCAACTATTTTGGTAAAGGCTTTAAATGGCAGCTGCCCGATCTTCAAGGTTCAGAACGTGCTTATACAATGGCGCGTGAAGCTTACACAAAAGATGGTAGGAAAGTTTTAGATGCCACAATTGGTGGAAAGTTAAGCATCTTCCCCAAAGTGGATTATTATTCACTTTTCTAGCACATTACTCAAATTGCCACCCCCTACCT
>Ga0315283_10005974_pt1 | contig 10803 bp, 9 predicted proteins | sample YL17G09_0_MG_FD_204541 | JGI IMG/M metagenome (GOLD analysis project Ga0315283, IMG submission 204541) | Sediment microbial communities from Yellowstone Lake, YNP, Wyoming, USA - YL17G09_0 | ecosystem: Environmental > Aquatic > Freshwater > Lake > Sediment | place: USA: Wyoming | collected...
GGGAAGTATCTCCTTCCGGGTACATAAGGATATCGCCGTTGGTGTTAAAAGTGTAATTGAAATTCCCGGGAAACATAACTTCCTGTCCCCACAGGGTTTTATGAACTTTCCAGTTTTCATTGGGCACACCAAACATATTTTTTGCACCGAATAACCCGATAACATCAATATCCATCTCCCTGATTAACTCAGAGTCAATCTCCCCAAGCATCTGATAGGGTTCAACAACTTTTACCGGCTTCTTTTCAAGTCCGTAATATTCACGTAGTTTTTCTACGACAAGTACATGTATGCCTGTTACTGCAGTTGAACCGAAGTCCACTACCACCTTATCCGGTTGCTCATGATTTATTGTCTTTTTGAAATTATCCTTCATAGATATTGTCATATAGCAATAATTTAATTCGTAATTCTTGAACGTTAAAGTTAATTTTTTATTCATAATTTGTAACTTCACTACCAATTAGAATTGCTATATTTCTCAAATAATCTTTACTTTTGCTTTTTGTCTTCATGTACTCACCCCCCGCCCCTCTCTGCTTCGTAAAGAGGGGTGACTATGGGAATACCTAATGACTATTGACCATTGCCTTGTATCTTTTGACTTTACAATGATTTCTGATCATCAAATACCTGAGCCAATTTTATTCAATCCACTTAAGCATCATCTTGGATTCATAAGAGAGTTTATTTATAAAAAAACTGAAATTGAACATAATTCTGATACAAAAAATCTCATTAGAGAATTAAAACACCTTGGCACATCAGTAATGGATGTTTATACAGGATCTATACTTATAAATAATATTTGTAAGGAAGTCAAAGAAATCCTTGAGCAGAAAAATCTTTTGGAGAGGGAACTCTTTTCCATTTGGACTGGCATAAAAATGGATGACTTCAGACTGATCTCATTATCAGATGGTTCGCAATGGACACTGAAATATCATGACAACAGCCGGAGATTTGTCCATATTTTCCCGGCCAGGGCCAGTCAACACACCTTCAGAATAAAATCAAATACTCTTAAATCGGCATTGCTGTATTATATATTAATTGGCAAAGATTTTATAACCGGTGATGATCTAAACAGGGTCCGTCCCCTGCTCGGATTATCTCCCATCAAGGATCCGGTAGACGCCGAGGCTATAACCGAGATGATCGAGATATTAAGGGATACACTGGTATAATTCGGTTAAATTATTTCAAATCACATATTTAGGAAGTAATACAATATTGAAATATATGAAAAACAACAATTGGCTGAAAGATGAGATGAACCGCAGGGAACTACTGAAATATGCCAGTACCGGAGTTGTAGCAGGCGTATTGTCAGGCACAGTAGGAAAGGCTCTGGCAGCTACATTGCCTCGCTACGATGAGGCAACCTCAACGCCTAATATACCGGGAAAAACCCCTATCTCATTAATCATTGACGATGGATCTCCGGTAGATCCGCTGTTCTATGAGCTCCCGGGTTACGAGACCCCATTTCTGGTTCCCGCCGAGTTTACAAAACGGGTAGCAGATACTTTTGACCGTTTCGACATTCGCGGCAAGTTCACGGTAATCCCTATGCCGAGCTGCCTGGGACGAATTGACCAGTCGCTCCAACGCGTGCCACAGGATCACCTGGAAGAGTTTCTTAAGCTTATTCGTGAGCGTATCGCTCCGCGGTTTGACATCACACCCGAGTTCCTGACCCATCTTAGCGCATATAATCTTAAAACCGGAGATTATCAGCGCCACATTTACGAGGACACCTGGATATCACAGGCACCTCCTGAAGAGATCGTGGAATATTTTACCCTGGCCTTTCAGATCCTTAAGAATGTTGGACTTGAAGCCAACGGAATTACCTCGCCATGGGTTTCAGGTATCGATGTTGAAAAGAAATACGCAGAGGCCCTGGGTGATGCGCAGTGGAATGTTTTCAAACGTAAACTGACATGGTATTTTCTTCATGCCGCATCCGACAATGAAAAGCCTTTTCCATCCTCAATAGAATATAAAGACGCTGCACGTGGACAGGTTGTGGTGAGCGTACCATCAAATGCCGGTGATATCTTCTGGTCAATGGATCTGCCCGGCAAGCAGGAAAGGGTAAAGATGATCAATGACGGAATTGACAGGCTTGTCTCCCCCGACGGAAAAACCGGACGTATCAGACGGCTGATGGATTCGGGTCATCCTGTCGTAATTGTGAGCCACTGGCAATCCCTTTACACCCAGGGAACCGCTCTTGGACTTGAAGGATTCGCTTCCCTGGCAGAGAGGATACAAAAGGTATTCGGATCTAGTCTCGAGTGGGTAACATGCTCTGAGCTTGCAAGACGGTACGCCGAGTTACAGGCTTGAAACTTACCTCTTATATATGATAAACTGTTCTTAAGAGTTATATTTGACTCACAAAATATTCTTTTACATAAATCAGAAATATTGAAATATGAAAACAGTTTCAATGATAGCCTCCTTTATTGTAACTCTAGCGCTGGTATTCTACTCAATAGGATTTTCAAAAGAGAGAAAAAGAAAACTGGTTACAGGAAAAGTCCTGCAGTTTTATACTATCGGAGTCTGCCTGGATATCACTGCAACTATTCTTATGATAATTGGCTCAAGCAAAGGCATGCTTACAGTCCATGGTATGATTGGGTACTCCTCACTTTTAGGTATGCTGACCGATACCATCTTATTATGGAGACACAACCTGAGACAAGGATCAGAGACAGAAGTGAACCGCGGTCTGCACATGTATTCCCGCATTGCATTCACATGGTGGATCATTGCATATATAACTGGTGCGTTACTGGTAGCCATAAGCAAAATGAACGGCTGATTAAAATAATTTCCTGATAATATAAAGTATCAGTGAGAGCATAACACTAATAATTATCATGCTTGTTAAAGGGATGAAGATCCTCACATTCTCCCTTACAATATTTATGTCTCCCCGGCAGATGACCAAGCCAGTTGAACTTATTCCCAAAAAAATAAATCATCAGTCCGGCAATTACCAGTCTTATACCAATGATTATCAGAGTCTTGCCTAAGTGTTCCATATTTATTTCTCAAAATGAGAAATTGCTGATTCAAATCTAGAAAAATCTTCGTGATCAGACTCTCTGCATCATGAAAGGATTTTATCCGCATAGCGGCGACCTATTATTTTTATTTGATTTATATCTGATACTTTCATAACTTTATCACAATGAACAGTTAAAATAGCAAGCATAGTTCCGGGCTACGGATATGATTTATTCATCAGTTATGGTCATGAGGAAGGCTACTTAGGATTACAGAACCATAAATTATAAAGACATAGGATTTCCCTGGGTGGTTGCTATTTAATATCTGAAGAAATAACCCGGACAGAACAGGAATTTCATTATTAATAAGAAAAAAAGGAGGTAAGACTTATGAAAAACAATTTGACCAGACGAAAATTCATCCGGGCAGGCGCACTGGCAACAGGTGGACTGCTGACAACAAGGACTATTCAGCTCGATGCACGTCCTTATGCTTCGTCACATAAAAATGTTGCTGCCAGCGATAAAATGCGATTTGGAATAATAGGTATAGGCATGCAGGGTTCAGGACTTCTCACAGGTGCCATCACTCTTCCGGGAGTTGAATGTGTCGCAGCTGCTGATCTTTATGATGGAAGACATACCCTTGCAAAAGAAATAACCGGCAACCCCAACCTTTCTACAACCCGCAAATACCAGGAGTTGCTTGATCGCAACGATATAGATTGCATCATTGCTGCGGTACCGGATCACTGGCACAAGCGCGTTGTAGCAGATGCCTGCAACGCCGGGAAAGATATTTATTGTGAGAAGCCTATGTCACATAGCGTGGCTGATGGTTTCGATATGGTGGCAGCTGCAACAAAGAACAACCGCATTGTGCAGATAGGTTCTCAGCGGGTAAGCTCCATGCTTTGTGAAAAAGCAAGGGAGTTATATAGCAGCGGAGTCATTGGCGATATTGAACAGGTTGAACTCACCCTTGGCCGCAATGACCCAACAGGTGCATGGCAATACCCTCCACCGGCCGATTTGTCACCCCAGACTCTTGACTGGGATACATGGCTGAACGATGCACCAAAGATCCCGTTTAACAAAGAACATTTCGCCCGCTGGCGCTGCTGGAAAGAGTATGGTACAGGAGTAGGAGGTGATCTCATGGTGCATTTAATCAGTGGCATGCTGGTTACACTGGGATGGAATGAAGCTCCACGATCAGCTACAGCCCTTGGAGGAATCTTCCGCTGGAAAGATGGAAGAAACATGCCCGATTTGCATGTTGTTTTATTTGATTATCATGGAATCCCTGTTTATTGCCGGTTAGGTCTTGGAACAGAAACCCCTGAGCTGGCCCGGTTCATGGGTCCTAAGGGTATTATCGATACAGCGGAATTCAGTCTCCGGTATGCCCCACAACCCGGCATTGACCTTGCCCCAAGCTATTATGCCAGTGGTTTCCCGCAGCAAATGCGTGCTGAGTATGAGAGTAAATGGTACAGTGAACATGCTCCCAAACTGGGAAAAGAACCAATTTATGAGGAGGTAAACTTCCGCGGTCACGACTGGGACGATATGATTCCCCATATGTGGAACTTCTTCGCGTCAGTAAAATCGCGTAAACCGGTTGTTGAAGATGCCGTTTTCGGCAATCATGCAGCTATTGCCTGCCATATGGCAAACGAAGCTTATTTCAGCCAGAAAACAGTATACTGGGACGAAAATTCACATTCAATTAAGAGCTAGATTGCCGGCTCTTTAGCTTAAGTCTGGAAATCCATATAAGTAGGTGTTGGGGTTGCTCACTTAAGTGGTAATAGTCGTAAAAGTATATGCCATCCATCTGAGTTTATCTTGGATGGGCGGATTTTTATTTGTGTTATAAATATGTCTTTCATAACTTTATCACAATGAATAATTAACATTGCAAGTCTCATCCCGGGCTACGAATACGACATCTGCCTCCGCAACGCTTGCGCCTCCGCTGAAGCTTAAACGGTATGCGGACGGCAGGTCTTCTGTAATAATATTCCAGACAATATTCTCATCAATAACATAATATTCATGCACTAATATATTTCTTAATGCAATAATTTTAGTCCATTCAACTTCAGGATGACCAGACTTAGTCTCATTAGTTATTTTACCGGCAGCTTCACCAATAATCTCAAGCTGTTTAACAGAAGCAAATTTCTTTTCAGATGATTTTGAGAATTCTTCAATTGTGATGAGACTTGTGTAATTTTCAATTTCACTTATTGCATCAAGAATATGCTGTAAGCGAGCTCTATCGCTGATTTTTCCTTTCATATATTAGAATTTTATCATTATCAACGAAAGGACGAATATATTTGGAAAGAGCTTTATCGGAGACCAGGGCAACATTTGTTTTAAGTAAATCAACCAGATCGATTTGCATCTGTATGAATTCCATCCCAATTTTCTTTGAATAATCGAGCTCGACCAGAATATCATAATCACTATTTGAATCAGCGTCTCCCCTTGCGAAAGAACCAAACACGAAAACTTTAAAGACAGGCTTATTTATAAAATATCTCTGAATAATATTAATACTTTCTTCTGATATGTTCATAATATACAAAGATATAGAAAATTACATCAGAGTATCAATTAACTGTTTATTAAGCTTTGTTATGTTAACTTAAAATATTAGAGCCATGGATTTGCTGTAAAATTCCCGGAAATTCAAATTTATACATCAGAAAATAATCTTTTGCTTTGTGACGCACATTTTCCTAACTTTAGCACAATGAATAGCTAACATGGCAAGTCTAATACCAGGTTACGAATACGACATCTTTATCTCCTACCGCCAGAAAGACAATAAGTATGATGGTTGGGTTACTGAGTTTGTTGATAATCTGAAGCGGGAACTCGAAGCAACATTCAAGGAAGAGATCAGTGTTTATTTTGACATAAACCCGCATGACGGACTGTTAGAGACACATGACGTTGATGCCTCGCTGAAGAAGAAACTGAAGTGTCTTGTCTTTATTCCTGTAATCTCTCAAACCTATTGTGATTATAAAAGTTATGCCTGGCAGCATGAATTTGTTGCCTTTAATAAAATGGCAAAAGAAGATCCGTTCGGAAGAGATATAAGACTTGTCGGGGGAAATGTTGCAAGCAGAATATTGCCGGTTAAGATTCATGATCTCGATTCGGAAGATAAAACTCTTCTCGAAAATGAACTGGGAGGAGTCCTTCGCAGTATTGATTTCATTTATAAGTCGGCTGGAGTTAACCGACCATTGAGAGCTAACGAAGATCACCCTCAGGACAATCTGAATAAAACTTATTATCGCGATCAGGTCAATAAAATTGCGAATGCCATAAAGGAAATCATTGGCGGTTTAAAGAATCCTTCAGCGTCAATTTCTAAACAGACTTACAATGATTCCTCAGATATTTCAAAAGATAACCCTGAACCATTTGAATCGATTGCAGTTTTGCCTTTTGCTAATATGAGCAGCGACCCGGAACAAGAGTATTTCAGTGATGGCATATCTGAAGAGATTATAAACGTTCTGGCCCAACTCCCTAACCTTAAGGTGACAGGCAGAACATCTTCTTTTACATTTAAAGGTAAACATGAAGATTTGAGAAGCATAGGAGAAAAACTCGGTGTCCGTACAATATTGGAGGGGAGCGTTCGCAGTTCAGGAGATCGTATACGTATAACGGCCCAGTTGATTGATGTTCAAAGTGGTTTTTATCTCTGGTCAGAAAAATATGACCGGATAATTAGTGATGTTTTTGAAGTACAGGATGAAATTGCCAGGGCTATACTGGAAAAGTTGAAGATTACCATTGCCGGAAGAACGGTTGAACCCAAACGCCGTGAGCAAACACAAAACGTTGAAGCTTACCAGTATTATGTGAAAGGCAGGGCATTGGTTTACAAACGCGGCAAGTTTCTTTTTGAAGCCTTGACCTATTTTCAAAAGGCACTGGAAATTGATCCCCAATATTCTTTAGCCTATGCCGGTTTGGCTGATGCCTATACGATAATCTGCTATTATGGGCTTTTAGAACCTACCCAAACCTGGCCAAAAGCAATCGAAAGTGCAAAACTAGCATTTAAATACGGACCTGATTTAGCAGAAAGCTACAATTGCAATGCTGCTATTTCATTGCTCCACGATTGGAACTGGGAACTCGCCAGGATTCAATTCCTTAAAGCCCTTGAGCTTAATTCTGGTTATGAACAGGCACGGATCTGGTATGGCCTTTTTTTCCTGCAAATGGCGTTCGGGAAGCACGAAGAGGCAATTCTCAACATTCGATTTTCATTAAATGCCAATCCTGTATCGTTTTACTCATATACCATCCTTGGATTATCATTAGGTATAGCAGGGCAATATGAAGAAGGCCTGAAGAAAGCAAAGAGGGCATTTGAAATGGAACCGACTTCATATATGACTGAATATTTTTTGGCAAATCTTTATGATTGGTCAGGACATTTTGAAGAATCAATCAAAATGATCGAAGGGGCCTTATTGCATTCAAATCGCCATTCCTGGGCACTCTCAAGTCTTGCTGCAACTTATGCACAAAGGAAAAGAAAAGACAAGGCAGAAGAACTCTATCAAGAATTGATTGAGCAATCAAAACTGAAATATATCCAGCCTGCAACATTGGCCTTAGCCGCCGCTGCTATTGGGAAACATGTGGAAGCTTTAAGATTTGCACACAAGGCTTGTGACGAGCATGATCCCTTCCTTATTTTTATATGTAGAGTCCATCCCTACGGCAAAGAACTCCGTTCCATTAAGGGGTATGATGAGATATTAAAAAGAATGGGATTGTCATAATTAATAAACGTTTATTGTGTGGAATAAGGTTTAGTATATATTATTATTGAAAATGAATTCCGCCCTTTAAGGTTATGAATATGACATCTTCATCAGATATCGCCAGGATACATAATCAAATACAAGGCAGAGCATGAGCGAGTAAGGAAATGGCTTGAGGAGCAGGAAAATAAGTAGAGGCAGCCAACCTGTCTGCCTCTAAGTGTGATCCCGGAGAGACTCGAACTCTCAACCAACAGAACCGGAATCTGTCATTCTATCCATTGAACTACGGGACCATCGTAACACGACCATCGTAACACCGCAAAAGTATAACCAAAAGCCCGGTTTTACAACTAATTCCGAAGATTTACCTGATCTGAGCACCTATTACAACACCTCATCAATGATATTTGCCAAAGATTTTCTACTTTCGCAAACTTAAAAGGGAAGAATTATAAATTTCAAGAAAAAGGCAAGATGGACTACAACTTCCACGAGATAGAAAAAAAGTGGCAGAAATACTGGGAGGAAAATAAAACCTTCAAAACTAATGAAGATCTAACCAATCCGAAGAAATGCTATATTCTCGACATGTTCCCTTACCCGTCGGGAGCAGGCCTGCATGTGGGTCACCCTGAAGGATATACAGCAACTGATATTTTCAGCAGATACAAGAGGATGAAAGGATTTAATGTACTCCATCCGATGGGATGGGATGCATTCGGACTTCCTGCAGAACAATATGCCATTCAAACCGGAACTCATCCATCAATCACTACAAAAAATAACTGTGATACTTTCAGAAGACAGATAAAAGAGCTCGGACTAAGTTATGACTGGGAAAAAGAAATTAATACCACCGATCCAGGTTATTTTAAATGGACCCAGTGGATCTTCATACAGCTTCACAATACCTGGTTCGATGATAAACTACAGAAGGGAAGACCGGTTTCCGAATTACGAGTTCCGGAAAATATTACAAAACTTGGTCAGAAAGAGACAGTTAAATACATTGATTCTAAGAGACTTGCATACTACGACAATGCCCGGGTATGGTGGTGCCCCAGCTGCCGGATAGTCTGTTCAAACGAAGAGGTATTGAATGATGGTTCTCATGAAAAATGCGGGAACAGGGTTGAGAAGAAAAACCTCAAACAATGGATGCTCCGCATTCAGCTGTATGCAGAACGGCTACTTAATGGCATTGATGACCTTGAATGGCCTGAAGGGATCAAGGATATGCAGCGTAACTGGATAGGACGTTCGACTGGTGCCGAAGTTGATTTTAAAATTGAAGGGTTAAATGAAAATTTAACTGTCTTTACTACGAGACCCGACACCCTGTTCGGTGCAACCTATATGGTAATTGCACCTGAACATCCTCTTACAGATGCTATTACAACGATTGAACATAAAGTTTCCGTTAACGACTATATTAAGGCCACATCACTTAAATCAGACCTTGACCGGACTGATCTGGCAAAGGAAAAAACAGGGATCTTTACCGGCAGGTATGCAATTAATCCTGTAAATAAGAAGCAGATACCGATATGGGTAGCTGATTATGTATTAACAGGTTACGGCACAGGCGCAATAATGGCTGTTCCTGCTCATGATACAAGGGACTTTGAATTTGCTCAAAGATTCAAACTTCCCATTGTCTGCATACAGGATCCTGATGTGTCTGATCCTGACCGGAAAAGAAGAATCCTTAATTTAGAAGAGTGCTGGACAGAAGACGGGAAATACATTAACTCGGCAGATAAATCAACCGGTATTGATATCAATGGAATGAATAAAGATGCCGGAATAGCTCATATAACCAAATGGCTTGAGTCTGAAAAACTTGGAACTTCGAAAGTTAACTATAAGCTTCGCGACTGGCTTTTCAGCAGGCAGAGATACTGGGGAGAACCATTCCCTGTAATTCATTGGGAAGATGGGGAAATAACCCTTCTGAATGATAATGAACTTCCACTGGAACTTCCGGAGCTCGAAAAGTATCTCCCGGGAGAATCCGGAGAATCTCCATTATCCAATTCGACTGAATGGTTAAATGTCACTGATAAAAATGGGCGGAAAGGCAGAAGGGAAACCAATACTATGCCGCAGTGGGCCGGATCGTGCTGGTATTATCTCCGCTTCATTGATCCGAAAAATGACAAACTTATTTTTAACCCGGTAAAAGAAAAATACTGGATGCCGGTCGATCTTTATATTGGCGGAGCTGAACATGCTGTCCTTCATCTCCTTTACAGCCGGTTCTGGCATAAAGTATTATTTGATCTTGGGATTGTTTCAACTGACGAACCGTATAAAAAATTATTCAATCAGGGAATGATCCTTGCATTTGCATACGAAACTGAATCAGGGTTTAAAGTCTCAGGCGATCTGGTTGAAGAGCGGGAAGGCAAGTACTTCCATAAAGAAACTGGCTCAGAATTGAAACAGATCGTAGCCAAAATGTCAAAATCGCTTAAAAACGTTGTAAATCCTGACGACGTTACATCTAAATATGGAGCAGACTCTCTTCGTCTGTATGAGATGTTCATGGGCCCTCTCGATATAACAAAACCATGGGACGATAAAGGGGTGAAAGGAGTCTTCGGCTTCCTTGGAAGAACCTTCAGGTTCCTTTCAAATCCTGATAATATTATAAAAGGGGAGGAAGATGCAGAAGTTTTAAAAGGACTTCACCATGCAATTAAGAAAGTCGGGGGAGATATAGAAAATCTCAGGTTCAATACAGCAATATCTGCAATGATGATATTCCTGAACCTTATAATCAAAAAGGGCAAAGTTACATCAGATACAGCCAGTACATTTACAAAGATACTCTCTCCTTTCTCCCCACATATGGCTGAAGAATTATGGCAGCTCTCAGGTAATAATAAAACTCTTGCATATGATCCATGGCCTGAATTTAGTGAGGAATATCTGAAGGAAGAGAGCTTTGAGTATCC
>Ga0315283_10005976_pt1 | contig 10802 bp, 4 predicted proteins | sample YL17G09_0_MG_FD_204541 | JGI IMG/M metagenome (GOLD analysis project Ga0315283, IMG submission 204541) | Sediment microbial communities from Yellowstone Lake, YNP, Wyoming, USA - YL17G09_0 | ecosystem: Environmental > Aquatic > Freshwater > Lake > Sediment | place: USA: Wyoming | collected...
TGATCAACAGAATCGACGCAGCCAGGCTGCAACCCATGCTGCTCGGCGTGGCGCTCGCCTCGGCCCTGCTCGCAGCGCTGGCGCTGATGCTGTCCGGGCGCTCCGTGACGCAGCAGGCGCAATTGCGCGAGCACGTGGCCGCGCTGTCGTCGCTGTCGCAGAACATCCCGCTGCAGGCGGGCGCCGCGGTGCGCGGCTCGGCCCCGGCCTTCGATGCACTCGCCGATTCGCGTGCGAAGCTCGAGCGCGTGCTGAACGAGATCGATGCGGGCAAGTCCTCGGTCGGCGTCCTGTCGTCGCCGAGCGCGAGACTGCTGGGCAACGAAGCGGGCTGGCCGGCGCTGCTCGAACAGTCGCAGGCCGTCCTCGACGGGCGCGACGCGGCGCTCAAGGCGCAGAAGGCCGCGGCCTCCGTGCGCGATCTCACGCCGCAGGTGCTGGCCGCCGCGACGGCCGTGCTGAAGGCGATGGGCCCGGCACGCAACGAAACGGTCAACGGCGCCTTCGAGCGCTTCGAGATCAAGGCGCAGGCGGTCGAACAGGACCTGTCCGCGCTCGCCGACGGCACGGCTCCGGTCGAGGCCGCTTCGCGGCGCCTCACCGACAGCCTCGTGTACATGGAACAGGTGAGCACCGGGCTCACGGGAGCGCGCAGCGGAGCAGGCCTCGAAGCCCCCGCGGCGGGCCCGGCCGCCGATGCCGCGAAGGTCCTCGCCACCGTGTACCGCAGCGAGTCGGACCAGGTGCAGTCCGTGATTGCGCTCGGCGACCAGCTCGAGCAGATGCAGGCGGCTCGCAACGCGCTTGCCGAGAGCGGCGCGGCCCTGTACGCGAGCCTGGCCAAGGCCGACAAGGGCGCAGGCGCGGGCCTTTCCGGCTGGCTCACGAGCCCCTGGTTGCCGCTGTTCTTCATCCTGGTGACCCTGCTCGCCGTCGCGGGCGCCCTCTGGCTGCAGCGCGAACTGGCTTCGCTGCGCCGCGCCGCGGATCACCAGGCCCGCCAGAACGAGCGTAACCAGCAGGCGATCCTGCGGCTGCTCGACGAGCTGTCGAGCCTCGCCGACGGCGACCTCACCGTGCAGGCCACCGTCACGGAGGACATCACCGGCGCCATCGCCGACTCGATCAACTATGCGATCGAGGCGCTGCGCGAGCTGGTCGTCACGATCAACGATTCGGCCATCAAGCTCGATGCCGCCACGCGCTCGACGCAGGCGATCTCGACGCACCTCGCGAAGGCGTCCTCGGCGCAGTCGAAGCAGATCGGCTCGGCTTCCGAGTCCATCACGGCCATGGCGTCCTCGACCGAGGAAGTGTCCGGCAACGCTGAGCGCGCAGCGGACGTCGCGCGCCACTCGGTGGACATCGCGCACAAGGGCGGAGATGCCGTGCGCCGCACGATCGACGGCATGAATGCGATCCGCGAGAACATCCAGGAAACCTCGAAGCGCATCAAGCGCCTCGGCGAGAGCTCGCAGGAGATCGGCAACATCGTCGAGCTCATCAACGACATCGCGGAGCAGACCAACATCCTCGCGCTCAATGCGTCGATCCAGGCGTCGATGGCGGGCGAAGCGGGCCGCGGCTTCGCGGTCGTCGCCGACGAAGTGCAGCGGCTCGCCGAGCGCGCGGCCAACGCCACCAAGCAGATCGAAGTGCTGGTGCGCACGATCCAGGCCGACACCAACGAGGCCGTGGTCTCGATGGAGCGCACCACCACGGACGTGGTCGGCGGCGCGCTGCTCGCCGAGAATGCCGGCGCCTCGCTCGAGGAGATCGAGCAGGTGTCGAACCAGATCGCGAGCCTCGTGCAGAACATCTCGGCGAGTTCCCGCCAGCAGGCCGGCGTGTCGCAGAGCATCTCGCGCAACATGCAGGTGCTGCGCGAAATCAGCTCCCAGACGGCGGAGAGCACTTCCGCCACCTCGAGCTCCATCGGCAAGCTGGCCGAGCTGGCGGCCCAGCTGCGCAAGTCGGTCACCGGCTTCCGCCTGCCGCCCTCCGGCAAATCGAGCGTCACCGGCGAGTACCCGGTGCTGCGCGCCGACGGCGACGAGTCCGGCGAACGGCCCCGTCGCGTGAGCGGGATCGGTTGAGCTGCGGAACCCGAAGATTGTCGTGAGCACCGGACCCCTGACACTCGCCAGCGTCGACGAGGCCCACGCCTCGCTGCAGGTCATCGCGCGCGAGATCGCCGCGGAACTCAACGAAGCGCGCGTGGCGCTCGAGGCGTTCTCGGAACGCCCCGAGGATCGCGGCGCACTGCATCGCTTTGCGGCCCACGTGCACCTCGCCCGGGGCGCGCTGCGGCTTGCCGAGGTCTACGGCGGCTCGCTGCTCGCCGAGGAGATGGAGCACGTCGCGCGCTACGTGGACCAGCACTCGGCCGAAGGCCGCGCCGACACGGACGGGCTCGAAGCGCTCATGCGCTCGATGGAGCAATTGCCGTCGTACGTCGAGCGCGTGGCTTCGGGCGGCCGTGACGTGCCGCTCGCGCTGTTGCCGCTCCTCAACGACCTGCGCGCCGTCCGTGGCAGCGCGCTCCTTTCGGAAGGCGCGCTGCTGCTGCTCAATCTGCGCTCGGACGAGCCGGCGCGCCCGGCCTCGGTGCATGCGGGCGATCGCGAGATCGCCGACCTCGCGCGCCGCGTCAGGCCGCGCTTCCAGCTGGCCCTGCTTGGCTGGATTCGCGGCGAGAACGTCGATGCGAACCTCGGCCATCTTGCTGAGATCGCCAACCAGGTCGAGGTGGCGGCCTCCACGCAGCCGCTGTTCCAGCTCTGGTGGGTGGTCGGCGCGGTGCTCGAATCGCTGCGGCAGGGCGGCATGCCCGGCAGCGTGTCGATCAAGCGCTTGCTCGGCCACGTCGACCGCGAGTTGCGCCGCCTGCAGGAGACGGGCGAACAGCACTATGCCGACACGCCGCCGGTCGAGTTGCTGAACAACCTCCTGTTCTACGTCGCTCGCGCGAGGGACGGCGGCCCGCGCGTCGAGGGCGTGCGCCGCTCGTTCCACCTCGACCAGATGCTTGCGGTCGAGCCCGAGGACGAGTCGAGCGAGACCTTGTCGGCGCCGAGCGTGCGGCTGATGAAGACCGTCGCGGCCGCGATCCGCGAAGACCTCACCCGCGTCAAGGACGTGCTGGACATCTTCGTGCGCAAGGGCGCGCAGCAGGTCGATGAACTCGTGCCGCAGCTCGAGATGCTGCGCAAGATCAGCGACACGCTCGGCGTGCTCGGTCTCGGCGCGCTGCGCGATCGGGTGCAGGGCGAGATCGACTCGCTCAACGCGATCGTCGACAAGCGCATCGCGCCGGACGACACCGCGCTGCTCAGCATCGCTTCGGCGCTGATCTCCGTCGAAGACAGCCTCGATGGCCAGCTCGTGCGCCTGATCCTGCCCGAGCCGCGCCGGGGCGCGCAGCCTTCCGAGCCGACGGACGAGGAGTTCCGCCTGGTCCAGGACGCCGTGCTGCGCGAGTGCATCGTCAACATGGCGCGCATCAAGGAAGCGGTCACGCAGGCGATCGCTGCGCCGACCGAGGCGCAGGGTCTCGACCAGGTGCCGCAGCTGGTCCGCGGCATCACGGCCGGCCTGCTGATGCTCGGCAAGCAGCGCGCCGTCGAGGTGATGGAGAACGTCGGTCGGGCGCTCGGGACGATCGTGCGTCCGGGCCCGGGTGCGCTCGCATCGCCGCGCCTCGACCGAATCGCCGACGCCATCGTGGCCGTCGAGTACTACATGGAGACGCTGCAGGCCGGGCGCGCCGACCAATGGACGATGCTCGACGCGGCCGAGGCGAGCCTCGCGGACGCGGAGCCTGCGGTGCCGCGCGTCGTGCCCCTGCGCCAGCCGCGCGGCGACGAAGCCGCTGAAGCCGGCGCTGCAGCTGCGGCCGAGGAACGCGTACCCGTTGCATCTGCAGCGACGCCGGCCGTGGTGCCCGCGGAGCCGGAAGCCGGCGCCACCGCCGTCGATCGCGAGTTCGTCGACCTGTTCGTCGAAGAGGCCCGCGAGAACGTTACGCGGCTGCAGGCGCTTTTCCCGCAATGGGAAGCGAACCCGCTCGATGCGCAGGCCCTGCGCGACGTGCGCCGCGCGTTCCACACGCTGAAGGGCAGCGGCCGCATGGTCGGTGCGCGCCGTGTCGGCGAGTTTTCGTGGAGCATCGAGAGCCTCCTCAACCGGGTCATCAGCCAGACGCTCCCGCGTTCTCCGGACATCGTCGCCGTCGTGCGCGATGCGGTGGCCGCGATGCCGCAGCTGGTGGACGAAATCGAGCAGGGCGGCGAGGCCGCGGCCGACGTGGCCGGCATCATGGCCCGCGCCGATGCTCTTTCTGGCCGCGAAGCCACGGCCATGCCCCCGTCGTCGCCGCCCCGGCCCGGGCCGGTCGAAGCGCCGGCCACGGCGGTCGAGGCGCCCGTCGAGGCCGAGGCGCCGGCGCCCGCTCTCGAGCCGGCGGCCGTCGTGGAGTCCGTCGAGGAAGAACTGCAGCCGCCCGACGCCGCCATGGATCCGGTCCTGCGCGAGATCTATCGCAAGGAAACGGCCGGGCACATCGCCGTCGTGCGCGAGTTCATCGAGCGCTGCGGGCGCGGTCTTGCGCCATATCACATCTCCGAAGCGCTCTACCGCGCGTGCCACACGCTCTCGGGCATCGCGAAGACGGCCGGCGCGCGCCAGGGCATCAAGGTCGCCGAGCCGATGGAGGATTACATCCGCAAGCTGTTCGATAACGGCCACGGATTGCCCGACGAAGGCCTGGTCCTTCTGCAAGACACGGTGCGGCTCCTCGAGACCGTTTCGGAGAACGTGGACGAGACCACGGGCTTCTTCCCGGAGCAGGGCCGGCTCGTCGCGGGCTGGCACTCTCTCGATCGCTCGCTCGACGCCGAACTCGCGCAGCTCGCGGAGGCTGCGGAGCGCACGCTCGGCGATATCTGGCAGGCCACGCCCGAGCCCTCGACCGCACCTGAACCCTCGCATGCGGCCGAGACTCCACAGGTCCCCGAGGCTCATGCCGAAGACCTGACGGAACCCTCCTTGCCGGGCCTGTCCGATGCGCTCCTTGCGCCGCCCGAGCCCGACGTCGATCACACCGCGCCGCACGAAGCGCTGCCCGAGTCGTCGCCGCCCATGCCGCCGGTCGAATGGCCCGCGCCCGCAGCGGAGGAACCGCCTCCGTCTCCGGAGGTCGAGTTCGACGCCGACATCGCCGCCATCTTCGGCGAGGAAGCCACGGAGCTGCTCGAGCAGGCCGATGCCGCGCTCTCGCGCTGGGTGCGGGATCGCGCCGACACCAGTCAGGTCACCGAGCTCAAGCGCCTGCTGCATACGCTCAAGGGCGGCGCGCGCATGGCCGGCATTCGCGCCATGGGCGACGTGAGCCACGAGCTCGAATCCTTCCTGACCGCGGTCGAGGGTGGTGCGGCGCATGCCGATGCCGCCGCGATCGAAGTCCTGCAGGCGTCGATCGACGAGCTGCAGCAGATGCGCGACAGGTCGAGCAGCGGCCAGCAGATTCCGCCGGCGACCGCGCTCCTGGCGCGTATCCGGGAGGTCGCGGGCGCGAAGCCCGCGCCGGAGACCGCAGCCGAGCCGCCTCCGGCTCCGGTCGAGCCGATGGCCGGGGCTGCCGCCCCTCCGCGACCCGAAGCGCCGGTCGAAGCAGTCGAGCCGCCGGCGGTCCCGGTGATGTTCGAGTACGAACTGCTGACGCCGAGCCTGAACTGGCCCGTCGTTCCTCCGTCCGCGGAGGTGCTCGAGCCCGAGGTGCCGGAGGCCGCGCAATACGTGGCCGCGCAGCCGCCGCCCGTGCTGCCGGGGCGCGAGCCCGTGCCGCAGAACGAGCGCCAGGAACTGGCGCGCGTGGATGCGGACCTGCTCGATGAACTGCTCAACAACGCGGGCGAGGTGAGCATCTTCCGCGCGCGCATCGAGCAGCAGATGACCTCGATCGAGTTCAATCTCGTCGAGCTCGACCGCACGGTCACGCGGCTGCGCGAGCAGTTGCGCAAGCTCGAGATCGAGACCGAGGCGCAGATCCTCAACAAGCACCAGGAGGATTTCGGGCACCGCGCCGACTTCGACCCGCTCGAGCTCGATCGCTATTCCATGATCCAGCAGCTCTCGCGGGCGCTTGCCGAGTCGGTGAGCGACGTCGGCAGCATCGAGGGCCTGCTCGAGAACCTCAACCGCGAGACGCAGACCCTGCTGCAGCAGCAAGGCCGCGTGGTCGCGGAGGTGCAGAACGGCCTGATGCGCACGAGGATGGTCCCGTTCCAGCGCCACGTGCAGCGCCTCACGCGCCTCGCGCGGCAGGCGGCGAACGAGGAGGGCAAGCGGGTCGAGCTGGTCGTCGAGGGCGGCTCCGGCGAGATCGACCGCCAGGTGCTCGAACGCATGCTGCCGCCGTTCGAGCACATGCTGCGCAATTCCATCGTGCACGGCATCGAGACCCCGGCGGAGCGCATGGCCGCCGGCAAGCCTGAGACCGGCACCCTCACGATGAAGCTGCAGCGCGAGGGTGCCGAGGTGGTGATCCTCGTCGAGGACGACGGCGCCGGCCTCAACGTGCCGGCGATTCGCGCCAAGGCGCGCCAGATGGGCCTGTTGCGCCCGGACCAGGACCTCACCGACGAGCAGGCGCTGCAACTGATCCTCGAGCCCGGCTTTTCCACCGCGGGCCGCCTTACGCAGCAGGCGGGTCGCGGTGTCGGCATGGACGTCGTGGCCACCGAGGTAAAGAAACTCGGCGGCGGGCTGTTCATCGAGTCGACGCCCGGTCGAGGCGCTCGATTCACGATCCGCCTGCCGTTCACGCTCGCAATCACGCAGGCGCTCATCGTGCGCGTGCACGACGAGCTGTTCGCGCTCCCTGTGGCAACCGTGGAGGGCGTGGCGAGGCTGCAGCGCTCGGAGATCGAGCGCCACCTAGCGGAGGAGCAGCCGACGTTCACCTACGGCGGCAACACGTATCGCTTCCAGCACCTCGGGTCGTTCGTCGGCACGGGGCCGTCCACGCTGCCCGAGACCGACGCCGCGCTCGCCGTGATCCTCGTGCGCGCCCGCGAGCATTCGACGGCATTCGTCACGGACGAGCTCGTGGGCAGCCGCGAGATCGTGGTGAAGTCGGTCGGCCCGCAGATCGCCGCCATCCGCGGCATTTCGGGCGCCACGATCCTCGGCGACGGGCGCATCGTGGTCATCCTCGACGTGGGCGCGATGGTGCGCTCCGAGTGGCGCACGCGCCTCACGGAGACGGTCGCGCGGCCGACCCGAGACGACCGCATCTTCTGCCTCGTGGTGGACGATTCGATCACGGTGCGCCGCGTCACGCAGCGCCTGCTCGAGCGCAACGGCATGCGCGTCATGACGGCGAAGGATGGCGTGGAGGCGCTCGCCGTCATGCAGGAGCACATTCCCGACGTCATCCTGCTCGACATCGAGATGCCGCGCATGGACGGCTACGAGGTCGCGGCGCACGTGCGCAACGACGCGCGCACCGCCGACGTGCCGATCATCATGATCACCTCGCGCGTGGGCGACAAGCACCGGGCGCGGGCGATCGAGCTCGGCGTCGACGACTACCTCGGCAAGCCATACCAGGAAAGCCAGCTGCTCGACGCGATCGAGCCGCTCGTGCTGGCCCGGCGGCGCCAGGAATGAACCAGGAGCCGCGATGAACGCCGCGACGGACGAACTCTATTGCCTGCTGGTGCCGCTCTCGGAAGATCGCGTGCTGGTGCCGCGTTCGTGTGTCACCGAGGTGATCAATTACCAGGCGCCGACGCCGATGGAAGGCGCGCCGGCCTGGTACCTCGGTACGGTTGCGTGGGGCGGGCGCCGCGTGCCGCTCGTGTCGTTCGAGGCTGCCTGCGGCCGCCAGCCGCCGCGCACCAGCGGGCGCACCCGCATCGTCGTGATGCAGGGCATCACGAGCCACACGGCGGGCGGCCACTTCGCGGTGCTGACCCAGGGTTTCCCTCAGCTCGTGCGGGTCGCAGCCGACGTGCTGCAGGCGGACGACACCCGGTCATTCGGTGATCGCGGCCCCGTCGCCTGCCAGGTGCGGATGCTGAGCGAGTATCCGCTGCTGCCGGACTTCGAGCGTCTCGAGGAAATGATCAGCGAGGAGACACGCGCCGCGTGAGGCGCGCCCCGAGGCGCGCTACTGCAGGTCGCCCCACAGCGCCTGCAGTACGGTCAGCGCAACGATGCCGGCCGTTTCCGTTCGCAGCACGCGCGGCCCCAGCCGCACCGGCGCGAATCCCGCCTGCGCGGCCCGCTCGAGTTCGGCGTCGTCCAGCCCGCCTTCCGGGCCGATCAGCAGTTTGACGCGCGGGGTCACGCTCGCGAGTCCCGCGAGCGACGCGGGCCCGCTCGGGCTCAGCACGAAGCGCTGGCCTTCCCGCGGCGCGCTGGCGAGGTAAGCGGCCAGTTCCTGGGGCGCGTGGACCTCCGGCGGCACGCTGCGGCCGCACTGCTCGCACGCGCCCGCCACGATCGCCTGCCAGTGCCGCAGCTTCTTCGCCGCCTGCTTATCGTCGAGCCGGACAACGCTGCGTGCGGACAGCACCGGCACGATCGCGCGTACGCCGAGCTCGGCAGCCTTCTGCAGCGTCCAGTCCATGCGTTCGCCGCGCGAGACCGCCTGCACGAGCGTGATGCCGAGCGGCGATTCGGGCAGGCCCGGCGTGCGGCTGCCGACCCGGACCCGCACGCGATCGCCTTCGATGGCCAGAATCTCGCACCGGTAGTCGCCGCCGCTGCCGTCGAACGCGACGATCGGCGCGCCAGCCCGCAGTCGCAGCACGCGGGAGACGTGATAGGCGGCCGCTTCCGGCAGGAGCAGGTCGCTGTCGGTCGCCAGCAGCTGGTCGACGTAAACGCGGATCAGTCGCATGTGGCCTTCACGATGCCGTCGCGCGCAGTGACCACGAGACGGTCGATCTGCTCCGGCGTGATGACGTAGGGCGGCATGAAGTACACGACGTTGCCGATCGGGCGCAGCAGCGCCTCGTGCTCGAGGCCGTGCCGGTAGACGCGCAGGCCGCGCCGCTCCTGCCAGTCAAAGGGATCGCGGCGATCGCCGCCCCGGGCGAGCTCGGCCGCGACGATCATGCCCGTCTGCCGGACTTCCGCGACGTGATCGAGGTCCGCGAGTTCCTGCGCGCGCCGCCCGAGGTGCGCGGCCAGCTCGCGATTGCGCTCGATCACATGGTCCGAGGCGAAGATGTCGAGTGTCGCGAGCGCAGCGGTGCAGGCGAGCGCATTGCCCGTGTAGCTGTGCGAATGCAGGAAAGCCCGCAGCTTCGCGTACTCGTCGTAGAACGCCTCGTAGACGCTCTCCCTGGTCAGCACGGCCGAGAGCGGCAGGTAGCCGCCGGTCAGTCCCTTCGACAGGCACAGGAAATCCGGCGTGATGCCGGCCTGTTCGCAGGCGAACAGCGTGCCGGTGCGGCCGAAGCCGACGGCGATCTCGTCCGCGATCAGGTGCACGCCGTGCCGGTCGCAGGCTTCGCGCAGCAGGCGCAGGTAAGCCGGGTGATACATGCGCATGCCGGCGGCGCACTGCACCAGCGGCTCGACGATGACGGCGCACACTTCGTCCGCATGCTTCTCCAGCGCCTGCGCCATCGGTGCAAAGAGGCGCCGGCTGTGTGCTTCCCAGTCCTCGCCGTCCTCGCGCTCGTAGCAGTCCGGCGTCGGCACGGTGATCACGTCCATCAGCAGCGGCTGGTAGATCTCGCGGTACAGCTCGACGTGGCCGACCGCCAGCGCGCCGAGGGTCTCGCCGTGATAGCTGTTGGCGAGCGTGATGAAGCGCCGCTTCCCGGTCCGTCCCGTGTTGCGCCAGTAGTGGAAGCTCATCTTGAGCGCCACTTCGATCGCGCTCGAGCCGTTGTCGGCGTAGAAGCAGCGCGAGAGGCCGGGCGGGGCAAGCTGCGTCAGGCGCTCGGCGAGCGCCACCGCCGGCTCGTGCGTGAAGCCGGCGAGGATCACGTGCTCGAGGCGGCCGAGCTGCGCCGTGAGCGCGGCATTGATCCGCGGGTTCGCGTGACCGAACAGGTTCACCCACCACGAGCTGATGGCGTCCAGGTAGCGTCGGCCGTCGTGGTCGTACAGCCAGACGCCTTCGCCACGCGCCACCGGGATCATCGGCAGCCACTCGTGGTCCTTCATCTGCGTGCACGGGTGCCACACGACGCGCAGGTCGCGCTCGGCGAGCGGGTGCAGGGGATGACGCGTTCTGTCCACGGTCGCAGTCTAATTCAATCGCGTTGGCGCTCGCGCCGCCGGAGCGGCATCATTGACCCATGCGCAAGCACCGCCCCGCGAAGCACCGGATTGCGCGCCTCGATCCCGACCCGGCCACCGGGCTGCTGGGCGGGGCGCGCCAGGTGCCGTCGCCCAACTGCGACGAGCGCCCGCCCGGGGTCGAGCCCGACCTGATCATCCTGCACGGCATCAGCCTGCCGCCCGGCGAGTTCGGCGGGCCGTGGATCGACCAGCTGTTCACCAACCGGCTCCCGGTCGGGGCACACCCGTATTTCGAAGAAATTGCCGCGCTGCGCGTTTCAGCACACGTCCTGGTCCGTCGCGACGGGGAGGCGGTCCAGTACGTGCCGTTCCACGAGCGCGCCTGGCACGCGGGGGTTTCCAGCTGGGAAGGCCGGGAGCGCTGCAACGACTACTCGATCGGCATCGAGATCGAAGGAACCGACGCCTCGGCGTACGAGGAGGCCCAGTACGCCACCGTCGTGGCCCTGATCGTCGAGCTGTGCCGGGCCTATCCC